>Ga0315289_10005834_pt1 | contig 18112 bp, 17 predicted proteins | sample YL17G11_40_MG_FD_203452 | JGI IMG/M metagenome (GOLD analysis project Ga0315289, IMG submission 203452) | Sediment microbial communities from Yellowstone Lake, YNP, Wyoming, USA - YL17G11_40 | ecosystem: Environmental > Aquatic > Freshwater > Lake > Sediment | place: USA: Wyoming | collected... | reverse complement strand
GGGAGCCTCAGACAAGTCATCAGAGGGAAACCCCTACCTACGGCGCCTCGGGGATGATCATGCCGTAGTCCCCGTCGCGCCGCCGATAGAGGAGGGCGTAGGTGTCAGCATCGGCGTCGAAGAAGAGGAAGAAGTCGTGGTGCAGAAGCTCCATCTGCTCGACGGCCTCCTCCTCGGACATCGGCTTCACAGGAAAGCGCTTAACGCGCACTACCCGTCCCAAAACGGCCTCTTCCTCCTGCTCCTCCTCAGCCTCCTCAGGCACGGCAGCCTTTCCGGTCAGGGCCGCCCCTTTGGCCTTGAGATGCTTATCGCTGCGATACACTTTCTCCTTGTAGCGCCGCACCTCGTTGGAGAGGCTGTCGGCGGCGGCGTCGATGACGGGCAGCAGGCGGGGGCCTCTCTCCTCTGCCCGCAGGTAGGTACCATTACAGTTCACGGTTAGCTGTACCACGAACCGCCGGGCGTTCTCGCCCCCCTCCTGCTTCAGCTCAACCACCGCCTCATTCACCAGCGGAAGATAGCGGGCCAAACGGCTCAGCTTGCGGGTCGTGTACTCTCGCAGGCTATCGGTGACGGGAACATGCCGCGAACGAAAGGTGAGCTCCATCTCCAATCTGTCCTCCCTCTGGATCCCCAAGCGGGGACCTCCCGTGACTGCATTTTAGAGCTAAGTGGCTGCCCCTTTCAAGCGCGATCAGTCCTCGCGGGCGAAGGTGAGGGCCCAAACGGAGGCAGCGCCGGCCTGGCGCAGGGCGCGGGCGCAGGCATCGAGGGTGGCGCCGGTGGTCATGACGTCGTCGATGAGGAGGATGCGCTTGCCCTCCACCCAGCGACGGTCAGCGATAAAGGCGTCGGTCACGTTGCGCTTGCGTGCTTCCGCGTCGGCGCTGCGAGCCTGGGGCGGAGTGTTGCGACGACGCGCCAGCCCTCGCCCAGCGAGAGGCAGGCCGCACAGCCGGGAAAGCTCTCGCGCCAGGAGAGCTGACTGGTTGTAGCCCCGCAATCGCTGCCTTCTGCCATAGAGGGGCACTGCCACCAGCAGGTCGGCCTCGATGGCCTCCTCCTCTACATGGGGGGCCATGAGCTGCGCCATCGGCTGGGCCAGGGCGGAGAGGTAGTTGTACTTAAGAGCGTGCACCGCCTCGCGCGCCACGCCCTGATAGAGGTAGAGCGAGCGTGCCCCCTGGAAGGCGGGCCTCTCCTCGCGGCAGCGGCCGCAAGCATCCGCCTGGCGCTGGGGCTGCCAGCATACGGGACAGCGGGGCGGCCGAGCGCGAGGCAGCTCCGCCTGGCAGGACGGGCAGAGAAAGGAGCCATAGGCCCCGCAGCCGACACAGCGGGACGGAAAGAGAACGTCCAAGACCGCCTGGCGCACGCGGGCCAGAGGAGAAAGCGCTGCCATCGATTGCCTCCGTCGCGGGTTCCTAAGTATTATACTGCCTTCGCCTTGCCCGGTGGCCGGTTCGCCTTTGGTGGCTTGATTCTCCACCCTCGCCTGATGGCCATTGACTAAATAGTTCGACAGTCCTAGTCGCCCTTCCCGGGCAGACCTAAAGGGCTGCAGCTACGAAATGGAAAGCGACCGGGGTCGTAGCTGCAGGGCTTCAGCCCTGCCTTGTGTCGAGTTATTTTGTTCATGACCATAAGGCTGGGGTTGTGTGCGAACCCGAGGGGTCAGAACCCCATCAATCACGAACCAGTTACCTTGCCCCGCCTCAGAAGGCTGCATTAAACTGAGAGCGGGCAAAGAGACGTGAAGATCAGAGTGAAGTTCTTCGCCGCTCTCCACGACATGACGGGCAGGCGCGAGTTGGATCTGGAGGTGCGGGACGGCCTGACGGTCGGCGAGCTCCGCCGCGACCTCTGCGCTCGCTTCCCCCGCCTGGCCGACTACAGCGGCAGCCTGATGTACAGCGTGAACGCCGACTACGTCCCCGCTGACCACCCCCTGGGCGACGGCGATGAGGTGGCCTTCATCCCGCCGGTGAGCGGAGGCGCCCATGCTCATTAGGATCACCGCCGACCCCCTCGAACCCCAGCCCTTCATCGAGCACGTCCGCCGCGACGAGAGCGGGGCGGTCGCCCTCTTCCTGGGCGTTGTGCGCAACAACAACCTGGGACGGCGCGTCCTCCATCTGGAGTACGATGCCTATACCGAGATGGCCGAGAAGAAGCTGCGGCAGGTAGCCGAGGAGGTCATGGCGCGCTGGCCCATCACCGACATCGCCATCGCTCACCGTACCGGCCGCGTGGAGATAGGAGAGACCAGCCTCCTGGTGGTCGTCTCCTCCCCCCATCGCCACGAGGCCTTCGAGGCCTGTCAGCAGGCCGTGAACCGCATTAAGGAGGTCGTCCCCATCTGGAAGAAGGAGGTCTGGGAGGGAGGCGAAAGCTGGCTTGAGGGGGAAGGCCAAACCGCCCTTCAACCTCAATGACCGGCGCCCATTTCAGCCTCAGCCCTCCCCGCTTCTGCCCCAACTGCGGCGGTCACCTCAGCGAACGCCTGCCGGAGACGGAAGAGCGCCCCCGCCTGGTCTGCGGCCAGTGCCAGCGCATCCTCTACCTCAACCCTAGGGTCGTAGCCGGCGTCATCGTCGCGCGCAGCGGTCGCCTACTCCTTCTGCGCCGCGCCATCGAGCCCCGCCGCGGCACCTGGACCTTCCCCGCCGGCTACATGGAGATCGACGAGACGGCCGAGCAGGCAGCCGCACGAGAGGCAGAGGAGGAGGTCGGCCTGAGGGTGAAGGCAGGGCCGCTGGTGGGCGTCTACTCGCGGCCAGCCCCCGAGAGCCCGGGGGTCCTGGTTGTGGTCTTCCAGGGGCAGCGGCCGAAGGGTCGAGTGAAGATCGGGTACGAGGTGCTGGAGGCCCGCTGGTTTGCCCCGGACGACATCCCCTGGGACGAGCTCTCCTTCGATACCACCCACTGGGCCCTGCGCGACTGGCTGCGGGCGCGCCACGACAGGCGCCGCCGCCGACCTCAGCGAGCGGCCCGCCCCCGCCCGCCCCGTCGCGGCGGCTGAGGCGGCGGAGCCTGCTTCCTGGGTCGCCCCCGATAATCGGGAGCCTCGATCTCGAAGATCATGCTCACCTTGGTGTCGTACATGCGCGAGACCCAGGAATCGGGCAGGTCATCGAGGGGGCAACCCACCGTGATGACGGTCGGCAGCTTGGCATTGTAGCGATAGTTGAGGATCTGGAACAGCTTCTCTTGAGCCCAAGGGGTAGCGCTGTGCACCCCCAGGTCGTCCAGGATGAGGCAGGGGGTGGTGCGCGCCGCTTCGAAGATCTGGTCGAACTGGCCGCCGGGTGCATTCTCCCGAAAGGACGAGCGCAGCAGCTCCAGCAGGTCGGGCACCACGCAGAACTCCACGGTCATACCCTTGCCCTCCAGATGGTGGCCGATGGCCGCCGCCAGGTGAGTCTTGCCACAACCAGTGCGCCCCAGGAGCACAAGCCATCCTTCGGGACTCTCCGCGTAGTTCTTGGCCGCGCGGAAGGCGTTGCGCAGGCTCTGGCTGGCCTCCGAGCTGATACCGATGCCTCCCAGGTAGAACTTCTCGAACGTCATCTCGCGGATGACCGGCAGAGCCAGCCCACCGAAGGCAGCCGTCCCCCTGCCCGGCCCATCCTCCAGCAGGAAGACCTGCGACAGGCTTGCATCGCACAGGCGGGTGCGCAGCCGCTCGTCCATCTCCTCCAGGGGAGCGCTGGTGGTGAAGACTGTCGGGAGGCGATGGTTGTAGCGATGGTTGATCAGCTGGAAGAGCTTCTCCTGAGCCCAGGGGGTGGCGCTGTAAACCCCCAGGTCGTCCAGGATCACCAGGGGGGCGTTGCGCACCTCCTCGAACAGCTCATCGTAGGAGACCTCGCTGCCCGGCCGGTAAGCGGCGCGCAGATGGTCCAGCAGGTCGGCCGCCACCACAAAGAAGGCCGGCTGCCCCCGCTCGATGCAGGCGTTCGCGATGGCCGCCGCCAGGTGGGTCTTGCCGCAGCCGCTGGGCCCGCAGAGAACCCGCCAGCCGCTCGGCTCCTGAGCGAACTGCTGGGCCACCGCCACCGCCTTGGCGAATCTCTCCTGATTGCCAGGGTCAGTGCTGCGCCCGCGGCTCATCAGGTTGGCGAAGGTCAGGCGGGTGAGAGGCCCCAGGTTGCTGTAGCGCCGCAGGCGGGCCAGCCGCTCCTCCTCCCCCTCCGCCAGTACGCAACGGCAGGGGAAGGCGCGACCGAAGTCGGGATGATCGAGGGGGACGTCCTTGCGCACGAAGCCCGCCCCTCGGCAGAGGGGGCAAACGCCCTCTTCCACCCTCTCGCCGGCTTCAGCGACGGACGAGATGCCTGTATCGCCCGGAGAGGGAGCGCTTGCCCCCAGGCCCTTCAAGATCTCGTCCAGCCTTCTCATAGTCCGGACCCTTTTCCTTCCACTGCCTCAGGATAGCGGCTATGTAGACCCAGCGGCGCACGTTCTGGGCTACCGCTCTCTGGAACGCTGGCTCGAACCAACTAGCGGGGTATTGCCCCTCAGCGTCCTTCAGATACTCAGCGACCATCGGCGTCAGCGGGCCGATGTTCTGCTCGTAGAGCTCGAAGATGTTGGGCTTCGGTTCGTGCGGCTCAGGTGGCTCAGATGGCGGGGGAAGGAGCCGCCCCAAGCCCTGCTGACCAGCCTCGATGGCGGCCACCGCCCGCTGGCCAGCCGGCATGTTAAGGAAGTACAGCTCTTCCGCTTGCCCCTCACGTCCGCCTGCCGCAGAGGCGGGCTCCAAATCCAGGCGCAGAAGCGTCCCCCGCTCCACCGCTGCATCTAGACCCCGTCGCAGGGCGTCCCCTCCCTGCGAGGCGAGAGCGGCCGCCAATGTGTGATCCGCGGCCAGCTCAGCGTAGGTCAGAAAGCGGGGCTGCCCCTTCTTGCGGCGGTGGGCAAAGAAGAAGTAAAGGCTAACCACCAACTCGGCAGGGTCGCTGATGCGCGGCAGGACAGCACTGAAAAAGAGATTGGGGATAGCGGTGGCCAGGGCCCCGGCAGGAAAGCCCGCGAACCGACCCTGCTCTAGCTCCATCCGCCCTCCCCCTCTGGTGGGATGACGAGAAGGTCCTCAAAGCGAGCCGTCTTCTCCCGAAAGCGCAGGTGGATTGTACCCGTGGGCCCGTTGCGGTGCTTGGCCACGATGATCTGGGCGATGCCTTGCGGGTAGCTGTCGCCCGCGCGATCGCGGTGCGTGCGATCCCACTCGTCCTTACGCACGTAGACATCCTCACGATAGATGAAGAGAACCACGTCGGCGTCCTGCTCTATGCTCCCCGACTCGCGCAGGTCGCTGAGCATAGGGATGTGGGTGGCCCGCGCCTCCACCGCCCGCGAGAGCTGGGAGACGGCCAGGACCGGCACGTTTAGCTCCCGCGCCAGCTCCTTGAGGGCGCGCGAGATGTAGCTGATCTCCTGCACTCGGTTCTCCGCCGGCACCCCGCCGTGCATGAGCTGCAGGTAGTCAACGATTATCAGGTCTAGCCGACCCTCTCTGGACAGGCGCCAGGCCTTGCCCCGCATCTCAGGCATGCGCACCACGGCGCTGTCGTTCACGTAGATGTTGGTGTTGGCCAGCACGCCAATGGCCTGCATGATCCGCCGCTCCTCGGCCTCGTTATGGGTGCCCAGGCGCAGGCGGGTGGAGTCGACGTTGGACTCCGTAGCCAGCAGGCGCTGAGCCACCTGCTCGCCAGCCGTCTCCAGGCTGAAGACGGCCACCGTGGCCTGCTGGCCCACGGCAGCATTGCGAGCGATGTTCAGGGCCAGAGAGGTCTTCCCCAGGCTCGGGCGAGCGGCCAGGATCACCAGGTCGGACCGCTTGAGGCCGCCCAGGAGGGTGTCCAGGTCCATGAAGCCAGTGCGGATGTGAGCGCCGATGCCGGCGGCCGACTCGTCCATCGCCGGCCCCTCCACATGGCGTTCCAGCAGCTCCTTAATGTGGATGAAATCGCTGGCCAGCTTTTCCCCTCGCACGGCCGCCAGCAGGCCCTCGGCCCGCGACAGGACCGCGGGCAGGTCGGGGCCGCCCTGGTAGGCCATCTGCTGTATCTTGTAGCTAGCATCGAGCAGCCGACGATAGACGGCATCCGTCTGGACGATCTGGGCATAGTACTCGACGCCCAGGGAGGTGGGCAGGTCTGCCACCAGTTGGCTCAGGTAGGCCACGCCGCCCATCTCCTCCAGCCGCCCTCGGCGGGCCAGCTCGTGAGCCAGGGTGATCTGATTTATGGCCTCACTGCGGTCCCAGAGGGCCAGGCAGGCGTCGTAGGCCCAGGCGTTCTTTTCACGGAAGAAGTCCCCCGGTTGCAGTACGGGCGCCACCTTGAAGATGGCCTCGCCGTCCACCAGAAGGGACGCAATGACCGCCTCCTCAGCCTCGAGGTCGTGCGGGGGCAGCTTCTCGGCTACCGCAATAGCCATGGCCTCGGCCTACTCCTCCTGGCGAGACCTTCGGCGGGCAACGATCTCCTCAGACGAGCGGCCGAGGAGCAGCCTTCCCAGGCTCCGGTGCCCCACCTGAAGATAGTACTTTCGCCAGATCTGCCGGATTTGGTCGGCGGTCTTGGCGCCATCCAGCTCCTGTTCTGCTTGCCTGAGAAGGGCTTCCGTTTCTTCGACAGGCATGGTCATGGTTGGTCTCCTTTAGCCTTGCGACGACTCCTGGGCGCTTTCTTCTCTCGTTCCACTTCCATCTTTTGCGAAGGTTGCTTCTCTTCTTCCACCACCACCTCTTGCGAAGGCTGCTCCTCTTCTTCCACCTCCACCTCTTGCGAAGGCTGCTCCTCTTCTTCCACCTTCACCTCTTCCGGCGGCTGCTCCTCTTGCGTGGGCGGAGGCGCCAGCATCTCCTCCAGCGTCTGCCCCTCCCCCAGCACTGCCACCTGCACGCTGGCACGCACATTGCGCGAAAGCCTGAGGGGCACCTCGAACAGCCCCACCCGGCGAATGGGCTCTTCCAGCTCCACCTGGCGATGCTCCAGGAGTAGCCCGAGCGGCTTCTCCAGCGCCTCAGTGATGTCGCGAGTGGTCACCGAGCCGTACAGACGGCCCTGCTCGCCGGCTCGCACCTCGATGGTGATGGTCAGGCCCGCGAGCTTCCCCGCCAGCACCGCAGCCTCGGCGTCCAGCCCGGCCTGGTGCTTGGCTTCCGTCTGAACTCTGGCCTGAGCTATGCGGATGTTGTGGTCGGTGGCGGGAACGGCCAGCTTGCGCGGCAGAAGGTAGTTGCGAGCGTAGCCATCGGCCACGTTCCTCACCTCGCCGATGTGGCCGGAGCCCTCCACCTCTTCCAGAAATACCACCTTCACAGAGCACCCTCCTCGTCAGGATTACCGCCGTCTACCGCCAGCATCATGCCACGCGCCGATGGCGGCGGTTCAAGGGACTTGTCCACGACGTTATCCACACCCTACCTGCCGAGTTATCCAATCTTATCCACACTCTCCACAGAACACGCGTTCTCTAGAACAATTCTACTATATGCTCGGCCCGTGTCAACTCTCCTCACGTTGTCAGCCCCCTCTCCAGCCCTCCCCCATAGGCGGACGCCAGCTCGGCCAGCGACAGGTCGATGTGGTGCCCGAGCGCCAGCCGCTGGCCCGCCACCCGCCCGATGTAGGCGATGGGCACGTCGTGGGCGGCCGCCACCTCCGCCAGGCGCTTCCTCGCCGCCGGCTCAACCGCGATCACGATGCGCGACTGGCCCTCCCCGAATAGGGCAGCGTCCAGGCGGCCGGTGAGGTTCAGGGCTGAAGCGTCCAGCCCCAGGCCGCCAGCGATGCACATCTCCGCCAGGGCCACCGCCAGGCCGCCCTCCGCGCAATCGTGGCAGGCCGTCGCCAGGCCCTCGCCGATGGCCGCCAGGGCCGCCCGTTGCACCCGCAACTCTCGATCGAGGTCGATGGCCGGCCGCCCGGCCACCAGGGCGTGGGCCTCCTTCAGGTACTCGCTCCCGGCCAGCGCCGAGGCATCGCCCGCCAGCTCGCCGCCCAGCAGGAACGCCTCCTGCCCCTCCTGAGCGAAGGCCATCGGGCAGCGGCGGGACACGTCCTCCAGCAGCCCCAGCATGCCGATGACCGGCGAGGGATAGACCGGCTGGCCGGCCGTCTCGTTGTACAGGCTGACGTTGCCCGATATCACCGGGATGCCCAGCTTGTGGCAGGCCGCTGCCATGCCGCCGATGACCTGCTCCATCTGGTAGTACACATCGGGACGGTTGGGGTCGCCGAAGTTCAGGCAATCGGTGATGGCGATGGGCTGGGCGCCCACGCAGACCACATTGCGCGCGGCCTCGGCCACAGCTATGGCCCCGCCGGCGTAGGGGTCGAGGTAGCAGTAGCGGCCGTTGCCGTCGGTGCAGAGGGCAATGCCCTTTTTTGTGCCGCGGATGCGCATCACGGCGGCGTCGCCGCCGGGGCCGGCCACCGTATTGGTCATGACGTGGTGGTCGTACTGGCGGTAGACCCACCGCTTGGCAGCGATGGTGGGCAGCGAGAGCAGGCGCAGGAGGACAGCCCCCGGATCGGCGACATCGGGCAGGGAATCCAGAGCGAACGCCTGCAGCTCGGCAAGCTCGGCGGGTGGCACCCCCTGGCGGCTGTACTGGGGCGCCTCGGTCAGCAGCCCCACCGGCAGGCTGGCCACCTCCCGCTCGCCGTCGCGGATGCGGGCCAGACCGTCGTCCGTCACCACGCCAATGATGGTCGAGCGCAGCTCCCAGCGGTCGAACAGGGTCTTCACGTCGTCCTCATGCCCCTTCTTGACGATGATCAGCATGCGCTCCTGCGACTCGGCGATCATGACCTCGTAGGGGGTCATCCCCTCCTCTCGCCGCGGCACCCTGGCCACGTCGATCTCCAGGCCGCTGCCCCCTTTGGCCACCGACTCCAGGGAGGAGGCGGTGAGGCCAGCCGCCCCCAGGTCCTGGATGCCAACGATCCACTCCGGGTGGTTGTGGGCCAGGTCCAGGCAGGCCTCCATCAGCAGCTTCTCCAGGAAAGGGTCGCCTATCTGCACTGCCGGCCGCAGTTCGTCGTAGCGGGCGTGGGGGTCGGTGCGCGAGGCCAGGCCGGAGGCGCCGTGCAGGCCGTCGCGGCCGGTGTCCGCCCCCACCAGCATCAGTGGATTGCCCGTTCCTGTCGCCCGGGCGCTCGCCAGCCGCCCCTTGGGCGCCACCCCCACGCACATCACGTTGACCAGCGGATTGTGAGAGTAGGCCTCCTCGAAGTAGATCTCGCCCCCCACCGTAGGGATGCCCATGCAGTTGCCGTAGCCCGCGATGCCGGCCACTACGCCCGTGAACAGATAGCGGTTGCGCTGCTCGCTGAGGGGGCCGAAGCGCAGGGAGTCCAGGAGAGCGATGGGCCGCGCCCCCATGGCGAAGACATCCCGCACGATGCCGCCAATGCCGGTGGCCGCCCCTTGGTAGGGCTCGATCGCCGAGGGGTGGTTGTGAGACTCGATCTTCATCACCACGCACAACCCCTCGCCGATATCGACGGCGCCGGCATTCTCCGCCCCCCGCTGGGTGAGGACGTAGGGGCCCTCGGACGGCAGGAGGCGCAGGAGAGGCCGCGAGTTCTTATAGCCGCAGTGCTCGCTCCACAGGGCGCCGAACATGCCCAGCTCGAGCTCGTTCGGCTCGCGGCCCAGGCGTTCCACGATGAGCTCGTACTCCTGGCGGCTGAGGGCTATCTGGTCGAGGAAGCGCTGCGATACAGGCATGGCGTTAGGCTAAGCATACCGAAGGGGCATCGCACAGGCAACGAGGATGGCCTCTACACTGAAGAATGTAGGGCCACCCCCTCTTACCCCTTGGCAGCTTTCATCTGCTACAATAGGATGGGAAGCTATGGCTACCACCAAGCGTGACTACTACGAGGTTCTCGGCGTTCCTCGCAACGCCAGCAGGGAGGAGATCAAGAAGGCCTTCCGCCGGCTGGCTATGCAGTACCACCCCGACCGCAACAAGCAGCCCGGCGCGGAGGAGCGTTTCAAGGAAATAAACGAGGCCTACGAGGTTCTCTGCGACCCCGAGCGCCGGCTGTCCTACGACCGCTTCGGCCATGACGGCCTGCGCGGCTTCGACCTCGGTCGCCCCTTCGACGGCTTCGACCTGGGCGGCTTCGGCGATATCTTCGACGCCTTCTTCGGCGGCACAGGCACGCGTCTGCGGCGAGAGGCCTGCCGCGGCAATGACCACCGCTCTCGCCTGACCATTGCCTTCGAGGAGGCCGCCTTCGGTTGTCAGAAGGAGATCCAGGTCACCCGCACCGAGCTCTGCTCTCGCTGCGGCGGCCAGGGGAATGAGCCCGGCAGCCAGCTAGCCCGTTGTCCCGCCTGCGATGGCACGGGCCAGGTAAGGCGTATCCAGCGCAGCCTCTTTGGTCAGTTTGTCAACGTGGCTATCTGCCAGCAGTGTGGCGGCGAAGGGCGCATCATCACCGAACCCTGCCAGCAGTGCCGTGGCAGCGGCCGCCAGCGCCGCAGCCGTAGCCTGGAGGTCAAGATTCCCGCCGGCGTCAGCGACGGCGCGCAGATGCGCCTCACAGGCGAGGGCGACGCCGGCCTGAACGGCGGCCCGCCGGGCAATTTGTACGTAGACATCCATGTGGAGCCGCACAAGCTGTTCCAGCGGGACAACAGCGACATCATCTTCGACCTGGACATCAACATCGCTCAGGCCGCCCTGGGTGTGCAGGTACAGGTCCCCACCCTGGACGGGCCGCACAGCCTGAAGATCCCGCCCGGCACCCAGAACGGGCGCGTCTTCGTGCTCAAGGGTCGGGGCGTGCCCCATCTGCGCGGCCAAGGGCGCGGCGACGAGCTGGTGCGGGTGCGGGTGGTTATCCCCACCAACCTCAGCCCTGAGCAAAAGCGTCTGCTAAAGTACTTGGATGATACCCTGAAGGCGCCCCCAGGCTCCCAGGACGACAAAGGCCTTCTGGGCAAGATCAAGGATGCCCTGGGCTAGGGCCTCCTTCCAGGGGTCGGAAGGCGCCTCTGAACAAGGTCCATCGCTCTTCGCCGTTTCGCCATGTCCTCGACAAAGCGATCGTCCGCCCGCTGGCTTGAGCTGAGCGTTGAAGCAGCCCCCGACGCTGAGGAGGCCGTGGCCGACGTGCTCCGTCGCCACGTCTATGGCGGCGTGAGCATCGAGGGGGCCGAGGCGTCGGTGGTAGTGAAGGGCTATCTCCCCGCCGATGGTGACCTCGCCCGCCGGCGGCGAGCCCTGCGCCGAAAGTTGGCTGCCCTCGCCTTGCCGTCGGCGGTGCGTAGCCGCTGGCTGAGCGAAGAGGACTGGGCCCACGCCTGGAAGGAGTTCTTCCCCGTCCTGCGGCTGAGCGCGCGCTTGGTGGTCTGCCCGACGTGGCGCTCGTACCGCCCCCGCCAGGGCGAGGCGGTCATCCGCCTCGACCCCGGCATGGCCTTCGGCACCGGCCAGCATCCCACGACGCTCATGTGTCTGAGGGCCCTGGAGGAGCTTCTGCGGCCGGGGATGGCCGTCCTCGACCTGGGCACCGGCTCTGGCATCCTCGCCCTGGCCGCCGCCAGGTTGGGGGCCGCCTCTGCTCTCGCCCTGGACATCGACCCCCAGGCGGCGGCGGTGGCTCGCGACAATGTGCGCCTGAACGGCCTGGAGGCGGCGGTTCACGTCGGGGAGGGCGGCCTGGACGAGGCGCTGAGGGCCGCCTTCGACCTGGCGATGGCCAACATCAGCGCGCCGGTCATCGTGGAAATGGCTCCGGCCTTGGCAGAGGTGCTGCGGCCGGGCGGCGTGCTCATCGTTGCTGGCTTCAGCGCTGAATCAGCGGATCGAGTATCCAGCACCCTCGCTCGCACCGGCCTCATGGTGGAGCGGGCGCTGGCGGATGGCGATTGGCGTGGTCTCATCGCCCGCAGGCTGTAATCCCGTGCGCCGATTCTTTGTTCCTCCGCAGACGATAGTTGGCCAGGAGGCGCGCCTGGGCCCTGACCTAGCCCACAGGATGGCGAGGGTGTTGCGCCTGCGGGTGGGCGACCACGTGCTCCTTTTGGACAACAGCGGCCGCGAGTACGAGGTGGAGCTCACCGCCTTGACCGCCACGGCAGCGCAGGGCGTGCTGCTCGCCTCCAGCGAGGGGGCTGGCGAGCCCAACGTTCGGCTTGTGCTCTACCAGGCGCTGATCAAGGGCCAGCGCTTCGACTGGGTGCTGGAGAAGGGCACGGAGCTGGGCGTGGCCGGCTTTGTGCCTGTCCTTAGCAGCCGCTCGCTGGTTCGATCCGCAGAGGCTTCATCGGCCCGCCTGGAGCGCTGGCGGCGCGTCGTCGTGGAGGCTGCCGAGCAGAGCGGCCGCTGTCGCCTGCCCGAGATATCACCGCCCCTGCCGTTCGACGATGCCTGCGCCTCCGCCGCCGGCCTCCGCATCCTGCCCTGGGAGGGCGAGAGGGACGTCACCCTCGGCGATCTGCTCGCGGCGCACCAGGCCGCCGCTGCCGTCAGCTTGTTCATCGGCCCCGAGGGTGGCTTCCCGCTCGAGGAGGTTCGGCTCGCCCGCCGCCTGGGCGTGCGCACCGTCTCCCTCGGCCGGCGCATCCTGCGCGCCGAGACCGCTGCCATCGTGGCGGCTGCCCTCGTCCTCCACGAGCTGGGCGACCTGAAGCGATAGGACAGGCCCTATCTCCCCTTGCGTCCAGGGCAGCGGGTCTACCCGCACCCCGTGCACCACTATCTCCCAGTGCAGGTGAGGGGCTGTGGCCAGGCCGGTTCCTCCCACGGCGCCGATGACCTCCCCCTGAGTCACATCCTGTCCCGCCACGACCAGCATCTGCGACAGGTGGTGGTAGCCGCTGAAGACGCCGGCTCCGTGGTCGATGATCACGGTGCCGCCCCGCAGGTGCAGCTCGCCCGCGAAGGCCACCCTGCCGCTGTTGGCCGCCGCCACCGGCTGGCCCTCCCCGGCCAGGATGTCGACGCCGGTGTGCTGGCTGAACGGCCCTCCGTTGAAGCTGCGACGCATGCCGAACAGGTCACCCGTCGGCCCGACGGCCGGTAGGACGAACGGCCCCGACCACAGGCGCTCGGGCGTGACGGTGGCGTAGGTGGAGGCCAGAAGCTGGGTTTCCTCCTCAATGGCGGCGGGGTCAGTCAGAAGCTGCGACTGCTCGGGTGCCAGCTCAATGAGTTCTTCAGGGAAGGCAGCATCCATCACCGCCAGCACCTCGCTGGCCAGGTTGATCAGCCCGTCCTCGATGACCTGAACGGGGTATTGGCCGGCCACCAGGTCGGCGGCGACCCCTATCACGGCCCACCACGTCTCGCCGGTCCAGAGCATCGGGTAGCGTAGGCCGGCGAAGGTGGCGGTGGCGTTGCTGGGGCGTTCGGTTCTCCGCAGGTTGACTGTGAATACCTCTCCCTGCTTTACGGTGTTGGGTGAGAGCTCCACGCTGCCCGAACCGGTGGCTGCTGGCGGCGCAGGCGTGGGTGAGGGAGACGGTTGGGCCAGAGGGGTGGGTGAAGGCGTGGGGGCTGGCGTTGGCGTAGGGTTGGCAGTGGGCGATGGGCGAGCGGCGGTGGCGGTAGGGGCGGCCGTGGGCGATGGGAGAGCGGCAGTAGCGGTGGGGGCGGCCGTGACCGTGGCGACAGGCGAGACCCCCATGCTCACCGGCTCGCTCTCGCTGTTCTGGCAGGCCAGCAGGGCGAGAGCGGCCGCCAGGGCGGCAAGGGCCAACATCCCCCTGAAGCTAGACATATCGAGGCGATTTTACCGCAAAAGCATCGCCGTGTGCACCCCGCATCATCGCTCCCTTTGGCAGCCCAGAACCAGCCTGATATAATCGGCAAGCAGTAACATCATGGGATGGCCTTGGTGTAGGCGCCTGGCGATTGGGGGACGAAATGAAATCTTGCGTCATCGAAACCGCCTTGGGCTGGCTGGGCCTTGTGCTATCCCCCGCCGGCGTGCGAGCGGTCACCCTGCCATGCCGCGATAGGGACGCGGCTCTCGGAGAGGTTCTTGCCCTGGGCGCTCGCCAGGAGGCCCGCACCGACGAGCTGGGTGACCTGCCCGAGCGCCTGCGTCGCTACGCTCGCGGCGAGCCCGTCGCTTTCCCCGATGCCTTGGACCTCTCCGCCGCCACCCCCTTCCAGCGAGCGGTCTGGCAGGCCACGCGGGAAATCCCCTACGGCCAGACGCGCAGCTATGGCTGGCTGGCGGCCAAGGCCGGCAAGCCGCGGGCGGCCCGGGCGGCGGGCCAGGCCATGGCGGCCAACCCCTGGCCCATCATCGTTCCCTGCCATCGAGTGATATCGTCCGACGGGCGTCTGGGTGGCTACGGTGGCGGCCTGGACATGAAGGAGCGGCTGCTGGACCTGGAGGGGGTGGCGCTGCTAGTCAGCTAAGCTGAGAAGTGCAAGACTGTTCCGCTGGATCGCGCATATAGCATTGTTCGCACAGTTTGCCCAGCCGAAGTTGCGGAGGCTTACATACGCCGCCTGATAACCTCTCGCTGTAGTAGTAGCTCCCGGGCGCAATGAGAGCACCACAGACATCGCAGAGGCGGGTCGTCCTGGCCCGTACGCGAAACCATTCCCTGAGGCTATCATACTTACTCAACTGGTCGGCCTTGGCTAGATGATTCCTCCAGGCCCTAGGCTTAAGGCAACCCGACCTCCGCCAGATCGCACCGCGCCACGAAGACATCGCTCGTATCGTTATGCCAGTGGTGCTCCCAAAAGCGACTGGAACCGCGCTTCGAGTTCCAGCGGCCGTCCTCTTTGGACCAGCCCCAGGGGCGCCGGAGCAGGCTGAATTGAGACGCCAATTCATACCCTCGACGGTGCGCGGCCTTTCCACCTGTGAAGGTGCGCACCTCACTGGGGACTCCCTGATAAACGGCAACGACTACGAATACCGTCATCGCGCACCGCCTTTTTTGAGGCCCTCCGTCTCTACCGGGCCACGAATCTCCCGAAGATGTCACGGAACCGACTTAGCGTTGAGTGGAGGTCATCAACCTCGTCTGGGCTCAGTAGCGTCGTCGCTGCCCCGATTTCATGGAACGCCCCGGAGAAGTAAGGGACAAGCAGCTTCTCGACACGGGTTCGATCCCTCTCGCCGGTGACCACCAGAAAGAGACGAGCACCCCAGTTGTCGTATGCGTGCTTCAACCGCACAAGGGCCTCGAGAACGTTTCCCTTGTCTTGGACTTCAAAGACGTGCGTTACCCGCGGCAGCCACTCGGCGTCCTTCCAAACTACGTCGTAGCTGTAGGGGCCTTCCCTTAGTTCGCGCCTGGCGTACTTCCCGAGAATCCTTCCTACTTCTTCCAGCTTCCTGCCAAGCTGGGCGTGAACGCTTTCCTTCTTCTCTCGGACTTGCGCGATGTCCCCTATTTCCGCTTTGATCCGCTCTTTGCCCTGGGCAGTGATTCGCCACACGCCATACCGTGACTTGTCTACGTCGCCCTTGTGGACAAGTCTAAGCCTGGCCCAGTGGACTTTGTTTTCCCAGGTGTTGATGCCGGTTCGGTTGGTGGCGCGCAGGTCTTCCTCCGAGAGGACAGGGAAGTATGTAGCGATCTCTCGAAAGAAGGCGGGGTTAGGACGTACCTCACCTCCAGCGGCTTCTACCTCCACGAGGATGGGCAATTCGATTTCGCTTTGCTTTGGATAGGCCATATTGGGGTTTTCCTACGAAGGCATGCTTCCAGCCTAAGCATAGCCCTCGCCGCCGCGAGAATCAAGCGACGACGCCCACCCGCTCCCCCTACAGCAGCACCGTCCCCCCATCTCCCAGCGCGGCGCCCAGGCGCTGGCTCAGCTCCTCGCAGGCGCGCGCCCGCGGTAGCTCCAGCTCCACCTCCTCGCCGTCTTGCTGGCGGATGGTCAGGCGCACATCGTCCTCCCCCTCGAACTCCCCAAGGGCGCTCATCACCGCCCGCAGGCGCTCCTGATCGCCCTCCGTGTCCTCCGTCTCGCTGAGGGTGACGCGGAGGGCGCGCGGGGCGGCGGCCCTCTGGCGGGCGACAGGGGGTTCAGCGGGAGAATTGCCGTTGTCCGGCGCTGGGTCGGCCCCTTCCTGGTAGGCGGTGGCTTTCTGCACGCTTAGCTGGAGGCGGTCGTTGCGGGTGCGGACGCGCACGTTCAAGACGACGATGTTCCCCTCGACCCACAGATCGCGCGTCTGGTCGTAGACATCAGGCCAGACGGTGACCTCCACGCTCCCCGAAAGGTCCTCGATCTCGGCGGCCAGGAAGAGGCGGCCGGCGCGGGTGAGGATCTGGCGCGTGGAGGCAACGATGCCAGCGATCACCAGTTCCCGTCCGGCCATCTCGGCCGAGACCTCACTGCACATCGCAGTGACCCGTCGGCTCAAGGCGGGGGCCGCCCGGCTGAAGGGGTGCTCCGAGACATAGACGCCCAGAAGCTCCTTCTCCCAGGCAAGCTGTTTGGCCAGGGGCACCTCTGCCTCCGCTGGTTCCAGGGTCGGCCCGGAGACGCCCTCCCCGAAGACATCGAACAGGGTGGCCTGCCCCGACTCCCGCAGCTTCTGTGACCTCTGGGCCATGCTGATGAGACGGTCCAGGTTCGCCAGCAGGGTGCTCCGCCCGCCCAGGCAGTCGAAGGCACCGGCCTTGATCATGCTCTCCAGGGCCCGCTTGTTGAGATAGCGGCAGTTGACCCGCTGGCAGAAGTCCTCGATGGAGGCGAAGGGCTGGCCGCTGTCGCGCGCCTCGATGATCCCCTCGACGATGCCCGCCCCCACGTTCTTGATGTCGGCCAGGCCGAAGCGGATAGCCAGCTTCCCATCTTGCTGCTCCTCCAGGGCGAAGCTCACGCGGCTGTGGTTGACATCGGGCGGCAGAACCTTAATGCCCAGGCGAGCGCACTCCGGGTAGGCCTCGGCCACCCGCTGAGCGGCGCCCGCCGGGTGATGCTCGGCCAGCATGAGGACGGCGGTCATGTACTCGGCGGGGTAGTTCGCCTTGAGGTAGGCCGTCTGGTAGGCGATGTTGGCGTAGCAGACGGCATGCGCCTTGTTGAAGGCGTAGCCGGCGAAGGGCTCGATGAGGTTGAAGACCTGGTCGGCCTGGGCTTCGCTGTAGCCGTTGGCCCTGGCCCCCGCCAGGAAGCGCTCCCTCTCCGCTGCCATTACGGCTGCGATCTTCTTGCCCATGGCCTTGCGCATGACGTCGGCCTCGCCCAGGGTGTAGCCGGCGAACTTCTGGGCGATAAGGAGGACCTGTTCCTGGTAGACGATGACGCCGTAGGTCTCGTCGAGGATGTCCGCCAGGTCAGGGTGAGGGTAGCGGATATCCTCCAGCCTGTGCTTGGCCCGAATGTAGGTGGGGATGTGCTGCATGGGCCCGGGGCGGTACAGAGCGACCATGGCCGCCAGGTCCTTGATGGCCGTAGGCTTTAGCTCCTGGATGTAGCGGCGCATGCCGCTGCTCTCCAACTGGAATACCCCGAAGGTCTCGCCCGCCGAGAGCATGACATACGTCTTGGCGTCGCCGTCGGGCAGCGCCTGGAGATCGATCTCCACGCCGCGCGTCTCGCGTATGATATCCACCGCCTTGCCGAGGATTGTCAGGTTGGCCAGGCCCAGGAAGTCCATCTTCAGCAGGCCGATATCGGCCACGGCCTCCATGGCGTACTGCGTGGTGGGGATGGGTGTGCCATCGCCCTCCTTGCCGCCGGGCAGGGCATGAGCCGGCCGCTGCAAGGGGAGGAAGTGAACCAGGGGCTCGGGGGCGATCACCAGGCCGGCGGCGTGGGTGCTGGCGTGCCGGGCGACTCCCTCCAGTTGCTTGGCGGTGTCCACCAGCCGCTGCACCTGCTCGTCAGCCTCGTAGATGCTGCTCAACTCGCCGTTGCCTGCCAGGGCGCGGTCGATGGTCATGTTGAGGACGGCGGGCACCAGGCGGGCCACCCGATCCACGTCGGCGTAGGTCATCCCCAGGGCGCGGCCGACGTCGCGAATGGCCGCCTTCGCCCCCATGGTGCCGAAGGTGATGATCTGGGCCACCCGGTCGTAGCCATACTTCTGGGCGGCATAGCGTATTACCTCGTCGCGGCGGTCCTCGGCGAAGTCCATGTCCA
>Ga0315289_10005833_pt1 | contig 18121 bp, 4 predicted proteins | sample YL17G11_40_MG_FD_203452 | JGI IMG/M metagenome (GOLD analysis project Ga0315289, IMG submission 203452) | Sediment microbial communities from Yellowstone Lake, YNP, Wyoming, USA - YL17G11_40 | ecosystem: Environmental > Aquatic > Freshwater > Lake > Sediment | place: USA: Wyoming | collected... | reverse complement strand
GTCGATCGGAGTCGGGGTCATTCCGCCTTCTCCCCAGGCCAACTGACAGGCCACCTTGCAGGCCAACAGCATCGCCGCCCGTTTGGGCCCCCAGAACGCCGCCGGGATGGTCATCGCCACACGTTCGGGACGGCAATTGTGACGTCGCCCCGACTCCAACAGGAGCTGCTCGATGATCCAGGTAGCCAACTGCACGCCCTGGTAGGCGGTGTCATACACCTGCCATTCTTTTTTCTCGATGGCGCGCTTGACACTGTGGACCACCCCTTTCGAGTGATCGTGGGGTCGGTTGCCCTTGATGTCAGGTCCGTGCAGGAGCCAATCTTCGTACCGCTGCAGCTTCTCGACAAAGATCATCATCGAGGGAACAAACTGCTCTCTCGCTTTCTCATCGCCTCTGATCAACTCCGGTCGGGCATCAACCCTGTCCTCGATAAAGGCGACACACGAGTTGATCGTGCCGAAATCGACCGCCATCAAGCCCCGCTTCTGGGTCGGCACGCTCAGTTGCGCCGTGCCCCCGACGGAGATCTGTCCGATCGGGCGATAATCCGTGCTGATCAGGAGGTTCACCGGCAGCTTCGTGCTTTCCGCGATGCGATTGCCGCTGGCCCGCGTGCTCAGGACGAATTCTATGGTGGCCTTGCGCTTGGGCTTGACTTCCTTGGGCAGTTGATCGGGGAGCAGCCGAATGAGGTCGCTCTCCGAAACGACCTCCATGATCCGGCACGGGCTGCCGCCGATATTGTGGATCTCCACCTCTCCGACCCGGGTCTGGCCGGAGCCCGGTCGAGGCGACTGCCCGGGCACCAGCTCGGCGAGTACTAAGGGCGCGACCTGGAGGACCGGGGGATAGGCACAGCGGGACGCACTCAGATTGATACGTTCGTCCTTGTCCTTTTCCCAACCAGCGGAATGGAGCAGAAGGAAGAACGTGTCCTTGACATCCTTTTGTTCCACCGGAGTCCAGGCGATCAGAGGAATGGACACATTCCGTGAGTAGCCTTCCAAGTCAAAGGAATCCCCTTCTTGAAACGCCACTTGGATAGGGAAGGTGTTGACGTCATCCCGCCCCCCCTGCAGCGTGATGTGAACACCCTGCCCACCCCGGTTGGAAACCAGCACATTGAAGGGGTGATTATGCCGCTCCTGGTCGCTGGGGCTGGTCGCCAGTTCCCCCAGATCCACGCCCCGGGTCTCCACCACGACATCGGCAGGCGTCGAAAGACCAAAACGGATGGTGCCTTTCTCGTAGCGAGGATCCGTGCTCTGGAAATCCACATAGCACTGCTTGATTTCTCGTTTCTGCAGCCGATCCGCCTCTATCTCGAATACCAGGGCGGCGTCCGTGTACGGATCGAGCGACAGCACGTGCTGCGCGCTGGAGCGCAAATGAACCGCGGTATCCACCTGGTCCTTGACGAGAAGAGTCACCATGGAACGGCCCGTGTTCCGGACGACGATCTGCTGTTCAATCGTGCCGGCGTCGTCGTCCGGCAGTTCGAGATACAGGCCCCTGTCAAAGGTCAGCGCACACAGAGACTTCCCGCACAGACTGCAGTAGCGGTCATCCACGCGAAAGGTTTGCAGCCGGCAATACGGACACGTGGCCATAACCATCCAACACTAATAATCTTCCCTGGCCCAATCGATCAGCCAGGAGAACTGGCGTAAGATCTGCCGCTCCTCATCGCTGGGGACCTGGTCCGGCCAAGTCAGTCCCCTCACATGGATGAAGAAGGCGTCCAACCGGGTCCCGCGATCTCGGTACGCCTCATCCTGCGGTTGGGCCCAGTCCTCCGCGCGGAGCCCTTCGTCGCGATCCAAGTCCAACCGGCGTTTGACGACCATGCATTTGCTTCGGAATTTGTCCAGCGATTCCCGCGGGGTGGGACCCAGCGAGCGGACCACCGCGCTGAGCTTCTCGACCAGGTACGGGATGAACCGTTTGGCGGTCTCTCTCCTGGCCATGTTGAGGTAGTCATCGTCCCTCCCCACGTACACGCGGTCGGAGATCCCGTGCTGGCAGGGACGCTCGAAGTAGTAGATGCGTCTTCCGTCCTCCACGAGCCAGCCAAAGAGCTGGTCGTTGGAGTCTCCCCCCGCCTCCTCCCCCGACACCCTGGCCCCGGTGAGCACCTCCAGCGCGTTTTCCAGCAGGAATCCAATGTACTTGGCCCGATCCATGTCGCCGATCGGCGGACCGTGCGGATGCCAGCGATGGTCCGTCCAGCGCAAGACCGGCGAGCCGCCGCGCATGTTGTCGCGGTGGTTCCTGAACGCCCGCTCATACCCTTCAAAGGCCGCCAGGTAGGTGGTGGAGAAATAGGCTTCCTCCTGGTAAAAGACCAGGTAGTGCGACAAGCCCTGCAGGGCGTGGCAGCCCCAGATACCATCCTGACGCGGGAGGGGCAAGAGACGATTCTGGAGTCGGATCTCCAACGCACCGTCCTCGGTGGCATCCCCAAACACGGCGTTCTTGGTCCACAGGTGCGGAGGCGGCAGGCGGTTCCCCGCCCCTTCCAGGTACTCCTGGGTGAATTCCATGTAGGGCGACGCATAGTTGATCACATGCTTCACGTCGTCACACCTCTCGACGGCGCGATCCAGCACCGACACGTTTCCGGCCCTCATCCTCCTCAGAATCGTGATGGTGAGCGCATCCAGCATCTTCGTCCCAAGCTCTTCCGAACTGCGCCAGCCAATGATGTCCCTCGTCCACTCCAGGGTGAAGTGTCCATTGCTCTTGGAAACCGCATTCATCATGCTGCGTTCCGCTTCGTCCGCCACGACCCTGGCCCGCTGCAGCTCCAGCTCCATCTCCACGTTACCTTCCGGCGCGGACCAGACTGGAATCACGTTGCGCGGCGGAGACCGCAGGCTGTCGGTGATATCGCCGGACTGTTTGGTCAGGTAGCCGGCTCCCTGGCTATTGGGATCCGCCAGCTCCCGAATCATCCTTTCCTCGCTGCGCAGCCTGCCTTCGACGGTCGTCAACTCCTCGAGGGCGCTGTCAATCGCGCGTCCGCGGAACTCGGCGGCCAGGCTGCTCAACGCTTGCAGGGCCAGTTTCTCGAAGGCATTGCGCACCTGCTCCCGACACTCCGCCGAGGCCACGCGTTTGAGGAACATGATCTTCAGCCAGAAATCCCGCTCCACCGCCTGCAGGCGCGTCAGGCCGGGATCGAGCCGGGAGATGTCAAAGACCGGGCCCACCCGGGCCGCTTCGTTCTGACGCCTCTCCTTTTCCAGCATGGCCCGGAACGCGGCCAGCGCCACGAAGACGTCCGGCAGACTGCAGTCCCGCGCCGTGCGACACTGTTCGACAAACTTGCGCACCAGCTCGCAGGCTTGTGGTTCCACGACCCGATCATACTGGCTTTGAATGGTGGCGTGATAGTGTCCCCTCTCCTGGAATCTCTGGGAGATCGGGTTCGCGGGGTCGGGCAACTCGAGGAGACTCACGCGCAACACCTCCGGCCGGAGCGACGCGAACCCCCGGGTCCGGCGGATCTCGGTCCGCATCTCGGTCTCAATCGCGGGAGCCTCGCTGGGCTGCGTCAGGCGTGGAAAGATCGCCTGCGTCAATTCCTTCCGGGCCGCCTCCACCAGGTCCAGACAGTTGCGCGCTCTGGGGGTGAGCCACCTGCCGCAGATGTCCTTGGCGATGAGGCCGGCCGTCGCGCGGGCGATGGAGTACATCGGATAGCTGATGATGGCGCACCCGAACGAGAACAAGGCCCGCGGGTTTCGCCGGCGCGGGTCCGGCGCCCCCGGCACGACGTGGCCGTTCCAGTCGGTGCGCATTCCTTCCTTGATGTCACATGTCCCGGCGTACGAATCCAGGAACAGGCTGTGGGCGATCATCTGCAGGACCGCCTTATGGGAGAATTGGTGGGCGCCATCGACGAGGCTCACGCCCGCCATGGAGGTGGCCCCCAACAGGTAGAAATAGTCGTAGGGCAGGTGGTCCCGGGGCCGCTCATTGCCATCGGGGAACAGGATGGGGAAGGATTTGGCCCCAATCATGTGCGAGCAAAAGTCAAATTCCTTCACGGCATAGCAGTTGGCCGCAGGAAGCTCCCAAGCGGAGGTCTGAGCCTGGGCGCTGTTGAGGGTCGTGAACACGCCGATAATCTTCACGGCCTGAGCAGCGCCCGCCGCGACAATCTCCGGCAACGAGCGGAGGATGAAGCCCATATCCAGGAACATGCCGCTGCAGGTGCCCCCGCAGAGAGAACCGACCACGTAGATGTTCAGGCCCTCCTCCACGACGCAATCTTCCACATTGAGGCGCCGGAGGTACTCTACGGCGGCCTGACGCGACGGCTGACTCGTGCAGGCCAGGACATTGGCCGCAATCTTCTCCCGCATCTTGTTGTAGTTGCGCCACAATTGCAGCCGACCGGCCGCTCGCATGCCATTGGACCCATTCAGGAATTGCGTGGCGTTCACGCAGACTTCCTTGGGCAGCCAGGCCGCCAGGGCCCTGCCGGCGTTGGTAGCCGGGTTCGTGATCTCGCCCCGGACCACCTGCGTGCTGGGCACCGTCAGGTGGAAGACCTGTTCCCGGCTCGCATGTCGCAGCACGCGTCCATCCGACTCCTCGGTCACAAAAGACAACAAGCGCGTGACCGGGAACCCCTCGACCAAGTACTCCTGAACAATCAACTCCTGCAGATGGCCCAGGATTTCGGCGCCGGACGTCCCCAGCCCAATGAAGAGAGACGGTTTAATGCGTGGCATGTGCACTACTCCTAACGGGTTTGCCCACGAGGTTTCCGCGCAGCCGGCCAAAGAGCCGGGTCAGGATCATGACGTCCAGCAGAATGGCGATGGCAAAAGGAATCGTATGCCACGGATACTGCGCGACCAGTTGGAAGACGAAGAAGACCGGCAACACCAGACAAAGCAGAAAACAGATGCCCAGAACACGATGGGCGATCTGGTCCACCGTCGGACGAGACCCTCGGCGCAAAGACATCCAGATCCGCGTGAGAATCAGGGCTCCCACATAGACAGCTAGGTAGCTGCATAGGACGAGAATCATCTTCCCAAATGCGGGGCCGTAGTAGAACTCCACCAGGCGATCCATGAGGCTCATACGGTGCTCCTATTATCGTTCTTCGTCGGAATTGAAGTCATCCTTCGTCTCGTACAGGTCGTCCGGCCCGTCCGGCGGGGGCGTGTCGTCGGCACCTTCCTCGGACGCGCCGGCTTTGGACAGGGTCAGGTTGATGCTGGAGCCATCCGGACGCGGTACACCGAATTCCTCATCCCATCGGATTCCTAGTGGCTTTCCCTCCGGTCCGTGCAACGCCAATCCGAAGAGACCCCGCTCAATATGATAGTCGTTGGCCCCGACATCCAGGTACTGGGCGTCCTCGGCATCCACTTTCGACAGGTAGATGCGCGACTCCGGGCCATTTCTTCGGATCAGCGCGTGCAGAGACCGCTGCCCGCCCTGGTAGTCGGAGCAGATCAATTCGACCTCGACTGGCCGCGACCAGAGCAGCACACCGGCTACACCCATACCGCAAACCAGCAACGCCACCACTACCCAGGGCCCGGCAGAAAGCAGATCAAACCCCCCGGCCGTTTCTACGTGGAATCTGGGCCTGGCCCGCGACTCCAATACCATGTTCTGATCACAGGTCCCCGAGATGTGCCAGGCATAGTCACCGGCCGGGACGTTGGCGTCATAGCGGGTCTGCGACACGGGGATGTCCTGGGTCAAAACGACCTCCTCCTTGTCTCCCTCGCCGACCCGGAACACCTGCAGCCGATACGCTCTTACGCTCGCTTGACTAGCCTCGGTCCATCGGAAGGGAATCGTGCCTTTGCGCAGGTAGACCGTCGCATCGCGCGCCGGCATGAGCGGTTCCGGCGCGACTCCCTTGGTAATAAACAGCGTCCGGACGTCCCGGGCCACGAGTCTTTCGGCGTCACCCTCAACCAGCGCGTACACCTTCCATTCGTATGGACCTTCGTCTTCCAGGGGAACGTCGATCTTTTCATCGGAGCACTCCCTCGTAAAGGTCTTGCCGGTGGTTTTATGCTGGATCTCGACCCGGTAACTTTGGGCATTGGCGGAACGTTCCCATCCAAAGTGGGGAACACTGCCGTACGGCCAACTGCTGCGGTCCGGGGGCTCCACCAGACTAAAAGGAGTGGGAGGCGAACCACGCTTCAGCACGCGCCACCCGTCCGCGGCCTGCGCTTGCAGCCCCGTCTTCGAATTCCGCGCCGTGACGGTCCACTGATAAACCCCCGCATCCGGCAATTTGAGCTCATGTCGCGCCTCGGCCACGCGGACGGTCGCCACCGCCGCGCCGTTCCCGGTCTTCACGATCAGCTCGTACCCGTCCGCACGCTCCGCAGGCTGCCAGGAAAAAGTCACGCCATCGGAGAAGAGGAGCGCTCCCGCCCGCGGCCCGGTGAGCACAGGTGGCGAAGGGGGTAAAGGAGGCGGAACGGGCACAGGGGGCGGCGGGACGATCGTAAACAGCCGCGCGGGCTCATCCGCCCATCGTGGCTCTTTCTCTGTTCCTATCGAGCCGGCTCGCCAGCGATAGGACCCCGGCTCCGTGCACGCCACGCTGCAACTGGGCGATGCCAACTCGTCCTTCCGCTCCACGGCTCCGCCGGGGCGCGTCAGTTCAAAGGCGTATCGCTTGGCGTTCTGGACGGGGGTCCAGTAAAACTCTATCGTGGCCGCCAATTGCGAGAGGCCCGCCTTGGGTACAAGCAACATTGGCGGACCGGGCGGTACCGGCGGTGGAGGGACCACTTTGAACTTATAGGGATTGGACGCCAGAACCGGAAAGCCGCCGGCGCCAATGGCTTCTACTTGCCAAGTGTACTCCCCCAGGGGCAATGATTCGGTCAATTCGCATACGTTCCGCTGGCTGCGGATGGGAGGGCCGTCCGGCGGCGTGATTACCACCACGTACGCCTGGGCATTCGCACTCGGAGTCCAGGTAAGCGTGACGCTTCCCACAAGCACTCCCGTACTGGGCAGAGGAGTCAACTGAAATGGGCCCAACTTCTTTGCGACGCGGAAACTACGCCATTTCTTTTCCGTTCTCGTGGTGGAACAGACCGCCGCGATGTCCTGTCCTCCCTGTCTTCCGTGGGCCTCGACGTTCCACTCATAGACGTTGCTCGTCAAATCGGTGAGGGACAGTCCATTCGTCGCGGCCCGTTCTTCTCGCAGGGTGCCGTTGGCACTCCGTATCTGGAGCGTGAAGTGCGAGATTCCCTCGCACTTCGGGCTCGTCCACGCGAACCGGATGGGCTCCCCTTCAACAAAACGGCCGGCCTCATCCGTGGTCCCGGGCTGCGTCAGCTCGAAGAGGCCCAATTTCAGCGCATACACCTCGCGTTCCGCCCGTTGCGTGAGAGCTTTGATTCGCTCTTCGATGTTCGTGGCCAGGTCCTTGGGCAGACCTTTCTCCTGCAGGATGCGCTGGACATCGTTCTTCAGGTCCTCCAGCTTGCGCGTGATCTCCAGAAGTTCCGCCGTGTTGGCATCGGGAATGTCCGCGGTAAGTTCGCCATAGCGCTTATAGAGGCGATTCTGCACCTCTCTCACTTCCACCAGCGCCGGATCGCTGCGCTTCCCCACCGCAATCATGAGCAGCGGATCCCACTCGTAGATGAGTTCCAGGGCTCTCAAGCGCTGCGCCTGGTTGCCGGTCTGGTGGGAGCTCACGGGCCGGTCATCCGAGACAAAGACCCACAACGTTCGTCCGCCATCCCCCCAATTCTTCTCGCTGCCCCGGCATACCAGTTCCGCCATGCCGGCAATGTCCGTGTCATAATTGCAGTCACGTTTCGCCAGGCCGGCCGCCACAAACGCCCGGCGTGTCACACTGGGGAGGTTGACGCTCTCAATAGTATCGGCAAACTTATAGACTTCGAGTTGGCAACCGGGCTTCAGGAGGGGGGCGGAGAAGAAACTCTCGTCGAGGCCTGCCCGGACCGCCCATTTGTCGGTTGTGTCAATGCTCGCAGAGGAAATGCCGTCGAACAGGATTTTGGCTGCCAGGTCATTGAGATGGCTGTGGGGGAATTTCGCCATGCTGCTCGAGCGGTCGAACGTCACCAGGACACGCTTGATCGGTGTCTCCGCCGTCTGTGCTCCCACCCACGTCGCCCGCGTCAGCCCTGCCATCAGAACGAGCGCGACGGCCAGGCCCAACCGCCCCAGGGGGCCCCGCCGCGTCCGGCCGCAGTTACGATTCATGCCCACGAACCACCTCACTTCCTCAGCTCAAAACAACTCACCAGACCAGAACACTGGACAAAGACTCGCGATCCTGCCACGATCGGGCGCGACAGGCAAGTCGTCTCTCTCCCGTTGCTTGCCAAGGTCCCACACGAATCGGGCTTTGGCGCGTAGTGCTTCGGATCCACCTTATACAAACGCGATCGGCCGGGATACACCAATGTGTGATCCGCCACGGCCGCGAGAAAGGAAGAGACCCCGGGTGTAGGAATGTCAATGTGCTGCACCGCGGGGCCACTCTCATCATAGCTGATGAGTCCCATGGTATTGGCGGTCTTACTGTAATACGGCAGATAGACTTTCTTTCCGTCTGTGACAGGTCCCAGGTTGTCCTCGACGTACCGGTTCTGGACGCCAACCCAGGCGATTTCTACAACATCATAGAACGTCGGCGGCCGGAACAGGATCAGCCTCGACTCCTTATTGTCATCATCGGTTGTATACCAGCACGCCGATCTCTCCGCGTTCCGTCCGGAATTCCGGAGGCCGATGCACGGCGAGTTCCAGCCAACGCTTGCGCGGAGTTTCTTCAACTGCACGACCTGCGAACGGACGTCATTGGGATAGTCCGTCATGTCCAGGCACAGCGCCGCCGGGCTGGCGTGGCTCGTGGCGACAATGAAGGGTCCGACCGCCGCCGGTCTGGTCCAAGCGTGTCTGCGGTAATCGGCCTCGGGCAGGAACCGTCCTTTGAGCACCGGCTCAGGGGAGCGCGCCAGAGAGTCGATTTCCAGAATACAGAGCCCTTCTGTCGTCAGGATCACGAGGACACTGTCAAGCCCGGCCCGGCTGGCCGCCCTCTCCGGCAGGCGGAAAAGCAGAGGCGGCGCATAGTCGGGCAGGACCCCCGGCAGTTCGGGCACCATCGTGCCATTGAGCTGGAGACGGCAGACTTGCCGCTTGCCGGTGGACAGCGCGATCCGATGCACATAGGTCGGCTGACTGGTAACCGTGTAGAGAAGAGCTCCGTGAACCACGGGACTGGAGGAGTACGGCAGCGCTCTGGTCCGGTGCATGGCCGACTGCCATACACCATGTCCAAAACAATCGGTCCCGCTGCGTATGTCCCTCGCCTCAAACGCACCACGGTGAGGATTGAAATAGACCAAAAGACCTTGCGCGGCGACCAGGGCCGGCAAGTGCGTGTCGTTCTCGTCGCCATTCTCCGACCCGAGACAAGGATCCCAAGTCCCGCTTGGCGTAAGCTCACAGCCGAACTCCGTTCCCGGCAGCAGACAGCCAGATCGCTCCTGGTTCCCTCCGTCCTGCGGCCAGGACGTCTCGGCCGTCGTAGGATGTCCGCATTGTCGACAATAACTGCCACCGTACTGATTCAACGTCCCACAGTTCGGCTTCGGGCAGACGCTTAGTGCGGACTTACACTCGGGACACATCTCGACCGGACCAGACACGAAGAACAACGTCTCGCAGGTAGCCTTGGGGCATGTCCGGTAGGAATTCCGATCATCGGGCAGCAGGTGCTTTTCTCCGCAGTGTTCACAAGCAGCCTCGCCTCCGAGCGCATCAGGAGCAACGCTCGTGAGCCTCCGACATCTATGGCATGTGAAGAATACGCGCACCTGCTTCTCCGTTCAGCACACGATCTGCGCATAATTCAACCAGTTGGGTACTAAGCGATCCGTTGCGGCCACACACCAAGCCTATGAGGCCAATCCTGTGGACATGGCGATCCCTGCACCCGACGCAACGATCTGCTGCATCAAGACTCCAACCAGCGGAACACTCCTGCCTTAATTGTGTCCTATCATACAGTTGGATAGCACAATCTTCAAGATTAAAAAACAAAAAAATTACAGGAACTCTTCTACTTCCAGAATGCAGGCACCAGATAGGCAAAGACTATCATCAACTGACTGCCGATGCTTGTGATCGCAACGTAGGATAGCGACGGGATTTACATCGTGCGTGAGCTCCACATGGAGCCGCGGGACACTTACATTCCTCGTGGCCGGTTGAACCGGCATACCAATCTGTCAATTCCACCTGCATCAGCTAACAACCAACAAACACGTCACCATGTCGTGGCAGATCTGCGGAAAGTATCCGTATACCTACGTATGTTTGCGAGAGCCATCCTCATTTCTGAGTGAAAGAGTACGCATGGGCGAAGGACGCAGACGAGGCTCGCTGTACCGGCTGTTGGCCGCCCAGCAGGTGACGGTGTCGCAGGGAATCTGCGGAAAGCATCCGTATAACTACGTATTTTTGCCGGGTCGCCCGCGTTTCTGAGCAAGAACGGGCCTGGGCCAAGAAGACAGGTGAGACCCAGATCGGCTGTTGACCAAGGGACATACGGCTGGGGTTTAAGACCCACAAGACAACCTGGAAGCGTTTCGACGCCCGAGACGACTACAGCTACCGGGGCCCAGCAGCATGGTACTTCGCGATACGACTCGCTCAACTGTAGACCTCAAACTCCCAGAGCGAATACCCGTACACGGTCGCCCGCTGCGTCCCCAGCAACCGCAGGTATCGGCCGGAAGCCGGGGAAACCAGTGTGATGTCGTCCACGTCCCCATGCCCTGTGGTCGTACTGTAAACGTCCGACCACGTAGAAGCGTCGCTGGAGACTTGAATGCTGTAGCCCCGGCCGTACGCCGTCTCCCACCGCAGCACCACTTGATGGATCGTGAACACCTCGCCCAGGTCCACATAGATCCACTCGCTATCCGAGAACTGGCTCGACCAGCGGCTGCCGGTATTGCCGTCCGTCGCATTCGACGCCGGCAGGCCCGGATAGCCGGTCGAAGCTACCGCGGTTTTGCCCAACGCCAGATTGGCCGCAGTGACCGTCCCGGCGATCCGGAAGTTGAAGGGGTTCTCATCGCTGTCGTTCGTGGCGAACGAGAGATCGCCCGCCTTCGTCCCCGCGGTCGTGGTCTCCAGGCGGACCGTGAACGTGTCCGAGGCTCCCGGGGCCAGACTGCCGGATAGCCCCTCTGTCAGCGTAAAGCCTGTCGGCACCGTTACCGTTCCGAGTGTCAGCGTTGTCGTGCCGTCATTGCGCACCGCGAACGTTCGACTGATCGTGAGGCTGCCTTGCCCCACTGACCCAAAGTCCGTCCCATCCGTTGCACTTGCAGTGGCATCGCCATCGGTAATCGAAACCTCGTTGCCGAGAACCGTGACCTCCGGAACGCCGCTACCGCCGCCATAGACCTCCAACTCGTAGAGCGAGTAGCCGTAGGCTGTCGCCCGTTGGACGCCCAGCAGCCGCACGTACCGGCCCGGAGCCGGCGCCGCCAGAGTGATGTCGTCCACGCCCCCATCTCCGGCCATCGTCGTGTAAACGTCGGACCAACTGGAAGCATCATTCGAGACCTGGATCTTGTAGCCCCGGCCATACGCCGTTTCCCACCACAGCACCACGCGATCAATCGTGTAGGCCGAGCCCAGGTCCACATAGATCCATTCGCTACCTGAGAACTGGCTCGACCAGCGGCTGCTGGCATTGCCGTCCGTCGCATTCGACGCCGGCAAGCCGCTATAGCTCGTCGAGGCTGCTGCCGGCTTATGCAACGCCAGATTCGCCACGGCGGCATTGATCGAGAGATCTACGGCCGCGTCTGTGGCGGCATACAGACTGCCATCGGAACCATTCCAACGGAAGCCGTCGGAGCCGGTGTACCCGCTACTGGGCGTGTATACCAGCGTGCCCAACTGGGCTGTCGCAATCTCCTGGTTCAAGGCTACCGCCGTGCCGTTGAGTAGGAGCGCACCCTGGCTCGGCAAGGAGGTAATCCTGATCGCCTGGAGGTGATCGCCCGCATCCGGGTCCGTGAACGCGCCCATAAAGTCGGCGGCGGCAAACGGCAGGGGTGTATCCTGCGTTCCGCTCTTACTGAAACTGCTGACCGCCGGAGCATGATTGGTTGCCCCACCGCCGTAAACCTCGAACTCCCACAGCGAGTACCCGTACAGCGTGGCCCGCTGGGTGCCCAACATCCGCACGTACCGGCCGGAAGCCGCCGTCGCGAGCGTGACATCATCTACGCCCCCATCTCCGGTGGTCGTACTGTATGCATCCGACCACGTGGAAGTATCGCTCGACATTTGGAGCTTGTACCCTCGCCCGTAGGCGGCCTCCCACCGCAGCACCACGCGATTGATGGTGTAGACCGAGCCCAAGTCCACGGAGATCCATTCATTATCCGAGAACTGGCTCGACCAGCGGCTGCTCGTATTGCCGTCCGTTCCATTTGACGCCGGCAAACCACTGTAGCTCGTGGAGGCTGTCGCGGGCCGACCCAACGCCAGGTTGCCCGACCCCTCATCACTCTGGATCGTCCCGGTGCTCACAGAAGGTGTACCGACCGTGTACCCCGTCCCTGCCGTTACCGTCAGAATCACCGTCTCATCCGGCTCCAGGGCCGTATCCACCGTCGGATCTACCGTCACGACCGCGGTCGTCTCGCCGGCCGCGATCACCACGGTCCCGGAAGTCGCCGTGAAGCCGGCGGCGCCGCCGGCCGTGTAGTCCGTGTTGTACGTCGCCGTGCCGCCGACCGTGAAGCTCACCGTCAGGGGACTGCCGTCGGCCACGCTCCGCGTGAACGTGTACACCAGATTCGCGGCCCCGTCCTCCGCCACCGCCGACGGTGCCACCGTGACCGTCACTTCCGGCACCGCCGACGAACTGACCGTTCCCGTGATCGCAAAGTGGAACGGATTCTCATCCGCATCATTCGTGGCAAACGAGATCTCGCCGCTATAGGTTCCCAGCGTCGCGCTCTCCAACTGCACCGTGAACGTATCCGACGTTCCGGGAGCTAGGCTACTCGACAGGCCCTCGGTCAGCGTAAAGCCCGCCGGCGCCGTCACCGCGCCCAAGGTCAGCTCGGCGCCGCCGTCGTTGCGAACAGTGAACACCCGGCTGATCGCGGCGCCGCCCTGGAGCACCGACCCGAAGTCCGTCCCATCGGCCGTGCTCGGCGTCGTGTCCCCCTCCACAATCGAGGTTCCATTACCCAGCACCGTCACCTCCGGTCCCGCCGGTCCACCATAGACCTCCAGTTCATAGAGCGAGTAGCCGTACGCGCTCGCCCGCTGAGTGCCCAGCAGCCGCACGTACCGCCCGGAAGCCGGCGAACTCAGCAGGATGTCGTCCACGCCGCCATTACCGGTCGTCGTGCTATAGACATCCGACCACGTGGAGGCATCGTTCGATACCTGGAGCTTATAGCCTCTCCCGTAGGCCGTCTCCCACCGCAGCACCACACGCTCGATCGTATAGACCGAACCGAGGTCCACAGAGATCCATTCGCTGTCCGAGAACAGGCTCGACCAGCGGCTGTTGACGTTGCCGTCCGTGGCGTTCGTGGCCGGCAGACCGCTGTAGCTCGTCGAAGCTGTCGCCGGCTTATGCAACGCCAGGTTCGCCACTGCCGCATTGATCGAGAGATTCACGGCCGCCTCGGTGGCGGCATAGAGATTCCCGTCCGAGCCATTCCAGCCGAGGCTGTCCGCGCCCGTGTAGCCGCTGTTGGGCGTGTACGCCAGGGCGGCAATCCGGGCGCTCGCCATCTCCTGGTTCAGCGTTACCGCCGTGCCGCTGAGGCTCAGGACACCATGACTCGGCAAAGACGTGATCTTGATCCGTTGCAGACTATCGCCGGCATCCGGGTCCGTGAAGGCCGCCGTGAAGTCGCCGGCGGCAAACGGCAGCGGCGTATCCTGCACCAGGCTCTTGCTGAAGCTGCTGACCGCCGGAGCATGGTTGGTTACCCCACCGCCATAGACCTCGAACTCCCACAGGGAGTACCCGTAGGACGTCGCCCGCTGGGTGCCCAGCATCCGCACGTACCGCCCGGAAGCCGGGGAACCGAGCGTGAGGTCGTCCACGGCCCCATCGCCCGTGGTCGTAGTGTACACCTCCAACCACGTGGAGGCATTGCCGGACACCTGAATCTTGTAGCCCCGCCCGTACGCGGACTCCCACCGCAGCACCACGCGATTGACCGTGTAGGCCGAGTCCAGGTCCACATAGATCCATTCGCTATCCGAGAATTGGCTCGACCAGCGGCTGGCGGGATTGCCGTCCGTCGCGTTCGACGCCGGCAGGCCGGTATAGAGCGTCGAGGCGGTGGTCGGCCGGCCCAGCGCCAGGTTCCCCGACCCATCGTCGTTCTGGATTGTCCCAGTGCTCGCGGAAGGTGTCCCGACCGTATACCCCGCCCCTGCCACGACCGTCAGAATCACCGTCTCGTCCGGTTCGAAGGCCGTGTCTGCCGTCGGGTCCACTGTCAGAGTCGCCGTCGTCTGGTTGGCTGGGATGACAATGGTCCCGGAGGTCGCATCGAAGCTGGCAGCCCCTCCGTGCGTGTAGTCGGTGCCGAAGGACGCCGTCCCACCCACACCGAAGCTCACGGTCAACGAGCTGCTGTCGGCCACGCTCCGCGTGAACGTGTACACCAGGTTCGTCGCCCCATCCTCAACCACGGCCGACGGTGCCATCGTCACCGTAACCTCCGGCACGGCGGGGGCAATGACCGCTCCCGCGACGGCGAAGTTGAACGGATTCTCATCGCTGTCATTCGTAAGAAAGGAAATCTCTCCCGACTTGACCCCGATGGTCGCTGTATCAAGCTGCACCGTGAAGATGTCCGAGGCCCCCCGAGCCACGCTCAGCGACAGACCCTCGACCAGCGTAAATCCTGTCGGCACGATAACCGGGCCCAACGTCAGGTCGGCGGTACCTTCATTACGAACCGTGAACACCCGGCTGACCGCAGTGCCACCTTCGGCCACGGACCCAAAATCCGTGTTGTCCGCGGCGCTCGGCGTTGCATCCCCGTCGGCGATCGAGACCCCGTTGCCCAACACCGTGATCTCCGGCGCCCGGTCCATGACCTTGGCCACGAAGGCATCAGTCCCGCCGTTGTAGTCCGTGTCGAATCCGCCGCTTGTCCAGCCGGGAGAGGAGGTCTGGCCCGTCACATAAATCCCCCCCGACGTATCTACGGCGATCCCGCTGCCGGGATCGGTGCTGCTGCCCCCCAGGTAGGTGCTCCAGAGGTGGAGGCCGGTGGAGCTGAGTTTGGCCACGAAGGCGTCATTGGTACCATCCAAGGTCGTATCGAAGCCGCCGCTCGTCCAGCCGCCGGAGTTGGTAGACCCCGACACATAGACACTCCCCGACGCATCGACAGCGATGCCGTTGCCTGCCTCACTCTTGCTGCCGCCCAGGTAGGTGCTCCAGAGATGTGCGCCGCTGGAGTTGAATTTGGCCACGAACGCATCGCGATCTCCGCCGTAGGTTGTGTCGAACCCCCCGCTCGTCCAACCGGACGACCACGTCGAGCCCGTCACGTAGACACCGCCCGACGGGTCCACCGCAACGGCACCACCTTCTTCATCCTCGCTGCCGCCCAGATAGCTGCTCCAGAGGGGCGTCCCATCCGAGGTGAGCTTGGCCACAAATGCGTCATGTGCCCCGCCATTGTAATCCGGATCGAATCCCCCACTCACCCACCCGGAGGAACCGGTGTACCCCGTCACGTAGAGGCCGCCGGAAGCATCCACAGCAACCCCATAGGCTGCATCATTGTCGCTGCCACCCAAGTAGGTGCTCCAAAGGCACTCTCCGGTCGAGCTGAGCCTGGCCGCAAACACGTCGGCCCCGCCGTGGTAGGTGATGTCGAATCCCCCGGTCGCCCAACCGGGAGAGTGGGTGTACCCTACCACATAGACATAGCCGGAAGCATCCACGGCGATGTCGCGAACCCCGTCAGCAGCGACACCGCCCAAGTAGGTGCTCCAGAGGCACTCCCCGGTCGAGCTGAGTTTGACCACGAATGCATCGCGCTCGCCACCAAACTCCGTGTCGAATCCCCCGCTCGTCCAACCAGAAGAGAAGGTCTCCCCCCCGGCGTACACGTTACCCGAGCCATCTACGGCGAGGGCATAGCCATAGTCGCCGGCGGTGCCGCCCAGGTACGTGCTCCAGACGTGCGCCCCGCCGGCGCTGACCTTGGTCACGTACCCATCATCCCCACCGCTGTAATCCGCATCGAAGCCGCCGCTCACCCAGCCGGAGGAATTGGTGTACCCCGTCAGGTAGACGGACCCGGAAGCGTCCACCGCGCCGGCTTCGCTTTCCTCATAGCTGCTGCCGCCCACGTACGTGCTCCAGGGCTGGCCCTTATTGAGGGCGGTCTTCGCTACAAACGCATCTCCAGCACCGGCGTAGGTTGTGTCGAATCCCTCATTGGTCCAGCCTGAGGACTGGGTAACGCCCGTCATGTAGACGCCACCCCAGGCATCCACCGTGAGGCCGAGGCCCTGGTCCACGCTGCCGCCGCCCACGTAGGAACTCCAAAGGCACGTCCCCTCAGAACTCAGCCTGGCTACATACGCATCCACCGCACCATTTTGGGTCGTGTCGAATCCCCCGCTGGTCCAGCCGGAGGACATCGTAGCCCCCGTCACATAGGCACCCCCCGAGTCATCCACGGCAATCCCAGCGCCATAATCAGGATCGCTGCCACCCAGGTACGTGCTCCAGAGGTGGGCTCCATCGGGGCTGAGCTTCGCAACGTAGGCATCACGAGTACCACCGTATGTCGTATCGAATCCCCCGCTTGTCCAGCCGGACGACCAGGTCAGCCCCGTGACGTAGATGTCGCCCGAGGCGTTTATCGCAACGCCACCGCCCTCATCATCCTCGCCGCCGCCTAAGTACGTGCTCCATAGGTGCGTCCCACTGGAGCTGAGCTTGGCCACGAACGCGTCATGCTCCCCACCGTTATAGGTCACATCAAAACCGCCGCTCATCCAGTCAGAGGAGTCGGTGTACCCCAGGACGTAGATGTTGTCGGATGCGTCCACAGCGATGCCGCAGCTATTATCATAGCCGGCGCTGCCCACGTAGGTACTCCACACGCGCGACCCACTGGAGTCGAGCTTGGCCACGAACACATCGCAGCCACCGTTGTGGCTCAGGTCGGATCCACCGCTCATCCAGCCGGAGGAGTAGGTGTGCCCTACCACATAGACGTCGCCCGAGGCATCCACGGCAATGCCGCGGACTGCATCCCCAGCGACGCCGCCCAAGTAGGTGCTCCAGACATGCGCTCCGCTGGGACTGAGCTTGGCCACGAACCCATCCCACCCGCCATTGTAGCTGGTGTCGAATCCCCCGCTCGTCCAGCCGGAGGAGTCTGTATACCCGCACACGTAGATGTCCCCCGAGGCGTCTACGACGAGATCAAGACCTTCGTCCCCCCCGCTACCACCCAAGTAGGTGCTCCAGAGGTGCCGGCCATTGGGGTCGAGCTTGGTCACGAACGCATCCGACGCACCATCGTAGGTCGTGTCGAACCCGCCGCTCGTCCACCCGGAGGAGACGGTGTACCCCGTCACATAGACACTGCCCCAGGCATCCGTGGCGATGCGACGGCTTTCTTCATAGCCACTGCCACCCAGGTACGTGCTCCAGAACATCTCCGGCGTACCGGGCGGATTCACCACCCCCGTAATCTGGAAGCGGAATGGGTTCTCGTCGCTGTCATTCGTGGAAAGAGAAATCTCTCCCGTCTTGGTCCCGACGACCGCCGTATCCAACCCGACCGTGAACGTATCCGACTCCCCCGGCGCCAACGTCTCTGAGAGCCCCTGCGTCAGGGTGAAACCCTCCGGAACCGTCACCGGGCCCAGCGTCAGGTCCCCCGAGCCCTCGTTACGAACCGTGAACGCCCGACCGATCGCAGAGCCGCCCTGATTCACAGAGCCATAGTCCGTGTGATCCGCGAAGCCGGGGGTCGTATCCCCATCCGATATCGACTCCCCGTTGCCCTCCACGGCGACTTCCGG
>Ga0315289_10005830_pt1 | contig 18129 bp, 17 predicted proteins | sample YL17G11_40_MG_FD_203452 | JGI IMG/M metagenome (GOLD analysis project Ga0315289, IMG submission 203452) | Sediment microbial communities from Yellowstone Lake, YNP, Wyoming, USA - YL17G11_40 | ecosystem: Environmental > Aquatic > Freshwater > Lake > Sediment | place: USA: Wyoming | collected... | reverse complement strand
AGCATTGAAATATGGCCGTAAGGAGCTCGATTTTAAAAAGTTATCTGAATATGCAAATCAAATTGGAAACTCTGGAGTAATAAGAAGACTTGGCTATGTTTGCGATTTGCTGAATATAAAAATCAAATTAACGCCACCAAATGTGCGCAATTATCTGTTACTTGACCCTACAATGCCTTCGGAACAAATCAAAAATGCAAAGTGGAGGTTGATTGTTAACCTTGACGAGAGAATTATCGGAGTCCTTTAAGTGGTAAAAGATACCGAATTGAAATCAGCTGCGGCAAAATATAAAGTAAAACCTCCCAAAGTAGAACGTGATTATGCACAAAATTGATGTTTTTCTGCAAAATACGCAATCTTTGCAATCTTTGCACAAAATTGCCAAAAAAATGCAAAATAGAATAGGGCATTATTTTATAAGGTTTTAAGCAAGTTTTTTAGTTGTAGAGGTTCAGTATTCTTTTCTTTAATGGTTGTTTTTGATTCAAAAGAGCAATAATAATTTTTGCAGTCGACGGAAAATAATTTTTTCATCCACATATTTTGTAAAAGGGGAATAATAAAATCGAGGAGATTAAATAAAAGTGAATGACAGAAAATTTTCAAGAAGAATTTTGTGGATTGTGATTGCAGCAGTCATTGCATTTTCAATTGCAGGTGGGTATGAGCCAATTACAAGGCCTTACATTGTCTTCTCTTCGGAAGGTGCAGTTTACGGGGGAAGTATGGATGGGAAGACTATAGAAAAGATATTTTTTGAAACCTATGGACAAAAGCGTCTACATTTATTATAATATGTATGCAGTTTTGTCCAGGGAGGTTTGCTATGAACAAAAAAGATGAGAGAATTTATGAGGTTTTTAATGAACGGAACGGGTTTGCAAGAACAAAAGACATCCTGAAAGCAGGTATCCACCGCCGGGATATAAAAAGATTGAGAGATAAAGGGCAAATAGTGCGTGTAAAAAGAGGATTTTATCGACTATCTGAAGTCCCTCTAATTTCTAATCAGGGTTTTATTGATATTGCCAGTGCTGTTCCAGAAGGCGTCATATGTCTTCTTTCTGCACTATCTTATTATGAATTCACAACATTCAATCCTTCGGTTATATCAGTAGCTCTCCCGAGAGGAGCAAGAAAGCCTAAAATAGAATATCCCCCTGTAGAGTTTTATTATTTTTCAACAAAACAATTTGAAGCAGGTATTGATACAATAAGGATTGATGGGCATAAAGTTCGTATTTATTGTCTGGAAAAAACTATCTGCGATTGTATCCGCTACAGAAACAAACTGGGACTTGATGTAGCCAAAGAAGGACTATCTGAATATCTAAAGCGTAAGAATCGTAATCTAGAGAAACTAATGGAGTATGCAGAAATCTGCCGGGTCAAACCACTGCTACGGACATGGCTTAATGTAATGGTTTAAAATATGTTTTGGCAATGATTATGAGAAAAGAAATCAAGAATAGATCTGCTTCAATTAAAGCAAGACTTATGAATATAGCGAGAGCAGAAAAGATAGATTTTGACTCTCTACTACTCAGATACTTTCAGGAAAGATTGCTTTATCGTCTGTCAATTTCAGATTTTTCTGATCGTTTTGTATTAAAAGGTGGGCTGCTCTTAATTTGTTTGAAGATGCTGAAATGTCGTCCGACAAAGGATATTGATTTTCTTGCCGAGCAGATAAAAAATGACATTAATGAAATAGAAAATATTTTTAAAAGAATTTCAGAAATACAATGTGATGACGGCGTTAAATTTATTTCTTCTATAGTTTCGGAAAGAATAAAAGAAGATGCAGACTATGAAGGAATACGGCTCAAGATAGATGGGACTTTAGGACAGGCGAGAAAAAGATTGCAAGTAGACATAGGTTTTGGGGATATAATTATTCCTGAAGCTACCAGTGTGGAATTTCCATCTTTATTGGAAGACCCACCAAAAGTTAAAGCTTATTCAGTTGAGAGCATTATATCCGAGAAATTTGAGGCTATGATTAAACTGGCTATGGCTAATAGTCGTATGAAGGATTTTTATGATGTTTATTTTCTTTCAATCTCTCATGATTTTAAGAGCGATGAACTTAAAAAAGCAATTGAAACTACTTTTCATAAAAGGCAAACTCCAATCCCGGAAATCCCTTTGGTTTTTCGGCATGAATTTTACAATGACAATGAACGTCAAAAAATGTGGGCTGCATTCCTTCGCAAATCCCGTCTTAAGAATGAAGATCTGGAGTTCAGAGGAGTAATGGAAAGGATAACTGCATTCTTGGAACCTATAGTGCGTTCAATCAAAGGAAAATCGGAAATAAATAAATATTGGAGTCCTGAAAAGGGCATCTGGGAGTAGTGTGGCTAGCAAAGAATGTCTGCAATGTAAATTGAGGATTGGAATCAATAGAAGTTATTAAAGGTAATGTTGCTGGTTATAAGTGTAAGGAATGCGTAGTGGAATGTCATCCTAAAGTATAACATGATTTGGAGGATAATTTATAATAAGATATTTCTTGAGAGTTTTATTTTTGATAAACTTACTGACCCTTGCACAAAATTGATGTTTTTCTGCAAAATACGCAAAGGTTGCATCGTTTGCATGAAATTGCCTTAAAAATGAACTAGTTGTTGCTTTTCCAAATTTAATCAACATATTTCTTTCTGGATACAAGTGGACTGCTGATAGCTTTGAGAGTCTCATTGTGAAATTTTCCTTCTTTTACAAGCTGGTACCCAGCTTGCTTGCAATTCTCAAAAACTCTCATTGTCTTCTTATTATCTTTGCCGAGATAATCAGAATGAGGCCTGAGCACTGCACCAGCAAGCTCAACATTAATGTCTTTTGCAAACTCTTTGACTATGCGAATGACTGTTCCAAAATTGCCTTTCTCCCACCAGCCGCAAGTTGATACAAGCACGATTTTGCTAATATTAACATCTTTGTGAAGCCTTGCCCGAGTTCGACCCGCCTTTACCTGAAGTACAGGATCAATTAATGGTAAAAGCCTATTTAAAAAATTTTGAAAATTACCTGGAAGGGGAACGTATACAGGTGTCGCCAAGACAAGAATATCTGCATTGCGAAGCTTTGGATATAGCATTTGCATATCATCATTAATAATGCACTTCCCGGGTTTCTCATCCCAGCAAATAAAGTCGCCTATGCATGGACTAATCTTGAGCTTGCTTGCGTAAAAGAGCTCAGTTTCTGCACCTGCCTCTCTCATTCCTTCAAGAAAAGGATTCAGGATGAGGGCTGTTCTACCTTTGTTCAATTTAGGACTGCCATTAATTGCAAATACTTTTATCATCACGCGCCTCCTTTAAGAACTTTCCTACCAAATAAATTAGATTACTTTCTAAAATTTACCTAAATCCCCCCTATCCCCTCTTAATTTCATGTAGGGGATAGGGATTAACTCTTACAACAAACGCTAAAAATTGACGAATGTAAAGCTACCTGTAAGATTCGCCTTCTACTTTCATCATTGGGTGCGGTCCATCTATTGGAAGTCCAGGAATTTGTTTGAGGATCTTGTTTATTGATTCGACATCTTTTGCATCCCATTCACAGATTATTCTGGATACATTGCCCTTATCGTCTAGTTGAATCCATGAGCCAACCCAATAGGCATCAGTATTGGATAGAGTTTTTGATGCTTTTGCAACTGGTTCAGCTTGAGCAACTGGTACAGGTGATGGCATTGTATGAACGACTAGAAATTTTGCCATGTTCATTCACCTCCTTTTTTCACAAATATAGCTTCATAGAAAAACTAAATTTTCTGTCTACTAAAATTTTTAAAAATTCCCTAATTAAATTTTAGTCAAAAATTATTATTATGCAAAAGCATGTACAAGTTGCATATATTTGATACTGTAGATAACATTTAAGTTGCAAAGGTTTTAAGCAAGTTTTCATAGACGTTGAGGTATTGCCTTCTTCGCTTTAATGATTCCTTGCGATTCAAAATCGCATTGATCTTTTGCTGTTCACGGAAAATAATTTTTTCATCCACATATTTTGCAAAAGGGGCAGAATAATTCCTTGGATTATTTATTTTGAGCTGATGCAATGCGAATTATGATTTTATTATTGAATTCAAAAGCTTAAGTGAGATCATGCAATAAAAATTTATCATGAGAGAAATTTCCAAAATACTAATAATCTTACATTTGAAATTAAATTGATATTGTCTTCCTTATGATACAATATTAAAAGAAAATTGTCTTGTTTATGATACAATTTTATTTAATAAACAAGGAGGCATAGAATGGAAGAAAAAACCAAGATTGGCATTATTACCTGCGACCGCTATCGTACATGCGCAGGGGGCAAGTGTCTTAGATCTCTTCGTGAAAGAGTTGGAGCCTTCAGTGTCTACAAGAATAAAGAAGTTGAACTCGTAGGGTACACTACCTGCGGTGGGTGCCCAGGTGAAAACATTGAGTATGCCCCAGAAGAAATGAAAAAGAATGGTGCAACGGTTGTTCACTTTGCTACAGGGATGATCGTAGGTTATCCCCCCTGTCCTTATATAAATTACTTCAAAAAATTCATCGAGGAAAAATACAAGATGGAAGTGGTTATTGGCACTCATCCAATTCCACAAAAATATTACAACGTCCATATGAAATTAGGAACATGGGAAACGCCTGAATGGCGTGAAATGATAAAACCCACTCTGACTGATGAGAAAACTCGCCTTTCATATGATTGAGATGTAAGATATCAAGAGATCTTTGATTTTCTTTAAATTCGCGGTATAATTTTATTATAAAAGTTAGGTAAACCTAACTTAAGAGGAGGCGATTACTTATAATTATTTTTGGACCTGTCCCTTCAAGGCGTTTGGGGAGAAGTCTGGGGGTAAATAATATTCCTCCAAAGTATTGTTCTTATTCCTGTGTTTACTGTCAACTTGGGATAACATACAATCTAACAATTGAGCGAAGGCAATTTTATGAACCAAAAGAGATATTTAAGGAAGCTAAAGAAAAGATCATAAGGCTTAAGGAAATTGGTGAAAAAGTTGATTTTATCACATTTGTGCCTGATGGAGAACCTACACTCGATATTAACCTTGGAGAGGAAATAAGAATGCTGAAATCTTTCAGTATTCCTGTTGCAGTTATTACAAACAGCTCTCTTTTGTTCCTTGAAAGCGTTCGGCAGGATTTGTATGAGGCTGACCTTGTTTCTCTGAAAGTAGATACAGTAAGTGAACTAACTTTCAAAAAAATTAATAGACCAAATCATTTTCTGAACCTTGATGCAATTTTTGATGGAATTGTTGAATTTTCAAAAGTCTTTAAAGGCAAACTTATAACAGAGACAATGCTTGTTAAGGGAATAAATGATTCAGGAGAAGAGTTGAAAGATATTGCATCTTTCATAGCAAAGATTAATCCTTCTAAGTCGTATATTTCAATCCCTACTCGTCCTCCTGCAGAAAGCTGGGTAATATTCCCTGAAGAAGAAGTTTTGAATATGGCATATCAAATATTCAGAGAAAAAATCAAAAATGTAAATATGCTTATAACTCCAGAAGAAGGCGAGTTTACAATAACAGATGATTTGCAAGAAGATCTGCTAAGTATTGTTTCTGTGCATCCAATAAGAGAAGAGGAAATTCATAAGTTATTGAGTGAAAAAAGAAGCGATTTTTCTTTAGTTAGTAGTCTAATAAAAGAAGGCAAGATTAAGAAGGTTAAATATAATAACAAAATATTCTATATTAGAAAACTTAGTTGAGGAGGAATAAATGGAAAAAGAACATTTTTATGGTGAACATGGTGGACTTGGAGCCGGTGGTTATTGCATCTGTCCAAAATGCGGTGAGAGAATTCCTCATAGACCTGGTGTTCCTTGCAGAGAGGAAAGATGTCCGAAATGTGGTGTAGTAATGCTGAGAGAAGGTTCTCCTGAATATTTTGCGTGGCTTAAGGTAAAGGAGGAAAAGGAAAAAAAATAGTAAGATTACCACGGATACAAAGGATGTGTGTCACTTTCCTGAAAAGAGTTCAGAATTGCAAGGAAAAGAGTGGCAATGACTAGGCGTAGAGACATCTTTGTGGGGTGTATTAGAAACAACTTTCCTCTTTTGTATGAACCATATGAACACTCACTCCTCCATCAAGAACTTAATAAGAGGAACAAATTTTATTTGACCATTTTCTGTGAGCTGAACCTCTTCAGTATTTTCTGAAACTATTACTCCAACACTCGTTTTAAACTCTTTCATAAAACTATTGATTGTTGATATGTCTGATTTATCAATATTTTTACGATACTTCACCTCATAGGGAGTTACTTTGTTATTTTTTGTTGCGATAAAATTAATTTCTTTGCCACGATCGGTTCTGTAAAAGAAGTTGGTATTTAGTTTTTGTAAAATCAGGTTTTCGGCGATTTTGCCAATAAAATTCTTCATATCTATCTCCTCTCTCAAGGCAGCGAAACTAAATGCAGTATAAGAAGGATAGATTTTCCTATTTTTTTTGTATCGGGTTAAAGGATTGGATGAGTAATTGAATAGAATTTTGGTGAGAAATGAATATTCAAGATAGTAAATATATTTTTGGATCGTTCTTCTGTCACGTTTAAAGTCACTTCCAAGAGAATCATAACGCAAAATCTGTCCGGGGTTAGCACATATGGAAAGATAAATCTCTTTCAGAAGTTCTGGTTCATTTATTCCTGCAGTTTGAGGGATGTCCTGAAAGACAATCCTGTCGGTAATTGTTTGCCTGAAATACTCTTTTATGAAGTTATCATCAAGTTCGTTAACAAGCTCTGGAAAACCGGATGTCTTTATATAATTCACAAGCTCTTTTTCAAGTTCAAGTCGATAAACTTGGTATCTTGAAGGATCGTAAGTTATGTTTTTGAAATTAAGGAATTCTACAAAGTCCAGTGGGTTGATATGAATAGTAAAAAAACGTCCTGCAAGGCTCTCTTTCTGACCTTTTTCAAGTACAATGCTTGCTGAAACATAGTTTTTCCTGCTCTTCTGATGCCTTCCAATATCACACCCTGCCTCCTCGTAAGGTAAGGTAGCAGTAAATCAAAAGCTTTTCTTTTTTTACCCTTCAAAGAAGATGGGATGTTTTGTTTTTTCCACCACAAATTGAAATTGCTTAAATCCATACTTTTTCTCCTTTTTGCAAATTAAGTACACCGCAATGTACTTAATTCATCAACTTAAGTACATTAGAATGAACTTAGATTTCAAGTCAAGAGATAAATCTGCCGTGAAGACTAAAAGTCAAGAAAGATGGAAAAGGTCTCTCAATTTAGATGTTCAATTTTTTTCAGAAGTGGTAAAATAATAGAGAGGTTATTAAATGAGAAAAGTTTTAAAAGTCGTTTTAATTGCAATAGTTGTTTTGATACTTGCCATGGCAGGAACTTATCTTGTTTTAAAAACTAAAACATCAAAAAATAATCCTTCGGAAGTCACCCCATCTGAAAATCCAAGCCAGCCAGATGAAGATAATGCATCACAGGTTAATCTTGTAAGCGACTACCTGAAAATAGAAGAGCTTCCAAATGGTAGTACCCCAGTATTACCCACAGATGAGCCAAAGGTTATTTTTGTTTCGGATGGAGCGATCTATGCTGGGAGCATTGACGGTAAAGTTACCGAGAAGGTTGCATCTGCCCCTGACAAAAGCTATTCAGTTATGATAAGTACTGAATCGAAAGACAAAAGCTGGATTATAGTAGATGTAGAGGATAATCAAGATTTAGTTGCAGATAGACGAATGCTTTATGCAATAAACATAGAAACATATGAACTTATAAAAATTGCAGAAGTTGATAAATTTGAAACTTCTTTCCATGCATATTTTTTTAACAACACCAACCGTTTAGTCTATTTTGTAAAAGGTATACCTGAGTCTCCAATCTTTTATGTTGCTGTCTATGATCTTGGCGCAAAGACAAACACTTACCTTTTAAAACCTGCAGATGAAAAAAAGGATTGGGCTTTTGGTTTTGACCTTTCTTCTGATGGGAAATACCTTGCATATGTTGGTGGAAGAAATGCTCCTGCTCCAGATAACGACGCATCTCTCTGGTTAAAAAATCTTGAGACAGGTGAAGAAAAACTACTTGCCAAAGGCTCCGAGCTTAACCCTAATCTTGGTTATGATTATCTTAGTAGCCTTAAATTCATAAATGGTGGAAAAGAGATTCTTTACAGTGAAAATATATGGAAAGACGGCTCCAACTCCACAAAATATTTTGTAACAGACTTAGAGGGAAATGTTCGCCCTGCAACTGATAAAGATCTGGAAACCGAAAATTCAACCCTTATTGATAAACTGAAAAGTATTTTAAAGAAAGACCTTTATATTAATGCCGTGCTTAAAAACTGCAACAAAATTATATTTACTGTTTCTAATGGTTTAAAAGAAGAACTCTGGGAAGCCGATCTGGACTGCAGCAACGCCAGAAGTTTAAACTTCGGAGGATCCAATTTTATGAACTTTACAGACAGCTGCAAATTTACCTGTCAAGCTTCAGATATATTCAAATGGTATCTTTTAGATTTAGAGACTCAAAAACAAATAGACCTTGACGAACTGTACAAGATGGATATCAAATCTGCGATTTATGTAGAATAAGCAGGAGGAAAGGTGAAGAAGACTATAATTATTTTTGTTCTCGTTATTCTTGTGATTGTGCTGATCTACTTCGCCTCTAACATTCCATACTTTATTAAAGTGGCTCACCAGGAAGGAAATCCATGGGTTACTTTTAGGGCAATTATTTCCTTGAATCACAACCACCGATACTCCCAGCTTTCGCAAAATCCAGAAAAATACATAATGCGTTCAAGTGATTTTAACGCAGCACTTAAGTCCCTATGCAAAGATAAGGGCTGGCTTTCGTTTGAACAGTTAGGGGCTTCTGTCTCCTTTCAGGATAAAAATGGAAAACATATTCTTGGTGTCTTTTGGCCCTATACAAGGTTTTTCAAAGTTTTGGAAATTAAAACCTTGTGAAGACGTTTGCTTAGAATCCTCGGTATTTGTTCGGACAAAATAGTGATGTCTCAGTGGCTCATATCCCAGACTAAAAAGGTTTCTTTGAACATTCAAACTTTTTGGCTTATATTTAAAAGTTTTTGTACCATCGAAAAATTTTTTAAAAAAATGGAACTTTTTTGTGAGTTTGTGAGTCTATACTCCTTTCTTATTCCTTTGTAATTGCTGCTCTTGCAATTTATTGCTGTCATTTTAGCAGTTCTATATGAGGTGAGAAATTTTCGAAAGAAGATAATGGTTAGAAATGATAAAGGATAGTTGTTGCAAATAGAGTTTTTCGGTCATTGCGCAATCTTTGAAGCAATCTCGTTTTTGTATTTATCTTTTCTTTTGCCTTCAGAAAGTAGTACTGAGTGAACCTACCCCTTAGTGGTTAAGAGTTAGAACATTTTATGTTTCGACAATTTTTTAGTTATCTGGTTTGCTTTGTCAAAAATTTTTATAAATGATTTCGTTTAAGAGATGTATAAACAATTTTGGAAGAGGACAATAATATTTTAAAAGGCAGGACAGTACTCCTGCCTTTTAAATAAATAAACCTGAAAAACAAGTATTTACGGAGCTAGCGCCTCTGGAATATAATCTTCTATCCCTGGTGTCACCACTGAATCACTGGGTCCTATTACATCAACACTTGCTTCGCCTTTCTGAAGATCCACAATACCTCCTGCTGCATCTCCATTTGGAGAATTAACTTTGACTTTAACCCATACATACTTCCTGCCGTCAGGAAATGCTAACCCCTTAATTTCCAAAATCTCTGCATTTGAAGGGTTAACATTACCTTGCTCTTCTAAAGTGCTTTTAACTTCAGGCGAGTTTCTAAAGATCTCGATTGCCTTGTTCTTTTCTTTTTCTGTAAGAGAAGTTGATTTGGCTCTTACAACATCTATAATGATGGCTTTCGAAGTATCTACATTGATTTTCAGACCATTTATTATGGCTGTTGCTACGTCACCTTCAACTGTGATATCTTTACCATCCACTTTTAAATGTAAGGTATCCTCTATAACATTCTGTGCAACCTGCTTTGCATTTGCAACTTTGATTGTAGGCACAATCACTGCTGATAAAATAACTGCAGCAATTACTACAGCAACCGTTGCAAAAACAACCTTTCTTCTGTTTTTCATATATATCACTCTCCTTTCTTGAACAATTTGGGAGAAGGAACTTCTCACTCTTCTAATCAGTTCTTCTTCAGACTGAAGAACTGTTTCTTCGTCAGGCTCCGGAGCTTTGACGCTTTTAAGTTGTTTTAATAATTCTTCTTTCCTCATTTTAATTCCTCCTCTCCCTTATTTTGGTGAGTAAAAGCTGGTCACTCTTTTCTCTCTCCATAATATAGGTGTAAAATGTTCAGATCTGTTACATCACTTTCCAATTCCTTTTTTAAGGCATTCAGCGCTCTATACAGGGTAACCCTTACTCCCACAGGTGTTTTATGCATAATTTCACATATTTCCTTTGTTTTTCTATTCTCAAAGAACTTTAAAGTGATAATCGTTTGGTAAGAGATAGGAAGACACTCAAGATGCTTATAAATAATTCTGTATGCATTGGGCTCCTCTAATGGATCATCAGTTAATGGGTAAATGGATAATGATTGTTCCATTTCTTCCGTCAGCTCCGAATATTTGTTTTCCTTCCTATAGTAGTCTGCTATAAAACTCGTAGCAATTCTTAAAATCCACATAATAAAAAGGGATTTTCTTTTAAACGAGGCAAGATGCTTCAATGCGTATAGAAATACTTCCTGTGTGAGATCCTCCGTTAGATTCTTGTCGAAAGTCCTTTTGTAAATATATCTGTACACCTCTTTATAATGAAGGCGTATAAGTTTCTCTGCTGCTTCTCTATTATTTAATGCTTCTTCTATCAGTTTATTTTCATCCATCTCTATATTATAGGCGTAAGATCGGCAAAAATGTTACAGTAAATTGCCTTATCGAAGATGTATATGAAATGATTCGTTATTTCACGTAAAAATTCTTTTAAAAAAGTGGAACTTTTTTATGAGTTTGAGAGTCTAATGTATATAGAGAAAAGTTTTTAAAAAGTACAAAAATTCCCTGAAAAAAGTGTTACTTTTTTGGAAATCAGAAGTCTTATATATGAGAAGAAAATCTCAGAAAGGAGATGGTGGAATATGAAGAAATTAATCAAAAGCAAGGAATTTAAATTAGCGCTAACGCTTATAATTATTGTAGGACTTGGAATAACCGTTTATGGAGTCTTAAATATACTCCTTAAAAATAAAGATGAAAACAAAAATGAATTGTCATTAAACCAACCGACAGCAGAGATTAAAGCCATTTATTTAATGTCAGTTACCGGTGGGCAGATTACCAAAGAGGATTTGGAGGCCCACCCAGAGATTTTGCCAGTAACTGATTTTGCAACATTGGCTTCTCATACCAATAAACACATTGCTATATGGATTGATAAGGATGCAATTTCTCTTTTGCCCGAAGGATGGCTCAATCAAGAACCTCAGAAATTCTACCCTATTATTATGATTGGTTATAACAATGCGCTTTATTCTATGCGTGAGAAACTGGGTATGCCAATTATTGGGCCTATGGTTGATTGGAGTAAACAGACTTTAGAACCTGGCTTTAGCGTTTGGATGATTGACAGTTATAGTGAAAACGGGATATCTTCCATTATGAAAGGATACTCAGAAAAAATTGATGTTTCACGTATTTTAGAAATAAGCGACGAGCTCCTCAAGAAGAGTTTATCAATTATTGAATATAAGAATATTCAATACGGTTTTAGTTTTTCATTACCTGTAAGTTGGGAAGGATATTCCATAGCAGAAGATAAGTGGGAAGGGGAGGCCTTAGTTCAAGGAAGCGACGTGGTTGTTGAGCAAGGTCCGATAATTCTCATAAGGCACCCGCAGTGGACAAAAGAAAACCCAAGACAGGATATTCCGATAATGGTTTTTACAATTGAGCAGTGGAATGAACTTCAGCAGGAGAAATTCCATATTGGTGCAGCGCCAATCGGTCCTACAGAACTTGGGCGTAACAGTAAATATGTATTTGCACTTCCTGCACGCTATAATGTCGCATTTCCGCCAGGATTTGAAGAAGTTGAAGAGATTTTAGAAAATCACCCTCTTAAAGCATTCTGAGGAATTTTAATACAGAGCTTACTTATAAAGATGGTAAAATATAAACAAATGGAGGTAGTTTTACGAAAAAAGTCATTGTAGTAATAATTTTGGTTGTGCTTTTTATTAGTTTTGCAGGGTGCAGTATAAACAAAAGAGTGGAAAAGCCTAAAGAATCTCCTTCATGGATAATGATGTACAATACAGGGGAATATACTGAAATTCGTGATCTTCTTGAAACTGAAGAGGGAGATTTTGTTACTGTAGGAAGTACCAAACCATCAAAGAACAAGCAGAGCAGTTTTCTTTTAATGAAAGTTGATCCGCATGGAAATGTACAGTGGGCAAAGGCATTTAATGACGGAAAAGATGATTCAGCCTGGTCCATTATCCAAACAACGGATGATAACTATTTGATTTCTGGAGACGCGATGGTTGATCTTGGAAGAGGGGCTTTCATGACAGACTTTCTCATGTTAAAGATTGATGATAAAGGTTTAATACAATGGGCAAAGAAAGTTGAAGATACATGGGTAAATTCAATTTCGCAAACAAAAGACGGAGGTTTTATTGCATCGGGGTGTTATTCCAAGGATAAATGGTTTCCTGTTATTAAATTTGATTCCAACGGCAATGTACAGTGGGTAAAAACCTATCAAGAAGGGGAAGGTTTTGCAAATTTTATTACTCAAACAAGTGATGGAGGTTCTATTGTGGCAGGTGCAGAAAGAGTTGGACCTAATATGGATTCGGTAATGGTTATGAAACTTGATTTGGACGGCAATGTACAGTGGGCAAAAATATTCAAAGAAGAGAGTACTGAGTCTAATTACATTAATTATATGTCGGAGACTACTGATAAAGGATTTATTGTTACAGGAAGTTTTGGAATTATGAAACTTGACATAAAAGGAAATATAAAGTGGGTAAAAGTATTTGTTAATAGTAGGCTCAAATTGATCTATCAGACAAAAGATGGTGGATTTGTTGCTTTATGCTCAACTTTTCCCTGGTTCAACCCTTTTGTAGTGAAAATTAACTCGAAAGGTATGCTCAAGGAAATTGTCTTTGCAAAAGAATTGCATTCACCATTTGAATCTTCTGATATTTTCTTGCAAACTTCTGATGGAGGATTCATCATTTCGGGAGGTACTGATTCCTATAATTCCCTTGTAGGGCGCACTTCATTCCTTTTGAAGCTTAATTCAAACGGAGAAATCTCAAGGGGTTGCAATTACATTAAAAATTACGACACAAAATATTTGACTCTTAAGACTCCTGAGCTAACGACGGAAACAATTGTGCCGTTAGTAAGTTCTATTGACCTTGAAAGTGTTTCAGATAAAATGGAGACTTCCACTGTATCAGTTCAATCAACTTTAATTTGCGATAAATCTCTTAAAAAGACGATTGTTCTTCATATCAACAGTCCTGAAATGACTGTTAATAGTGTTTCAGAAGAGATAGGACCTCGCAAAGAAATAAGACCTATAATAAAAGATGAGATTGTTCTTGTCCCAATTAGTGCAGTTATACGGGTACTTGGTGCAAAAATGAGTTTTGATGAAAAGGAAGGCAATGTAACGATAATTTTTGAGAGTAAGACTGTTGAGTTCTGGATTGGGAAAAGAGGATATAGAGTAAACGGTGTTAATATTGATGTTTACGATCCTCATTACCAGAATGCAGTTCCTGAAATTATTAACGGGGAAGTGATGTTCCCTTTATGGTTTTTTGAAGATATCCTTGGTTGCAAAACTGATTTTGATAGCAAAACTCAAACGATTACGATAACTTATCCTGCAGGATAGGAATTAAAACGCATATAATTTGCTTTTTGGAAGAGAGTAAAATATATTCTGTGGGAAACAGTACAGAATACAAAAGAGTAAAACGAAAGGAGATGGTTTTATGAAAAAAGTTATTGTAGCAGTAATTTTGGTTGTGCTTTTAACGAGTTTTACAGGGTGTGGTGTTAAGCAAACAGGAACAACTCCAAGCAACCCAATTCCTCAAGAACAAACGAAGATTGTAAAATTTGATTCTTCACCTCAGGGGGCAGAGGTGTTTGTTGATAACTATCAAATTGGACAAACGCCCGTTGAATACAAACTTCCAATCGGCACTCACAGTATTTTGGTAAAGAAAGATGGATTTGAATATTATTATGAAAATATTGATGTGACAAATGGTGGAAAGGAGCAGTCAATTACGGCAGTACTCAATAAAGAACTTTTAAAATATGGAGAGGTTATTCGCTTCACCGATAAGCCAGCAATTTACACCTTTGGTGGTACTCTTAACTTAACTTACTCTGGTATTTATCTCAATGATACAGTGAAAATTAGCGGATACACAGTATTAGATTCATTTGACATTGTTTTCCCATCTGAAAAGAGTGTGCATATTGATACAGAAAAAACTAACAGCAAATATTATCCACAGACTACCGGGAGCGGAACACAGGACATTTATATCAGGGAATTCTCTAAAACGATAACATTTGATGAGATTGGGGAGTACAAAATATTTTCAAATGGAAAGATCGTAACACCCACAGTGGGTGGCTATGTAGAATATAAGTTCAAAGTTCTCTACAAAGCAAAACTGATAGATGCTTTGACATTAGGAAAACTGGATGGAAACCCTGCTCACGAAAATACTCTCTTATTAAAAGACGGGGAAGATATTGCTGTAAAACTTATGTTAACCGATGCTAAAGGAAATATTGCAAGGAATAAATCAATCAGCCTTTATAATTTAAAAACTGATGAAAACGGCATCGTTTCAATAAAAATTGAAGGCAAGAATAAGTATGAAAGCCCATTTGTGGTCTATGGAGATATTTTGTGCTGGGTGTGTGATTATACAGCCTTTGATAAAGATGGCAATCTTATTGAATCTCGCTTTACTGCAACAAATAATAAGGGTGAGCTTGTTTATGTTACTCCTGAAACAGTACCTTCAAAAACTTCCATAATAATTGAAAATGGGCATATCTATATGCCTTTTGATTGCTCCGGGCTTTCCCTTATTGATTTGGGCTTTGAAGGGAGTCACTCTTCACTGTTAATTCATCCTAAAAATCCTTCAATTATTTATACAAATTCCTCTGTTTCAAAAGATGGTGGGAAAACATTTGAAAATTTTGGTGGTGGTTTATCGTTTCCCGCAATTGCAATTGACCCAAACCATCCTGAGGTTGTTTATGGCTGGTTGAATACAAATCCCTTTACAGTTAATGGCTTGTTAAAGTCTACTGATTATGGTAAGTACTTTACAAAGGTTTCCGATTTCAAATTCGTTAGCAGGATTGTCGTTGACCCTAAAGATTCCAAAATTATATATGTTACTACTGATAAGGAATTATTGAAATCAAGTGATGGTGGAAAGTCATGGAAAACTTTCTTAAACTGTCATGCAACTCCGTGGATAAACCCGCATAATACAAATATTATTTTTACTACTGATTGTGGATTTACACGGAGCGAAGATGGAGGCAAAACCTGGGATAACCTCAATTTCTTTAAGGACAGACCGCAAGAATGGAATGAGCCTCTGAAATTTGCCTTTGACCCTGTAAATCCGGAAGTTGTCTATGTAATAACCTATTCTCATCTTTTCAAGTCAGAGGATAACGGCGATAACTGGACAATGCCTACAACACGATACTTTTTCAATTTATGGAACATGGCGGTTGACCAAACGAACCCACAAAAAATATATTTAGGATGCAGTGATGGGATTTTAGAATCGGATGACGGAGGAAAGAATTTCAAAAACATGAGCAATCCAACGCCTTCTCCAAACGCAAACTTTAGCGCCTATGTATTTGTGGATTCAAACGGAAGTGTTTATTCAATTCTATGCGGGATTCCTTTAAAAATAAGTCAAAATGGCAATTGGTTGCCTCTAAATGATACTTTTCTTAAAGGTGGTCCTGATTGGAAGGTAATAGATGGAGTTTTTTATGTCGATGTAAAGACAGTGAAATCTGATACTGCTGTCGTAGAGATTACTAAAGACAGGATAACATTCTACAGGCTCAGCTATATGGGGCCGTAAAGAGTTGCTTATGGAAAATATTTTTGTTTGTGATTTTTATATAAGAAATGTAAAGGGGGTATACGATGCTTTGTCCAAACTGCGGTAAAGAAGTCCCAGATGGGTCTAAAGTCTGCCCATACTGTGGGAAAGAGTTAACAAGCACAAAGAAGCGCAAGCATTCTAATCTTAAAATTATTCTGCCAATTGTTATTGTGGTAGTTTTGCTGTTTTCATCTTTTGCCGTGTATCAAGTGATTAAAACGCACGGTGACGGTAATAATGAACAGGAAATTACAACACCTAATATTCAGGAACCCCCTGCTCTAATCCCATACAGGAAAGGCAATAAGTGGGGATATTGCGACAGCAGTAAAAAGATCCTAATACAACCTGCCTATGATGAAGTAGGATTTTTTAGCGAAGGGCTTGCAAAGGTCATGGTTGGAGGCAAATTTAAGGTAAATGGTGCGCTCATCGGCAAGTGGGGATATATTGATGAAAAAGGAAATATGATAATTAAGCCTGTTTATGATGGAGCAGATGATTTTCACGGTAGCGTTGCACGTGTTTGGGTGTATAGTGACAAGGCAAAATACGGAAGCAGGTATAGCCTTATAGATAAAAATGGAAATATATTGATAGAGGCTGATGATATAGACGAGTTCAGGGACGGTCTTGTGCAAGTTCGTGTTAATGACAGATTTGGTCTTGTAGATACTAACGGAAATTTATTGCTGAAGCCTTCTTACGATGAGATTTCCGATTTCAGTGAAGGTTTTGCTCGTATTAGACAGGGCACAAAATTGGGTTTTGTTGATGCAAAGGGAAATGTTGTGGTGCAACCTATTTATGATGATGCGGGGGATTTTCATGAGGGTTTTGTGATGGTGAGGCTCAACGGCAAATGCGGTTTTATTGATAAAAATGGCAATACTGTTGTCCCTCTTATTTACGGATATGCAACATTTGAATTTAGCGAGGGACTTGCAGCTGTTTGGGTGGATGGGAAATGGGGATATGTGGATACCAGAGGGAAGATGGTGATACCTGCTATTTACGATCAGGCAGGAGACTTTAGCGGAGGACTCGCAAATATTATGGTTGAAGGTAAACTTGATGCAAAAGGTGCATTGATCGGTAAATGGGGCTACATTGATAAAAAGGGGAATATGGTGATAAAGACTATTTATGATGAGGCTTGGTATTTCTATAAAGGCCTTGCAAAAATTAAGCTTAATGACAAATGGGGTTACATAGATCAAAAGGGGAATATGATAGTGCCAGCTATTTATGATGAGGTAGAAGAACATTTCATTGATGGTTTCGCTCATGTTAAGCTCAATGATAAATGGGCTCTTATAGACACAAAAGGGAATATGGTAACGAGGGTTATTTATGAGAATGCATATGATTTTCACGAAGGCCTTGCGGGCGTTTGTATTAACGGCAAGTATGGTTTTATAGATAAGAAAGGGGATGTAGTTATACCAGCTATCTATGACGGTCCTTCTGAGGATATTGATATACCGTTTTTTAATAACGGCCTTGCACTTGTTAGACTTAACGGTAAATCGGGCTACATCGACACAAAAGGTACGCAGTACTGGGAAGATTCGCAAGCAATCTGGCCAATGTTTGGCTACAATGCACAGCACACGGGACAGTGTCCGTATGATACATCAGAAAATAATGGAACACTCAAGTGGAAGTTTAAAACAGGAAGTCAAATTGAATCTTCTCCAGCCATCGCTTTGGATGGAACAGTTTATATTGCGTCAACTGATAATTACCTATACGCGCTGAATCCCGACGGGACACTCAAGTGGAAATACCAGGTTAATGACTATTCTTCTTCTCCTGCTATCGGTTTTGACGGCACAATTTACGTGGGGTCAACGAATA
>Ga0315289_10005829_pt1 | contig 18134 bp, 13 predicted proteins | sample YL17G11_40_MG_FD_203452 | JGI IMG/M metagenome (GOLD analysis project Ga0315289, IMG submission 203452) | Sediment microbial communities from Yellowstone Lake, YNP, Wyoming, USA - YL17G11_40 | ecosystem: Environmental > Aquatic > Freshwater > Lake > Sediment | place: USA: Wyoming | collected... | reverse complement strand
TAACATTGCGAACGGTTTTTGTTAAACCAATGACACGTTAATTTTTATCGCCTTCCTTATTCTATCTCCTTACTACTCCTTGTATACCTTGCAACTATTTTTTTACTAATTTTAACATACGATGACATCCTTCGTTTCCTCTCCCCTTGTAAGGCTGTGTCGCAATGTAGCGGTGCGATTTATCGCACACTATATATATTGTCGGATGAATCCGACCGCTACAACATGTTGGGTGACATTATTAAAAATATGGATTACGACACAGCCTCTTATGGGAGAGGATGAAGGAGAGGGGTCTGTGTCATTGCGAACAGTCTTATCGTGAAGCAATCTCATATTTGTAACAAAAAATCTGGATTCTTAAACAATTATTTTTCATTATAAACAGACTGAGAGATTGAATTTATGAAAAAGGGTGCTGTTTATCTCGATAATAATGCCACTACTCCTTTAGATCCTGAAGTTGTCAATGTAATGAATATGGTTTTAAAGGAGATTTATGGAAATCCCTCAACTATTTATAAAGTCGGTAAGCTCGCCAGGAAATATCTGGATAGTTCAAGGGAAAGAATAGCAAGTTACCTTGATTGTAGTCCTTCAAATATCATCTTCACAAGCGGTGGAACAGAAGCGAACAATCTTGCCATCAAAGGAATTGCGTTCAAATTTCTTAGTCAGGGGAAAAGACCTCATCTTATAACCATTAAGAACGAGCATATGAGCGTATTGAATTCGTTTAAATGCTTAAGCGAACTCGGTTGTGATGTAACTTATATAGACGTTGATAAAGAAGGATATATAAAAAAAGACGATTTGAAGAAGGCGATAAAAAATAATACTGTCTTAATTTCACTTATGCATTCCAATAATGAAACCGGTGTGATTCAAAACATACCAGAGATTATTCCGAGTATTAATATTTTTACTCACAAGGCAAAACTTCCCAGAGTTTACTTCCATTCTGATGCTGTTCAATCCATAGGGAAGATAAAAGATTGGGTAGCAATGTTATATAGGATTGGTGTGGATATGATTAGTATTTCTGCACACAAGATTTACGGTCCAAAAGGAGTTGGTGCATTAATTGTGAAAGATGATTGTGAATTGTTACCATTATTAAGTGGTGGTGGTCAGGAGAAATGGAGACGTGCCGGCACTGAAAACCTCGCTGGGATTGTAGGTTTCGCGGTCGCTGTGGATATACTTGAACAAAGATTTGATGAAGACTTTAAACATATTATAAGACTTGAGGAGATGCTTCTCGATTTGTTGGAAACTAATAAAATTAAATATCAAATAAATGGAGATATTCATAATCGTTTACCGGGAACTTTGAATTTGACCTTTGAGGGTATAACGGATGGAGAGTTATTAATGGCAACATTGGATTTAGAAAATATATACATATCAACAGGTTCCGCTTGCAGTTCTGGAGCGGTTGAACACTCCCACGTTCTCAAGAGTATGGGGCTTGATGAAAATAGAGTAAACGGGGCTATTAGGGTCAGCATTGGAAGATTCAATACCGAAGAAGAAATTATTTATTTTGTGGGGAAGTTAAAAGAAATAATCGACAGAATAAGTACGTTTTAATCGAAATGATTGTATTTGATGCTCTTTGTTAACATTAAAGTTAGAACCAAAAAGAAAAGCAATAAAAGTCCATATAGTTTTATTGACATTAAGAATATCCAGATACCCTTTGTGAATAACGGATTCCAGAAATTGAAAAATAGGTTCATCAGTATTACACTAATGAGAAGTGGAATTGATACGAATATTTTCAAGATGGGATTTTCTAATTCTGAGATATACTTTACAACTGCAAAAACGGGGAAATATATAATCACGAGATAATGGTCCCAGCATAAACTCGGTAATAACAATCCCAAAACTATAAAGGTTGAATATTCCATTTCGTCAGGTGCCTTGTTTTGAAGTGTCCTCTTTAAGATTATTTGAATACTGAAAAGTAAAAGAATTCCTGAGAAAAAATAGGTTAAATAATTTGCAGTTTCACCAAGGTCAATTAACGGCTTTGTATGCGGATTCTGTGCAAAAAGCCTATTCAGAAGTGCATTAATAGATTGATTCGCTTGGTCAACGTAAAATGTCGCTCCATATTCGGCAAATGTGGACTTTCCATATCGCATACTTTCCAGAACCGGTATAAAATCGAGATGTATCCTCACACCAACTATTGCCACACTTATTATCATCAATATCACTATCCATAACAGCGAATGAGTGACTATTTTCCACCGCTTTTTTAATGCGAAGTAAAGGATAAGAATAAAGGGAAATAGTTTGAATAAAGCTGCAAAGGCAATAAAGAATCCACAAAGTCGTCTCCATTTTTTTATATACAAATACCAGATTAAAGAAATTAAAAATAGAAGAAAAATATTGACCTGACCCGATGTAAGTGTCCTGAAAACAACGCCAGAATAGCCTGTGAGCCAGATAGCTATTGTAACATTAAGGAGATTAAGTTTCAAGTTTAAGATTTTAAAAATTAGGTAAAAAGAAACAGCGAGAAAAATATGATTTAAAATAAACCAGATTAAATAGGCAGTTTTAAATGAAAATAGAGTTAAAGGAGACAGGATAAGTCCGGTAAATGGAAGATAAACAAAGGGATTAATCGATGTAAAACCCTCATGTGTTTTATATTCATGAAAAATTTTCCCATCATACGGATTGATTCTGTGAATGAGAAGTTTAGCCCCAAGATAGAAGTGTTTAAAATCATTGTATGTTGCATATTTGTAAGCCGTGTAAATATTAAAATGAATATAAAGATAAACACCAAGTAATAAAAGTAGTAATAGCAAAATAAAAATGATGGGTGATTTTGATGTTTTATTCATTTCCTTATTTCAAATTGAGATTTCTGAAAAACTTCAAAAACGAGATTGATTCGTCGGCTTCGCCCCCTCACAATTACATTTTAAGGTCTCTGTCATTCTGAGCGAAGTGAAGAATCTTGTATTTTGGTCAGTATTTCAGAGATCTTAAATTAACTTTTTCACTTTTAATTCCTGAACAATTTTCTCTATAAATCTTTTTCCATTTACAAGAATTTCTTGAGCTTCATTCTTAGATATAACAAAGGTATATTCATAATCTCCTATCTGTCTTTTTTCAAATGCCCGATTGAGTTCTCTACCCATTTCCCTGGGGAAAATACCTGTTTTGACAAAATGCTCACCGAAAGCAGAAATTACTCTTTGATGAGAAGAAAAAGATAGATTTTGGGTAAGTAACATTGCCTGAGCAGAATAGAACATAGCATAATAAGTTCGCGAGACTGATGACTCATAATCCCCTTCTTTCAAAAGTGTTTTAGCACTTTTGAGATACCTTTTAGCTCTTTTAATAAGAGACTCTATTTCTTTCATACTGGTATGCCTTCTCTTCTAACATTTATGAGTAATGGGCTATTAACTGTAGAAAAATTCTCTTCAGAAACAGGGTATACTGATATTAATACTCCATACTTCAAATTTATATCTGTAATTATATCTATTAATTTATCAATCTCTTTTCCTGGTATAACTTTCCCTCCAAGAACAATAAGCAAGTCCATATCCGATTCTTGACTTGCTTCATTTCTTGCATAAGAGCCATATAAAATAATATCTTTTAATCTATCACCATATAACTTTTCTATTTTGTCTCTGAATTCTTGAAGTATTCTTTTTATTTTCATCGTAAAAATTCCTAATCCTGAGCTTCAATTCACACAATATGAAAATAATTTTATGATAGTAAGTGTAAATAAAGTCAAGATAAGTATATTATTTAAAGATAACAGTTTATTGCAATAATGCTACCTGAATAGTTTCATAATAAAGTAACAAAAAATATTAATTATACATTCCCCTGAGATTTTCAAAGCTCTTTTTACAGCGTTCAATCAAATCTTTATTTTCGAGCTTATCCTTAACATATATGTTAAATCCTGATAATTCTTCACGTGGATTAGGCTGGTTGTGATATACCAAAACCCAATCTTTCGTAATAACTTTATTAAGCCCAACGGATTTCGGCACAACAATAAAATTTATCTTCCATTTGTCCAGTATTTTATACCAGGTTTTATCAGGATGATGCGGGTCATCCAAACCATATTCAACTAACAAAGCATCTTCCAAGAATAAACCACTAAAAATGTCAAATCGACTATCAGTAAAAACCTTATGATATTCTGGGCTAAGCCTCCAGATTAGGTAACCGGCGATATTGATGTTATTATACATTCGACCTTCAAAATCATTGAGAATAATAAAATCGCAAGCCTCTGATGGAAAATCACCTTTATAATAACCAATCCCCTTTATTAAATCTGAATTAAAATAGGAGTATCTTATAATATTATATCGTTCATTAATCATTGTAATTATAAGAATGATAACCGCAAAAAGTGATTGGAAAATGTATCCCTTTTTGTCTCTTATAATTTTCAATGTAGAGACGCAAAGCATTGCGTCTCTACTTAAATTTTCAGCGATGAATGGAGTCGAAACCAATGAAAATAGTGACATATGCCTTGAATGAGACAAGGATTGTTGCATCAGGAACGCAACCATTAATAATTCACCAATGCTTTTAATCTTAAATTTCGATGCAATGAAAGATAAGACTGTTAAAACAACGAGAAAATAATAAGTTTTGGTCCCCCAGAACGGAGGACGTACAAGTTCAGCATTATGTTCCACCAAATATGTATCCTTCATCACCCTTAATGGTAAGAGATAGAGCCTATATCCGTAAGGATTTATCAGAGATGCAAGGACAAGTGACAAAAGCAAAATTGCGAGGACTATTATACGTTCTTTTCGAACATTATCATATAATACAACTTGCTTCATTTTTAATTTTATAATGATTAAAAGGATAATTTCACCTGCGAGAAAGGCACCAACAAGAATTATTCCCATCATAAAACCACCGTGAAGATTCACCCAGAGAATCATAAGAAATGGCAAAATAATCAACCACTTAAAGTGCAGATTTTCATATCTATACCTATAAATGAAGTGAAGAAATATGACAAGAAAAAGGAACGTGAATATGGGTGGACGGGCATAGAGAAGTGTTCGGCAACCAAATATCGCCATTATTGTAAGAACTGTCGCCAAAGTAATACATTTGTTTCTTCGAATGATTAAGAGGAAAAGGAGAAGGAAAGTTATTGAGTTAATAATGGTTTTAAAGGTTGTCAGACATCGCATTCCGCCGATTATTGTTGATTCGCCTAACTGGTAGAACTTATAGAATATGATTTGAGAGAGCCATTCGTGATTGTCCCATTCAATTTTTTCGGATGTCCAGGCAAATACATCGTATTTAGGAAGTCTATAATTATGCTCGATTATGTATTTTCCTGTTTTGAGATGCCACCATACATCATTATCAATCCAGACGGGAGTATATGACAGAAGAAATACACAATATAGAATTGCAATTATGGCAAGTGCATAATGTATAATTTTTACCGTCTTATTTTCAGAATTTAAGTATTCCATATTCAAATGATTTGAGACCTATGAAAAACTCGTCAAACCACGAGATTCTTCGCTTCGCTCAGAATGACAGAGACCTAAAATGTCATTGTGAGGAGCCGAAGGCGACGAATCAATCTCGTTTTTAAAGTTTTTCAGAAATCTCGATTTATGATTTTTTTATAGACACAACCGTTATTATTGCAAACACTATCAACCCAAGAATCGAGATATATTTCCCAATGCGATAACTCAATGGGTCATAAACGAATGAAACCATTCCTTTTCCTGCAGGAACCTCAACTGCCCTGAATAAAAAATTCGCTGGATAAATTTCCAATTTTTTCACGTCATTATAAAAACACTTCCAATTCTTTTCATAAACTTCAGAGATTATCATAGTGCAAGTCTCTTTTAAATCAATAGATAATTCAATTCTATCAGGAGAATAATTAATTAATTTTATATCAGACAAAGACTCATCAGATAAGGTTGCGAGAGATTTTTTATGATTATGAATCTTCACTATTCCCTCTTCAGAATTTGTAAAATCCAATTTGTTAAGTTCATCGAGTATTTTGCTCTGAACCTCTTCCTCATTATCCTTCTCGAATAGAAATAATTGAAGTTTTTTAGGGAAATAAATATACGGAAGTAAATGCTTCAAAGAATAGATGTATCTTCCATAAATATTCTCTTTCAATACCAGCTCATTAGAATCAACAGGTTGTCTTGAAATAATATATTTCACATTGAAAAGATTAAAAAGTGTGAGGTTATAAAAACCTAATTTGTCTATCAGTCGCTTGTAATCCTTAAGCCAGATGGGATGATAACCGTGAATACTGGTTATTTTTGAGGGCATATATCGGTTTGTAAGTTCATTGCCTATTTCGATAATCCTTATGGGACGTAGAGACGCAATGTCTTGCGTCTCTACAATTATTCTTTGAATAATCGGATCATTATAGAGAAACATTTTGTAATCACTGAATTTTGTCGTCTGTATAAATGGCATATTATTAAAAGATAAGTCCAGAAATGAAATGAGAAAGATGCTGAAAAGAAAAAGAGAATTCAATTTTTTGCTATTACTTTCTTTCTTACTAATCGAAAAAAAGAAAAGTATAAGTAATGTTAAAATTAAAAAGAAAAATGTTTGGGAAGCCGAATAAAAAATATTTTTAAAGTTTAACGTTACATTGTTCAAGGTTAAAAGACGAATACCAATATATAAAAGTGTTAAGGAAATGATGATAAGAGATAATGAGAAAATGAAAAACTTCTTTGTGAATTCCGCCCCGGATACTGTTGTGAACGAAGTTGATTTAAGGACTTTTTCTAATCCAAAAGCTGAGATAATAGTAATACTGAGAGTCATAAGAACCATAATAGTTGCGGGTGTTCTAAATGTTTTTATTCCCGGAAATGCAAGATAAAAAAATTTGAAAATCGGTGTGAATTGACCAAGTGATAGAATTGCGGCGAATAAAAGAATAAAGAGAAAAAAATATCTCTCTTTTCGATTTGAATAAAATAATCCTATGAAAAAGAATACAAAAGAGACCATACCGATATAGTCACTGACTATTCTTTCCTTCCATCTCCCATTGTAGTCTCCACGAGGTTTTAAGAACAATCCTTTTTCTCCAATGAGAGAATCACCATTAAATCTCGGGAAGATAATTTCGGGTAATTCCTCAGGAGGAAAAGAACTGGAAGTCGCAATATCATAGGTTATACCACCACTTCGATTAGAATTTTGTGATAATTCCAGGGCAGGCAATAGTTGAATTGCAGAAATGGAGATTGCAACCATTAAGCACACGATGAGTCCCACAATAGAAAATAAGATGACAGAATATTGGGAGATTGGTAGCGCCGATGTCTCGTCGGCTGGATAATAACCGGCAATTGGTATGGATTGTCTGTCCCCAATTCTCTTTTCCTTAATACTCAAAATCAGGAAATAAATAAGATAAAAAAACAGCAAAAGAACTGTATAGTAAAAAATCTGAAAATGACTTGAGAGTAATTGCATAGCAAGGGCAAATCCACTGATGATAAAAAATTTAGAGACTGGGATGAATCGTCTGTTCCCAATTCTCTCTTGTGAATGGAGACCCTTGTAAAAACTCCCGAAGGCAAGAGGTAAAAAGGCAATCGCACCTATTTTATTGAAGTGCCCTGGATAGATAAGAGTTGCCAAATGCCCTGAGAACATAAATAAAAAACCAGCTATGAAACTAATCCCCCTTGAAAGATTCAAACAACGACATAAATAATAAAAGAATATTCCAGCAAGAAAAAGATTGATAACATATTGATAGCCCAGAGCAAAATTGAATGGTAAAAAGAGAAATATCCAGTTGACGGGATAAAAAGGTCTAAAAGCAAACGAAGCTAAAAATGGCGTTCCACCGAAAAGATAAGGATTCCAGAGAGGAATTTCACCTGTATTTTTAAATGTCTCCCAGCCAAATTGATTCATTATATATTCGTGACTGAGAGTATCCGTGCCATAGATGATGGAATTAGGAGAAAACAATTTTATAAACAGAAGATTACACAGTAAAAAATAGGCTAAGGAAATTAAAATTGTATCTCTTAAATTAGTGTTATTAGTTTTTAGCACAAGTTTTTTATATCCAAGAGAAGATATAAGAAATGGATTCTAATTAATATGTAATTCAACAAAAAAAATTAATCAAGATTAAATGTAGCGTTAATTTCTCTGTATTATTATATCTGAACATTTCTGAGGAATTCAGCACTTTTTTCAGGGAGAGCTGTGTTGATGAACATTCCTGAACCAAGCTCAAAACCAGCTGTTTTTGTAATTCTCGGAATTAAACTAACATACCAGTGAAGCGCTTCATTATTCCCCTCATCTTTCGGAGCTGTTCTAATGACGTAATTATAATCCGGGTCACCTAATCCCTTATAAAGTTTCAATAAGGTAGTTTTCATAACTATAGCTAAGTCCTGAACTTCTTCGTCCGTAATATTGATATATGATGCATTGTGTTTTTTAGGATAAATCCAGATATGAAAGGGAGAAAAAGCCGCATAAGGAATAAAGGATACAAAGTGTTTTGAATCGCATATAAGACGCTGATTACAGCAGATCTCATCTTGAATCATTTTGCAATGTACACATTCACCATTGTCATCGAAGTATCTAATGGCTTCTTCTATTCTTGCCCTCACCGGATGCGGTATTAGAGGAAGAGCAATAATTTGAGAATGCGGATGTTCAAGAGAAGTTCCTGCCGATTCACCATGATTTTTAAAGGGAATAATAAGTTCAACTCTCTCATCTTTATACAACTCCAATATTCGACTTTTATAAGTTTTGAATATGAGTTCTATATGAGACAAATTTGATAATGCAATAGTTGTATTGTGAAGTGGTGATTCTATTACAACCTCGTGGAAACCAACACCTGTCATTAAACGGTTGATACCATTAAAACATCTTATTCTTTCACCAGACTCATTAAGGGCAGAATATTTATTAGGAGTAACACGAATGAGCCAACCTTTTTCATCTGAAATTCGGAATACTTCAGGCGGTGTTTGAGACTCATTACCAGGGCAAAAGGGACAGGTATCTATTCGAGCAGGTTTATTTTCGGTAAGTGTTTTTTTCTTACTCACGAAATCTTCCGGTCTCTTTGCCCGTTCTGTGGCGATGATGACCCACTCTTTCGTAGCAAGATTTTGTCTAATTTCTGGCATAATAGAATCCCCCTTTTATGCAAAAGCTAAATTCTGCAGTAATTTTTTAATGAATGATAGATTTTTAATCAAGTGTTTATTTTGAGGGCTTTCAAAAGATATATATGCTGTAGAGACGTGATATATCACGTCTCTACTTTAAGGAGGCTTTGTGTTTTTAAATGCTTCTTGACTAAAAGATGTTTCTTGAAAATAGTGTTAACAATAATTCAAATTCAAAAAGATGAGAATTTAAAGATAAAAAAAATTCTACCACAAAGAACACAAGGGGTATACAAAGAGCACAAAGATTACAAATATATTTAGAGACGTGATATATCATGTTTCTACTTCGCGACTTCTTTGCGACCTTTACGGTTATCCTTAGATTTAATATCAAAACATACACACCGTGGAGAGGTGGCTGAGTGGTCTAAGGCGCCCGACTCGAAATCGGGTGAGTGACGTGAGTTGCTCCGAGGGTTCGAATCCCTCCCTCTCCGCCAAAAAATATTCATAGTTAAACCATTAGTTTTTAAATAACCTCTGTCTAATCCCAAATATTACATCTTTAATTTAAAATCCCTTCTTCTACTAATTCACAAATCAGATGTATTATGAATATATGAGATTCCTGGATTCGTGGCGTAGAGGTCGATGGAACATTTAATATTATGTCACATATCTTCGCCATCTTCCCTCCTGATGCGCCCGTCATACCTACCGTTAAAGCCCCTCTCATTTTCCCCTCTTCTATCGCTTTTATGATATTCGGGGAATTACCCGAGGTCGTTATTCCTATTAGAACATCCCCCTTTTTTATATGCGCACGCACCTGTCGCTCAAACACTGTCTCCGGTGGATAATCGTTCACTAATGCCGTCAGTATCGACGAATTCGTCGATAATGCTATCACATTCATCGGCTCCCGCTCTTTCAAAAATCGTCCAACTAACTCTGCCGCTAAATGCTGGGCATCCGCTGCACTTCCCCCATTTCCCACTACAAAAACCTGTTTCTTATTCTTATGCGTCTTTACAATTACATCAACGACTTTCAAAATTTTCTCTTTTAACTCTTTACTAAACTCTCTCTTAACTTTTATCGTCTCTTCTATCCGTTGATTTATTATATCAATTCTTTTGCTCATTAAAAATAAGTCCTCCTATATTTTTTTAGACACGAATTTTACTAAAAAAGATAAATCTCGTCTCATAACCTTGAAAGATACTTAAAAAAATATTGATACAGACTTAGCAACGTCAAACGATGGTCTCCTTCTATGTAATATCCCTTCCCATTAAATACCTTCGGTATCCGTGTCGCCACACTCTTCTGATCTCGAAAATAATAATGATATTTATTCTCATCTCTCGCCTCGTTATCTGTAGAAAGTGGTCGCATATCAAAATCCGCACAAATAATTTTATCAGGCACTTTTCCAACATTCGCCACCATCGATATCGCCTTCAATAAAACCTCTGGTCCTGTCACCGCACTCCCTATATTCAAGATTACGCCTCCATCCACTAATTCACTAATCACTTCAGTAAACATTAGAAAATCTCTGCCACTTGTTCCCCCTTTTGCCTCGCCATCAAAATTATAATGCTGGTCCACTATATCTGTTCCTATTGTAGCGTGAACCGTAAAAGGAATTTTAAATTTATACGCCATTGCAACGACACTCGCCTCCGAATACTTAAAACCATCATAAGGTCTAATATACCTCTCTAGCTCCTCTACACCTCTTAATGCATTATCTATAACCTTCTTCCTGAACCCTTTATCCCAATATAATTTCCCTATCGATTCACCATAACCAAGCTTTAACTTATTCCCTTCAATCACCGCCTGATTTATATAACCACACGTCTCAAATGCCATCCCAAACTCACCTTTCGCCAATAAGCCACGAACGTCCTCACTCGTCTCACCTAACATCCCATACTCAAAATCATGTATCACAACAGCTCCGTTTGCGCCAATTAACTTGATTACTCCTCTTTTCATCCAATCCAAAAAAATCGGTGACATACCATTTTTTATCGAATGTGCTCCTGTTATAACTATCACCGGCTTCTTATCCCTATACGCATTTACAATCGCTTTTGCTATCTCACTTATCTCTTCCTTAGGAAAAATTATATCTTTCTTCACCAATTCATCCAAATTAATAAAATCTCTTAATGAACACTTGTTCTTCCGCCCCACTATCGAATAGGTCTTTACCCGAGAATTATCAAATACCTTGTATTGACCCTTGTATTGCATATATTATATCTCTCCTCACTTTTAAGTTATCAAATAATATTTTATACTATCGATTATCCTTGTTCGATAAAAATTTATAGCGATTGGTTGAACTCCTGATTCTATCTATATGAGATGGGAATTAGTGAAATTTGCAACAGGAGGTTCAAATAGAAATCTCTGAAGAACTTCAAAAGCAAGATTGATTCGTCGCCTTCGGCTCCTCACAATGACATTTTAAAGTCTTTGTCATTCTGAGCGAAGCGAAGAATCTCGTAGTTTGGTCAGTATTTCAGAGATCTCAAATAATGCATTCTGTCAATACAATATCTAATCAGTTATTAGATTTTATACCACAAAGTCAATTTAAAAGATTAGTGGATCAGTATCAATTTGACTTCGATGGAGTCATCCCCTATTTTAAGAATGTAATTTTTTATTGACTTATCAGTCCTGAGTCTAAAAACTTATCATTCTTAAAAAAAACTATTTATTTCAGTCTTTAACCATTATTAATCTGAATTTATTGCCATAAAGATACGATTATCACATCATCTGAATTAAAAATATTAATGTATTGGTTGTGCTGTCGTGGTTAAAATAATCTCAAATCAGGATTTGGAGAAATGTTTAAAAAGATAAGCGAAGAACTAAATTTCCAGGATATTGATAAGCGGATTTTAGACTTCTGGAAGAAGAACGACACATTTAAAAAATTAGTGGCAAAGAATAAGGATAAGAAAACCTTTTCCTTTTTCGATGGTCCTATTACCGCGAATAATCCAATGGGTGTTCATCACGCCTGGGGAAGAACTTACAAAGATATTTATCAACGTTACAAGGCGATGAAGGGCTATGACCAGCGTTACCAGAATGGTTTTGACTGCCAGGGTCTCTGGGTCGAAGTTGAAGTCGAAAAGGAATTAGGTCTTAACTCCAAAAGGGAAATCGAAGAGTATGGTTTAGATAAATTTTCTGAACAGTGTCGCGAAAGAGTGGTGAAGTTCTCCAAAGTCCAGACGGAGCAGTCAATTAAACTGGGTCAATGGATGGATTGGGGAAATAGCTACTATACAATGACCGATACAAACATTGAATACATCTGGTATTTTTTGAAGAATTGTTATGAGAAAGGGAGGTTGTATAAAGGACATCGAGCAATGCCCTGGTGTATTCGTTGTGGAACTTCTCTTTCTCAACATGAGATGCTCGATTCCTATTATGATGTTGTCCATAAATCCGTGTATCTTAGATTACCCATCATCGGAAGAGAAAAAGAATATTTTATGGTTTGGACGACAACGCCCTGGACATTGACTGCTAACATTGCTCTGGCTGTTAATCCTGAACTGAATTATGTAAAGGTCAAACAGAATGATGAATTTTACATTCTGTCAAAAGGAACGATTGGTTGTCTCGGTTCTGATTATGAAATTATCGAAACAATTAAGGGCAAAAATCTCGAAGGCTTGAAATATAAAGGTCCCTTCGACGAATTTGAAGCACAAAAAGGAATCGACCATAAAGTCATTCTCTGGGATGAGGTCGGTGAAACCGAAGGAACTGGCATCGTTCATATCGCCCCTGGATGCGGTGAAGAAGACTATCAGTTGAGCGTTAAATATAATCTTTCTATTGTTGAACCCATTGCTGAAAATGGATCATATGTCAATGGTTTCGGGAATTTCACTGGTGAAGGTGTCCAATTCATTGCCCCAAAGGTTTTCAAAAGTTTAAAAGAAAAAGGTTATTTTTATAAAATTCACGATTATAAACATAGGTATCCGAACTGCTGGAGATGTGGCGAAGAGCTGGTCTTCAGGTTAGTTGACGAATGGTTTATTTCCTGCGATGAAATCAGGTCGATGATGCTGAAAGCGAATGAAGAGGTTAAATGGCATCCGGATTTTATGAAGAAGCGTATGGATGACTGGCTGAATAATATGAGTGATTGGTGCATCTCCAGGCGAAGGTATTGGGGATTGCCACTTCCTTTTTATCCCTGTCCAAAATGTAATAAGACTATTGTTGTTGGGTCCGTAAAAGAGTTAAAGGAACTTGCCGAACCAAAATTTGATAAGATTCGGGAGTTACATAGACCGTGGATAGATGAAATTACGATTAAATGCCCTGATTGTGGAAATATTCTTCATAGAATTAAGGATGTGGGAGACTGCTGGCTTGATGCAGGGATTATCTCGTTCTCGACTCTTGGTTATCTTGATGAGGATAATTCTTACTGGAAAAAATGGTTCCCCGCAGATTGGATTTCTGAGATGAGGGCACAGCTTCGATGCTGGTTTTACTCAATGATGTTTATGTCTGTTACGTTTGAAGGTATTTCTCCATATAAGGAAGTCCTGACTTATGAGAAAGTCCTGGATGAAAAAGGACGTGAAATGCATAAGAGCTGGGGAAATGCCATCTGGTTTGATGATGCTGTTGAAAAGATGGGAGCTGACGTCATCCGATGGATTTATGCAGGACAAATTACAACAAGTCCACTCCTCTTCGGCTATACACCTGCGAAAGAGGTTAAGCGTAAATTTCTTCAGTTCTGGAATGTATTTAATTTCTTTATCCTTTATGCCAATATTGATAAACCGAATTTGAATCGAGAAGGTTTTTATTTAAAGAATTGCACAGAACTTGATAGATGGATAATCTCACGATTGAATACAATTATTGGCAAAGCAGATTTCTATATGAGCAGATATGATGTTTGTTCTGTCATTCGATTAATTGAAGGATTCTTTGATGATTTGGCAAATTGGTATGTGAGACGAAATAGAAGAAGATTCTGGAAATCCGCTATGGATGAGAACAAGAACGCCGCTTACCAAACACTCTATTCCGTATTGGTCAATCTTTTGAAAATTATGGCTCCTGTAGTTCCATTCATAACCGAAGATATGTATCAAGTTCTTGTTAAAGATATTTATCCTGATGCACCTGATAGCATCCATCTGAATGATTATCCACAGAAAGATGATAACCTGATCGATGAGAGGCTGGAAGAGGATGTGGCATTGGTTAAAAAACTTGTTACACTCGCACTTGCTGCAAGAAATAAAGCAAAATATAAAGTAAGACAACCTCTTGCAGAACTTATTTTGAAGGTTAGTAAAAAAGAAGAAGTGGCAGTTAAAAAATTTAAAGATGATATTTATGATGAACTCAATATCAAGAAAATTACCTGCTCAACAAACGTTTCAAAATATGTTCGATACACTGTGAAACCCGATTACAAGCGGTTAGGAGAGAAATATGGAGCTAAATTGCCCGAGATTGAAAAGATTATTAAAAAGTTGCCTGCGATAGATATTGTTGAATGCCTTGCAGAGTCTGAAAAATTCGAAGTGGATTTGCATACGGGAGAAAAAATTGAATTAACAGAGAGCGACCTTATTATTGAAGTTGAAGGTATTGATGGATTTGTGGCTTCAAGAGAAGGAAATTATGTGTCGATCTTTGATGTGAAATTAACCAATGAACTTATTCAGGAAGGAATGATTCGTGAACTTGTGCGACATACCCAGAACCTCCGCAAAGATGCTGGATTTGAGGTTACTGATAGAATAATTACTCGATATAGCTGTGATGATTTTTTCAGTAAAGCGATTGCCCTTAATGCCGATTATTATCAAACTGAAACATTAAGTGTTGGGCTTGTTAAAATTGTTGATAGAGATAAGCTTGAAGGAATCAATTCCAAAGAAGTTAACATAAGTGATCACAATATTTACATCAATATAGAAAAAGCCAAATAAATATGGAGTGCGGTAGGGGCACGTTGCACGTGCCCAATAATTTCAGGGCATATGCAATATGCCCCTACAAGTGCTTTTAATGGAGAGACCTTGGTCTCGCACGTTTGTAGGGAACGCATATATGCGTTCCTTATAGCAGAAACAGGTTTCTGCTACCCCTCTCCCACAAGGGGAGAGGGTGATAAGGAAAGCGAAAGCAAGCTTTCACACTCCATAAAATGTGTGACAATGAAAATAATGGCGATGTTGCCGACATACAATGAGGCGGAGAATATTAAACCACTCATTAATGAAATTCTTGCTCTAAGAGACGATATGGAAGTCGTAGTGGTTGATGATAACTCACCTGATGGAACCTGGAAAATTGTAAAAGAGATGTCTGAGAATAATTCACGAATTCATCTTGTTCATCGTGTAAATGAGAAAGGAAGAGGCTCTGCTGGCATCGCTGGTTTTTTATATGCTGTTAAAAATGGTGCGGATTTCATAATTGAGATGGATGCGGATTTCAGTCATAATCCGAAATACATTCCTGCATTTATTGATAAGATGAAAGATTGTGATGTGGTAATTGGTTCGAGATTGATTAAAGGTGGTGGTGAGGTTGGAAGAAGTTTTTTAAGAACACTTATTACTCTTTTAGCAAATTTTTATATTAGGTTTATTTTAGGATTAAATATCAAGGATTGCACATCCGGTTATCGTTGCTTTAAAAGAGAAGTTCTTGCATCAATATGCCTCGAGAAGATGGAATCGAACGGACCCGCCATAGTTCAGGAAGTCCTTTATGCCTGCAAGAAAAAGAGATTTAAGATGCTTGAAGTGCCTATCATTTTCGAAAATCGTAGATTCGGAAAATCAACCTTCAGTACAAAAATAATGATGCGGGGATTAATTTCAGTTCTAAAATTTAGATTCAAAAAATAAATTTCACTAATTCAATTTGAGACCTCTGAAATACTAACTAAATACGAGATTCTTCACTTCGCTCAGAATGACACTAATGCTACTTCATATTCACTGCCATAAAGGCTGTGAGTGTCATTGTGAGGAGGCGAAAGCCGACGAATCAATCTCGTTTTTAATTATAAAATGGCAGTTCTTTAGAGCCCTCAAATTGAAATTTTAACAGGAAATAATATCTTGCCTGAGCTGATTAAAAAAATAATTTATTCTAAACCAGAAGGTTTTTCAGGGAAAATTATTGCAGTTCCTCTAAATATTGCTTCCAGAGCTTACGGTCCACTTGTTGAGTTTAAATATTATCTACATAAAAAAGGAATACTTGAGAGGAAAAGACTCCCTATCAATGTAATCAGCATTGGCAACATAACTCTTGGCGGCACTGGGAAAACACCAACAACTCAGTATCTCGCCAGACTTCTCTCTGAAAAAGGATTCAAACCAGTTATCTTAAGTCGTGGCTATAAAAGAAAAGGGAATATAGATGAAATAAAGATAGTTTCTGATGGAAATAAAATTCTTTCAAATCCATCTGAAAGCGGAGATGAGCCATATCTTTTGGCACAGAATCTCAAAGGTGTTCCTGTAGTAGTCGGGAAAAATAGATACAAGGCGGGTATGCTGGCGATTGAGAAATTCAAGAGTAATGTTGCCTTGCTTGATGATGGTTTTCAACATTTTGCTCTTGATAGAGATCTCGATATTCTTCTAATTAATTCTTTAAACCCATTCGGAAATGGCTATTTATTCCCAAGAGGACAATTGCGTGAACCTCTAAAAGCCTTATCCAGAGCCGATATCATAATAATCACAAAATCAGATTCTGAAATAAGGAACAACCGAGTCACATCTGTCCCTCATTTCCCCATTAAGTCAATAGACGAAATTACAAACACTATCAGAAAATACAATACCAAGGCATTAATTGCAAAATCGATTCATAAATTTACAAAACTTTTCGGAGAAAACGATACACTTGAGCTAAATCAGTTAAAGGATAAAAAGGTTCTGGCATTTTGTGGTATTGCAGATGAGTATTATTTCACATATAAATTGTCACAAATTGCTTCCAATAATAAGTGTATCATTTTTGATGACCATCACCACTACACAGAATCTAATGTGAACAACATTCTTAACAATTTTCAGGAGTTTAAGGCTGATATATTAGTCACAACGCAAAAGGATTATTATAAAGTTAAGAAACTATTTATAGATAATCGTCGCATAAATGTGACCGCTACAAATCTATATTATATTGGTATGGAGATAGAAATTATAGAAAATAAAATAGCATTAGAGCAAATGATATTACAAACACTAAATATCAGCTAATTGCGGCATTATGTCATCGTACGTTGATATATAATTTATTTTCATAATAGAAACCCTCACCCTTCTCCCTCTCCCATTGGGAGAGGGATGGGGTGAGGGATGCTTATCATTACGAGCGTAAGCGAAGCAATCGCACTTTTAAAATATTTATAAGGAGCTAATATGATAATCAAACCTAAACGACTCGAAAAAGGTGATTGTATTGGTGTTATCTCACCCGCCAGCGGTTTCAAGGATAAAAAGAAAGCAATGAAGGGCATTGAGTATCTTGAATCGCTTGGATATAAAGTTAAAGTTGGTAGAAATACTTTTAAGATTCGAGGATTTCTCGCCGGCACTGATAAAGAGAGGCTTGCTGACTTGCATCAGATGTTTGCAGATAAAAAAGTCGATGCAATAATCTGCTTGCGAGGCGGCTATGGAACAGCTCGGCTACTTGATTCGATTGATTACAAATTAATAAAAAATAATCCGAAAATATTATGTGGATATAGCGATATCACAGCCCTGCATTTAGCATTTCTGAAGATGACAAACCTTGTTACTTTTCATTCACCAATGGTTGGTTCAGCATTTGTCAATCATA
>Ga0315289_10005828_pt1 | contig 18137 bp, 13 predicted proteins | sample YL17G11_40_MG_FD_203452 | JGI IMG/M metagenome (GOLD analysis project Ga0315289, IMG submission 203452) | Sediment microbial communities from Yellowstone Lake, YNP, Wyoming, USA - YL17G11_40 | ecosystem: Environmental > Aquatic > Freshwater > Lake > Sediment | place: USA: Wyoming | collected... | reverse complement strand
TTAACATACTCTGATTCCACATAAGATCAAGGTCCAGTTCTCAGCCACTTTAGTGGCGTTACCTAAACCTGACTAAAGTCAGTTAGAACAATATGTAGTTGCTAGGGATGTCAAGTTAAAAAGTTGAGACTTTCCCAAGTTTGTGGCAAAAAAATTTATATTTTTTGTTAAACATTCGACCGAATGCCACATTGGTTTTTAATGTGGCATGGGGTCGAAGAGCTTTAGTTATTTGATCTTAGCGAAAAACCATGGGAATTCACTCTGAGTCTTTGATCTTCCTAAGAGAGTCATCCTAACAAGTGCTCTAACAGAAAAAGTCTTTGTAAACCAAAAAATCACCTAACTTTAACTTAAGCAATATCTTACTTTGAAAAGTTGCCACAAATATGGGAAAGCTTCAAAAAGTTGATAACCATAAGCGGGACACTTCAAATTTCTACTTTCCAGATAGTCTCTCTATAGATCTCTGGGGGAATCGTGAACAAAACGAATTTCTTCAGGCGGGCTGAACTATTTGCGGAACTTTAACTTCGGGTTTTTTATATTTTTGCAGGTAGACCACAAAGACCGAACCTGTTCCCAGTTGGCTTTTAAATTCGACTCTCCCCTGGAGACTGTTCACCAACCTTTGCACGATAGCTAATCCCAGTCCCGTGCCGCTTTTCTTGGTAGAATAAAAGGGGGAAAAAATTTTCTCCTTCTGCTCTTCAGTCATGCCTTTTCCCTGGTCAATTATGGCGATGGGAAGCCAATCGGAGTCCTCCGGTTCTTCACCATTGAAATAATATTGATCTATTTGGTTTAAGCTTTGATTGGTGATCAAAATCTCTTTGGGTTTTTCCTCTCCCCCGCCAAAGGCGGGGGATCCTTCGGACATGGATTCGATGGCATTCGCCAAAAGATTCAAAAGTATCTGTTTTATTTGGTTTTCTTCACCCCAGACATATAAAGAATCCGAAGGCATCCTCTTTTTTATAGAAACCTTCTCTCCAAAAGCGGGATGATTTTTGAGTATCTCAATTACTTCATCCACCAGATGACCCAGCTCCACCTTGGTGAAAACGGTGGGTCCGATCTTGGCATATTGTAGGAACTCAGTCAAGATTTGGTTTAATCTTTTGGTTTCCTTTATAATTAAGTCCAGAAGCTTTTGATTCTCACCAGACAGGGTAAGCTCTTCTTTTAAAACCTCCACTGAGCCGGAAATGGAAGCTAGGGGGTTCCGGATCTCATGGGCGATGCCGGCGGAAAGTTCACCTACCGCCGCTAATCTATCTGCGGTCCTAATTCTTTCCTCTAATTTTAAAGCTTCGGTTATGTCTTGAAAGATAGCAACGACCCCCCGTATTCCGCCCTGCTTGTCTCCAAGAATGGAGGTGCTGATCCCCAGAGGAACTCTTCTGCTATTTGAGCCACTGATATATAACACCCCTCTGGAATCAACCTGATTGAACCTCAAAGCCTGATAGAATTTCTCCCCCAGCTGGGGCATCCTTTTTTTAAACACGTCCTCGTAATTTTTCCCTTTAACCCCTTGTTCTGTGTATCCTAAAATCTCCTCGGCGGCTCGATTGAAGTAAATTATCCTTCCCAGGGTATCGACAGAGACCAAACCACTTTTCACGTGTCTCAAGATGTCATCGGTGTCCATCTTTATTCTGTTCAGTTCCACCGAGGCGGTCCAAAGCTCCTCCCCCTTTATCTTCAATCTTTGGGCTAAATAGCCCCCGATGAAAGCCACCAGATAAAAAGCGCAGATATAAAGAAAAACCTTGTAAAATGTGGCGTCGTTTGCGTTGTATAAGCTCTTTAGGGAGAAGGTGGAAAAGCTAAAACCCTCTTGAGACCATATGGCGAAAGCATAAGATACGATAGACAAGCTCGCCACAATTACACTTCCTCCCAGATGATAAACCAAGCTGGTGGAGATGATAGTGAGAATGAATAAAACCCCAAAAGGGCTGTTCACCTGCCCCGTATGGTAAATCACCCCAGCTTCAATTATGATCTCAAAAAGGATGTGCAAGGCGATTATGAATTTGAAGAGAAACCGGTAAGTCCTCTTTTGGTCCACTAAGATAATTAAAAGAGAAATTAAAGTCAAAAGACTATAGATCAAAAAAGGAACAAACAAAAAGTCGGGAACCTTAAGAAAGAAGACCACGATCCCTAATAAAAGCAAGAAAACCGGTAGGCGGGACAAAAGGAGCCAGGGCACCTTTACCAGTATCTCTCCATCCTTTTTAACATCTTCCTTCATATTCTCTCCCAGACGGGCCTTTGTAAATCCGAGTCTCCATTAATTCTACTTGGGCAAAAGAAGCCTCTGGCAAATTAAAAATTCAAAAAGAAAAATTTGAAATTACAATTTCAAATCAAGGGTCTTCTCCAAAAAAGTTGCCAATGTATGAGCTTGCATTTGCGCCAACAAACATGGCTGTTTTATACCTCTCCCTTTGTCCCCCTCTCCATTTCGAGACTGTGTCACAATTATGTTTTGAAGTTGTAGCCGCAATCTTTAGATTGCGTAAGCTCTTGAAATTCAACATTCCGTTTTTGCCCCGCTAAGCGGGACGGCTACAAAAACCCGAGTTATGACACACCCTCTTCATGGAGAGGGGGATAGGAGGTGAGGTCTTGCAAACATCTTTTTTATTAAGTCCTTAAGCTCGTTTCTGATATTGAGAATTCTATCCACTAAAATGGAGAAGACCCTTAATTATTTCAGTTATGCAATTCTCTAATAAGTTTAGCCTTTAAAAACCTGTCGATCTTGAATAAAGTTAATGCTTATACTTCTAAGGTGATCCAACCTTGATTTTTCATTTGTGTTTAATTTTGCTCTTTGAGTTTTGAATTTCTAAGACCCTGGGGAACTCTGATGGTGCACGGTTTCTAAATCAAGGGTCCTGAAATTAGGCAAAACAGATTATTAAAATTTACACCACTGCCGAAAAAACCGGCAGTGGTGCGTGATTGAAAGAATGCTTAGCATGCGAAGATCAAACTACATAAGGAATATTAACTAATCTTCCCGATTATCTCAAACATAGGAAGATACATGGCAATCAGGATTCCCCCGATAACTGCTCCCATTAAGACGATGATCACCGGCTCGATCATGGAAGTTAGGGCGGCAACGGCGGCGTCCACTTCCTCATCATAGAAATCGGCGATCTTTGACAACATCTCGTCCAATCCTCCGGTTTTCTCTCCCACTGAGATCATCTGGATAACCATGGGGGGGAAGACTTTTGACTCCTTTAAAGGTTGAGTGATGGTCTCTCCCTCCGCTATGGATATGACCGATCTTTTAATGGCGTCATGAATCACCCGGTTGCCGGAGGCGCGGGCGGTGATGTCCAGTGCGTCCAAAATCGAAACTCCCGAAGAGAGCAAAGTTGCCAGGGTGCGGGAAAATCGAGCGATGGAGCTCTTCCGCATCAGATCACCCAAAAGAGGTAGCCTCAGCTTCACCCGGTCAATGTTTAATCTGCCGTTTTGAGTCTTGGAATAATATCTATAAACAACGATCAAAATTATCAACGATATCACTCCTATGAGGATATTTGACCGGATGAAACCACTTAAGGAGAGAACAAAACGAGTCGGGGCTGGCAATTCGGCGCCCAAGCCCTTGAACATCTTGGCAAAAACCGGGACGATATAGGTTAACATTATGAAGGTGACCCCAGTGGCTACAGTCATTACCACTGCCGGATAGACCATTGCCCCTTTAACCTTTCTGGCTAAGGCATCCGCCTTCTCCCGGTAAACTGCTAATCGGACCAAGATGGTATCCAAAGCTCCTCCAACTTCCCCCGCATCTACCATGTTCACAAATAGATCGTCAAACACCTTCTTATGCCTGGATAAAGCTTCGGCTAAAGTGGTTCCGGCCTGGACACTCTCCTTTACCTCCCCGATCACCCGTCTCAACTCCGCCGATTCCATCTGTTGGGATAATATCTCTAAACATTGAACCATGGGAAGTCCGGCACCGATCATGGTGGCAAATTGCCGGGTGAAACGGGAGAGGTGAACCTTCTTGATTCCGGTTCCAATTCTAAGACTTATCTGGGAGGGCTTGGTGGAGACTGAGCTTAGCAGAATCTTATTGTTTCTCAAACTCCTCTCCAGCTCGGCCCTGTTTTTAGCCTTTAGTTCACCGGAGACTAAAGTCCCGGCTAATGTTCTTCCTTTATAAGTGAAAACGGGCAACTTCGTCCTCCTTCAAAATGAATTCTTTCAGAAAAGAAAACTCTTTTCCTCATTAAGCATCTATTTCCCGGTTCGGTGCGAATGCATCTTGAGACATGTTTAAAAACGTCCTTTGCAGATTCCCCCTATCCCGCCATTATTTCCTCTCGCTTGCGTCTTTCAGATTTTCTTGCTAAAAGATCATTCAGCTCCTGAGGATTGGAACTCCTCCCCTCCGCATCTCCTAAAGTGATTTTATGTTTAAGATAAAGCTCGGCCAAGGACTCATTCATAGTTTTCATTCCATATTTTTGACCCGCTTGCATTAAGCTGTAAATCTGATGGATCTTGTCATCCCGGACTAAAGCTCTGATGGCTGGGGTGCAAATCATTATCTCCAAAGCCAAAACTCTTCCTCCACCTATCTTGGGAATCAACTGCTGGCTGACCACCGCCTGCAACACAAAAGATAAAGTGACTCGCACCTGCTCCTGCTGGTTAGTTGGAAAAACGTCTATGATCCTATTGATGGACTCGGCACAAGAGTTAGTATGGAGAGTGGCAAAAGCCAAATGTCCGGTCTCAGAGATATTTAATGCCGCCTCCATGGTCTCCAGATCCCTCATCTCTCCGATCAAAACCACATCCGGATCTTCTCTTAAGGCGTATTTAAGGGCAGAAGCAAAGGATGAAGTGTCCGCATAAACCTCTCTCTGATTAATCAAGGAGGAGATGTGCCGATGGAGATACTCGATGGGATCCTCCACGGTGAGGATGTGACAATGTCGTTCCTGGTTGATCTTGTTGATCAAAGCCGCCAAGGTGGTGGATTTCCCGCTCCCGGTGGGACCGGTGACCAAAACCAGACCTCGAGGTAAATCAGCTAATTCCACCACCGCCTTGGTTACGCCCAGCTCCTCGAAACCCGGGATCCTGAAGGGAATTTGCCTTATGGCCACCGCCACGTTCCCCCTCTGCATAAAAACATTACACCTGAATCTGCTTAGATGCTCGATCCCAAAGGAGAGGTCCAATTCGCTTTTCTCCTCAAATGTCTTCTTCTGCCTTTCGCTCATTATGCTGTAAGCTAACTTTTTTGTATCCTCTCCGGTCAAAAGGTCCAAATCGGTTTTTACCAATTTTCCATCCACTCTCAACTGAGGAGGTGAACCCACGGTCAGATGAAGATCCGAGCCGTTTTTTTTCACCACCATCTCTAACAATTCTCGCAAGGTCACCATATGAGATTTCTCCATCAAGACCTGCCTCAGGCAGGTTGAAAGTAGTTTCTAAATGGGTTTCTTAATATCTATCGACCTCAAAAGTGTGATTCTTAAATCTTCTCTGGATTTATTCACAGGCAATTGATCTTTTCGCTTCGAAGTTATGAGAAAAAGTAGTTGCAAAGGACAAATTGGAGTGTCCACCTTATGGTTATCAACTAATCATAATGACAAGCCGATCCTATGGATCCTGCGGACATATCACAATTTGCTCCCTGTGGGATGTTATCATCCCACAGGATAAGGGCGGATGATAACATCCGCCCTGGAGCGGAAAATATGTCAAGTTAAATAGTTGATGACTATTAGGTGGACCAAAAAACTTTTTTGTCTCCGAAAAAATTACCGGTTAAGCTTAACACTCCCAAAGAAATTCCCTTAAGTTTAGCTTTTTCAAAAGATGACTTGATCACATCGCTGTCACCGCTAACACCTCACTCGCCGTGGTGACGCCCTTCTTAAGTTTTTCCAGGGCCGCTGTTCTTAAAGTCAACATCCCCTCCGTTATGGCTTGCTGCCTTATCTCTGCGCTGGATGCTTTGGATGTTATCATCCTTTCGATCTCCGGAGAAATCGGCATAACCTCAAAAATTCCACTTCTTCCTGAAAAACCGGTGTTGTTACATTCAGCACAACCTTTTCCTTCGTAAACTTTAACCCCCTTGATCTCATTTTCAGAAAGCCCCAACATTTGCAAGGTTTCGGGTGGCACCTTCGCTTCTATCTTACAATTGGGACAGATTTTGCGCACCATCCTTTGAGCCATGACCAGTTTAACACAGGAAGCCACCAAGTAATTAGGAATTCCCATATCCACCAATCTGTCTATGCTGCTGGGAGCATCATTGGTGTGCAGGGTGGAAAAAACCAGATGTCCGGTCAAAGCCGCCCTCACTGCGATATCGGCCGTCTCCCCATCCCTTATCTCTCCCACCATGATCACATCCGGATCCTGCCTTAAAAATGATCTCAAAGTCGAGGCAAAGGTCAACCCGATCTCGCTTTTCACGTGAACTTGATTTATCCCCTCAAAATTGAACTCCACCGGATCCTCCACGGTTATGATGTTGATATCCGGGGTGTTGATCTGTTTTAAAGCGGAATACAAGGTGGTGGTCTTTCCGCTTCCGGTAGGACCGGTGACCAAGATCATCCCATAGGGAAGATGGATGACCCGTCTGAACTCTTTCAGAGAGCCTTCGGATAAGCCCAACTGAGTCAAGTCGATATTTACGGTTTTGGGATCTAAAATACGCATCACCACCTTCTCCCCGAAGATGGTGGGAAGCACGGAAACTCTTAAATCTACGGCCCGATCCCCAAATCTAACCTTTATCCTTCCATCTTGGGGAAGCCTTCTTTCGGAGATGTCTAAATCCGCCATAATTTTCACCCGGGAGACTATGGCGGCTCTATATTTGAAGGGCAAAGGAGACATCTCGTGCAGATCCCCGTCTAACCTGTATCTGACCCTTATGCTTTTTTCGTAAGTCTCTATGTGAATGTCTGAACACCCTCTTCTGATGGCGTCCGCGATGATGGAGTCCACCAATTTGACTAAAGGCTTATCCTGAACTTGCGATCTTAGGTCCTGCTCAGTGGGACCTTCCTCGCTTTGCTCTATAAGCTCCAGCCCCCCCTCTTTCAAACCTTTCAAAATCTCATCTATGCCTCCAGTGTCTCTATAGTAGGTATCTATAGCTTTTTGGATGGCTTTTTCTGGACTAATCACCGGTTGTACGTTATAGCCGGTGATGAACTTTATAGCATCTAAGACATAGATATTATTAGGGTCGGAGATGGCTACGATCAAGGTTTTGCCCAGTTTGCTGATGGCTATGACGTTGAACTTTCGGGCGATGTCCAAAGGGATCATCTTCACCACCTCTGGATTCAGTTCGATGTCAGAAAGTCTTAAAGCCCCGATGTTCAGCTGTCTCCCCACGAATTCGGAAAGCTCATCCTCATCTACGATGGCTCCCATCCCCACTAAAACCTGTCCTAACTTCTCATCGCCTTTTTGTTGAGTTTCCAAGGCTTTGGTAAGCTGTTCATCTGTGATCTTACCTGCCTGGACCAGCATCTTTCCTAATTCATGTGACATCGCTTATCCCCGCTAAAGATGCGCATGCATTCATACGAATTCGCCGCTTGAACTTGGCTTTTTTTCTTTTTGGTTTTTATTCGCTGAAGATATCGTCGAGCTTGCTTTCCAAGGAGGCGGAAAAATCGGAATCGATTCCAGTCCCTTTACCCCTTTTTTCCTTGGTGGCTGATGCCAAAATAGCTGCCAGCTCTTCAGAGGTCTCCTTGGCATAGAGTCTGACCAAGCCGATGGTGGTTCGATCATCGAAGATGATTGCCAAGATGCTTCGCTCTCCTACCAAACAGACGTGTATGTGATCCTTTTTCCCTTGGTGGAAGAGAACAGAGAACTCAGGCTCACCCACCAAGCGTGCGATCTCTTTGGTGGAGGCAAAGCTTCCGGCCAAAAGCGCCGCCAAAGCGGTGGTATCCAAAGAATGGGTGAAACCTTGACGAGTGATCAAATGACCATCTTTGTCCACCAGGAGGGCACACTTAGCTTGAGAGTTTTTAATCAGTTGATTCAAAACCCTTTCTATCTCTTTAATTTCCTGTTCATAGATTACCAGATATTCTTGTCCCAATTCGGCACCTCCGGTCTACCTATTTAAAAGCTTCTTAAGAAAACGCCACAGGAAAAATCCTTTGGAATCAAATTTCCTTTTTTGTGTGGCCTTTGACCAGCTTATTATGGTGGGGCTTTCCCGGACTTTTGACGGGGATGGTCCCCCCTCAACTTTCCTTTCCTCTCCGCCATAGGCCAACTCTTCGGACCGCATCTCTTCTTTTTTTGTCTCAAACGCCTCACTTTTTTCTGGCGGAGGAGTTGGGTATTTCGTTTCTTCTGGAAATATTTCCGATTTCTCCTCCGGAATAGACTCGGCTTTTTTTTCTTTTAAAATCTTTATTTTCTCTGGCAAAACCTTCATCGAAGTTGGTGTTTTCAAATCCCTTAAATCCGTGGCTTTCTCGGGCGGAGCAGGCTTTGCTTCCACCATTATCGCCTCTTTAACCGGAAAGTCTCTTTCCGACACCACTTTTTTGCCTTTGGCCAGATCCAACACCAGTTTGCTTATGCACCTTAATGTATCAAAAACCCCGATACCCTGCATGACCACTGTCTCAAAATGAGGAAGCCCTTTGGGATTTAAGATGCTCTCCAGCTCCTCCACCGAAAAGATTTGGGGAAGATCCCTTTTGTTATATTGAAAGACCAAAGGGAGTTTCTCTATATCGCATCCATACTCCTCTAAATTCTCCACCAAGTTTTGGTAGCTTTCGATGTTTTCATCCATTTTGGATCTTTGGGAGTCGGCTACAAAGACCACGCCATCCGCACCTCTTAAGACCAGTTTTCGGGTGGCATTATAATAAACCTGGCCCGGGACCGTATACAGCTGAAACTTTATGGAAAATCCGTGAATTTGTCCGATGTCCACCGGAAGAAAATCAAAATACAGCGTGCGGTCCTGATCGGTAGCCAAGGAGATGAGCTCGCCTCTGGTTTGGGGCGGAATTTTTTTATGAACGTATTGCAGATTGGTGGTTTTGCCAGAAAGCCCCGGACCATAATAAACTATTTTGCAACAGATCTCCTTAAAGGCGTAATTTATGGAAACCATTTTTTCTGCTCTACTGTTTTTGTCCTTCTGAGGCGCCCTTCTGAGCAAGTCTCACCTTCTCTGCCGCATTTTTAATCTCCAGCTTGATCAACCCCACGTTCACCTGAGGATCGGTGGTCACTGCTAAGATACCGATGCCCACATCAGTCAAAAACAATTTTCCGTTGCTCGCCTCCACAATCACCTGTTTTAGGGCATCGTTGGAAAGACGGCTCATCGATTTCTGCACCGTGTTAACGATGGAGGCGGCCACAGCTCCGACGGCCTCATTCTGAAGCTGGGCATTAAGATCAGCCGCGATGACGATGCCATCTTGTCCCACAATCATGCTCCCATTGACTCCCGAGGTCTTATTTATCTCTTCCAATATTTCGTACATATCACTCCTCCACGCCTTTTAAAATCTTCTGATTATATCTTTCTTCCAAATGCTTCCTTATCATCCCCACAGCTTGTGAGATTCTCACCGAGAGAAGCTCGTCGGTATGACGGTCCGCCACGGTGACCAAAGTAAAGCTTTGAATCTGATTCAGGCTTATCCACAGATGGGGAGTATGAATTCCAATCCTTTCCAGTTGGCTTTCATTTATCTTCTCCAGTAGGCTATGGTTCGCTTCTTTTAAGCAAATCGCCAAGGAGGCAAAGAGCTCTGGGTCAAAATCGGATAATGTGTCACCACCCACCACCAAGCCTTCATTATCCACCAAAATTACTCCCTTTACCCCAGAATATTCCAGCAGGTAATGCAAAGCATTTTCTAAGTCCCCCTTTTTTGTTCTTTTCTTCTCTTCGGTTGAAGAAGTTACCTTCCTCTGATCCCACCCCGGATTTGATCTTTCGGTTTCCAACAAGATTGAAGGTTTTTCTGAGCTCATCTTTTTAAGACCTTCGGACTCTTTTTTTCGCCCAGTGGGTTTCTTCATAAGCATTTCAAAGGAGGACCTAAGAACAAAAGGAGACATCATCGCTTGTAGAAAGAAGGCCGGGAGATAGCGGTGGATTCCCAACTTTAAAGAAGAAGACAAATCCAGGGAGAACATGGCTGCCAAAAAAAGACCAGAACAGACCCCCACGGAGAGCCGATAAATGAAGGTCAAAACGGCAAAAAAGACAACCCAAAGGGCTGAGGCCCTAGAAAACAAGATGAAAAAAATCACCACATACCAGCCCAATTCAAAAGCGGAAAGCAAAAAGGAGGACAGATTTGCCTTGAGCCCAAAATCTTTTGGGAAAAAAATCAGAGGAACCACCATAATGAACAGAGAGATCAAGAGGACGCCTCTTATTTCCCTCTGGGGATCTGAAGTCACCTTCTCCTCCTTTATCTTCAATTCGAGTTCAAAGATATCCTAAGGATTTTTCGCATATGTTCAAGTAATTCAGCCACCCTTATCTTCAAAGCCCCCAGGTTGACCTCGGCTGAGCAACATAATACAAATCTATACTTTTCAAAATTTATTATCCACAATTTGAAATTCTCCGACTCCACTAAGATCTGCTCTAACTCTCCCCAGCCTATTTCTGACATCCCCTTCATAGCATATTTAGATATGGTGACGGCAACAGCTCCCAAGAGTTCTCGATTAAACTGCGGATTAAGTTTCCCCTCCACCACTAAGCCATCTTTTCCCACCACCAAAGCTCCTAACACACAAGGGAGTAATTTCAGATAATCCACGGCATCTTTGAAGTCCACTATTTTCTCGATCTGCCAGCGTTCTTTGGCCACCATATCCTCATAGCCCGCCCTTCCCAAGGTGGCTTCTTCCCTTAGCTTGCTTAGAAAATCTTTCACCACTTGGTTTGTAGGATCGTTAGCTTTTAGTTTCTCCAAAATCACTTTGGCCTCTCTTATTTGCCCCTTTTTTATGAATATCTGCACTAAAAGCAGTTCTGTGGCTCTATTCTTTCCATCCGCTTGAATGGCTAAGGAGAGCTCCTTTTCCGCCTCTGCGTACATCCCCCGATCCATGTTTATCTTAGCCATCACCAGATGTCCGGCACCGTAATCCGGGTGGAGTTTCAGCCCCTTATTGCAGATGCTGAAAGCCTTAACCATATCCCCCTGTCTCCGATAAGCGTCGGACAGGGCCGCGAATATGCATGAGTCAGGATTTTGATCCAAAATCTCTTCACACTTTTCAATCCTCTTATCTAGTTCCACGTTCTTAGGCATAAAAATCCTCTGAAGACAACGAGAATAAAAAGCTCATCCTCCCTTTTGAGGTAAATTCTCCCCTCTACTCGAGTTCTCACTTGCATCACACCGAAGGTGATGCAAAACAGGACAAGATCGGGATGAACCCTCAAAAGCTCAAAAATTCGTATGAATGTGCCCATACGGGAGCTTCGCACCTGGCTAATTAGTTTATCGACAATCAAATTTGATTACTTAACTTTTGCCTTTGAAAAGTCGAAGCTGAGGCTTTAGTGTAAAGTCGCCTAACCCTAAGTTGGATTTGTGTCTTGGATTGCGGGAGTTGAATGAACAGTCGACTGTAACAAAAGTTCAGGGTGTATGTAGTTGCTCAATTTATTGAGCATTGTCGCCAGTACGCCCCGCCTTTGGCGGGGCAACTACAATAGGGAACGAATTTATATTACACGCCACTAGTGCCCCATCAACGAACAAAATATAACTTCTGCATGGGATTGGTAGGATAGAATAAAACAAAGGCAACAAAAGGCTAACGCCTTAACTTTTCAGATAACACCTTATACGAAATCCTACTTGGCATGACATTATCAAAAAGATACTATCCCCTTTCGGAGGCATTACCTTCTTTTATCTATGAAATATCAAGAAGAATAACATATAAGTCCCTCTCTTTTTAAGAGAGGGAATTTCCGCCATAGGCGGATGCGCCTTTGGCGCAAGGGTGAGTTGAGATATGTGTCAACTGGAACTCATCCCCCAACCCCCTCTCCCCGCTTTCAGCGGGATCTTCGACTCAAAAAGAGAAGGGGGGCGTAATACGAAATCCTGCTTTGTATGAAATAATTAAAAAGATACCAGCCTCTTTCGCAGGCATTACCATCTTTATTTATGAGATGTCAAGAAGAATAACATATAATACCCAGAGTGCAACTAAAACATTATGAAAACTTTGTTGATGAAGCAGAAAAGACTTGTGGGGATAACTTGGGTTGAATTTTACAAAAGACCTCCATTTTTTCAAAATCAACTCAGAACCTTTTTGATGAAATAAATACCTAAGGCCAAAGATAAAATGGACAAAAGTCTGATAAAGGAGACAATGGTTAAAGGGATGACAAAAAGCCCGCTGGAGACAGAAAGGCTCAAGAGCTGGGCTATGAACAGAATGGCAAAGGAAAAGGAGAAGAGAAGCCAGCCATATGAAAGCTCCCCCTCCCTCAAGAAGGACTTCACCTTTAATGAAGCAAAAAAACAGAAAAGGGCTCCCAAAAGAATCATAACATCCAAAACTGCCGGCAAAAAACCTGAAGAGGAGGGTGCTATGATTCTGCTTGGGGGACCAAAAGCCTCTTGAGGAGAAAAGATCACCACCACAAAAAGCAAAAGCCCTACGCTTAAAATAACTTTGGCTTTTTTCTTTCCCATGCTATTCAAAAAGTGTGCTGATCGAAGACGCATGTCGTTCAGCGGTTTGGGTTTAGTTCGACCCTTCGACGGTTCGACCATTCGACAGGCTCATGGTGCTGAGCGAAGTCGAAGCACAGGCTCACCGTCCCGAGCGAAGTCGAGGGACAGGCTCAGGGCGGTGACAGTTCGACTTCGCTCACTGTCCCTGAGCACAAGGGTCGAAGGGAGCGAACTCGAACCACAAGCTCACTACAAGTCCGCAGGATCCATGGGATCGGCTACGTATCGTATTCCGTTTGTGGTCTCGTCGGTAGTATTTTAGACGATGCGTATGCATTCATACGAATAGACGTGCGACCATGACTCTTTTCCGCCGGGGGCGGATCTGCCTTTGGCAGAAAACGATACGTAACCGAGGCCCTAACCTCCTAAAACGAAACCTAAAGATGTAACCGTTATTTAATTGACAAAGCCGCATACGCATTTTTTAAGAAAATCTCAAAGAACCTGTTTTAAGATTCGAAACAACTCTTCTTCTAAGTCATATTCCTTAGCGACTTCCCTCTCGCCAGCAATAACCTGAGCCCATTCTTTTTTGATCTCTGCGATAATCTGCCTGGTCAAATTCTTGCCCAATATTAAAGAGACAGACTTCAGATATTCCCAAAGCAAGGCGTTCAGTCCGTTTATAAGTTTATGGAATCTGATTGGCTTCGATGTTTTGGTCACTGCACTTTTTAAATTTCCAAAGTTAAGAAAGTCTTCCGAGCTTACCAGATTGGCCAGAATCGGGTGATAGGTTTTTTGAAGCCCCAGAGAGTTGGTGAGGACCCTTTTTGCTCCTTCCCCTAATTTCTGGGCTACCGTTCTTTCGATGGTCTGGTAAGAGAGAAAATATAATTGGGTCACTATCTCCAAAAGAAGTTCTTCTTTTTCTTTGGGGGACTTTTGGAATTTTTTTTTCTCCCCCTCTTTGACTAACCCTAAGGTTAATAGATTATGTATGGCTTTCAAGGTAAGAAATTCCCCAACTGGGCTTAATTCAAGTATCTCTGGAATTGTTCTTTCCCCATTAATCAAAAACAGTGTCTGGAGATCGTCTAAATTCACACTCACCTGGCTTGATTTAATCTTGGGATTTGCCTCCACCCTCAAGACCACATCATCCGCAGGCAAAAACTTTTGCATTTGGTTCCACTCGTCGATTCTTCTGCTCCCCTCCATCACCATGTTCATGGTATTAATCTGAGTGGTGATTTGATCCGTCGGGGGAAGTTTACCCTCGAAAAAGATGAATTCCCCAGAGGTCCACCCAAAGAGATTATATATGATCTCCTCAATCTGATATTTTAGACATTCCGCCAGCTCCTCTCGGTTCAAAAGCCCCATCTCAGAAAGCACTGTGCCCAATCTCTTATTGGAGAACTTCTGAAGGCTGATAGCCCTATCCAAATCCGCTTTGGAAATTTTTCTTTTCCTCAAGATCAAGTTTCCCAACAATTCATCTTTGCTCCCGAAAGAGGTAGCATAAATCATGTTCCCCTTCAAAAAATAAATCTCCCTTTTTTGCGCCTCTCCAAAAACAGATCTTTTCGGACGGGAAAGCGAAAGCATCCCGGTCTTTCCGGATGTGCTGACCAGCTGTAGAAGATCGGCCAGAGACAAAGTCCTTAAATCTCCGCTAAGGCCCACCTCTTTGGTTTTGGTGCTCATAATCTTGAGAAGGTACTTTAAGATTTAAACAGATTACGCCCTCATGTCTCATCCAATATACAAGCGTCTTTTGGCTTATCTATAAATTATTAATCGGGAAAATTGATCAATTCTTAACCATTTGATCCTCAAAAGATGTGGAAGGGATGGGCATGGTTTTCTCTCCCCAGATACACCAAATCTTCATTTTGACAATGAAAGCAACTCCCAGAATAAAGATTCTGTAGTGATTAGAGTGAAGGATTAAAATTTACTTAAGAAAGAAGGATGGTCAACGGATTAAACGCCCTCCGGACGGATTTCCTTCTGGGCCGTCCGATGGAAAGGTTCCGATATCTTACTTCAAACTTGAAGAATTAGAAGAGATGGGGGAAGAGGGCTATAACAAATTCTCCCCTTACCCGCAGTCTTAAAGAAGAGCTTGATTACAAACGAATCACTGACCACTGCTCACTTTAGGGATGACCTTCTTTGCTTCCTTGATCACCCCATATACTTCCTCATCTAAGTCCGCTAAAAGCTTAAGATATTTATATCTTTGCTCTAAGCCGGCTTCCACTGCTTTCTTATCAACTGAAGCTAAGAGCACTCGGCCGAATATGACTACCTGATCCCCATATTTTTTCGTCCAGTCTAAAGAGCATTCCAAGTGCGCCTTACACTCGGCAATGCGCGGGGTGGAAAGTTTGGCAGACTTACTGGGCGTCAGGCCCAATTTCTCGATCCCCTTATTCCCCTCCGTTTCTATCCCCGACACATTCCATATTTTTTTCGCCAAGTCCTCCCCCGGAATATTTACCACAAATTCTCCGGTGGACAAAATGTTTTTAGCGGTAGGCTGGTTCATATTGCAGCCGAAGCCGACTATGGCGGGGCGGGAGGCAAAGATGGAGATCCAGCTCTGGGGCGCCAAACTGGGAACCTTCTCCCTATTTATAGAGGTAATCAAAACCACTTGTCCCACTAAAGGAAAACGAAGACGAGAAGCATCTTTCGGATCACCTAACAGGGGAAACGAATCAATGCTCCTTGGACCGCTGAGGTCGAAATCGACCTTCTCTATTTCCTTTTTCATCTCAAACTCCTTTTCTTTTTTACTTTAGAATCAAACTCCTATTTCCGACTTTATACCTGGGCTTCTTTTGCCTGTGGCTAACTTCTGTTCACTACCAAAAGAAAGCCTTCTTTGTGAAATTTTCTTGTAGTTTTTAAAAGAACTGTAAGTTCGATTGTAAGAATATATTACGTTTCTGAATTATGTCAACAGAAATTTTAAAAATTTTTTCCCTTTTGGATCCAAGCGCAAAAATGAGCTGTCTTTAGGTTTTTTAAATTTGCACTTTATCTATTTACGAGAAGTGTCTCCCCATATATTTGCAGGAAAGAATGTTCATCTCTAACTATCGGTTAATTAATGAAGAAAATAAAAGTTATCCAGCCAACCCGAAAGCATGCCCCCCTGGGGATCATTCACTTACTCCTTTTGATGTGTTATAAAATGAGCAGAAATCACTTTTTGATTTTTATTCTTTCTTTGTCGATTCTTCCATGCTCCCAGGCCTCCACAAGGATTTTAGCCACTTTGGGATCGAACTGGGTGCCGGAAAAATCTTTGATCTCTTTGATGGCGAGCTTAAAGCCTTTGCTTTTTCTATAAGGTCTATCCGAGGTTATAGCATCGAAGGTATCCACCACGGCCATCAGACGCCCCTGAATAGGTATCTGGTCTCCTCTCAATCTATTGGGATAACCTTTGCCATCATATCTTTCGTGATGATAAAGGACATAGGGGATGGCGGGCTTCAAAAAGGAGATTCCTTCCAATATCTTTGCTCCACAGGCCGGATGTTGTTTCATGACCTCAAATTCCTCTTGGGTTAAAGCCTCCGGCTTATTCAGTATTGCGTCCGGAACCCCGATTTTACCGATATCGTGCAATATACCTCCCATCTTTACCTCCCATAGCTTATCCTCCTCCCACCCCATCTCTTTGGCGATAAGTTGGGCCATATACCAGACCCTTTCCGTATGTCCTCGGGTGTAGGTGTCCCGCGCCTCCACCGCATTAGCTAAGGCGGTAAGGGTCTGCATATAAGACTTTTTGATCTCTTCATACAACTTAGAGTTTTCGATAGCAGAGGCGGCTTTGGACGCGATGATGGAAAGGGAGTGAATCTGCCCGATGGTGAATCCAGATAAGTGACCTTCGGTTCGAATCAAAGTCAAAATCCCAATTACCTTTCCTTTGGCCATCAAAGGATGGCTAATCCCTGATCTTATTTTTCTCTTAAACTCCCAAGGGAGGAATCCCGCCAAAGGCGGGATTTTGTCTTTGTCGAAAATTTGGGGCTTGGCATTTTTTATCACCCATCTGGAGATGGAATCGTTTCCGTTCAAAAAACCACTTTCCCACATCTGGGGGGGTATTCCCAGAGAGGCTTTTGGAATCAACCTGTTGTTCTTTTCGTCCAAAAGGAGAACCCAGGCCATGTCTGCTTCCAGCTCTTTGATGGCGGTCTCCAAAATTAAGTTCAAAAGAAAATCCAATCGAATGGTGGAGCCCATGGCTTCGCTGATCCTATAAAGAAAGACTGTTTCCTTTAGATTGATATTCTCTCTAAGAAGTCTTTGCTTTTCTAAGCCCCTTTTGATGACCGCCCTCAGGGTATCCATGGAAAAGGGCTTGATCAGGTAGTCATAGGCGCCTGATTTTAAAACCGCTACCGCATTCTCTATGGTGGGACGACCAGTCATCAGAACCACCACCGCATCCGGATGAAGTTTGATAGTTTTATTAAGCACGTCCACGCCTGATTTTTCACCCATAATCAAGTCGGTCAAGACGAAGTCCACCGGCTCTCTCTCTAAAATATCCATAGCTTTTTGAGGGTCACAAGCCGTCTCTACGCGGTAATTCGCATCCGATAGCATCTCCTTTATGACTTCACAGATATACTCCTCGTCATCCACCACCAGAATATGTGGTTCGACAAGCTCACCACCCCGAGCGAAGTCGAGGGGCGAAGCCTCGCCAGAGGTTGACCGCCCGACATCGCTCTCCATTGTAGACTTCTTGGACAGTCCCGTCAAAGGCGGGATTTGGTTTGCTTGCCTCTGGGTGGAATTTCTGTTCAAACAGACTTGACCATTGGATTTACTGCTCATAGGCCCCCTTGGAATAGATTATAGAAATTTAAAGATAAAATACCGATGCGTAGCTTATCCCGCATTTTGTCTTCGACCCTGAAGGTCTCAGACCTGAAGGGCGGGACGCACATTCATCCTAATCTCCAGATGCATCCCACCAACGGCGGGATTCATTGAAAATCCCCCGCCAACGGCGGGGTGATTGAATTTCCTGTCTTTTGGTTACGAGCTTTTTATCGGCTGGGTATAAGCGAAAATTGAATTTTTCTATGTTCTTCTTTTGCACAGAGAATTGCCGAACTTCAATCTATGAAAAGAAAAAAAGTCTTTTGATGAAAATCGGCTTTCGCTCAACCCCGCCAACGGCGGGGCTTATTTCCTTCTTGTGGATGATAACATCCACAAGGAGCATAAATGAACTGTCATTGCGGGTATAAAGGTTTTAAAGTGTTGCTATTTTTAATGGCGATGAAGTTATAGTGCAAGGTTGAAAGAGAGTCGCCATTGGCTTCTACAAAG
>Ga0315289_10005827_pt1 | contig 18139 bp, 22 predicted proteins | sample YL17G11_40_MG_FD_203452 | JGI IMG/M metagenome (GOLD analysis project Ga0315289, IMG submission 203452) | Sediment microbial communities from Yellowstone Lake, YNP, Wyoming, USA - YL17G11_40 | ecosystem: Environmental > Aquatic > Freshwater > Lake > Sediment | place: USA: Wyoming | collected... | reverse complement strand
AGAGGGGAAGAATTTATAAGTGAGCCAGTCAGCAGCGGGGTCTGCGTGAACAACATCAAAACCCTGGGCAGCACAGATGGTTGAGATAATGCTGGAATAGGTAACATCACCTGGTGTGGAGAAATAGTTGGCTGGGAAGACATGACCGTAAAGAGTGCGGATGTGGTTGTTGTGGCGGTCAAAGTAAGGCCAGTAGCAAGATGAATTGATCGAAATGTGGGGAGCACCTTCAACCATGACGCCGCGTTGGATGCGAAACATGGAATAGTCAACGGTGTAGTCAGGGTCATAGAAGACGACCTTGGCTTCGAGACCATTGAGTGCGAATTCTAGTATTTCAGTGGTTTGAGCCAGGATAGTAGACTTATCAACGTCCATGAGTTGAACGTTGAAGAAGGGCATAAAATTGCCGCCGTTCATGGCGGCAAGAAGGTCAGGGTCAAGGGTGCGGGGCATTAGAAGGTATCTGCGGCAGGGAAATCAGGCAGGGAAAAGATAACGCCATCTTCCTTGGTAGTCATGCGAGTAAAGACGGTTAGATAGTTACCGGCAAGAAGTCTGTAAAGCTGGACGACCTGGGGATTTATATTGATTGTCTCGATACGGTCAAGTGAACGCATTTGGGCAGCGCGGCCGGCCGCGCCGATGTGGATGATAGGTTCGTCGGCGGCGATCAGTGTGGTGCCGGACGCGGAATCAAGGTTGTCGATGGTGTGAATAGCAGAATAAGAAATTTGGAGGACTTCCCCGGCTGAAATATAATCACGAGTCTCGATGGTCCAAGACTCATCACGAAAGTAGGCATAGAATGGGACATCCTTAATCAGATTAAGGTCATCGTTGAAGAGTTGAACGTTAGTGATTTGGCGGGTGATGAAATCGGTGGAAAGCCAATGGATCCGTGTGGTGGCTTCCACGATGAATAAATAAGTGCGGATCAGCGGACGGTGGAAGGAAAATTCTGACAGAGCCCATCGTAGCGCCTGATCGACATTGTCATTTGAGAAGATGGCGTTGCCAGTGTCGGATAGCAGGTTCAAAACTTTTGTTCTGAAATCAGCAAGATCGCTCATGGGATGAACCTTTCAAACATGATTACCATGCAAATGAATAAGGCGGGAAGCAAGATTAGCAAGAGGACAACTAGAACACTCAGCACTCCCGTAACGCATATCCATAAAATCCTGGCAGGATTGACAAGAAGCGTGGATGCGGTCAGCAAGCCAGTATGGAAGCCAGGATGGAACAGGCAATCTATCATCTGGCTTCCATGTGGTTTGATAGGCGCGAAAGTGGCGGCGGGCAACACTGATCGGAACACGTCTCACTTACGCGGCTTCCTTTTTGGAGGATTTGTACTGGCGATAGCCTTGGTGAAGACTTTAGGTTTTTCCAAAGTTTGAATGATAGGTTTGGAAGGAACGATCTTATCTTCACGGTCGAAGGTGATCTTGGGACCTTGCTCAAAGACGATGGTGACAGAATCAGGATCGATCTTCCAAGCGATGGGAGTCATGTTGACCTTGGCAGCCAGGTTCTGGACCAGGGCGGGGATTTGTTGATCTGTCATGGTCAGACCCTGGGAACAGGTGGGTAACGGGAATTCAGGAAATCATAGAGGCCGCTGGTGGTTAAACCAAGAGCAAGGCCGAAGAAGACGACCGCGAGCCAGCCGGCATAGTCTACGGGGAGGCCGAGGGAGAGTTGATAGGCGATGCCCAGGGCAAGGCCGAGCAGGAGTGAAAAAACTGTCAGCCACTTGCCTTTGAGGCCGAACACTTTGATAAACTCGACCAGGCCGAAGATGACGGCGATCAGTGGGAAGCCGCCGATGAGAAGGGTAGAGAAGTCTTTCATGGGATTATCCTTTCAATTCGGCTGTCCCCGCCGGTAGGAGGCCGGCGGGGGCAATACCGATAGGGTGCATCTGCGCGTGAAGGGCGCGCTTATGCTCTCAGGGTGTAGTTGGCGACCGCGCCGAGGATGTCGATCTGCGTTGTAGCAGCAGCGACCATGGTGAGTTGAACAAGTACGTACTCATCATTGTCGATCCAGAAAGGCGTAGTGATGGTCAGAACCAACTTGTGCTGCTCAACGAGGGCACTATTGGCAGCAGTGGGGGATTGGGTGAAGGTTTGGGCAGCGACAACAGCAACCGCGCCTTCAATTCCACGCGTGACCTTGTTGATCACGGCAGTGACTGTGGTGCAGGCGGCGACCAGAATTTCATAGTCGATTTCGATGCTGGCGAGTTTGGCACCATTCAAGGCGACGCTGTTGGAAGGGATGGCGATCGGAATAGTGACGATCGTGGTCTCTGCGGTAGCTGCTTTGTGCAGCACGATAGTACCTGCAACCTGGCCGGCGATCATTGTCCACGTGCCGGTGACAAGGTGAGCATCGGTAGGTGGGATGTACTGAGAACAATGGGTATTGTGGATCATGGTTTTCCTTTCGGTTGGTTAGATAGCTCCAGGGAGGGACGGCATGCCGTCCCTCCCTATAGTTTCTTGGTGGTTATCCTGCTACGTTGCTCTTATGCAGCGGGCGGAAATCGCCCACGCACACGGCAAGGAACTGGCGGACCTTGAGACGGTGTTCGTCATTCATGAACACGGCTGGGTCGGTCTCATTGCTGGCGATATAGACTTCGGGCACGATGCCGAAGCGTTCGCCAAGAATGATGGACGGGGCGACATCTGGATCACAAACGGCGGCCCAGTCGGTGGCGTCGGTCCATTCGGGGACAACCAGGGGGACGACGTTGCCTTTGAGCAGGTTATCGGCATGGACATTGGCGGTCACATCCCAGGCATTGAGGAAGGCGTCGAAGGCAGTCTTGCGCAGCGCACGGGGGATGAGACAGAAGCGAGGTTCGATAGCCTGCTTCTTACCCGTGCCATAGTAGCCGGCTGCCCATTTGACGAGCATAGGCTGATCGTAGACGGCCTTGGCGACGACATCCCACTGAGCGGCGGCGAGGGCAACGGTGAGAAGGTTGGCGTGGCCGGTCGCGGAAGTGACGGCGGTGGAGTTAAACAACGCGCCACCATCAGCCATAGTGGGACCAGCGCCGGAGGCCTGAGTGAAGATATAGGCGATCTGTTCGGAGATGTTACGCATGGCGGCGTTGCCCAGCTCGACCGAGTAGAGTTTCAGCTTGCGAGTCTCATCACGATCGATCGCTTCCAAAGTCAGCGGGATATACGCGCCGTACTTGGTGAAGGAAGCGGTCTCGGGGCTATCGCCGATAGCGAGTTCGGTATACTCGCCCTGTTCTGCAACGGTGGGCAGACTGGCGATGGTGCCGACCAGGGTACCGGTGATGGTGTTGAGATTCTCGAAGTGCTCGACCTTGACGATTGACTTCCACCAGTCATAGCCGGCGCGTCCCATCTTTTCAAAGGATGAGACGATGATCTTATTCAAGGCGTTCTTGACCAGGCCGGTAAAGTCTGCCGTGGTGGCCAGCATGGCACGGACGGGGTCAAAGCCACCGTGGAAGTCATAGTCGCCGGTGAGCATGAGATAGGCTTCACGGATGCCGGATAGACGATGAGTCTTCAACGTGGCTTTATCCGCATCCCTAGGAGCACCTAGGAGGTCATCGAAGGCGACCTGCAGCATGTCTGCGCTATCATACATGCTGTGGATGCGGCCTGGGCCTTGCACGGACTGGCCGCCGGTGAGGGCGGACACTTCGGCCTGGGCGTCTTCGATCGCGGTACGCAGGGCAGCCGGCTCAAAGGATTTGCCTTCAAAGGACTTGCGAAGGCGGGATTGGGTGACATCGGGCAAGCGGGAGGCAGCCAGGGCATAGATTAGCAAGGCAGCCAGGACGGGGCTAGGAGACACTTGCCCAGAAGGGTCAGCGGGTGGGGTTAGGATACCCGCACCAATAGGTGGGGGAGTGGAAACATTTGGATCGGACATTACGTTCTCCTTGAAAGTGGTAAGTTGGGCTAGGATGGCTGTGCCGTCCACTGCAGGGGCATTTACGGCGCTGGTCTCTTTGCCCTTTGGATTGGTGAAGATGAGTTCGCAAAGAATTTCTTGCGAACCATCGGCGGCTTTGTACTTGCGGCCGGGGGTATGGATACAGTTGAACCAGGAGGACTTGCAGATTGAGCAGTGGATGTCATCGTAATCCCAGGCGATTGAGAACCGGTCAATGCGACCTTCCACATAGTCAGTCATGCCGCGACGGGTGGTAAGTTTGATGTGTTGCATGAAGGATTGACCTTCGAGGGTACAGGCAGTGATCACACCGTCACGCGAGGCGATCTCGTAAGTATTGTGATCGCGCAGGAATGGTTTGCCGATAAAGCTGGCAGCCAGGGCAACAAGGTCTTTTTCGTAGAAGGTGAGATGGTTACGGTTCGGGCCAAAGGTATAGACACGGGCATCGAACTCGATTTCGGTCAGTTCACCGGACTCGATCTGCTTCAAAGTAAGGGCGCGGTCGAGTTGTGGCACACGATCTGCAAGGCATGGTTCACTGTAGAAGACGGGCAATGGTTTATCTTTCATTGGTCTCCTTTCAACGGTTGACAGTCAGCACGCGAGCGGGGCACTTGGCTTTTCGTCTGCGCGAGCCGGCTAAACCTTTTCTTTGAATGGATCATCTGGCTCATCAGGTTGTTTTGATCCGCCGCCGCCGCCACCACGCATATTGACAGGAGCGAACGCGCCGATCTTTTCAGGTGGGATTTCAGCGATGAAGCGATAAACCAGGCGGATAAACTCTTTCTCGTCAACAAGTTTGGCATTGTAGATGGGGGCGAAGGCGGTAACGAAACGCTGAACGGCAAGGCCGAGAAGAGAGTTATCGCGTTCGGTGATGTCGGGGACGGTGATAGAAATATCCGCAGCGGATTGATGATTGAGAAGTAAGACAGTTTGTAGAACAGAATGCAGTGCATTCTTGAGATAATTCTGGCGGTTCTTGAAGTGCTTGAACGTGGGTGTGCCGGCCGCTTCGGCGGTGGTGCGGGTGCTCTCTTCGGGTTCGGCAAGGTAGTGCAGTGGGATGCCTGCGCCGGTGGCGATCATACGTTTGAGCGCGAGGCCGTCAGCGCCGGCTTCATGAGAAGCAAGGTTAGGAAACATGGCGACGAGGGTTTCGTTCGGGTCCAGGCCGAGGACGCCGCCGGATTTCTTGGGCAATTTAGCGGCAAAATCGCGCATGTACTTTTCCTTTTCCGCCTGGCTGGTGAAGGGACGCTGCAGGACGAAGGAAAACATCTGACGAAAGTAGTTGAGGCGGGCGCGGTCTTCAAGCCACTGGCGATAAAGGCCAAGCCAGTACAAGACGGGTGCAAGATCACTTTCGCCAAAGGATGCGCCCACAGCGCGGTTGAGTGGGAAGTGGAGGACGAAGGAACGTTGATCCTGGCCGCGCAACCAGGCTGACCAGGGCTTTTCATCCATCGGGTCACGCTTATAGAGCAATTCCTGGCGATAATCATTCTCGGCGGTCTCGATGACGGTGATGGATTCGGACGGGATGGCACGCACATAGACCATGCCGCCTTCGTCAACGGAAAAGAGGATGAACAGATCGCCGGTGCGCCAGGCTTCATCCGCCCATTCGGGAAGCTGCTCGGTAAGGTTATTGAGTGGGTGGTTCCAGAAATCGGTGAGGACCTTCTCAACCTGGGCATTGTCGGTTTGAAAGCCGAAGCCATCGCCGATGACGAACTCGGTACTCAATTCAACCAATCGGCGGGCGATGGGGTTGGAGCGCCAAGCATTGATTGCTTGGTCGAGAATTTTGAGACGGTCATAGGAAAACCGGTCGCGGAAGTTGCTATCCCAGGAGGCTGCGCCCAGGGTGATGGTGTTATCGGTCTCTCTTACGGACAATTTGGTCGAGACTATTTTCTTTGTCATCGGGCGATCTCCAATGGCTCAAAACCTTCACTTGCTTCGATCACAGTTGGGACGCCCCATTCCATGCGGTCAAGGACGGCAACCAGGGCATCGGCGAGCAAGTAATCGTCGTGGACCAGATCACCAGCCGGCCCGCGTGTGCCTTCGGGAACGCCCCACCGGAGGGTCTTCAAAGGACCGGTAAGGATTTCGGAAGCGCAAGCATCATACTGCGCGCGCACGGCGTCCGTGGGGCATAGGTCACGGAAGCGGCCGGTCTCGATGATGGCAAGGAAGCGGTAGCCGATCTCGGACTTTTCCGGGCTTGTAAACTTGACGGGGGTTACACGCCCAGGGAAGGCCTTATCAAGCCATGCCCATAGACCCTCGCCGACGCCGGTTGCATCCATGACGATATACTGCGGGTTCCAGATGTCGGTCAAAGCTTTGAGCTGGCCGAACACGATCACGTGGTTCTGTCCGGTCCACTGCAGGCGGTGGGCAACGCGGTAGGTGGGGGCTTGCAAGGTGGGGATAGTGGTAAGGTCTAGGTCAACAATAGAAAGCGAGACGGCGTCGCGGCCCTGGTTTTGAAGTGCTGCGGCCTGGTCAAGGCCGAAGCGGGCTTCATCCTGACCGGCCACGTCGAGTAGGAAAGCGCAGGGGACGCCTGGCAGTGGGAAGTCGTGAGGGGGTTGGTCGCCGAGCATGAGCATGCGGCGTGCCGGCGGGAACATGCCGGCCTGGGCGTCTATCTCTTCGGAGAAATACTGAGTGCGAATCATAGGATGACCCCGGCCAAGTTTGGCGATCTGGTTGGTGACATATTTGCCGTAGAGTGGAACTTCGAGAGCGACCTGTTGAGCATCGAGGATAAAGACGCGCTTGATTCCGTCTTCTTTCTCGGCAATACGAGCAGCACGCAGCTCACGGCCGAGCAGGGTCTGGCTGGTCCAGGCCGTTCCCCAAAACACCCGGGTGGCATTGGTGCTGGCGGCCATTGGGGCGATCTCCTTGTCATACTTGTCGATGGCGACATCCTGGGCTTCGTCAACTTCGAGCAATAGATCTGAGGTCGCGCCAACGATGTGCGCTGTAGAAGAACCCGAAACGAAAATACAACGCGACTTGCCAACCTGGAAGATGTAGCCGGACTCTTTGCTCCAGAGATTTTTGATAAGGAAATTACCGTCGAGCGTGCGCTGCAGGCGGTCCATGGCATTCTGAGCCTGCGGCTTCCAGGTGGGAGAAACCTTGACAATGTTGACCGGAAACTGGATGCAGAGAGTGAGCAGGTATGTCTCGAGCTGGGCCTGGGTCTCATTCTTTCCGGATTGGCGTGGGAACATGACCACAAAAGAAAGACCAGACTTGGCGATAATCGAAGCGAAGACCGAACGAACAACCTCCGCCTGGTAGGAGCGAAGTTTGAGTTTGCTGGCATATTCGGCAAAGGTGGAGGGGTCAGCGATGATCTGCTTGACGAGCTCGTATTGCTCTTTATCGGTATGTTGCATGTCATCTTAACCACCAAAGAAGGCTCGAAGTAGAGCGGCGACACCTGTCAGGAAGCCAGTGCCGGAAAGCAGGCTTTGCCAGGTTCGGGCGGTGGTGGCGGAATCGGTAAGGGAGCGGATGCGGTCTTCGTGGTCTTTCATGTCAACGCGGAGGCTTCTGGTGATCTCTTGCAAGGATAGGATGCGCTCCTGGGTCAGTTGGTTCTGATGTTGCAAGAGTCCTTCGAGATGCGAGATGCGCGCTGTGGACTGGTCCTGGATGCGGGCGAGTTGTTCTTTGACAAGCAGGTAAAGTGGGTCCTCCTCCATGTTCCCTCCAAAAATCTGAGATGGCCGCGAGCAGGATTTCAGGCGTTACGTGGGTCAAGTCCACTGCCGAAGACCTCCTCTATGGCCTGGGCGAGAAGCGAGAAAGTGTCGGACCGGCGGCTGGTCAGCGCCTGGTTGGTTCGGAGCAAGGAAGCCAGCCTGGTTGTGGCGGAGCCGAGAGTGTTCAAGGTGGATGTCAATGATTCGAGATCAGTCTGCTCGTTAGCGATATCTTGAAGGCGGCGGATTTGAGTACGCATAAGATTGATCTCGCTATTGAGGCCGTCCGCTTCGAGCAGGGTTTCAAGGTCGCTTAGTTCTAAGTCAGTGAAGCGGCGCGAAAAGTAGCCGGCTTTTAGGGCATTGGTATTACTTGGTTGTGCGCCACGTTTGCGTTTAGGCATAGGATAGGCAAGGGACGGTTAAAAAACAGCAGGGGACGGAGTGGCCGTCCCTTGCCTGGGACGGATTATAGAACAGGTGTGCAGAAAAGGCAAGATACATTAGAGCAACTTTTCATGAGCCGGAAGCATGGCGACCAGGTAGTGGCGGTCATCATTATCGAAAACAGCGGGGTTGGCACGCGTGGGATAGGGCCAATTTTTGAGAATGGTTTTGAACTCAGTTAGGGAGGGAAGGACGCGATCTCTGGCGAGAACCAGGTTGAATTGATAAGTCTGTTTGTAAAAGACAACGGTGATACGCAGGCCATTAGCGAAGTGGTGTTGGAATGGTTGGGCCGGCTTGGCAAGAGCAGCGTCAACCAGGCGGGATAGAATTGTTGCGAGCATATTGGACCTCCTCGAGATGTTGAAGATGATCAGCTGCCTGGATCACCCAGGCAGGAGTGATGTTGTTTGGATTGGGCAATTTCAAGCGATTTAGGCCGAGAGCACGGCGAACGAAGGGGTTTTTGGGTTCGATGCCATTCACAGCAAGGTCGTAGACATAGCGAACGTTGACGCCATAGCGCGCGGCGATCACGCGCCACGTGGCCGGGTGTTTCCGGCTACGATGCTCTCTGTTGAGACGATTTTGAATGGTCGATGTACGGGTCATCTTTTCAGTTTTAGGCCTTCCTGGGCTTGTTATTTAGCGTAACAAGGATAGGAAAAGGTTGGTTGTCAATGCTCTATCCAGTCGGCATATTTGCCCCGGGCGTAGGCGGAGCCATCATTGTGATCTTCTGGTGCAGCCCATTCGTTTTTGATGCGCCAAACGGCAAGGCCGATCTCTTGTCCTTTTCGTAGGACTTCGGAAACGTGGGCGCGGATATAGTCGGGTGTGGTCCAGACCAGGGCCGAGATCTGGCTGGCGGCTGGTTCGTGGATGCCGGCCGCGATACAGGCGGCTTTGCAGGCTTGGCGGTCCGTTTTGCTTTTTGCAGAAGTTTGGTAAGAATCGCGATTAGTGCGATTCTTATCTGGTAGTAGTAATAGTGGATCATCAGTCTCTTCTATTGCACTACTACTACTACTAAGGCGAAAACCGCGAATAACGCGGTTTTCGGTTGATAATTCAAGTGGGAGTTGGAAACCAGCAGCCAGACGCCAGCCGCCGGTAACTCTTATGACAAGTTGGCGGGTTGGGCTTTCCAGGGCGCGCAGGCTGTCGGTGATGGTGTGATCACCGAAGCCGGTCACATCTTTGAGCAGCTGTGCAGTGATCGGGACCTGTCCGCTTTGCTCGAGCAGGATGCAGGCGACCAGGATGGTGAGGGGTGATCCACGAAGTTCACGGATGAGGGAGGTGGTGAATTGTGGTGGAGGCATGTTGTCCTTTGTGATATGATAAAATTTATATAGCGACTCACTGGTTTAGTCTTGGCGGACTCCACCAGCGAGCCGCCATGATGCCCGGTGTTATGGACCGGGTTACATCGATCAGGCTGGGGGTTGTCCGGCCTGGTGATGTCAGCATGGAGGTAAAAATGGATCAGGGAATGGTGGATGAATTCTTAGCGTCGCGCCCCTACAGTCAGGCGACGCGAGAGACGTATCGACGCGTATTACTGCTTCTGGTCCAGCTTGACGGGTTGAAGCGGATCAGTGCGGCGGATTTATTGCGGTTCGTGGATCGGGTAGGGTGGGGGAACAGTCAGCAGTATGTGGCGGTGTGTGCATGTCGGGCATTTTTGCGCTGGCGATTTGGGACGGCACACCCAGGATTGAGCGCGCGGGTCAAGCATATTCGTCCACGTAGGCAGCGGGTATTGACGGCACAGCGCGCGTTGGATCTCCTGGTGATCTTCGATCGGACCAAGGTCAAAGGATTGCGCGACCTGGCGATCTGCGCGCTGGCGTTGGATACTGGTCTGCGTCTGGCGGAGTTGTGCCGGCTGAAAGTGACAGACGTGGATCTAAATCAGCGATCGCTGCAGGTGATCATCAAGGGTGGGCAATGGGGGATGGGGGTGTTCAGCGAGCAAACGGCGGTCTATATAGCTGAATGGTTGGCCGTGCGGAAGGGTAATGCGGTGACGGTATTTGCATCCACGCGGACGTGGCGGCCGCTAACGCGTGAAGGGTTGAAGGTGATTATTAGGAGATGGGGGGAGCGGGTCGGTTTCAAGTTGTCGGCACACGATTTGCGAAGGACGTTCGCGACACTATCGACGGTCTATGGCGCGCCGTCGCGTGTAGTGCAGGCGGCGGGTCGCTGGTCAGATCTGGCAATGGTGGAACATTACACGGCCGGGATCACAGCAGAAGAGATACGCCCCTATTTACCGGTGGCCCGTTTGAACCCATAACAATCGGTTCAGGGTTCAAGTCCCTGGTCGGTCACACAAACCCCCGTTTGGGGGTTTTGCTTTTTCGCAGCAATTCGCATGGTATAATTCGCCCCGCTCCGAAGGATGGAGCGCACTGGAGAGGTCGCGTAGTCTGGCCTAGCGCGCACGCCTGGAGAGCGTGTTTCCCGAAAGGGAACGCGGGTTCAAATCCCGCCCTCTCCGCCAGAAAAGCCCTCCCGTTTGGTCGCGGGAGGGCTTCACTATTAGATTTTCTCCCCTACTATGGACGCATCGTCTGCGGCTTATTGAAGAGTTTCATAACGTGCGCATTTACGGATAGGCCTGCGCCAGGTAATCAATCAGCGTCTGCTGTTCCTGCGCATTGAGTTGCGCGCCTTTTCCAATCATCCGCTCGACCGTGGTCGTCCATTGGGCAGCGGTTTTTTGCGCCGAGGTGACCCGGTTCAGGTCATGGCAAACCGTGCAGCGTTCCTGCAGGAGCGTTTGACCGTTGGGCGTAGTCGCGGCGGCAGGCTTGCTCGCTCCACAGGCTGCAAGGAACGCTCCAACCAATAGAATCAAGAGCAGGATGCTGATAGGGGAAGTGATGTGTTTATTCATTTCTAGTCTCCATATTTGAATTGTGGGCAATTCTAACCTCAAAGAACCACAAATACATTAATAAACAATAAGAGAAAGCGCTAATTGGCCACGCTACCAGCCCCTTATAGACACCGGCAGAAAAGTTAACCCGCGATCAGCCAGAGTAGGCGCCTGGCAGGCCAGGCCACGGCCTCGGTTGCCCGTCCCGGTCCAACGGCACCCGGTTGTTCGGGTCGCCCGGCGGGACAGCCGGCGTGGCTGGGGCGTCGTCCCAGCCAAAGTCCGGGATCGCGTAAGTGGGGACACTGAACACATTGCCACCGGGTGTGGGGTGGAAATCTCCGTTGGCTGGATCGACGAGCTGCGGCTCGACGGTGTTGATGGCATTCTCGGCTAGCAGTTGAGCGGTGTTGCAGGTCGGGTTCGCGTCCTGGCAGCCCTGAGCTGGGTCTTCGATCCCCAGTGGCATCTCCAGGCCGCCGTTCCAGATCAGGTTGCCGCGGATTTGCAGGTTGGTGTCGGTGACGGCCGGGGAGGGGATATTGCTGCCCGGGGAGGGGCTGCGCGGTCCAAAGATGGCAAGATGCTGCCACTGGCTCTGGATGCCGGGCAGATTGTAGATGATGTTGTTGTAGATGTATACGTTGCGGTCCGGGATTGGCTCGCCCTCTGCACCTATCACCGCCGTACCCCAACCCCCGGCTGCAAGGTTGGCGGTGCAGCGCGGCAGATCGCCGTCGCACGAACGGGACCCAAAGACCACTTCGATGGCATGACTATTGACCCCCACCCGGTAGAGGGTGTTGTAAGCCAGCAGGATGTTGTACCCGCCGTTCACGCCCATCCCGGCCCCCTGTGTGTCGTGGACCAGGTTGTTGACGAACCTGATCTCGTAGGCTTCGTAGTGCAGCCAGGGCGAGACCATGTACTCGAAGCCGCTGCCTTGCCCGGCACTGAATCCGCCCGTGCCGCAGTTGAAGATCTCGTTGCCCTCGATGCGGAAATAAGCTGATCCGCCTTTCAGGTAGATGCACCAATCGTCGGCATCGTGCAGCCGGTTGCCAGTGATGTGGCCGTACTGCACTGCGACGAAATCAATGGCATTTTCGTAGGTGTTGAAAATGTCGCTGTTCTCGATGTAAATGTACTGGCTCTGGTTGATCTTGACCGTCTCGTGCGCCTGGTGACCGCTGCCACCGTCCATGCTAGCGCCACGGATCAGCAGGTGGTCACACTGCTCGCAGTGGAAAACATCCCCCTCGGTGGCGAAGGCCAGGTCCAGCAGGTAAAGATAGCGTGTGTCGAAGATGTTGACGAAGCCAAGCAGGCGCGCCAGCCCTGGCCCATCGGCAGATTGGATGATGATCGGGAACTCGAACGTGCCGTAGCGCGCTTCCCAGTAGAGCGGAAAGCTGGAATCGGGGTAATCCCCCGCGGCTAACAGGATGCGGTAACCGCTGCCCGTCAGCGGCGTGCCCTGCGGGATGCGGTTCCAGGCCCCGGTGATGGTGAGCAGCGCCTGCTCACGGCTTTCGCCACTGCGCGCATCATCCCCGTTAACCGGGTCCACCCACACATCGGTCAAGAGCGGGTCGCCGATGACGTAGCTGCCGGGCTGGTCGGAGGCCGAGGCGGCTGCCGTTGAGGCGATACCAGACGGCGGGAAGGTGGGAGGGGAGGTCGGGAAAGTGGGAGGCGGAGTCGGAAATGAGGGGAGCGAAGTGGGCGTAACTGTGGGCATGTTACATCCGGTTAAATACACAACAACCAGAATCGCCATAAATAACTTGTTTGGGAATTCACGGCCGTTCATTTTGCATTCCCTTCTCCACAACTAGATTTCAGCCAGCCAACTTGTGGATCAGCTGCGTATACAGACGGTTTAATGGCTTATGGGCTGCGACCATGCAGTCTACTCCCCTAGATTATTATTGGTGTTTAGACTGCGAAGACTGAAAATGGGTAAACCTGCTCACACGCGCTTAAATTATAGAGTAAGTCCACGCGAAATTCAATCCCCCAACCACCACTCTTGGATCTGTTGCTCAAACACTGTGCTTCACATCGAACCAGCGAAACTCCCCCGTTGGCGGTTCCCAGCCCACGCGCGCCGCGTCCGCATGGGCGGCGTGGCGGGCGGTTTGGCATAACCCGTACTGGAAGAAGCAATTCGAAGCTTTGAAGCGTCGCAAACACCCGAACCAGGCCATTGTGGTGATCGCACGCAAGATGCTGGTGACGATCTGGTATGTTCTGAGCAAGCAGGAGGCCTATCGCTACGCCAGTGAAGAAGATCTGGCCTACAAGATGTTGATCTGGTCATGGAGCATAGGCAAGGAAGCGCACCAGGGAATGACGCGGCAGCAGTTTGCCAAGTATGGTTTGCTGCGGCTTGGAGTTGGGGAGCACATCACTCAAATTGTGCGTGATGGCTTGCCAAGAAGGATTGCACCAACGGAAGAAGTGCTGGCAATCAAGCCGGAACTTCGTCCGCCTGAATAACTAAACATTTTCCCTTTCTTAAAAGCACAGCCCCGACACGAAACAGCTGGCGGGGGTGGGGGAGTATTGTCTGTGAGTGAAAAAACCCCTGGAAAAAGTAAAACGGCTGTGAAAGTTCGCCTCCCCACAGCCGTCGGGATGTGCCAACGACAATCCTTACTCAGTTTTCTCCCCAACCCTTGACACTGCAACTAATCGGTGGGCGCTGATTGCGAACATATCAGACCACTGGCATAAATGCAGCCATCATCCAAAATAATCCATGAGCAACATAAGGGGCTAACAAATTTGGATTACGACCTCGCAACCATCCTAAAATGAGCCCTGCAACAAAGGCCTGACCAAAGTCTAAGGGATTGCTCAGATAACCAAGATGAGCAAGTGAGAATATCGTTGCTTGAATAACTATGGCTAACCAAAGTTTCATCCGTTGAGACAAATGTGGTTGTAAGTAGCCTCGGTAGAGATTCTCCTCCACCCAGGCTGGCTGACCAAAAGCAAAGAAAGCGACGAGAAGCAATCGGCTCAGGCTTGGGACAGTCATCTGAGGCTGTTGAGTTGAACCTTTGGTAATCGACCAGACAATAACATTGGTAGACAGCAGAAGAAAACCTAGTAATCCCAAACCAATTGCTTTTAGCAACCCTTTTCGAGACCAACCTAACTGTCGCCATGAAGTCCGGGTCAACCAGACGATCCCACCGATTACAAGACCGACAGATAGGATGATAAACCAAACCGACAAAAATAAAGTGAACTGGGAAGATACTTGAAAGTCAAGCGATGAAAACCATTTTTGCCAAACAATAGTTTGGATAAAGCGCAAAAATGAGAAAATCACAACAAGACCAATTCCCCAAAGTAGAGGATGCTCTTCAAACCATCTACGAAAGTCTCTCGTTTGACTTATCAAGTTGTTTTCCTCTATCTCAATTTTCAATAGTAATCAACTCAGAGCCCAACGGATTGGCTCACCTGCCGCCGTGACAGCGAGACTCGAAATAATAATAGCACGAAGCTTTGCGAAGTGCCGCAGCGTACCCACGCCGGAGGCGGTCAGGCGGAGCCGGTGTGGGGCGGCAGAATATTGAATTCATTGATGTCACCCTTTGTTATTTTACGGGTGCGGGTAAATAGAGTTCCATTTCGGAGCGGTTGGTAAATACAATACACATACGGCTTTCCCTACCTGCAACTGTTGTCTTGGCTGATTCAATGTGGTTACCTTCCCTTCTTGGCTCTGTCCATTGGCCTGAAATTGATATCGAATTATCCAGGGATGCCGTCCATTGACACTTACAGAATAATTTTCCTGCATCTCGATAATTTGCCCACGCGTCGCTTCCCCTTCTCGAAGGACATTAACAACCTTCTGCATTTCTTGATACCGCCATATGAATGCGTATCCACCTATTCCAAGAAATGTTACCCCGAGCAACAGAAAAGGTAGACCCACAAAAGCTGTGATTATGCCAATGGTAAGACCTGCCCCTACCAGACTGAAAACAACCCCAAGTAAACCAAAGACCAAAGCAGCAATCGACCAACCATCGGTAGATAAGAGCCGCCAAACATACCTTTTGGAAACCGGCCGTGGAGCCGATGGCAGCATGGGGAGGTTTTCTGTCGGAACCGATGATCCGATTGTCTCTTCAACTGCTTGTAAGGGTCCCCCACAATTCTTACAGTTGGATTGAAAACTAAGGTAGTTAGTGCCACACCAAGGACAGATGATCATTATTGTTCTTCTCTTTGGCTTTGAAATCTGGTTGATACATTGCTAGATTATACAACCCGGTGCCGCCCAACGGAATGGCTCACCTGCCGATGATTCTGGCAAGGCGACAAAGCTTAAAAACTACTTTTCTGGCAAAGCGCCGCAGCCGCGAGTGGTGTCGCGAAGCACCCCTCGCGTAGCATCCCCGCGAAGTACCCGAAGGGTGAAGGGGGCGGAGCATAGCACAGGAGGTAGCATCCCTGCCGAGCCAGCTCAAACGCTGTGCTTCACGTCGAACCAGCGGAACTCCCCCGTTGGCGTTTCCCATTCCACGCGCGCCGCGTCCACATGGGAGGCGCGCGGGCCGGTTTGGACCGCCTGGGCGAATTCCTCGAGCGCGGCGCGCTCGCCTTCGGCCAGCGTCTCGACCTGGTCGTAACCTACGTTGCGCACCCAGCCGGTCAGGCCCAGCATCGTCCCGGTCTGCTGGACGAAGGCGCGGAAGCTCACACCCTGCACGCGTCCGCTTACCCAGATGTGGACTCTGGCCCGCTCACTTGCTTGCACTTGCGCAGGTTCAAGTGGATCGGCTTGCGGCATGACGGCTCCTCTTCCTGGCGGCCCAAAAGCCCCAGGCCGGGAAGGCCAGGATCACGACCAGGATAACCAAACAAGGAAGAAGGTTGCGGAAGGCCAGGCCGCCCACGTTTTTTCCCAGGTCCTCCTGTCGCCACTGTTGGTCCATCTGCGAGAGCGGGCTGCCAAAGGCGCGCGCCTTGATCGTGCTCTCTCCCCCGCAGCTGTAATCCACCCGTACATCGGATACTGCGACAGCGGACTGCGCCTGGGCTGGTTTGCAGAACCCAAGCGTGATTGAGACCGTAACGATGAGACACAGTATGTGGCGCAAGTTACTTCCCCAGGTAAAGTAGGAGTGGGGTCAGGGTGAGCGGACTGAGCAGGGTCGTGGTGAAGACAATTGCGGTCACCAGGGATGTATCCAGGTAATATTCGCTTGCCAGCACGGTGGTCAACACCGCGCTCGGCATGGCCGCTTCGGTGATTCCGGCCTGGCGAGCGGCATTATCCAATCCGAACAAGCTGCTCAGCCCCATCCCGACGAAAGGCCCGACGAGCAAGCGCAGGACGGCGCCGATGCTCAGGGCACGCACGTTCCTGGTCCATTCGGCGCGCTGTAATTCTAATCCAAGCAAGACGAGCATGACAGGGATGGCCGCGTTGGCCGCCAGTGAGATGGTGCGCACCAGCGGTGTGGGCAGTTGCCAGCCCATGCGCATCATGAGCATGGCCACCAGGATGGCATAGGTGGCAGGCACTTTCAACAGACCGAGCAGGCTCTCTTTCAGGTTCAGGTGCCCTAGCGAGGCGATCAGCACGCCGACGGTGTTGATCAGGATGGCATTGGTCACGAAATAGACACTGGCATAAGCTAGCGCCTCCTGCCCGAAGGCGAACGAGATCAGCGGCAGGCCGTAATTGCCGGCATTGGAGAACAGGGTGGTCAGCACCACCGCGGCCAACCCGATACGGTCGAGGCGGAAGATGCGCCCGACCAGGTAGGCAAGACCGGCCACCAGGAAGTTGACCGCCGCAGCGTAACCCATCATCAGGCCGATTCGGTCGAGCGTGAGCTGACTTTCCATGAGCAGGTTGAAGACCAGGATCGGGCTGAGGATGTAGAACGTTACCCGGCCTATCGGACGAGGTTCGACCTTGAGGAATTTGCCTAGCAGGAAGCCCGCGCTGCTGATGATCAGGATGGGCAGCAGATTGTTGATGAAGGTTTGGTATAGTTCGACCAATGGAATTCCTGTGAGATGAAATTTGTCTAAGCTTGTGTGAAACCACTGTCCGTTTTTCTAGTGCGCATTCGATCTTCTCGGAAATATTAACAACAGACAATTGCACCTGCTGCAAGTGGAGGTTTAGACACAGATAAACACGATTTCAAATGCTTTTTTGCTTTCGTGTTCAACAATCAGAGCTTACACTTGCACCTGCAGCAACTTCAGGATTCTGTGTTTATCCCTTTCATCTGTGGATGCCTTGTTGTGACGCCGGGGAGTAAAAAGGGCAAATCGGGAAGTTGGTTTTACTCGGTCCTAGTCGGCTTCCAAGTCGAGCAAGTCGAAATTGCTGACCTCATTGGTGAAGGCCAGGTTCTCCAGTGCTTCTTCGAGGAACTCGGTCTCTTCCTCGTCATCTTCCGCCATTTCTAAAAGCACCAAGAGCTGGTCGTTGACTTCGGCGCCGCCGATCTTGGTCAGCGCCCAGATGATCTCGTGCCGGGTCTCCATGTCCTCCTCGTCGGCCAGCATGTCGAGCAGGATCGGCCGGGCGGAAGCAAGAGCCAACTCTCCGGCGGCGCGCATGGCTTCCAGGCGGATGGACTCTTTCCGGTTGCGCAGGTTAGAAAGCACATGCTTCCCCCAGCGTTCGTCGCTCGAGCGGCCCATGGCGAACAAGGCGCTAACCTTCCAATCCGGATTCTTGTCGCCATAAGCTGCCTCTATCAGGGCGGGCACCTCCGGCCGCGACGACCAACCCAGCGCCTCCAGGGCGCGCCGCCGTACCAGGGTATCTTCGTTAGAATGGATGACCGCAAGCAGGCCATCTTCTACTTTATGGAGTGTCTGCTCCGTAATTTCCTCGATCTCACCCAGGTAGATGAACAAACCCAGGGCGGCGGCCGCCGCCGCGCGGACGTTGGAGTCGCTGTCCTCGGTCAGGATTTCGAAAAATGTCGGCACCAGTTTAGCATCTTCAAATTCCCACAGCAGGCGCAAGGCTTGGACGCGCACCTGAGGGTCGGGGTTTTGCAGCAGGGCGCGCGCCAAGTCGTCGAAGCAAAGCAAAGTATCGTCT
>Ga0315289_10005826_pt1 | contig 18142 bp, 22 predicted proteins | sample YL17G11_40_MG_FD_203452 | JGI IMG/M metagenome (GOLD analysis project Ga0315289, IMG submission 203452) | Sediment microbial communities from Yellowstone Lake, YNP, Wyoming, USA - YL17G11_40 | ecosystem: Environmental > Aquatic > Freshwater > Lake > Sediment | place: USA: Wyoming | collected... | reverse complement strand
ATGGTGTGGCTCCTTTCGCTTCGACCAGTTCGCAGTTTCTGCGGGAGAGGTATCCTGTGTCGCCTGAGACGGATTCTATGTCGTCTAGGCTTTCGAGTAGGGTGCCGAGCTGTGTTGTGTCGCCGACCTGGCCTGTGGTGACTTCCATGCTTGGAATAGCCTTGTAGAGTAGGCCTACGGCTGCGTGGAGCTTGATGTATTCCCTTCTAGACTCGTTTCTGCGCCATGAGTAGTATGCTTTGGGGCTGAAGCCTGTGGCGTCTACGGCTATGCGTTTCTCCGTTTTTTGAAAAGCCGGTTGACTTCATGGTTCAGCTGTTTCAGGTAGGGTTCGCGGAGTTTGGTGATGGTGCGCCATATGGTGTTGTGGTCTGGCATCTCGGTCATTCCGCATTCTAGGCAGGTTTGCGTGTTCTCTTTGAGGTATATCTCTGCGTCGCGGTATGTGAGACCGTATCGCTCCTTCACCAGTAGAGCCATGACTCTGCTGGCTGGGTCGAATGGAGGTCTACCGGTACGTCTCCTCCGCCATGTTGGCGGAGCCTTGTCCAGAACGCCTCTCACAGTCGAGAGGAATTCTCGAAGAGTGATCCCTTCGATGGCTAACAGCCCAAGTCAACCGTTCAGAACCAAGCATCTAATATAGTTTAGAGACGGAGCCCTTTTCGGGCTTGATCAGAGGCACGGCCTTCATCTTTCCATAGTGTCGCAGCTCCAGTGGTGCGCCTTTCGTCAGCTCTGACAAACCATATCCAGAACCGACTCGCACGGGCATGCCAGTCAGGTAGACCAAGCAGTCCGCGAACTTTTCCAAGCGATGTGAGAACTTCCTGTAGTTCTCCTCGGAGTCGCTCTCTGCACGGAACAAAGCGAAGATGTCTCCCCCACCTGCAGCCTGAATCACAAAGTCGCTGTCGACCTCAAATCTGATCCCAGATGAAAACTCAAAACCGAGAAGTTCAATGTCGTACTGGAAATCACGTGTTTCGCTCAAGAGCAGTCAACACAAGTAACATCATAGGTCTATCAAAGAGTTACTGCGGTAGGTAGTGGGTCTCTTGGTGCGCGCACACACACCACAGGTACTCTGGTGCGCGACGACAACGAAAACACTCCCCCGCTCCTTACGGTTCAAATTACGACGCCCGCACGAAGGGACCTCCAAGTGATCCGACGACGACGAAAAACCACTCTCCTCATGAGGGTTCAAATCTCGATGCCCGCACCATTAGAACCACACACACAATCCAAGAACGACGGTTCAATTGATTTCTTGGGTGAGCAATCCAAAACGTGAAATAACGCCGCTGACTTATCGAGTGATCAGTCTAATCGCTGGTGTGTGTTCAAGCCTGTAGGTTGCGAAGGACATCTCTAGAGAAGAATCGGGCTGCGATTATTCATGAGGAAGATATGGACGATCTCACGAAGCGTCCTTGTCGGTCTCATACTGGTGCTCATTGTATCCGTCATACTGCAAGTGTCGATTCCGAATTCAGAAGTGGTAACTAACGGAGACTTCGAACAGGGGTCGATCGGATGGGAGCTCGGAGACCGAGCCGCTAATGATGTGAAGGTCGTCGATGAGGTTTTTCATGATGGGGCAGGTAGCGCAGGAGGGAATAACAGCCTGCGAATAGTTGGACCTGGGGAGGGTTACAGACAAGACTGGACGCTAAGATCCGTGACTCCTGAAACGCATCTAACGTTCTTCACGCTCTTGAAAGCAGTCACGGGAGAAAGTCTGCCCCAGGCACTTTTTCATCTGTATTTCTACCCAGACTACAACCCAATCAGATACCATATTGACATCACGGTCACACTTGAGAATCGTGATGAATACAGTGAAAGCAGCTTTGACCCAGACCCGGGCACCTACCAGGGCGGGATCTCAGTGCGGTTCAATCGAAATGATCCGAACAGCTGGGTCAAGATCTCACTTGACATTTCAAACCTCATCCGAAAGCATTTCCCTGATAGATTCGATCCTCGCATCAGCGGGATCTTGCTTGGTAGCGCCGAAGGAGGGATCGTATACTATGATGACATTTCCATTGCAACAGACAGAATTGTCAATCCCATCGTGCAACTGGGCTTCTTCCTTTACTACAACGGAATATGGCAAGTAGTCGTTGGAGCTCTCATCAGCATAGGCATTTCAGCATTGGTCAAGAGGATCTATGAACGCGCAAATCCAAGAACGAAAAGCGATGACCTCATGCGTGTGTAGCCTCGTGCGCACAACCTCACCAATTCTTGAAGAACGACGGCGCGAGTGGGCCAGAGTAGGAATTCCTATGACATAGATAACCCGGAACAGGCGTTGCGTGCGTGAGAGAGAATCATGTCCTGCGGGCATCGGATTCGAACAGTCGTGCATGGCCTCCGTACGTGTGTGTGTGGGTCACTTGGTGCGGCCGTCGTAATTTGAGCCCTCATGAGGGAGGAATTTGTGTGTGTGGGTAGGCAGGTGCGCGCACACAATAACGACGGGCGACGGCTCAAATCACGACGACCGCCCCATGAAGGGGACAACACGAGGGACGACGCTTCAAAATACGACGGCTATGACGCTCAAGTCACAGAGACCGCTGCCCAAGGATAGGCATATCGTAGGTGCACACATCTCTTTTTTCGTGTTCCGACCAGCTGAATCGCATTAGTCTTATAGGATCGCTGAGGGAAAGAAGAAGATCGAAGAGAATGGTTCTGATGTCTCTAGACACTAGCGAAGGCCATCTTCGAAGACTAGTCATAGCCAAGATGATGTTTGTTCATGGACTTCAGCACGCCAGTCTACGAGATCAGACAAGCAGGATGCTCTCAATACATCATTTCGACTGGGCCAACGAGATCATTCTGCGACTGCTTGCAGACATGTCAGAAGAACACTACTCTGAGGACAAATTCAATTCTTGAAAGCGCAGCTGAAGCGTATCAAGCCAAGACGGGGAGAGCCACGCTTCCTGACCAGAACGAGATCGTGGAACTCCATAAGATCAGGAATAGAACTCAGCACGGTGCAACTATTGTAGATATGGAGACGGTCGATAGGTTCAACAGGGTTACAGAGAGTTTCCTTTCCACTGTCGTGCAGACGGTCTTTGGTAAGACACTGGCCCAAGTCTCCTTGGCAAGTCTAATCCTTGATGAGAAGCTGGCAGCCGTAGTTCAACAAGCAGAACAGCGTTTCGATGATGGAGACTTCAAGGGATGCATTGAAGCCTGCGAAGAGGCTTTGACAACGGCATCTTTCGATACTGCTGAGATCGAGGGCAAGGCTGGAATGCTTACCAGCTACATGGGATCAAAGTCGATTGGGAAGATGTTGGACAAGGAGACATTCCTTAGGAAGTATAGAGGGGCTTCTAGGAAGCTTGCCGAAGATTTCCGGGAAGCGATTCTTGATCTTGGAAGAGCTACTACTACGATGCAGTTCTTTGACACGTATCGAGGTGCCTTTCTCGATCACCAGAACACCATGGCCAGTCTCAACAGACTCAACCAAGACGAACTTAGACAGAGGGCGTTGTCATCCCTAGACTTCGTCACAAACCTCATTCTGAAATGGCAAGCTGAAGGAATCCTGAGGTCAGTCAGTTCACGCGCATGAGACACGCGACAGAACCTTCGACGCGATGATGGAGCGACAGCCTTTCCAGTATGTGGAATACGATTCCCACACGCTGTCGATGATTGTCTGTAAGCTCACTTAGAGACCCGCACGAATTAGCAGTTCAAATTACGACGGCCCGCCCACAAGGGGCACACGCACAACAACTATTGAAACTACGACTCTTTGCACCCAAACGAGCCGCGTTACGAGGCTAATTGTCCAGACAAGTAGGCCTCCACTATAGGTGGAATGTCCCTGTCGATGTCGCCATACGTTGTCGTCTTGAGCCCAATCGTCTGAATCATACCGCTCAGACTGCCAGCTGCTGCCGCTGTACAGACAAGCAGAGGCTTGATGTCATAATCTCTCGCTCTCTCGACCTCCATGAGTTGCCCTCCTGGCGACGTAATCTCGAAAATTGCAAATTTGCAGGTGTGAAGATACATCAAGCTGTGGTGATGTATGAGATCACCGGAGACATCTATCTCATCAATGATTACTGGCTCATACCCTAGTCGTATTACGATCTCCTTGATCTTGATCAGAATCGGCATATGTGCAATGTAGTTGCCACCAATGAAGACTCGCTTCTCCCAAGGGCCCGGAAAACCGACAGGGACCTTTCGGGGCACTCTCGGAACAGTCGAGCACAGAGACAGGATGTTTCGGGTGTCAACATTCATCCTCTCAGAGGCTTCCTTGAGAATTTCGAGCGGATCTCTGAGACTCTTCCATAGTCCACCTGCCTTTTTCTCGTGCACTATCCTCTTGATTTCTCTCAGAAAAACCGGGTTGATGTGGAAGAGGTCTCTCAGGAATAATCCAGCAGGCGCCGTGTCAGCCTCCTCTTCATGCCCAAAGTCCACACTAAGTGTATCCTCAATGTATGCTTGAACAAAATGTTACAAAGCGTCTTCCGTTTTGTCTTCGAAGAGTAGAATGAATCCCATCATGTGAAGTGGTCCGCCTTTGTGGACTGGGCGATCCTCTTCATCTTGGATTGTTTGACGCATTCTCAAATCCTCTTCATAAAGTGCCCATGCCTGCCTAGACCGTCCAAGTCGGACTTGCACATAGCCTTCTGATTCCAGCTGTCGCGCCTTTTCGTCTTGAGCAGGGGAGAGAGATCTGTCGACACGCTCGACCACCTTAGCCAATTAACGTCCACCCCACTTCCTTCGGCCTCAAAATGTAACTCACCTAGACAATTCGCCATTGAGCAATAATGAGGTTATCCCTGCTCACATATGGCTCATCCTACGCTTCGATGACTAGGCACCACTTAGTCATCAGTGATTGCCCGTTGCAAGTTCGAGCTTGTCTCGAATGTTCCGATGCAGCTTGAACGAGAAATCACCCGCCGCGTTCTTGCGCAAGTAATGGAGCGTACTCTTACCAATTCCGAGCTTCTCCGCTTCTGACTGAGATAGACTGAGGATTCGCCTCCGAAGCTCACGATCATCAGCCCTCGCCAGTCTCGGGGAAGGCTCGGAGAAGTCAAGTCGTCCAGATCGACCGACAAGATAGCGACCAAGCTCGACTGCTTTCTGCTCGATAACCGTATCCCACTTCAGTACGCGGCCATTATATTTGGCACAGCTGGGATGGACGCCCACAGCTCAACAGCTCCCAAGCCAAGCACCGTCAGCAATTCCACAACAAGCTCCACTCGTCACCACCCTTATCTACTGTTTTGCATTTCTCGCCAAGCGCCTGTTATAGCTCTGATCCAATCAAACAGACTCTGATGAATAACTTGCATTTGACCTCATCCAGGCGTCAGTTCCTGAAGAGAGCGATCCTAGTCAGCGGAGCGGCGTTGGCTGCCGGGGTTGGAGGCTATTCTCTTCACTCGAACATCATTGAGATCACGCAACATCATTTGGCGGGAGCCCTCATAGAAGGGAGATCACTGAAGATCGCGGTCGTATCGGATTTCCATGCGCCTCGTTCCTTTGTCACAGCGGACGACCTATCCAAAGCGGTGAACGGCGCAGAATGCCATGCTCTATTCATTCTAGGAGACACGATCGATGACTCCTCGAATCTTAGGCTCGTCACCGGTCTTTTCAAGAACATTAGAGTTCGCGGTCCCAAGCTTGCCGTCTTGGGAAATTGGGAGCATTGGAGTGGGGTCGATCTCGCAGCGCTCTCGAAAGCCTACGACGATGCTGGCGTGCGACTCTTAGTCAACGAGACCCTCATGTTCACGCCTGAAGGGAGCCGCATCACTGTCGTGGGACTCGATGACCTGATCGCTGGTCGGCCAAACTTCGAACTCGTGAGAGGCCCTAAAGCACTGCAAATCGTCCTCGCGCATTGTCCAGCAAGTTTCGATCACGTCAATTCGCTCGCCGGGGGCCCCACTCTCACCTTGAGTGGGCACACGCATGGTGGCCAGATCGCGCCGCTTGGATTCGCCCTCTGGCTGCCACAAGGCAGTGGGCACTATGTTCGCGGTTGGTATCACGCTGGAAAACATCAGCTGTTCGTCACGAGAGGACTTGGTAATTCAATAGTTCCTTTCCGCATTGGGTCACGTCCTGAGCTGGCCATTATCCAATTGAGCTAATCGTCATGGTCGGTGGTGGTATGCCAAAGAGCACGAAGAAGCCTTGCAAAAAGGAATTCAATTCTTGGAAAAGAACGGGCTTGTGTAGCAGTTGCAGAGGGTTGTTAGGCGAAACGTCCCCTAACAATTGGAGGAGCCAGGAGCGAGAGCGGGGGCTTTTGTGTGTGTGGCACAATTGATGCACACACAAGTCAGGGATCGAGGATCTCTAACAAGCTACTATGCAACATTGTCACAAGCGATCTGAAGTCATGGAATGCTGTATAGAAGACGTTGCTCCAATATCGGAAGCAGGGCAACAGCATGAACCATGCAGCGCAGAACAAACCGACCTGCAAGCCAAAGAAACCGATTGCCGGATAAGTGCTAAAGAAAGGAGCGACGAATGTTGCGACAGCTGCCACTATCGCTATTGCTATCTGAACGCTTCTCGTCCCCCCGCTGTCGGTCTTTTGGAACGTGGATGCCCAATCCACGTCTGGTGCGAGAACATGTTGTACGTCAAGAACAACACATCTCCAATCCGGTATATTCGTCAAGGCGTGTCCGAGAACAGGCGCACATGTGATTGGCGACTTCAGTATGTGTGCCACCGATAACTTCTTGGCCGCCTCCTCAATTGCTGAACATCTGTAACCAATGCTAGCGAGCCAACTTGCTGTCATCTCATAAGCTATTCGAAGGTCTTTGATTCCTGACACATGGTTATTCTCTTGGAAGTGTTTCACTGATCTAAGAGCAAGATCTCGGGCCACAAATGGGGAAATCGTCGCAGTCTCTCGGTACTCTAACTGGAAGAAGTGTCCGTAAACTGAGACCAGTAACATGAACGACAGGATGAATGCGTACTCGAACCACAGCGCCAAGATTGCATATGCCACAAGTTCCCGCGGTAACATTGCCGCTACGTAAAGGAATCCAACCACGAGCGCGATAGGCAAGAAAAGTGTCAGAAGTGCCACGTGAAGCTTATGCAGAGCGAGCGGATTTCTTGGCGGATTGATCTTCACGACTCGGAAGACGGCAACAACGCCAAGAAAGACCCATCCTAGGAGGAATAGTGAGGGCTCTGGAAATCCCAGAGGTATTCTGGGCAAGTCCACATAAAAGCCAAGAGGCACCCAGACCGAGAACAGAGCTTGAAGAACTGCAAGGGCGAGGCTTATCGGGTATTCCTTATTGATCTTCAAACCCTTAGTTTCTCCAGATGATCAAGGAGTCTTGACCCAAGTCGGAGATGGTCCAACTAACCATAGGAAGATGCCCAGCCAGAGGTTGTGGGAGCGATCCCGTGTCTCGTCTCTCTCTTTCAAGATAGGAACCTGATGAAGTATGATGCGAATACATGATAGTGAATATATCTCACTAGATCCTCACAATCCGGCATCAGCGTCATCAGGCCATATAGCTGCTGGCATCGCCTTCATTGTTGGCTTCCTCATCGTTTCTGCTCTAGTGATTTCGAAGATAACTCAGAGCTTTGACGCCCAGCTTGCACTCGCACTCAACAAGGCCACGTTTGGCGAGGCATTCACAGTGCTCATGATCTTCTTCGCTACGTATGGCAGAGAATACTTCTGGATCCCAATAGTCGGAATCATGATGCTCTTCGGGAAGAGGGAAACGAAACTTCTCGCCTTGGAGCTCGCCGCACTATTCATAGTCGGCATCTTCGTAGGGGAAGCCCTAAAGTCGGTTACCTTCCGGCCTAGACCTTTTGAGACGTTGAGCGATATCATCACGCGGGTTCCAATAGACACGGATTCTTCGTATCCGTCCGGGCATGCAATCATGGTGTCAATCGGCGCGCTCTTTTCTTTGGCCAAATTCAAGAGGAGGCTCGTCGGGCTGCTTTTGACGCTCGAAGCCGCGATAGTCTGCTACTCGCGGGTCTATGTTGGAATGCACTATCCCCTCGACGTCGTTGGGGGCATCTTTGTTGGGATGGCTATCGTGTTGACGGGACTACCGATCTTGGAGAGTAAACTATGTGATCTCCTGAATCGGCTTGTGTCTCTCTTTGTGAAAGTGTTGGGAGACGGGCTCATCACGCTCTAGGGAAGCCTGCAGATCGCCCAGACAATGTATATGTACATGAGTGTCACGAGCACCAGAACGATCGACGCTCCAGAATCTAACATACAGGCCAATCTCTTATAGTCGCCCGCATTGATCCCAGAGTATTCTCTATGGAACTTGTCCCACAACTTGCCGAAGCGCGGCCTGTTTGGATCGTAGATCAGACCTCGAACATCTGTGATGCCGAGTTTGTTCTCGAGGACCTTTAGTTCATGATACTTCGTGACTATTGCTATGGAGAAATAGCATTGCGATAACCACAGAAGAGTAGTCACAATGAGCGCGGGAATAGTGTGAGGAACAAGATTGCCTCCTACTGCAAAATAGAACACAGTCAGCTGAGCCACGAACGAGGTAATCGCCGCGGCAACATAAGCCAGCATTTTCTTGAGCTGACCATCGTACATCACGCGAAGCAGGTCCTCGCTTGGCCGCGTCAATTCAGACCATCATAACTGTGTTACAGCTTTGCCTTAAATCAGCATTGAAAGGTCGGATGCAACGTGCCTCTGTTGTTTCGCCTCCTAGGCCTGCCGTTAGTGTCCCGGCCGTCTGTTGGTAAGGAAGGGTTGTTCAGGGATTATTCCCCTAACCAGTTGGGAGAGGCGTGTGGGCAGGAGAAGAGGAGGGATTTCGTCGTCGGGTAGCTTGGTGCGCGTCGTCGTCACGCAGGTAGCTTGGTGCGCACACACACACAACAATCCAATAACGACGGACGACGGTTCAAATTTGGACGCCCGCACCAAGCTACCCACACACACAACAGGTACGAAATGCTTATGATGTTCTGCAGCGTTAGCCCAATGGCTGGCGTACAGGTTGTCTCCGTCGATTTTCGAGGATAGGCCTGAGATAGAGTATACAGAGACTGACCCTCAGATTGTTGCGGAAGCGCAGTCACGTGCTGTGCAGATTGCAGCGAATTCTCTCTCGCGAAGAGCTACATTCGATGGCGGTTCGCCGTCTCCTACATGGTCCATCTTCGCGAAATCTGTGTTTGCGTTCATGCTTAGAGATGTTGGAAGAAGGCCTGACACTAGGATGATAGCCGGCATGAGTCCTCAAGTGGTTCAGGATGCACTTGCTCGGTTCGAAGACGCCTTCAGAGGAAAAAGCGAGGAATTGTACCGAGAATGGAAGGAAGTCATTCGAGACCATCTGGAAGCTATCTACTCGAAGAGTACCACAGTGTTCGAATCCTATGTGGTGGGCACGTTTAGCGAGGAGCTATATCTCGACGAGAACGACGCTAAACAATTGGTTAGTGAACTCAAGCATCAACGCATCATCGAAAGAACTGCTTCAAAATTCGGGGTCGATATACTTCGCCTCAACGGAACTGAACATCTCCAACAATCGATTCCTTGAGAAGGTAGTCGCTACACCAAAACAGTCGAATAATCCTTGTTCGGTGATTCGGAGGAGGTATTTCGACCAAAGCAAACGCTGAAACTCCGTCCTCAGCTACGCTGAAAACAAGAAAAGACTTGACTTTTTGCATTCTCTTACTCGCCATGCTCAGCTGCTTCTCCATTAGTCCTTGCAATTTCTCTTTGGTCATGAACCGGAACCATAGCGGCGCAGTCTTTGTAAGGATCTTGACAACCGGTCGTGAACGTGACACGCTGTCCTCAAGTGCCGCGTCTATTTGAGTGCGCATTCCTTGTGGCAGCTGCCGGATAAGGTCGGCCGTCCTGTTAGGGTCATACGGTGTGCTTGTGGTCACACATCTTTTTCCTCCCTCACTCAGTCGTTTTTGAAGAGTATCGTAGAGCTTTTTCTCGCTCACAATCGCAATGTCTGTTGAAATACATCTACGATCTGAAAGAATGGTCGCGCCAAATGCATAAATCAAACTCCCTAACTTTGACGGGAGATTTAGGCTCGCAATAGTAAGACTCACGGCACGTTTTCCAATGTCCATCGTTCCACCACGCAGTCTCTTGTGTTCATAGCAGATCGCATAATCGAGGAGAGACGCTAGTACAGCGATCGAAATGGCAACGACAGCCGCCATCAATGCAGCATTCTCTCGCAATTTGTCCAGGCTCGAGCCCAATAGGTCCAATATTGATAGATACGTAGCAGTATTGGGGAGGTTAAGCAGTTCACCAACCTGCTTAAGGAGGATCGGTCCCGTATCGAGGGCAACATATCCGTAAGCGACAATACCAACGAAGACTCCTGGTACGGTGAGAAGTAGCAACACAAATGCCACGACGCTAAGCGCGAGAAGCCCTGACATTCTCGCGAGCGTGGCTATGATGATGTTCTTTAGTATGATTAGGTTGTGGTCGGCTAGAGTGCTCGTTGCTCCAAACATATCCTGAGAAGTGAGGTCTAGGACCGTCCCAAGCATACTGAAAATCAAGCGTTCAGCCATGTAGCTGAAGAGACAACAGACGATCGTGCAAGACAGGAAAGTCACTGAGAGATACAGATACCAGTTCCCGATTGCCAACTCTACAATCTGTCTGGGGTTGAGCACAGAATGCCAGATTGATAGTAGGCTCGAAGTCATCTCGATGAGAAGAAGGGATATCACTCCTCCAATGAAAACACCTACGATGATGGATATCCTGTGCTTCGCCCATTGATCACCGAACACTAGCTCGAGAATCCCTTTCACTGTCGGTACGCCTAATGCCATCGAGATTTGCAGTCAGCGCCGTATTATCGATTTCGTATATTTAGGTCAGCCGGGGCGAGTAACTACCACTTGAGACGGCGGGTATGCTCGTGCGCATACACCGAAAAGACGAACGAGCTAGGAGGAATCCCCAACAACGACTCCGTCGTTCCCGTCTCGCGTCATTTCTCTCAGTCGTTATTAGTAAGGGCCAACCCGCCCATCGGGAATGATACGACGGAAAACCACCCTCGCGCCGGGTCTCTCTTTCATCGCTTGCCAAATGATCGTGCGAAGCTCCGGCCCGTGGAATGGTAGAATCTCCTCCAGATCGATATCTATCGCAATAACGTGTCCTCTTGGCAGTTTGGACAGTTCCTCAGACCCTAACCAACCTGAAGATGCATGTGCACCCGATTAATCCTTGCTGTTCGGCATCTGGGAAGGCCAGTGACACATTTGAGTACCCGCACTATCCCGTCGAGCCATGCTACTTCTCAGTTCTCAGCTTTGACCCGGCCTGTCGCATCGATGAGAAGGCTTATTGTGCTGAGACGTCGAGGTTGCCTTGGGGTCGAGTTCTTGATCAAAGCGAGTGATGTAGGAAAGTGCCCACATTGTTCGGAGAAACTTCGATTCGAGTCCGCAAGGTTTGTTCTGAAGTCATTGCAGGAAGCGACAATCGGACAGCTCGACTCGTCGCAAGGAGTCTGTGAAGTACACGGAGCCAGAACGGTCATCAAGACACGGGCTGCCGGCTGTCCCGCTTGCGGCAAGCCGATATTATCCATCGTTGCTGAGGAAGAAATGTTTGCCCAGGAAGAAGGTTATCTTGCCTACCCGCTGGCCTCGCTTCGGCCGATTCCACAAGAGGTGCTCAGCGAGGACAAGACAGTGGCCGAAGACTATCAACAAGCATCTCTTGTCTTGACCCTAAGCTCAAAGGCGAGTGCTGCATTGAGTCGCAGATGTCTACAGACCATACTCATCAAGAAGGCGAGCGCCGACCCGAACGCTAAACTGGGGGCACAAATCGACGGAGTATTGAGATCAGGAACTCTGCCGGGATACATCAGCAACGATCTTGATGCCATAAGAAACTTCGGAAACTTCGGAGCGCATCCCATGTTTACAGCAGTGGGAGAGATCGTGCAAGTCGAACCTAACGAAGCCGAATGGACACTGGACATCATTGATGATCTCTTCGACTTCTACTACGTCAAGCCGGCTCAGGCCGCGGCGAAGCGTGCAGCGCTAAATGCAAAGCTGAAGCAAGCTGGGAAACCTCCGATGAAGCACTGAGCTTTTGATGCGGACTATGGCTTTGCCAAGTCGTCCATAACATCGGCTGCGATGACCACGCCTGATCCCCCCCCACGCCAAATGCCTGTGAATGACTACCAGTGTAGATTCTCTACTGCCTCTTCGCCTCGCGACACGAGAGAAACCGCTAGCGGGATGAGAAGCGGCAAGAGCGTCTGCAAACTGCCGCCCGTCTCAATGAAAATCCTGTACACCATATATCCCGTCGCGAGCCAAAACAGCACTACTAGAGCCGTTCGTGTCTGATAGAGTAGCGGGAGACGCGTACCCGTGACTGAAATCAAGAGATTGATAGCAAGGAGAATCGCCCAGATCATTCCCGCGGTGGTAGTCTCGATCAGCGACACGAAGACGTCTCGAATCAGAAGGCTTGTCTGTATCACATTTTGGTCAACTACTTGAAGCTGCAACAGAATAGATGGCAGATACCAAAGCGTGAACAGGGAACCAGTCACTATGAAAAAGACGCCCGCTTTCAGTCTCACCCAGTTGCTTGAGGCTTTCCAGAGGATGTACAGGTTGCTTAGAGATAGAGCTATGACTATTTGTTGTAAAGCGTCCATGAGTAGATTATAGTTCTATACAAATTCGTTTAAACTTTCTATCCAGAATCGATAGATCGAGATTCAGTACATTCAGTGCTTTGCGTACGACTTGTCTTCCAAACCCTGAGCGATCGCTTGTCTGAACTGCTCCCTCACCATAGCTAAACTCACACTGACTCCGACCTTCGAGACAACCTGAGACAAGACCTGATCGATGATTGCCCGTATCTGTTCAGCTGAGATCTGCGTCTGAGACATCGGCTTCCCCATGAATTGCTCATAGACGATCAAGTCATTCGCGGCTTTCATGTATTCTTTCGCAAGCTCTTCAGGCGCCGGATTCCTGTAATGCGCGTCACGACCGCGTGGTTGCGCTCCCATGAGTAGGGAGACACGATTCGGAGCGATCCCAACAGCCTCAAGTCTGTTCTGCACGAACTCACGCCAAGCCCCTGAAGTGAACGGCTTCAGCCCTCTCGTATTCGACATCAGTATTGGAGGCTCGGAGGGATTGCGTTTGGCGGACTATCCAGTTGATCGACGCTCAGCCCCTCTTGAGTGATCAGTTCGTTATGTTCGAGTTCTACATCGACAGATCTGGCAGAATCAGGCTGTGGCTCCGCAACGGTCTTCTGAGGAGACATGGGCGGCGCACCCCCATACTTTTCCCTGTGAAAGTTCCGGCTGCCCAAGGACCACCTAGTGTAGTTGTCCCGCTCCCATACAGAAATCATGATGTTGAGGTTCCAGGATTCCGCGGCTGCTTCACTATCAGTGCTTACAGGGCCACCGGGATGCTGGCGGGGGACGCCATCCTTTCGGGTTACTAGTCGCCTGGCACACAGATTGGCACCAGTTTCATGGCTGGGACGTTACGATTTCTATGACCTTCTGTAGCTGAGGCTCGTTAGCAGCTCTTTCTTGAGGTTCTCCTTCAGCGCTAGCCCAAGCAGACGTATTTCCTCTTTCTCTCGATCCTTCGTAGTGTTCTATCCCCCCAGATGTGTCAGTGATAAGAGAGTTTGGTCGTGCAAGGATCAAGTAGCAGTGTGGATAGCGTTCTGCAGAGAACAACACCGATCATACTTCAGAGCCCAAACAGACTGACAGATGTCAGGGGATAGAACACCCGATCCTTCGTAGTGTCTTTGCTTACGAAACAGGACACCAAGCCTGAAGATTTGGCGACTCAGAAGAGTTCGCCGCTGGCTGTTTGAGTTCGGGCGGCTGCACTATGATTACGCTGATGAAGATTGGGTGATTTCTCGCGCCCTAGTACTTCACCGCTGGCGGTTCAGGTTCCCGCGGGTGCGCCGCACTGGTGGTTCGGGTCCTACCTCAGGCCTGATTTCCCGAATCCTTCAAATTCAACTAGCTAGGCTTGAATCCCGCCCGGTCCACCACTCTAGCGCTTACTATTCTGGATTCGGGAAATTGAGGCTGGCAAGCAGTTCTCTTTTGAGGCTGTCTCTCAATGCGATGCCTAGCAGGCGTATTTGTTCTTTCTCTCGCTCGTCTGGGCCTACATAGGTCCGGTGAGGTTCAGCTAGGGCTTCTCTAGTGAGAATCTTCTCAGGCTCTAGTCCCCAACTTCTCACAATGTCCTTGAGCATATCGATCTTAGAGTAGTTGCTTCGCGGGCTTATCGAGAGTCCAGCAGACGCGTAGATGTTTCGGAGAAACTCGATCCCTTTCGACTGGATGTCGTGATAGACGCCCACGGTATGGCCCATCATGTAGTCGACATAGTCCGATTGAACGCCCGAAGCCATCAGTTGGGTCTTGAAGAACTTGCGGAGCGAGTGAACTCGGAAACTATAGCCGCCTCCATGGATCAACACACTTGACGGAGATGTTCTCATTCTGAATCTTGAATCGGAGATACACAAGCATCGCTGTAACGCTCTGCTCAAAGTCGGTCCCTTTACGGTGTCCATGCTCATCGGTCATTGAAGTCACTCTGCTTCTCTGCACGCAGCACAGTTCTTGGGTCTGGGTTATTACGGCACCGGGTACACGTTGGATTAGCAAACATAGAGAGCCGCTCAGCCGCAACCAACGTGAAGGACGGACATCTATTACGAGAATTCGAGTATTGCCTGGACACAATCACTAAACACAGTCGAATCTTTCATTTTCAAACAGTCTCGCGTCTTGTTAGGCGTCGCATCGTTGACAGTTTCCACAATTGAGACAACGGCCCTTGCTCAGTTCGTCTCCACAATTCACACAGGTTTCCTTTGAGCCCATGCTGAGGAGGGCAGTTTTCTGTGGCTATTAACGGTATGAGATGAAAGGTGGTAGCTCGGTCTGAGTCCTAGGTGAAACAGATCCCCAGATTCGTACCATGTTGATGTTGAGGATTACTATGGTGCTTCAGCAAGTTTTCGGCCAGAAGGTCTCGATCCGCGAGAAGATTGAACTTGATTGCAAAGGCATCTCACAACACAAATATGGATGAAAGCTACTCACTTGAGATGAACATCCTCAGGGCAGGCCGTGTCGATCTTGGCGAGTCCATACCCAGATCAGATATGGCAAGCGTTTAGATGGACATGGAGACTCCCAAGGTCCCAAGACTACTGGGAGTTGCTCGCCGTTGTCGATGCAACTATCACGAGGCAGTTCACTCACGAGGGTTATGCTCCGCAATCAAGTGACGAATACCTGGACTTGATTCGCGCTCATTACAGCGAAGCACCTGATGTGACTCATTCCTTTGTCGGACTAGCGGGCACTTTTGCAACGTGTTTCAAGTGTGAACGTGAGGGCAGAGGGCTTCACTTTCACGCACTGCCTCGAGACAAGACAGAAGCTTCACGATTGCTGAGCGGCGTGGAAAGCAGTGTGGGCAACACCGCGCTTAGGTACGCCGAACTGGGAAGAGTAATATCAGAGCTGACGTGGGGACACAAGCTCACGATAATCTCCGTAATACTCACCGCTCTCGCAAGCGTCGCTACACTCACGACTAGTTTTCCTTTGGTTGGAATTCTGCTAGAGTCTGTGAGGCTTGGTTTTTGGGCCGTCCTAGTTCTCTCGTTACTGTATCTAGTCGTCATCATCGTGTTTGTAATCGCACGAGCATACTACGGATCTAGGCTGGTTTGGAGATTTTGAAAGAAGACATCGAAGATATGTCAGAGTGGAAAGGCCTTCTAGACCTCGCCAGAGCATTCCGCTACCTCGCTATTCTCGTCACTGTGACCGCTCTCATAGTGTTACCATTTCTTCAGCTGTTCGCAACGACAGGACCGCTATCTGCGCTCTTTCTAACCGTGATACTGCTGGCGTTTCTGCCGTTACTAGCACGACGCAGAAAAATCCCTGCGCCCTACACCTATGTCCCGCCTGCAGCAGTAACTCCTGTCTACGGTCAAGAACTGATGGCGATAGACGTAGTCCAAGATCAGCTCAGAAAGCAAGGAGTGAGAGACATCTCACGAGAAGTGGTCTTGCAGGGTGCGCTTACATTGCATCGCCCAGATCTACTTTTCAAGATTGACGGGGAAATATACATGGCGGAAGTCAAAGTTCGTCCGATTGTTCCGTCTGATATCGACAACGCGTCTCGCATACTCCAGGATGTTAGGTTCAAGAGGCGCGATATTCATGGCGTGCTACTGTTCAGTTCGATAGATCCCCCTAGCAGTGTAATGGAGATGGCAAGGTCTAGACATATTGACATTCGGGTTGTCCCTGAGCTAGAGTTCACACGCCACAGGAAGAGGTTGTAACGAGCCTCGTAGCGTCGACATCAGACCGCACTCGTTGAGATCTTAGCGTTGAACCATCGGCTCCAGCGCATGCAAAGCGCGTTCAAGCCCCTGCGAGGAGCGAAGGGGAGCGCGCTCAAGGAGCGAGTGCGCGAGACCATAATCAGTCTTCGAGAGCTAGGATTCGCTGTCTTTCTCTACACAGAAGGAGACGTAAACAAGATCGGATCTAACAGGAGCCTGCTTGATGACTGCATGACTATCCCAAGACCATTGAAGGAATGAGGCGAGCTTTTGAGGGAATATAGCCCGCTTTCCGAAGGCGAACTTCGTTGCAGCGGGGTGCACGCCCATGAGCCGTTTTCCACCGTCTATCTTACTTCCCGTTGTGGTTTCTGATCATCTCCGCCAATTCAGCGATGAGTTCCGGGTTCTCTCGCATGAGTCGCACGAGTTCTCCGCCGGTTATCTCGTGTCTGGCTGAGAGGGACCCGCTGAATATGTTCAGGTAGGGCATGGCGAGATGGTACTGTTCCTCTACCCATTGCGGTTTCACGGAGTAGAACTCCTTGTAGTGGAGCGGGTCGACGGTGTGGCCTGCCCAGAAGTCGATGACGATCTCTTTGAGTCCCGGTACGGTGCACAGGATCGAGATGGCGAGATCGCGGGTGTTATGGATTCCGAAACCGTACCGCGTGCCGGCGTCACCTTCCGGTTCAGGAACCAGGCCTGCTCGACGGAGAAGTCTAAGCCAGAAGCCTTCGAAGGCCATCTTTGTCATGGGATGTTTGTCTCGACGGTTCAACCAAATCGGTTCGCCCGGTCCAGGGTAGCCGCGTTCTCGTTCGAAATATTCGCGTAGACTTGGGAATGCATCGCCTCCAATGAGCGTGTAGAATGGTAACTTGTTTCGTCGTCTCTTTCGTCCAGGCATGACGAGTTTGCATAGGTCGGCCTTGTCACGTATCGCTTTCACAACTTCGGCCATGTGGTCGTTTGAGACTTGGATCAGGCCTTCGGTGTCAAGCAGTCCCATCCATTTCGTGATGATCATGCTCCGGTAAGGTTGAGGTGCAAGCCCCACGAGTTCCCGGACATGCTCCACCTGCAGTTGCCGCACAACGGGCGGCGTCTCCGCCTGGATGTTGAATGAGAGATCTCGAGGTAGGTCAACGCGGTTATGCATTAGGTAGGACCGCAGGGTCGTGTAGACGCTGAGGACCGTCCCATGTCGACGCTTTTCATAGGTCTTTGCGAAGTCCTGTATGGCATCTAGGATGTCGCCCTTCCTTGCGGTCCGCGCCCACGCTAGGAATCCCTCAGGATCCCGGCGGGTCTTCTCCAGGAAACTGGTAAACCAGATCCAGTACGTCTCAAAGGTGGAATCCCGCAGCCGGCCACGCCATCGCCTAACACTCGGACAATCCAGCCAACCCGTAGACACGTCAGGAAGCGCCACGGCCGTCTCGGTAAGCATGGATGATAGCCAACTGGGGAATAACCTAACAGCCTGAGTTATACTTAACAACAACGTGAGCTAATCGTATAAAAAGCTCACTAGCCAAGGTATTCTCCCACCCGAGTGAAGGCATTCGCTCTTGAAGATACTCACGAAAGACATCAAGCACGGCGTAATGAAGCTAGAGCTTCGAAACATAGACG
>Ga0315289_10005825_pt1 | contig 18143 bp, 13 predicted proteins | sample YL17G11_40_MG_FD_203452 | JGI IMG/M metagenome (GOLD analysis project Ga0315289, IMG submission 203452) | Sediment microbial communities from Yellowstone Lake, YNP, Wyoming, USA - YL17G11_40 | ecosystem: Environmental > Aquatic > Freshwater > Lake > Sediment | place: USA: Wyoming | collected... | reverse complement strand
CTACCTCCTCTCGGTGACGTGCTGGCTGTCGGTCGACTGATGCTCGATGGATGCACTGGTCCTTGGCTCCGTGTTCGGGGGACGGGACGACCACACGAGGCGGTCGGGGGTGCGGGCGTGGCCCGCGCGGGAGTGTCGGAAGAGGGCGCGCTAGGCGCGCCAGAGCCAGCTGCGCCAGCTGCGGGTGGTGCTCTCTGTGGCGCCGGTGCCGGTCATGGTGCCGGGCATTGTACCACCGGTGGTCAAGCGGCGAGCGGAAGCGCGTTGCCGGACAAGGTCACGCCTTGGCTTCCGGCGGGTCGCCGGCGCCGGCGGGGCGCAGCGCGGCCGGCGGCTCGATGAACTCCTGCAGCGGATACGGGGAGCCCGGATGGGCGAAGAGGAAGCCTTGGGCGTAGGGGACGCCGAGCTCGATGACCTTGTCGAGCTGCTCGTGGGTCTCCACGCCTTCGGCCACGAGTTCGATTCCCGCCCCGCCACAGAATTCGCGCAGCGTGGAGACCAACCTTTGCTTGACCTGCGACGCCTCGATGTTGCGCAGCAGACTCATGTCGAGCTTCATGAAGTCAGGCTCGATCTCGACCACGGTCTGCAGCCCCGAGTAGCCCGCGCCGGCGTCGTCGATGGCGATCCTGAAGCCCTGCTCGCGCAGCCGCGCGACGACCTCGCGCACGCGCTTGAAGTCTTCGATCACGCTCTTCTCGGTCACTTCGATGATCGTCTTGCCGCGCAGGTGTGCCGGGGTGGCGGCGACGAGCTCGTGCACGAAGAGGTCGCTGCGCGCCTGGAAGAAGAGGTTGATCGGTTCGGTGTTGATGAAGCGGAGGTACTGGTCTGGCAGCGTCGAGCTGGCGCGCGCCGCCATCATCCGGCAGAGCCGGTCGAGCTCCGGCACGCGCCCCTGGTCGCGCGCCACCTCGAACAGCACGTCGGGACGGTGAAGCTCGCTCTGCAGCGGGCCGCGGGCGAGCAGCTCGTAACCGACGACGGCGTAGTCGCTGAGGCGCACGATGGGCTGATACACGCAGGTGATCTGTTCCTTGGAGAGGATCTTCTGGAACTCGGCGTGCAAGCGGTGCCGCGTCTCGGTGCGCTCACGCTGGATACCCTCGGTCGCGTCGTCGATGGCGCGCAGCAGCGCCCGCTTGAAGCGCACCTTGGGCGACTGGGAGAGGCGCGCCCAGCCGACGAACACGCCGATCTTCACCTCGAGGCGGCGGCGGAGCTCCACCTCGATCCCCGTCAGCAGCCTGGTCTCGATGCGCTCCTTGATGGCCAGGAGATCGGCGTCGCTGATGTAACCCTGTTCGCGGGCGGGTGAGAGCACGACCAGAAAGGCGTTGCCGAGGCTCGAGATGGAGATGAAATCCTCGCTGCGCAGCAGCTCGCCGCGCGAGTCCGAGAGACGGGTGCCGACGATGCGGAACACCTCGTCCACGATCTCGAAGCCCTCGAGCTCCTCGAGGGCGTGGATGCCCTCCAGGGTGATGTAGACGATGCCGAGCTGGCTGTGGTCGGCCAACAGGCGCTGGACCTCGACCTGCACATTGGCCAGCGTCGGCAGGCCGGTGATCTCGTCGTAGTAGACGGAGGTGTCGCGTAACACGTCGCGCACCGTCTGGAGCAGGTGTTCGGTGCGGAACGGTTTGGTGATGAACGCCGAGGCGCCCGAGCGGCTGGCCTCCATCATGTGCGTCAGCTCGGTCTTCGCGGTCAGGAAGACGACCGGGATGTCCTTGGTGTAGCCGAACTGCAGTTCGCGGCAGACCTGGTAGCCGTCCATGCCGGGCATCATGACGTCGAGCAGCACGAGGTGCGGGTGCTCGGTGTAGGCGATCTCGAGGCCTTGTTCGCCGCTGTTCGCGGTGAGGACGTCGTAGCCCTGCGACTCGAGGACACCCTTGACGGTCTCGGTCATGTCGATCTCGTCGTCGATGACGAGGACTCGGATGCGCTCTTCGGCCATGCTGCCCCCGGTATCGTCGTGTGCTACGCGCACCATACAACCATCGGCGTCACGCCGCCCAGTCCTGACCCTGTGCGATACTACGACCCCGGACTCGAGGAGGTGCTCATGAAGGGCTACGGCCCTACCGACCCGCAGGAGTCGCCGCGCTTCGCCGGCATCTCCACCTTTCTGCGCCTGCCGCACACGACATTGCTCGAGGGAGTGGACGTCGCCTTCATCGGGCTGCCTTTCGACACCGGCGCGACCTTTCGCTCCGGGGCGCGCTTCGGGCCCAAGGCGATCCGTGAGGGCTCGCTCGCGCTGAGGCCGAACTACAACCTCGCCCAGCGCGTGGCGGTCTTCGACCGCGTCTCGGCCATCGACTACGGCGACGCGCCGGTGGTGCCCGGCTTCACCGACCGCTCGATGGATCGCATGGCCGAGGCGCTTGCCCCCCTGCATGCGGCCGACATCGTTCCCATCGCTTTCGGCGGCGACCACACCGTGCTGCTCGCCGAGCTGCGGGCCGCGGCACGGCGGCACGGCCCACTCGCCCTCGTCCAATTCGACGCTCACAGCGACACGTGGGACGAGTACTTCGGCGAGAAGTACACGCACGGCACGGTCATCCGGCGCGCCGTCGAAGAGGGACTGATCGACCCGTCTCGGTCGACCCTCATGGGCATGCGCGGCGGCCTGTACGGACCCGACGACCACGACCAGGCGCGCGACATGGGCTTCACCCTCTTGCCTTGGGACGACCTCGCCCAGTTCGGCACCCAGGCGATGGCCGGCGTCGTGGAGCAGGCCACCGGAAAGACGTTCCTCACCTTCGACATCGACTTCGTCGACCCGGCGTTCGCGCCCGGCACGGGGACGCCCGAATGCGGCGGCCCCAGCTCCATGCAGGCGCTGGCGCTGCTGCGCGGCTGCCGCGGTCTCGACCTGGTCGGGGCCGACGTGGTCGAGGTCCTGCCCGACCTCGACAGCTCTCACTTGACGGGGACGCTGGCGGCGACGGTCGCCTACGAGATCCTCAGCCTGGTGGCGTGCGCGCGATGAACGGCGCGCAGGCAGACGCGCCGGCGCCGGGACGCGCCGGCGACACCGCCGCGTTCCGGCCGGCGCGCACCCTGCGCGTGGCCTGCGTGCAACTCAACACCGCCGCCGACACCCCCGCCAACGTGGCCGCCGCGAGCAGGCTGGTACGGGAGGCGGCGGCCGCGGGCGCCCGCCTGATCGTGCTGCCCGAGACCTGGGCCTACAAGGGCCGTCGCGCCGGGATCCTGGCGAGCGCCGAGCCGGTAGAGGGTCCGAGCAACGCCGTGCTCCGCGGCCTCGCCGCGGAGCACGGCGTCTTCGTCCTCGCCGGCTCGCACTACGAGCCGTCGCCGTATCCCGATCGTGTCTACAACACCTCGGCCCTCTTCGGGCCGGACGGTGCCCTCGTCGCCGCCTACCGCAAGATCCACCTGTTCGACGCCGTGTCGGGGACGACGGTCTACCGGGAGACCGACGTCCTCACGCCCGGCGCCGAGATCGCCACCGCGGAGGTGGACGGCGTGACGGTCGGGCTGTCGATCTGCTACGACCTGCGCTTCCCCGAGCTGTACAGGGTGCTGGCGCTGCGCGGCGCCGAGGTCCTGCTGGTGCCGGCCGCCTTCACGCACTTCACCGGGGCGGCCCACTGGGAGGTGCTGCTGCGCGCGCGGGCGATCGAGAACGGCTGTTTCGTCGTGGCGCCGGACCAGACCGGTGCGCATCTGCCGGAGCGGCGGTGTTTCGGCCACAGCACGATCGTCGACCCGTGGGGCACCGTGCTGGCGCGTCTGGACGAGGACGTCGGCGTCTGCCTGGCCGACCTCGATCTCGACACCGTCGCCCGGGTGCGAGAACAGATACCGTCGCTGGCCGGCCGCCGGCCCGAGGTCTACCGGGCCTGAGCGCGCCTCTGGCGCACGAAGGCGGCGATGATGCCGATCACCAGACCGGCGAGGGCGCCGGCGGCGACGTTCAGAGCCATGTTCGGACCGCTGGGCTCGTCGGGTTCCGCCGCGCCGTGGATGAGGACCGGCTTCTCGATGTTGACGGTGGTGAGCAGCAGGAGCTGCGCCTTCTGCAGCGCCGTGGACATGGCTTCGGCCTCGGACGCCGCCGCCTGAGCGACGGCTACGTACGTCGCGGACGCCGCCGCCTTCTCCGCTTTGCTGCCGCCGCCCCGGGCGATGGCGTCGAGCGCCTTGGTCGCCCCGGCGCCGCGCTCCCGGGCGCTCGCGAGCTGGTCCTCGAGATCGGCGACCTGGCCCTGAAGCAGATCGATCTTCTCCTGGACCGGCGCGTCGAGGCGTTGCAACAGCTCGTCGGCCAAGGCGTCGGCCGCCTTGGCGGCGCGCTTCCCCGACTCGTCGCGCACGGTGATGACGAGGAAGTTGACGACGGACTGGGTCGTCTTGATGGTCTGGGTCGGCGTCTCGATCGACGTCTCGCGGCGCAGGATCGCTGGCGTCATCCCCATGCCGGTCGTCTCGGCGGCGCTCTTGAGAAGCCCCTGGCTCGAGAGCAGCTGCGTGGCCGCCTTGGCGTTCGACGTGAGGCCGGCGATAGGGTTGCCGTTGGCGTCGGTCGTCTGGCCGATGTAGACGGACGAGGTGGCGTCGTACGTGGCTGGCTGGAGCAGGGTGATGACGAGACCGGCGACGGCGCCCACGGCGACGAGCGCGAGGATCAGCCACCAGCTGCGCGCCAACGCCCCGAGGTACGAGCCCACCTCGTCGTCCTTGCGCGCAGTCTCGTCAGCGGTCATGGCGTCTCCGGGTCTGTGCCGCCGGCGCCGAAGCCGGCAGCGGTCGCGCCGTCATCCTACCCCAGGTGCCTGTCGTGTCGCAGCGGCGCGCGGTCGACGAGGAAGCACCCGCAGTCGAGGATCGCGCCCTGCTCATCGCGGCGCTCACTGCGCGTTCTCGCACACGCGCTCGAGGATCGCCAGGTAGTCGTTCGCCAAGGTACGGCGGTCGAAGTGCTCGAGCACGTAGCGGCGGCCGTTCTCGCCCAGTCGTCGTGCCTCGTCGGGGTCGGCGGCGAGGCGCTCCGCCGCCGCCGCCAGCGCCTCGTCGTCCTCGGGCGTGAAGCAGATGCCGCAGTCGGCCTCGCGGACGAGTGCGGCCGCGTGCCCCTCGAAGCCCAGAAGGATGGGCTTCGCCATGGCCGCGTCCTCGAAGAGCTTCGAGGGCAGGATGGTCGTGAAGATGTCCCGGCGCTTGAAGTGCACGAGACAGGCGTCGGCCGCCGCGAGGACGTCGGGTAGGCGGTCGCGGGCGACCATGCCGGTGAAGACGACGTTGTCGAGGCTCTGGGCGCGCGCCGCCGCCTCGAGCTCGCCGCGCACGGCGCCGTCGCCGACGAGCAGAAAGGCGATGTCGCCGCGACCGCGCTCGCGCAGGCGGCGCGCCGCCCGCAGCGCGACGTCGAGCCCGCTCGCCATACCGATCGTGCCGGCGAAGACGACCACGAACGCATCCTGCCCGAGGCCCCATCGATCGCGCACTGCCGGGTCGGGGTCGCGGGGGTAGAAGAGGTCGGGGTCGACCCCGTTGGTGACGACGTCGATCTTGCCCGCCGGCACCCCTCGTGCCACCAGTTGCTCCTTGTAGCCCTCGCCCACCGCGACGATGCGGTCGGCGGCGCGGTAGAGCGCGCGCTCCAGCCCCTCGAGGGCGCGCACCGCGACGCCGCGGCGCATGGCTCCGACGGCGGTGATCGACTCGGGCCAGATGTCGCGGATCTCGAGTACGAAGGGGACGCGGTGCGCCCAGTGCGCCGGCACGCCGGCCCAGCCGGCGAAGAACTGCGGCGACGTGGCGATCACCACGTCGGGACGGCGCACGAAGGGCGCCGCCGCCGACGCGGCGGCGAAGTACGAAAGGAAGCTGACGGTGCGGCGCACGGTGCCGGCGTTCGCGGCGAGGAAGGTCCAGACGCGGATCGTGCGGATGCCGTCGATCCACTCCTCCTGCCAGAGGCGATTGCGGTAGCCCTCGTAGACCACGCCGCTGGGGACGTTGGGGGCACAGGTGACGACCGTCACCTCATGCCCCCGGCGGACCCACTCGCGACCCAGCGCGTGGACGCGCGCCGCGGGGGCGTTGTTCTCCGGCGTGAAGTAGTGGCTCAGGTACAGGATGTGCATGGCTCAGCGCTCGTCCCAGAACAGCTGCTCGTGATAGCGCAGCGTGCGCCGCGAGGTGCGCACCCGCGCCTGCGCCGCCGCGAGGTCCTGGCCTTCGAGTTCGCCCAGTGCGTACTTGATGCCCAGGTACGGGAGGATGAAGTCCTCCTGGTAGACGAAGGTCGAGACGCGCGGGTTCACCTCGAGGAGCTTGTCGCCCTTGAACTGCAGATTGACGAACCAGTCCAGGCCGAGAGCACGACACGTCTCGCGCGCGGAGGCGACCAGGTCCGGCCGGTCGACGGTGCGGAACGACATCGCGAGGCCGGTGTCGATCGCCTCGCGAGTCTTCGTCTGGTACAGGAGCAGCTCGCCCCCGGCGGCGAGCGCGTCCACGGTGTACTCGGGCGCCTCGACGAACTCCATGACGAGCAAGCGCGGGAAGGGGATCAGATCGCGGAAGGCGGCGACGGCCTCGTCCAGGGTCATGACGACGCTGTTGGGGCGCTCGTGCAGGACGATGCCCGCGCGGTCGACGTCGGGGCGCAGGATACGGAAGCCGCGCGAGCCTTTGCTCACCGGCGGCTTGAAGCAGACCGGCCGGTCGGGGTAGCCGAGGCGCTCGCAGGCGGCGACGAACTCGTCCAGGTCGCCCGGCTCGAGCGTCTCCGGCTGCGGGACCGGCCTTCTCGCGAGGGCCGCGTGCATGGCGGCCTTGTCGTTGCACAGGTCGATCGCCGCGGGGCTCGCGACGAGGGCGCGCGTGCCGAGCCGCTCGAACACGGCCCGCGCCCGCGACACCGGCCCGACCTCGGCCGACGACTGCACGAACAGGACGTCGGGGCGCTCGCGCTCGACCACGCTCGCGAGCACCCCGACGTACTCGGAGGAGGCGCCCGGCGGAACGGTCTCGAAGCCGTCGCAGAGAAGGCGGCCGGCGGCCTCGGCGCGTACGTCGGTGCCGACGATCGTGACGTCGCGCTCGCCGTTGGTCCTGAGCATGCGGATGAGAGCGGCGGCGCCGGGGCAGCCGGCGGCGGTGAGGACGATCTTGAGGGGCGCGAGGGTCATGGACTGCGGACGCCGGCCGCGGTCAGAGGATCCAGCGGTAGACCTCGAACACCTCGGCGAACTCGCAGCCGATGTTGATGCCGCGCGTCAGGGCGACGTTGCGGATGTAGTCCTCACGCGTGTAGTTGCGGTGGCCCTGGCTCTCGTAGCACGCCAGGGCCTCGACCTTCTTCTCCACGTGGCGCTCCTCGAGCCGCACGTACGCCTGCTGCTGGAAGTTGAGGTTGTTCCAGGGGATCTCGTAGGCCATCACCGTGGTCCGCTTGAAGGCGCGCAAGCCCTCCTCGGCGATCGTCTTGTGGTCCTGGTGCAGGTCGATGAGCGCCGGCAGCAGCACGCAGTCGGGGTCGAGCTCCTGCTGCAGGACGATCATCTCCTCGAGGATGTCCTGGCGAAGGGTCGGGAACATGCGGACCTCGAAGTCGTAGACCCTGAGGTCGGCCTCGGGGATGCCGAGGATCGCCGTCGCGGCGCGCACCTCGTGCTTCAGCACGTCCTTGGGGAAGCCCTTCGGGACGCTCTTGGCCGCGGTCGAGAAGGCGGCGTAGGTCACCTTGACGTCGTTCTCGATGAGGCGCGCCATGGTGCCGCCGCAACCGAACTCGCCGTCGTCGGTGTGGGGGGCGAGGACGAGGACGTTGTCGAAGCGCTCGATGCTCACGGGCCGTCTCTCCTGCGGTTCGCTGGCGGGGGCTGCCGAGGGCCGTCAGCCGCGGGCCGCGCCGGACAAGCCCCGGCACAGCTCGGCGTAGAAGTCTATCAGGTCGCCCTCGGCGCGCTCCCACGAGTAGCGCCGCGCGACGGCTTCGCGGCCGCGCGCGCCCATCGCCGTGAGCGCCTCACGGTCGGCCAGCAGCCGGCAGACGCCGGCCAGATGGCCCTCGACGCCGACCGGCACGGCGACGCCGCAGTCCTCGGCGCGCACCAGCGCGCCGCGGCCGGGCAGGTCGCTGACCAGCGCCGCAAGCCCGACGGCCATGCCCTCGAAGAGCTTCGTCGGGACGGTCGGATGCGCGTACTGCGTGCTGGACACGGACGGCACCCAGACGACGTCGGCTGCCGCGAGGTAGCGCGGCAGCTCCGCCGGCGCGACGCGGCCGAGCAGTTCGACGCGGTCGGCGAGGCCGCCGGCCAGACGGGCGTGGACCTCGGCGTCCAGGTCGAGTGATGCGAACGTGCCCCCCAGGTAGAGCAACGCCTCGTCGGCCGCGAGGCGCTCCATGACGTCGAGCATCAGGGCGCAGCCGCGGTTGCGCGACAGGCTGCCGACGTAGATCAGCTTGAGCCGCGGGTCGCCGGCGAGCCGCGGGAGCGGCTCGGCGTCGAGGAAACGGCTCAGGCGCGGGTGGTTCGGGAGCACGGCGCGCAGCGCCGGTCTGCGGTCGAGGGCGGCGAACTGGTCGTCGACGACCACGACGGCCCCGTCGCCCAGCGCGGCGAGGCCGCGCTGGGCCACCGCCGTCGCTCGTCCGGCACACGGCCTTATCCGCGCCGGGATGTAGGGCTTGGCGGCGACCTGCTCGGGGACGTACTCGTGCATGTCGTACACGAGCCGGGGAACGAAGGCGCGGACGGCCGGGAACAGGGTGAGCAACTCGGGGTCGTGGACGTGCAGGACGTGTGGCCGGCGATCCCGCAGGTGACGTGCGACATCGACGGCGCTCATCCAGCGGGCCGAGCGACCGCGCTTCGGCAGCGGCGCGCGCAGGACGTCGTGCTCGTCGCGCCGTCCGTCGCCGCCCGGGACGAGGAACGTCACGTCGTAGCCCGCCTGCGCCAGACTGCGGCACTCACGCTCGTAGATCCGCGGGTCGTCCGGCTCGTGCACGACCGACAGATGAAGCACGCGGGTCACGGCGTCGCTCCCGCGGGGGTCTGCCCCGACGTCGTCTGGATGTCGCCGGGCGCGTCCTCCTCGGCCGGTTCGACATCCTCGCCCATCGCTACCTTCCAGCGTCGCGCGAGGTCCCAGGCGGAGGTCGCCGATCCTCCCTGGGCGCGGACCTGGTCGACGAGGCGCCAGTAGACGCCGTCGTAACCCTGCGCCGAACGCTCGTCGAACCGCACGTTGTGCCAGAGGAGGGCGGCGCCGCCCCCGCCGGCGCGGACGCGCTCGAGGATCTCGAGCGCGACGCGCTCGGCCTCGGCGGCGCCCAGCGCCCGGTACTGAACTCCCTGGAGCCCCGTGTCCATCAGGGCCAGCGGTACCTCGAGCAGTTCGAGGGGCCGTTCGGCGCCGAGACGATATGGGTGAAAGGGGAAGGACGCGCCGCAGCGGAAGCCTTCGTGCTCGGCGAAAGCGAGACTCGAGTCGTAGGCGATGCGCGCCGCGTCGACCAGGGGGAGCGTCTCGTGGTAGAGGCAGCGCAGGTAGTGGTAGCGGACGCCGCGGATCGCGCTCCCGGCGCGCCGCTCGAGATCCCGCCGGTCCTCGTCCAGCGGCGCGACGCCCAGGCGGTCCCGGTCGTTGCCGTGGAGGCCGACCTCGCGTCCTGCGCGGCGCAGCAGGTCGAGCGCGGCGGGGATGCGCCGCCTGTAGGTCCGCGGCTGCGCGCCGTCCTGACCGTGTGAGTGGCTGGCGATGACGAAGAAGGTCGAGGTCACGCCGCGCGCGTCCTCGCCCCCGAGCAACTGCGGGAAGGTCCAATGCGGGTCGCTGCGCCGCGGGAGGTGCACCGTGAGCCATCGCCACAGGTCGCCCGTCTCGCGGCCCAAGGCCGGCCAGTCGGCGTGACACAGCGCGCGTGCGCCGCGGTAGCCGGTCGCGGCGAAGCCGCGCGGCGTCCAGCGCCAAAGGTTGTCGAGGTCGTGCGTGAGGGCGATGGCGAAGCTCGGGACCTCTCCCCACATCCACCCGGATGCCGCAAGGGGCGCCGCGCCGGCGGCGTCCAGCCGCGGCGCCAGGACGGCGCGCAGCAGCGCGACGTAGCCATCCACGGCCGGGTCCTCCAGCCGGAGGGCAGGGTCGGAGGCGAAGACACTGGAGGCGTATGGAAGCCGGCCGAACCGGTCACGGTCCCCCGAGGTGTGCTCGTCCCAGCAGGCGAGAAGCGCGAAGGCCGAGGCGACGAGGTCGAAGGGCACGGCGAAGTCCCCGTCGGCCAGCCAGGCGCCGACGGCCGTGCCGGCCGGTGTCCGCACACCCGTGAAGCTGCCCGGAGGCAGTGCGCGGTCGCGGGCGAAGACCTCCATCGCGACGGCGCTGGTGGGGATCGTCGGCACCCCCGGGACCGGCACCGGCGCGTAGGCGAGCGCGCAATCGCCTGCGGCCGCGCGCTCGCGCACCAGCCGTGCCCGCCGCCCGAGCGGCGCGAACAGCGTGTCGAGTGCCCACGCGGCGCGCGGAACGAACTCGTCGGGCGCGTCGACGAGGATCTTCAGCTCGGGCAGGCTCACGGGCGACCTTGTGCGGCGGGCGGCGTCACACGTCCACCCTCGCCCGCGGCGCTCGCGTCACGACCTGCTTCGCCACAGTGACCGCGTTGCGCAGGCCCGGGACGGGGTCGTCGAGGGCGTGCAGTCCGTCCATGCGTGTGCCGCGGAGCGAGCGCAGGTAGTCGCCGGCGTTCCGCTGGCGTTTGGCGATCTCGAGTACGGCCAGCGGCACGTCCTTGTTCGCGACGATCCACTTCACGCCGTCCAGCTGGCGAGGCGCCAGGTACGGGTCGCCGATGGCGTCGCGGTAGGCGACGAAGGAGAGATTCACGCCGCAGGCGGCGGCGAGGCCGTGCCACTTCCAGTGCCGGGCGTTGACCTCCATGAAGCGGTAGTGTCCGTCGCGCGGGTCGCGCTTGAACTCGACCTGGCTGACGCCGTGAAGGCGCAGCTCCTTGAGGAGCCGGAGCGCCGCCTCGGCGAGCTCCTCGTCCCAGACGCTCACGGCGGCGAGGCAGCTGCCGCCGGAGTGCGGGTACTGGCGCAGCTTGTGGGCGGTGAAAACGGCCAGCGGCCGCGAGCGGGCGTCCAGGTACGAGCCGACGGTCCAGAGCTCGTCCTCGCCGCCGGGGATGCGCTCCTGCAGCATGAGCACCCCGAGGTCGTCGACCTTGTCGTAGATGCGCTTCAGCTCGGCCGGGGTCTCGACGTCGACGATGTGGCGGTGAAAGCGGAGCTTGAACGCCAGCGACTCGACCGGCTTGAGCAAGGCCGGGTAGCGGACTTCGCCGGCCGCCGCCTCGAGCTCCGCGCCGGAGCTCACGAAGATGGTTCTCGGCGTCTCGACGCCGACGCGCCAGGCCGCCTCCATCTGGGCGCGCTTGTCGTAGACGCACCGCATCTCCTCCCAGCCCGAGAACGGCACGATGTACCAAGGTTCGAGCCGCTCGGCGTGGCGTGAGAGCGGCCAGATGAACTCGTCGTGTGTCGGGAAGACGACCGCAGGCTGCGGCAGCCGGCGGCCGAGATCCTCGAGAAACGCGACGAACGCCTTCTCGTCGGCGCGCGGTTCCGGACAGACCATGCCCACGCCGTAGCGCGACGAGAAGCCGATGGCGTCTTCCGCCGCGTCGATGGCGATCAGTGGCACGCCGTGCCGGCCGAGGTTGCGGAGCACGCCGAGACCGCAGGCGTAGCTGACCTGCAGGACGACGGCGGGAGGGCGCTCGGCCGCGCGGGTGAGGAAGCGCGACATCCTCACGGGCGTCCCTCCTTCGCGATGAAGCCGGCGCGGCCGACAGAGCGCTCCAGGAGGCGGTCACGATCCATCCATCGGTCCTTTCGTCACGTCACCCCGGGGCTTGGCACAAGGTCAACGGGGTCTCTTTCTACCGCGCCCCTGCGACTGCCTGCGCGTAAATGTCGAGCATGTGAAGTGCGTTGCGTTCCCAGGTGAGCACTTCGGCCACCCGGCGTCCGGCCTCCCCGACCGATCGCGCATGACTGGAGTCGGCGAGGAGTGTCGCGACGGCCCGGGACAGGGCATCGACGTCTCCGTAGCGGACGAGGTAGCCGCTCACGCCATCGGCGATGAAGTCGGCCGGGCCCTGCTCGAGGCAACCGATGACGGGCGTCCCCTGCGCCATCGCTTCCAGGTGCACGAGCCCGAACCCTTCCGGCGCGCTCGGCACGGCGAACACGTCGGCGCGCGCCATCATCCTGAGGAGGTCGCCGTGCTCGAGGCGGCCGACGAAGCGGGTGCTCTCCGTGACGTCGAGCCTCTCGGCGAGCGCCACGAGACGGCGGCGCAGAGCGCCCTCCCCGGCGATCACGCAGCGCAGGTCCTCGTGGTCGGGGCGCAGACGGGCCAATGCCTCGAGAACGTGTTCGAACCCCTTGCCCTCGACGAGACGGCCTGCCGCCATGACCACCCTGCACCCGGGCAGGTAGTCGCTCGGGGTCGCGCGCTCGAGATCGGCCGGCAAGCCGTTCTGCACGACGTGCACGGCGGCGAGCGGGATTGCCGCGGTGAGGCGGCGCGCCAGCACGCCGGAGACGACCACCACGCCGGCCGCGCCCCGCAGTACGTCGGCGATGCGCCGCGCCGCGGCGCCGCCGCGCTCGAGCCCGCTGTTCACGTCGGCGCCGTGGACGGTGACGACGTACGGGACCCCCAAGTCACGGCTGAGATGCGCGGCGACAGCGCCGTCGGGCAGCGCCTGATGGGCGTGGATCACGTCGAAGCGCTCCTGCCTGAGCACCGGCAGATCACGCAGCCGGCGGTAGGCCATGTCGCCGAGGCGGTCGAAGAGGATGCGCCGGGGCGGCTGCGGAAAGCGCGGGTAGTCGACCGCGATCCCGTCGCGGACCGCACTCGCCGGCTTGCCGCCACGGCGCCGCATCCTGCGGCTGAACCAGAGGATGCGCGGGATCCACGGCGTCGGGGAGATGACGTGCAGCTCGACGCCGAGGGCACGGAGGGCGACGCTCTGGTCGTGCACGAAGAGGTGCCGGTCGACACCCGGGTACGGGTAGAGGTGTGAGACGACCAGGACCTTCACGGGAGATTCACCGGCACCACACCGCCGTCGGCGTTCACGGGCTCCGGGTCGGCCGCCGGTGCGCGGTCGGCCGCCGGCGTGGGGTCCGCCCCGTTCGGCGGCATGGCCAGGATCGCCAGGGCGAGGCCGAACAGCGCCCACATGGGCGCGAAGGCGAGTGACCGGCTGGGCCCCAGAGCGCCGATCGCGAAGCCTACCAGCGCCGCGAAGGTACACGTGGCGAGGTAGCGCAAGAACGGGTCGCCGGGGGCTCGCGCGCAGCGCAACAGGCCGCCGAGAAGGACGACGATGAAGGTGAGGGTAAAGGCGAGGCCCACCAGTCCGCCTTCCGCGTACACCTCGAGCCACCAGTTGTGCAGGTTGCCGATCTCGACGGCCGACGTGCCGGAGGTGATGATACCGGGGGTCTGACCGGGCCCTACGCCGAGGAGCAGGGAGCCGCCGGCGATGGTCAGCCCCCTTTCGTACAGGGTGGTGCGGATGTCGCCCGAGCCCTTGCTGGCGGAGACGTCGCGCACGAGGCCCGAGAGCCGGAACTGCCGCAGCATGGGGGACTCGGACTCGTTGAACAGCAGGAACCCGGCGCCGACGAGAAGGCCGATCCCAAGGAGAGCCCCGAGGGCCCAAGCGCGGCGCGTCTGCAGCCACGCTCCGGGGCGCACCAGCAGGATCAGCGCGACGAAGGTGGCGATGCCGGCCGCGAGGAGGCTGGACCTGGAGCCCGTGCGCACGAAGGCGAGGGCGCCCGGCACCGTGAGGACGACGGCTAGGGCCAGCCAGCGGAGGCGACGGGTGAAGAAGGGCACGCAGAGCAGGAACGGCCAGCAGATCGCCAGGTACGTCGCGAGGTCGTTCTGGTTGTGGAAGACGCTGGTGACGGCGTAGCTCTGCGAACCGTCGTCGAGCAGCAGGCGAGACGTGGGCAGACGGTAGCCGATGGTGTACTCGAGCACCGTGAACCCGACGATCGCCAGGTAGGCGACGATCATCGTCACGCCGAAGAGACGGAGGCGGCGGCGGCTCACGCCGGCCGCCGCCGCCGCCGCGACGACCGCCAGCATGGTCCCCAGAAGGGCGAGATAACGCAGGCCGGCTGCCTTGTCCGGCGCCCAGAGAAGGGCGATGCAAAGCCAGCCGGCCCACAGCGCCAGCGGCAGGGCCGGGCGCCACCTGGAGCGCCCGGCGGTCCTCAGGTCCGCCAGCAGCGCCACGGGCACGCCGACGACGACCACGCCCACGAGCAGCACGCGGAAGGCGAAGAGCTGGGGAAAGGCCGGCAGGCCGGCGGCGGGTCCGAGGATCGCCGCCAGCGGCAGGAGCAACGCCAGACCCGCGAGCACCGGAGCCAGACGCAGTGTCGCGAGCTCGTCATGGAAGAGGGCGACGCCGGCCGCCGCGACGAGCAGCAGCAGGGCGGCGGCGGCGGGCAACGGCCTGACGGCGAGACCCCAGGCGAACGCGATCGTCAGCAGCGCGCCGACGCCGAGGACGGCGAGATCGGCGCCCCAACGCCGGCCCGGCGCCGCTGTGGCCTCGGACGTCGTCTTCATGGCTCGACCATGCCGGCGCCGGACGGTGCGGGGAAGAGGTTCATGGTGTGAGCGTATCCTTCTCGGCCATCTCGAGGCGCGCCTCGATCTCGAGGTCCGCCGCCTCCTCCTCCGCCGACTCGGGCTCCGCCAGGCTGGGCGCGGGCGTGCGGACCCCCCCGACACGGCCCCAGGCTTGCCGAAGCCTGCGGCGCTCGCCGGACGTGAAGAACCCGCTGAGCACGAGCGTCAGCGGGAAGAGCGCCACCGCGGGAAGCGTCGCGACGGTGCACCAGACGAGCTCGTCGAGCGGCATCGCCGTCCGCAGCCCGGTGGCCCACATGACCGCGCCGACACCGGCCAGCGAGAGCACGGTGGCGCCCAGCATCTTGACGAGACGCGTCCACTCGAACGGTATGTGGTAGTAGCGTTCCGAGTAGAAATAGATCGTCACCGCGAGGATCGCGTAGCCGGCCACGGTGGTCCAGGCGGCGGCCCACATGCCGTACGCCGGCACGAAGACGAAGTTGAGGCCGACGTTGACCGCCGAAGCGATCAACACGAAGACCGGGATCATGGTGTTCTTCATCGCCACGTTGGCGCCGACCCAGAAGACGGTGTAGATGGCGTACAGGGCGATGGACAGCGTGAGCACGAAGGTCACCCCGGCGACGCCCCAGTACCGCTCGTTGAGGAGCACGTGCGAGATGAGCGGCAGGAAGGCCCCCAGCAACACCAGCAGGAGCCCGTTGAGGGCGAGGAAGTAGGTCGAGCTGCGCGCCACGATGCGGCGGTGCTCCGGCGGGTCGTCGAGCTTGGCGTAGTGCCACTGCGGCCACGCCATGCGGAAGGCGGTCAGCACGAGGTAGAGCGGCTGCGCCAGCGCGTTGGCGACGGTGTACAGGCCCACCTCCTTTATGCCCTGGTAGCGCATCAGGAAGAAGCGGTCGGAGAACTTGAGCCAGTAGAACGAGATGCCGGTGAACATCGCCGGGACGGCGAAGGCCAGCATCGGACGCATGACCTTGCGGTCGGGGAGCAGGTTCAGCTTGCGCACGTAGGTCGGCAGCAGCGACACCTGCAGACCGACGGCCGTGAACAGGTTGGCCAGGAGCACGCCCATCGCCCCCCATTTGAAGACGGCGACGAACACGATGGAGAGCGGCACCTGGACGACGATCCTGGCCAGCGTGTAGGCGGTGAAGACCCACGGCTTGTGCTCGAGCCGGAAGAGAACGAACGGAATGTCGTTCAGGTTGGTGAAGAACAGGGTCAGGAGCGCGACGGCGAAGTAGCGCCAGTCGCCGGCTGAGTAATCCCCGCTCAGTACCAGCGGCGCCCAGTAGGGCAGGAGCAGGCCAAACGCGCCGAGGAGCAGCGCCGGGTACACGGTCGAGACCCAGAAGACGTTGGTGACCACCTTGCGCCGCCCGGCAAGGGTCGTGTCGGCAAAGTAGAAGCGCGAGAAGGTGACGTCGAAGCCGAGGGTGACGAACACGTCGAGGAAGGTGGTCACCGCGACGACCATGCCGAGGATGCCGTAGTCGGCCTTCGACAGGAACGCGGTGTAGAGGGGCAGCAGCAGCGCGACGAGCAGCTTCTGCAGGGCGCGGCCGGTGCCGTAGATCACCGAGTCCGACAGGAGGACTCCGTAGCCCCCGACCTCACCGCGGCCGGGGCTGCCTGCGCCCGTCGTGCGTCGCAGGATGGGGATCGTGGGCCTCCGATAGCTGGTGGGTGCGGCCGGCGCCGCCACGCGCCGGCTTGCCGTCATCGCTGAGGGATTCTACCATCGATGACTCGGCCGGCCGGCGCGCCCTCGGGGCACTCCGGACCCGCTCGACGAGGGGTGATGGCAGCCATGGACGCGATCCACCAGCGGGGCGAGTGCAGAGTCCGTCGCCGGCCGGGCGCGTGAGCCGCGAAGCGCCGCCCGCCGCGTCCGACGCGGGCACAGCAGTCGTCGTCGGCATGTCGGGTCCCACGGGGCTCGCCGTGGTGCGGGCGCTGGCCCCGCACGGGGTGACCTGTCACGCGGTCCATCCCGACGGGAGCACGCTGGCGATGGCCACGCGGCTGGCGCAGAGGGCGGTCTGCCCCGACTGGCGACGCGACCCGGAAGCGTTCGTCAGCTTCCTCCTGGACCTCGCGAGCCGCCTGCGCGCAGGGACGGAGGCAGGCGGGGGCGCGGCCGACGAGGCAGCGCCGCCGTTCGCCTCCGTCTTCGTCTGCGACGACGCCGCTCTCGACGCGGTCTGGCCGCACGCCGACCAGCTTCGCGCCGCCGGCCTGCGCGCGACGTTCACTTCGCGCCGCTCGCTGACCGAGTCGCTCGACAAACGCACCCAGATGGCGGCGGCCGCCAAGGCCGGCGTCGCTGTTCCCTGGACCCGTTGGGGCACGGCCGAGGAACTGCAGGGCGTCGCCGACGAGTGTCCGTACCCCGCGATCCTCAAGCCGGCGTTCTCTCATCTCGGCGTCAAGGCGCTGGGCGCGAAGGCGCTGCGCTGTGCCACCGCGGACGAGGTCCGCGCCGCTCTCGAGCGTGTCGCCGGCATCGAGGTGCTGCTTCAGGAGTACGTGCCCGGGGGCGACGACGAGCTCTACACGGCGGGGCTGTTCGTCTGCGACGAGGGGCACGTGGCGTTCACCGGTCGCAAGCTGAAGCAGCACCCGCCCGGCCTGGGGATCGCCCGCCTCGCCGAGCAGGTGGACGCGCCGGCCCTCATCCCCGGCAGCGTCGCGCTGCTCAAGGAACTGGGCTACGAGGGCATCTCCCAGGTCGAGTACAAGCGCGACCAGCGCGACGGCAGCTACCGCCTGATGGAGGCGAACTTCCGGCCCTGGATCTGGATCGGCCTCGCGACGGCCTGCGGTACCAACCTGCCGCTGGCGGCGCACCGCTGGGCTCGCGGCGACGAGTCCTGGAGGGCCGGCGCCTCACCGGCCGGCGAGGGGCGCACGCGCGCTCCCCGCCCGGCGAGCCGGCCGAGGCGCTGGGTGTGGGCCATCCCGGAGGGCGCGTACACGCTCCGTGACCTGCGCCGCGGTACACTGCCCCGGTTCGAGCAGTGGCGTGGGATGCGGGCCGAGGCCTTCTACTCGCGTTCCGACCCGGCGCCCTTCCGGCGCGCGTTGACGGACGGCATCGCCAACCGGCTCGGGGGGCGCGAGGCGGGACGGCGACTGCGCGGAGCATGCCGGGCCCTGCGCCAGGCGCTCACCGTACCCGCCGTCGGCCTGGCGGCGGCGGCTCTCTGGTCGGATTGGCGGCGCGCCGGCCGGCGCAGCGTCGCCGGCGCAAGGCCCGCCGTCGGTCTGCCCGGCCCCGGTCCGGCGCTCGTGCTGACGCCGCATCCCGACGACGAGACCATCATGTGCGGCGCCACGATCGCCGCGCTGGCCCGCCGGGGTGACCACGTGCGGGTGGTCGGCGTGACCACCGGCGCCGCCACGGCCGTCGGTCTGCCCGGCGGCTCACCGAGCGACGCGGC
>Ga0315289_10005823_pt1 | contig 18148 bp, 7 predicted proteins | sample YL17G11_40_MG_FD_203452 | JGI IMG/M metagenome (GOLD analysis project Ga0315289, IMG submission 203452) | Sediment microbial communities from Yellowstone Lake, YNP, Wyoming, USA - YL17G11_40 | ecosystem: Environmental > Aquatic > Freshwater > Lake > Sediment | place: USA: Wyoming | collected... | reverse complement strand
GCGGCGACGGGCGTCGCCGCCGCCGTCGCTCCTCCTCCCCCGACGCCCCCGCCTCCGCTCACGACGCTCGCGGCCCTCGACGCGGCCTGAGTCCTCGACCGGGGAGCCGAGGCCGCCCCGACGGTCGTCGTCTCCTGCGGCACGCGACCGGCAGCGCGCATCGCCGCGGCCTCGGCAGCGACGGCGGCCGACGCGTCTGCCTCGCGCGCGAAGCGGCCGAGCGACCTCGACTTCCCCGCCTCGAGGATGCGGGCCTCCCAGGCGGCCGACTCCTTGTCCCAGACGACGGAGCGGAAGCGCGGCGGGGCCGAGGGGCGGCGGGCAGGAGCAGGAGCGGGAGGGTTGGCGGCGGCGGTCGCCCCCGCTGCTCCAGCGGCGGCACTTGCTCCTCCGCCGTCGGGGGACGCGCCGCGCGGGGAGGCCCCGCGGGGCGAGGCGCCCGAGGGGATCGAGAGCGGCGGGCGGCCGCGGCCGCGGGGGGCGGCGGCCGCAGCGGCGGGGGCGGCAGCAGCAGCTGCCGCTCCGTCCGAGTCGGCTCCTCCGGAGGAAGAAGCAGCGACGGCGGCGGCGGCGGCGCGCTTGCCGCTGCCCCTCGGAGCGCGGGGCTTGTGGGCCGCGCCGCCAGAGGAGTTGCGGCGCGAGAGGGGCGCGGCAGAGGGAGCGGCGCCGCCGGCGTCCGCGAGGGCGAAGAGCGCCCCCACGGCGTCATCTGCGGCGTCCGAGGCATTCGCAGCAGCAGCAGCGGGAGCAGCCTCGAACTTGCCCGTGGCGGTGTTGAAGCCGACGCCCCACTGATACGCCCCGCCGGCGGCAGCAGCGGCAGCAGGAGCGGCAGCGTCGGCAGGAGCATTCTCGACGTCGTCGTCGTCGTCGTCAAAGGCCGGGGCCTGCGCGAGCGCGGCGAAGGGCGAGAGGGTCGCCGTCGCCGCGGCGCTGCGCGGAGGGGCCGGCGTCGAGGCTCCGGGGTGGCCAGCAGAGGAGGAGGGCGGCGCGGGCGGCGAAGAGGCCTTTGCCGCCGCGGCAGCCGCTGCTGCCGCTGCGCCGGAAGTCGAAGCGGCGACGACAGCGATCGACTTTGTCGGCGTCGCTGTCACCGGCTTGGCGCTGCCGTCGGCTCCGCCGTCGGCGGCCTCCGAATTGGAATTGTCCTTGAGCCTGTTGATCGCAGTTCGTTCAGATGCCGCGCGTTGGGGAGTGGTGAGAAAGGGGGAGAGAGCGAAAGAGGGAGAGTGAAATGGGCGAGAAGAGGAAGGGCAAGGGCCAAGACGCAGGGCAAGCAAAAAAGATGCGGAGCAAGAGCTGAAGCTTAGTTTGAATTTTTTTCTCGCTCGAAGGGATTGTGCCTTCCTCGGGCCACCACGCTGGGCCTCTCTAGAAGCCGGAAACGCAGCCAGGCGAACCCAAAGCGACATCTAGCACACCTCGGGGCAGCAATTAGGAGCACAAAGCGAGTTTAGAGCTCGCGCGAGCGCGCGAGAGCTTCGAGAGAGAGATAGACAACCAACTCGAGCTCGATGGCCTGAGGAGAGAGAAGCCGAGGAGAACAACGGCGACGACCATGTTTTTGCTCTCGCATTCTACGCATCAATAGTTGTCGCGTAGAGCTGTTTTCTCTCCGCAAATGTGCGCAGTGCGAGTCGCGCGATGCTCGCGGAGGCCGAGAAGAAGGGCAGGAGGGCGCGGAAGGGGGGCCAGCAACAGCAGACTTTTTTCGACTATAAGGCAACATCATCTTCGAAGCAAACCCATCGCGCTCGTTTTTTTCGACGTCAAGTCGAACGAACCGACTCCCTCGTCGCAGCCGCGACAAGGACGTACCTTCCCGTCGCCACGCCGTCTGGCGGGCCAGGATGCTCCATAGTGGTAGTCAGGGGACTACAGGAAGGCCGTTTCTTCTCGAAGCGTCGCTCTGCTTGCAGCTTCGTTTTTTTGGTCCGCGAACCAAAAACGCCGGAATCGAGCGGGAAGAGAGCAAGAGGAGCGGAAAAAAAAGTGAGAGAGGGTTCGAGCGGCTCTTCTCCTCGGGCTCTTCTCCTCGCGGAAAATCGAAGAGACGGAAAGAGGGCCCGCCTCCGTGCCGAGCGCCCCGAGCGCTAGAATAGCCTTAAATTGCCATCGCAGAGACTTGGCTGATCCATTTTCTGATTGTGGGTGGATTCGCAGTATAGTTTGGAGGGAGAGCTTGTCCCCGGTGTGAGCGAGGCGATTTTTTGGAAAGAAGATGCGCTGGGGCGATCGGGCGACGCCAGGAGGTGGAGGCGACCAAGCCCGAAGCAGAAAAAAAAAACGGAAAAGCGTCGCCAGTCTCTCCTCCTCCTCTTGCTTCTGTTCCAGCAAGGGGGGCTCGGTCAGCCCCCTTCCCGCCGCTCCGCGCCGCGCCGGCCTCCTCGGTCGCCGCGTTGAGCGCGCGAAAACGCGCGCGCTTCAAGGCGCCGTCTTGGTACCTCCCCGGCGGCGGAAGAGGCTCTCTTCGCTTCTCTTTCTTTCCGTCGTCGAGCGCCCCTCTCTCGCGCGCCCGCGGGCCCGGGGTGGGTGTCTCCTTGTTGTTGCTAGCTCGAAACTCTCGGCGCACTCGCGCGCCCTCCTCGAATGCAAAAGGAGCAGCGAAGGGCACGGCCAGCCATAAGAGAATGCGCTGCTGCTGTGGGGAGGGATTGAGCAGCTCCTCCCCGCCTCCTCCTCGCCAGCGCGCGGAGGGTCGGAGAGAGAGGGAGGGAGGCAGGCGAGAAGAGAAAGGAGAAGAGAACGAGGAGAGAGGAAGAAAAAAGTCAAGAGTTTTTTTCCATTTCCCCTCTCCCTCTCTTCTCGAGGAGAGATGCCGCCTGCTGTCAACGCGCCGGGCTGCTCGGCTCGAGGGCCAGTGTCCCGCCCGCTCCGCCTCGGTGCAGCGTCGATCCTCCCCTATACTCCCCTGCGCCTGGTCCCCACCGAGCAGGGCGCCTCGACCCCCAATTCTCAGGTCCGCGTCAACGGGCGCCGTCGACGATGGCGTGGCGCCTCGGCCGTCGTCGCCCGGTCGTCGCCGTCGCCATCGAGCCAGGTCTCGTCGGCGGAGAGGCTCTCCGCGGGCCTCGAGCGGCTCGCGGCGGCAGACGGAGACGTCGATGACGACATCGGCGTGCAGCTCGCCAGGCTGAGAGAGCAGGTGAGGGAGACAGGGAGAGGGGTGCCTTTTTTCCAAGATCGATGCTTTGCTCCCTCTCTCGTTGCCGTTTGCTCACCCTCTCTCGACACCTTCCAACTCTCTTCCTCTCTCTCTCTCTCTTCCTCTCTCTCTCTCTTCCTCTCTCTCTCCCTCAGGCCTCGGACCTCCAATCCCAGCTCGACGACGCCTACTCCGCCGCCTTCGGAGGCCTCTCGTACGACAAACCTGTCGAAGGAGAGGAAGGACGAGGCGAGGTCGAGCCGCTCGAGGCCCCCTCGCGGTTCACCGAGGCCGACTTTCTCGCGCTCGGCCGCGGCGACCCGGCCGCGGCGCGGGCGCTCCTGTCCGCCAAGGCCGGAGAGGCGGCGGCGGCGGGCGACGCCGCCGCCCCCCGTCGCCTCCTCTCATGGCCGGCGTTCCAAGCCAAGGCGGCGTCGCTCAAGGCCACCAGGTCGCGCGTCGAATCGGAGGAGGCCGCGCTCGAGAGCGCGCTCGAGGGCGCACAGGCGCGGCAGCGGCGCGCTGCGGCCCGCCGGAGGAGCGAGGACGCCTCCGACTCTTCCCCGCCGACTCCCTCTCCCTCTCCTTCTTCCTCCCCCTCTCCCTCTTCCTCTTCTTCGCGCAACGTTCGTCCGCTTGCTCACGGCCCGCGCTCCCTCGTCCTCGTCGCCGGCTTCGAGTCCTTCAACGCGCGCCTCTACGAGCTGGCCGCGGCCGACGCCTGCCGCTGCCGCCCGGGGCTGTCGGTGCGCGTCTTCTGCGACGCGGACATCTCGGGCCCGCGGTCGGGAGAGCTCGCCGAAGCCTTGTCGACGGCCGACGCCGTCTTCTGCTCGCTGGTCTTCGACTACGACCAGGTCGAGTGGCTGAGGTCGCGGATCGACTTCGAGAGGACACAAGTGCGGCTCGCGTTCGAGTCGGCGCTGGAGCTGATGGCGACGACGAAGCTCGGAAGCTTCAAGATGGACCCCTCCGGAAAAAGCAAGGGCCCGCCGCCGGCGGTGAAGAAAGTGCTGTCGCTTTTCGGGTCGGGGAGGGTACGTGCCAGAGGGGGGGGGGGGCTTGGTTTCTTTATTTTTTCTCGGAGGGGCGAACGAAAACTTCAAAGAAAGGAGAAGAAGAAGAAACTCTCACGCTCTCTTCCCTTTCTCTCTCCTTCTCTCTGTTCCCTTTTCAACGTCAACAAAAAAAAAACTCTCAAAAAACAGGAAGAGGACCGACTCGCGGGCTACCTGTCTCTCCTGAAAGTCGGCCCGGCTTTGCTGAAATTCCTCCCAGGGCGCGCCGCCGCCGACGTGCGCCGCTGGCTGACCACGTACTCGTACTGGAACTCGGGGGGAAGACAGAACGTCACGTCGATGCTGCTGTACCTCGCCGACGAGGTGCTGGACGTCGCCGCGGCGGCCGAGGGAGGAGGGGGTGGAGAGAGAGCGGGAGGAACGGCGGACTCGAGCTCTGCTTCGCCTTCGAGTCCGCTCGAGGCGCTGTCGGCGTTCGCGGCCAAGCTCCTCCGCGGCGAGGCCTTCGCTTCCGTCTCCGACTCCTCTCCCGATCCCCCCGTTGCCGCCATCGCCGAGCCCGCCCCCATCGTCGAAACCCCAGCCACGGGCTGCGTCCACCCGGCGAGACCGGGACACGTCTTCGCCACGCCGACCGAGTACCTGCGGTGGTACGCCTCCTCGGGGAGGGCCAGCCGCGCGCCGGCGGGCGCGCCCGTCGTCGCGGTGCTGCTGTACCGCAAGCACGTCGTCACCGACCAGCCCTACCTCCCCGAGCTCATCGACGAGCTGGAGAAGGGGGGGCTCGTCCCGGTGCCCATCTTCATCAACGGGGTGGAGGCGCACACCGTCGTGAGGGACCTGCTGACGACGGACGCCGAGCTCGAGGCCGGGGCCGGGAGGCGGGGAGCGGGCGCCGCAGGCCCGGGCGCGGCGGCGGCGCGGCCGGGCCCCGCGCCCCCCTGCGCCCCGGCCCCCGACCTCGCCGCCGAGTTCTCCTCCTACTCCGCGGCTCCCTCCGCCAGGGTCCGCGTCGACGCCGTCGTGTCCACGATCGGCTTCCCGCTCGTCGGCGGGCCGGCCGGGACGATGGAGGGCGGCAGGCAGGCCGAGGTCGCGAGGGAGATCCTGCAGTCCAAGGACGTCCCGTACTTCGTCGCGGCGCCGCTGCTGATCCAGGACGTGCGTGCCTGGGCCAAGGACGGCGTCTCCGGCCTCCAGTCGGTCGTCCTCTACGCCCTCCCCGAGCTCGACGGCGCCGTCGACGCCCTGCCGCTGGGCGGCCTCGTCAACGGCGACATCTTCCTGGTCCGCGAGCGCGTCGCGAGCCTCGCGGCGCGCGTCCTCGCGTGGGTGACGCTCCGCCGGACGCCGCCGGCCGAGCGGCGCGTTGCCGCGGTGCTCTACGGCTTCCCTCCCGGGGTCGGCGCCACGGGCACTGCCGCGCTGCTGGATGTTCCGAGGTCGATCGACGCGATCGTCGGGGCGATGGACGGGGCGGGATACGACCTGGGCCCCGGGAGCAGGGCTCGGGAGAGGCAGGGGAGCGGCGGAGCGGGAGGAGGCAGCGCGGCGGCGGCGGCGGCGGCGGCCGAGGCCGAAACCGGCGGCCCCGAAAAGTGGGCCGGGGTGGGGCAGGCCGTGATCGACGCCCTGGCTCGCCAGCTCCAGCCCCGCGCGCTCGCTCGCGGGGCGGCGGGGGTGCTCGCGGCCGGCGTCGGAGGAGAGGGAGGGGGCGGGGGAGGCGCCCGCTCCGCGGCCCACTTTGGCGCCGTCGCCGCGGCCGCCGACGTCCCGGCCGCGCAGCTCCGGGACTGGCTCTCCTTCCCCCCAGCGTGGGGCCCGACGGAGTGGGGCCCCATCCCCTTCCTGCCCCCGAGCGACATCCTCGTCCGCAGGATGGAGGCTAACTGGGGCGATCTGCGAAGGCAGACGCAGGCCGCCGCGGGAGGGCTGCCGACGGGCGGCGACGGCACGCCCGTCGCCGCCGGCGTCGAGCTCGGCAAGCTGCGGTTTGGCGTGCAGCCCGCCCTGGGGATCGAGGGCGACCCGATGCGCCTGCTGTTCGACCGCGACCTCACCCCGCACCCGAGCTACGCCGCCTTCTACCTGCACCTGCGGCGGGGCTTCAAGGCGCACGCGCTGCTCCACCTGGGCATGCACGGCACGGTGGAGTGGCTCCCGGGGTCGCCGCTGGGGTCGACGGCGCTCTCGTGGCCCGACGTCCTCCTGGGCAACCTCCCCAACGCTTACGTCTACGCCGCCAACAACCCGTCCGAGTCGATCGTGGCGAAGAGGCGCGGGTTCGGGACGCTAGTCAGCTACAACGTTCCTCCGTATGGGCGCTCGGGCCTCTACAAGCAGCTCGCCGCCCTGGGCGACGCCCTCGGGGAGTGGAGGGAGGTCGCCGGCGGCGGCGGCGGCGGCGGCGAGAGCGAGGAAGCGGCGGCGGCGGGCAGCGACGCCGCGGCCGAGGGCGCCGCGCGGGGAGTCATCGCCGACCTCGTCGCGTCCTCGGGCCTCTACAAGGACTGCCCCGTCTCTCTCGACACCGCGGGCCCCTTTTCCCCTCCCCCTTCCCCGCCGACGCCGGAGGGCCTCGGGGCCCTCAGCGCCTCTGAGTTCGCGTCGTACGCGTCTCGACTGACCTCGTACCTGCGGACGCTCGAGGCGCGGCTCTTCTCCGAGGGGCTCCACGTCTTCGGGCAGGCCCCGAACCCGAAAGAGATGGGATCCTATCTGGAAGCGTATTACGGCAACGGGGAAGGGCCCCCGAGGGTCCCCCCGGAGGCGCTGAAGGAGATCGCGGAGGGGAACGGGGTCGCGGCGGCCCGCGCGGCGCTGGAAAGGGCGGAGGCCGGGGCCCCCGCCCTTCCCGCCCCCTCCGCCGCCGCCGGCCCCCCCTCGGCGGCCCGCGACCTCCTCCCGGAGGCGGAGGCGATCCGGTCCCTCCTGCTGCAGAACACCGACGAGCTCTCCGGCCTCCTCGCCGCTCTCGACGGCCGCTACGTCGCCGCCGCACCCGGCGGCGACCTGCTCCGCGACGGGCCCGGGGTGCTGCCGACGGGGAGGAACATCTACTCGCTCGACCCGTTCCGGATGCCATCGGCGACAGCCGTCGCGCGCGGCGCGCGCGCGGCCGACGCCATCCTCAAGGCCCACGCCGCTTCCTCTTCCGCCTCGTCCGCCGATTTTTCTCCGCGGCAGCCCTTCCCAGAGACCGTCGCGGTCAACCTCTGGGGCCTCGACGCGATCAAGACCCGGGGGGAGAGCGTCGGCATCGTCCTGCGGCTCGTCGGCGCGCGCGTCGTCAGCGAGGGCACAGGCCGCGTCGCCCGCTTCGAGCTCGTCCCGCTCGCGGAGCTGAGCCCCCCGGGCCGCCCTCGGGTCGACGTGCTGTGCAACGTTTCCGGGATCTTCCGCGACTCGTTCCGCAACGTGCTCGACCTGCTCGACGCGCTGTTCGAGGCCGCGGCCGCCGCCGAGGGCGAGAGCGACGAGCAGAACTTTATCAGGAAGCACGCCAGGGAGGCCGAGGCGAGGGGGATCGCGCGCCCCGCCTCGAGGCTCTTCAGCAATCCCGCGGGGGACTACGGCTCGATGGTCGGAGAGCGCGTCGGGGCGGGGACCTGGGACTCTGGCGCGGAGCTGGGCGCGACCTGGGCAGCCAGGAACGCCTTTTCCTTCGGGCGCGGCGGCGCCGACGGCGAGGCCGGCGCGGCGCGGCCCGAGCTCTTGGAGTCCCTCCTCTCGACGACGGAGCGCGTGGTTCAGACCGTCGATTCGGTCGAATACGGCCTGACCGACATCAACGAGTACTACGCCAACACGGGGGCGCTGGCGCGGGCCGCCGGGGACGCGAGGGCGCGGAGGGCGAGGGAGGAAGGAGGCAAGGGGAGCGGAAGCGACGACGACGAGAAAGAGCAGCAGGAATCTTTGCTGCCCGCGGTCTCCGTCGTCGAGGCCTTTGGCGACGGGCCCCCGCGCGACCTCGACGCCGTCCTCCGGCTCGAGTACCGCTCCAAGCTGCTCAACCCCAAATGGGCCAAGGCGATGGCCGGAGCGGGCTCGGGCGGCGCCTTCGAGATCGGGCAGCGCATGACGGCGATGCTCGGCTGGGGCGCGACGTCGGGGTTCAAGGAGGCGTGGACCTGGCAGCAGGCGGCCGAAACGTACGTCCTGGACGAGGAGATGGCGTCCACGCTCAGGAGGAACAACCCGGAGGCGTTCAGGAACGTGGTCGGGAGGATGCTCGAGGCAGCGGGGCGCGGGATCTGGGAGGGAGCGGACGAGGAGATGTTGGTAAGGAAAAAGAGTTTTTTTTTCTTCTCTCGGGTTTTTTCTGCTCTTCTTTTGCGGAGAGAGAGAAGAGGAGAAGAAAAGGGGGAACGAAAAAGCTCACACCTTTTTCTCTTTTTCCTCTCAAAAAACGAAACAAAAAACAGGAGAAGCTCCGGAATGCATACAGTGACATCGACGACCGGATCGAGGGCGTGGTCTAGAGAGAGAGAACCAGGAAATTGGGAGAGAGAGAGAACCAGGAATTGCTTTATTTTAACTCGTGTTAGTAGCAGGCTCTTTTTTCTCCTTTCTTTTTTTTCAACTACAACTCGCAGCGCTGGCCTCCATTCACCAGTCGTCGCCCCCTGGGGCCGAGAAGCCCCCTCCCGTGGCGTCCCCCGCCGAGCCGAAGCCGCTGCCGGCGCCTCCGGGAGCCGAGAAGCCCCCTCCCGAGAAGGATCCCGCCTGGCCAAAGCCGCTCGAAGGGCCGCTGTCGTCGTTGTTGAACGAGCCGCTCTGACCGAACCCGCCTGACATCACGGAGGCGCCTCCGCCGTAGCCCCCACCTGTTGCTGTTTTTTTTTAGGAAGAAGAGGGAAGAGAGAGCAAGCGAGAGAAGGCGAGAAATGAGTTTTTTTTTCCTGTCGTGCAACCAGACCTGAAAAGAAAATAGAAAAAAACTCTAGTCTCTCACCTCCATAGGATTGGTGGTGGTGGTGGACTCCTCCTCCTCCTCCTCCCCCCATCATAGAGCTCAGCATCATGCCCCCGAGAGCCCCTCCCATCTGAACAAAAGAATTTGATTGCCGAGAGAGGAAGAAAAAAGAGAGTGAGCATGTTTCGAAGTTTTTTTTGGTCGAAACTTCCTCCTCAACCTCGGAGGACCTCGACAAAAAAAAAAAAACGCACCATGCCCCCCATCCCTCCTCCCATCCCCGAGGCGCCATATCGTGGCGGGCGGCCGTAACCTCCGGGCATCGATCCTCCGAAGCCGCCGTAGCCCCCTCCGTAGCCGCCTGTTTTTTTTAATGATGAAATTTAGGGAATCGAGTGAGTCTTTTTGGGCTTTTCTTTTTCGATCGTTTTCTTCGTTTATCTCCCATAACAAAAACAACAAATTATCCTTACCTGCGTACGACGGGGGCCTCTGGCCATAGTATCCCGGGTGCGCCGAGCCCAGCGTCGGGGAGGAGAGGCAGAGGCCCATGGCAGTGGCCTGGTTTTCGGTTTTTTGAGGAAAAAGAGAGTTGAGCTAGAGGTCGGGAGGGGGAGTCGAGGACGTCGAGGAGTCCACGAGGAACGATTCTCTTGCTCTTTTTTGTAGGCTTCAATTCTCTGCCGTTTGGTGGCTTTTTATCCATCTCGCAATCGCTATTGCCAGAGCACGACGCTCTGATTGATGCTGGAAGATGACGGACCTTGTCGATCTTCTAGCGAACGGGACGAGAGTGTTTTCGATCGACAGCAATGAAAACACGGCGACGTCAGATGCTCCGGCGAAGAAGAAGAGTGGAAGAGTCTCTCTGAGAGAAAGGCATGCAAACTCTCACTTTTCTTTCTTTTCTTGCACCCTCTTCGCGCGCTCCAAGCGCTATCCTTCTTTCGCACGGCCGCGTCTCGTGAGCTCGCTCTCTCTCACACACGCACGCTCGCGTACACCAGCGCACACGACGAAGAGCAAAGAAGAAGCTCCGCTCCCTTTCTCTCTCTTTACGTTTTTGATCGATTGCTCGTCGTCAAAAATCCTGCGCGAAAAGAAACGATGGCCGCAGTCACCGCCCAGCCCTGGGTGGACAAGTAGTGAGTTTCTTTGGTTTCGCAGATGCGTTATTCTCTTCGTCTCCGTCCAACAGAGCGAAAGAGGGAGAGAAGTAGAGAGAAGAGAAGCGTCTGCATCGGGAGAGCGAGAGGAAAAGAAGTTTGCGCGATGGCATCAAAAAAAAGACATTTCAAAAAAAGAAAAAATCAACCTCGACCTCCTCCTTCAACACACCCACCAGCCGCCCGAAAAACATCAATGAGATCGCGCACCAGGAGGAGGTCGTCAAGGCCCTCAACAGGTCCCTCGAGACGGCCAACGTGAGAGTCGTTTTCTGCTGGAAGCAGGAGGAGAGAAAGAAGAGAGGGAGATGCATAGAGACAGGAGTGACTCTTGCTCATTCGACATCAACGTCACCAAAAAAAAACATTTTCAGCTCCCGCACCTCCTCTTCTACGGCCCCCCGGGCACGGGCAAGACCTCGACCGCCCTGGCGATCGCGAGGCAGCTTTATGGGTAGGACAAGATACTACTGCTCACTTCCTTCTTCTTTCTTTTATCTAGAGAGAGAGAGAGAAGGAAAGAAAGAAAGAAATTTCCCTTTCTCACACCCCCTAAAAAAAAAAAAAACTTCCCAACACTTCAGGCCGGAACTCGTCAAGACCCGCGTCCTCGAGCTCAACGCCTCCGACGAGCGCGGCATTGGCATCGTCCGCTCCAAGATTAAGACCTTCGCCTCGGGCGCCGTCGGCTCGGGAGGAGGCGGCACGGGCGCCTCCGCCGGGTACCCCTGTCCGCCGTACAAACTTCTCATCTTGGACGAGGCCGACGCGATGACCGTCGACGCGCAGAGCGCGCTGCGCCGCACGATGGAGACGCACTCGCGCGTCACGCGCTTCATTTTCATCTGCAACTACGTCTCGCGCATCATCGAGCCTCTCGCGTCTCGCTGCGCGAAGTTCAGGTTTGCGCCGCTCGACGGCGGCGCGGCCGACGCCCGCATCGCGTCCGTCTGCGCCTCCGAAGGGGTGACGATGCTCCCGGGGGCGAAGGAAGCGCTGGAGCGCGTGGCGGGCGGGGACCTTCGCAGGGCGATCACGGTGCTGCAGTCTGCGGTGAGGCTGAAAGGGGCAGAAGTGAGCGCGGAGACGCTCGAGGACGTCAGCGGCGCCGTGCCCGCCGCGGCCGTCGAGGCGATTTTCTCGGCGGCTCGAGGGGGCGCGGCGAAGGGCTGCGACGGGACCGAAATGGAAACCGAGACCGCCGCCGAGGCATCTTCCCACTCCTTCGACGCCCTGCAGCGCGCCGTCGACGACGCCGTCGCCGAGGGCTGGCCCGCGCAGGGCATTCTTCTCGGGCTGCAGGCGGCGGTCGTCAAGGAGGCCGGCGTGAGCGGGAAGGCCAAAGGCGCCGCCTGCGCCGCGCTGGCGAGGGCCGACCGCGCGCTGGTCGACGGAGGGGACGAGAGCGTGCAGCTGCTGGCGGCGGCCTCCGGGGTGAGGGACGCGCTGATGGGGGTGGGGGCGTAGAAGAGGAGGGGGCAGGCGCGGTGCTGCTTTGTTTCTCTCTGTTTTTTTGCTAAGAACTGAGATGAAACGGAAAAAAACGAAAAGAATAAAAAAATCACAATTTCGACTCTCTGGTTTCTCTCTTCTTTCTCTCCCCTTTCTTTCCGCTCCCCCTCTCTGCTCCCTCCTGAACCCTCCTGTCGAGGAGAATCGGGGCGTTCTAGGGTGGCAAGGAGCCCGGAAAGGGAAGAAACGAGCTCGGATCGGGAGGGTCACAAGCATGAGTACTGCTGCGACCGCGACGAAGAAAAACGAAAAACTCAATGGCGAGTCTTCTCCTCCAAAGCCCCCTTCATCTTCTTCTCTCGTGCTCTCCTCCGCCGACTTCGAGGCCGCGGCGCAGATGTGCGAGCACGAGTGGATGTCTCACGCCTCTGGGATGAGCGAGGTCGGGAAAGCAGCTGGGGTGGAGAGACGCGGCAGAGAAGGCGGACAAGGCAACGCCGAGAAAAACCGCTTTGACGCCGACGGCGAGACGGTGGCCACCGCCTCGTCTCCTCCAAAGCCTCCTGTCGTCGCCGCCGCCGCGCCCTCCTCGACGCTGGACCCCGTGGCCGCAGGGGCTGCTGCGCCCTGCGGAGCCAACGGAGCGGCTCCGACGGCTCCGCGGGCGGCCAGGCAGCAGCAATTCGCGGAGCAGATTGGGGCGACGCCGATCGACGGAAGAGCCTCGTCGCCGCTGCCGTCGACCCCCTCCTCCGCCTCGGACGACGACGACGAGGGCCTCGACCTCGTCCCGGAGCAGCGCGGCGCCTCCTTCCGGGGCAGGCGGGGCGGCACGACCTCCTCTCGCCTGCCGTTGACGAGCCCGGCGATCTCCGACGGGGGCGGCCTGCGCGACGAGCACGTAGAGGACCCCTGGAGCGACGACGACGAGAGCGAGGACGACGGGCGCGGCGGCCGCGGGGATGCCGCGCGCGGCACGGGCGGCGCCGGCACCGACAGCAACGGCGGCCTCGGAGGCACCCCCATCGCTGCTCTCCGGAGGAGGAGCCGCAAGCTCGGCGGCGGCCGCGGAGGAGGGAGCGTTGTCAGGAGGGCGCTCCTGCCCCCCCCCCCCTCGGCGTCGTCCCCGGGAAGGGAGACGAAGCGCCTCGAAAAAAAGGAGAGGGAAAAAAAGGAGAGGGACCGCTCGCTGCGGTCCCCGGGCAGGCACTTCACCGTCGTCACGACGGCCTCCCTGCCCTGGATGACGGGCACGTCCGTCAACCCCACGCTGCGCAGCGCCTACCTGGCCCGCGCGCTCCCCCGCTCGTCGGTCACGCTCCTGCTGCCCTGGCTCCCCGCCTCGCAGCAGCCGAGCGTCTTCCCGAAGGGCGTGCGCTTTGAGACGCCCGCGCAGCAGGAGGCGCACGTGCGCGAGTGGATCAGGCAGAGGACGGGGTTCGACCCCCCCGGGCTGCGGATCGCCTGGTACCACGCGCGGTACTGCCCGGTGATGAAGTCGATCTTCCCCTTTGGAGGTGAGAAGGAGCGGCATTTTTTTTTCTCTCTTTTCGTTTCGAGGGTTTCTTTTCTTTCGTTCCTTCTCTCTTTTCGTTTCGAGGGGGGTTTCTTTTCTTTCGTTCCTTCTCTCTTTCCGCCCCTTTCCCTCTCTCACCTCTTCTTCTCCTCCTCCTCCTTCTTCTTCCCCTCCTTTCTCCTCCTCCTTCTTCTTCTTCCTCTCCTTTCTCCTCCTCCTTCTTCTTCTTTCTCTCTGGACACGCACAAAAAAAACAAAACAAAAAACGACGAAACAGACCTGACCCGCCTCGTCGGCGGCGGCGAAGACGGACGAGCTTCCTCCTCCTCCTCCATCACCTCCTCCTCGCCTCCTTCCTCGTTCGACCGGCGCGACGTCGCCATTCTCGAGGAGCCCGAGCACCTCACCTGGTTCCACTCCGGTCCCAGGTGGACCCGGGCTTTCGTGAGGGCCATCGGCGTCGCGCACACCAACTACGGGGACTACGTCTCGGCGCTGCGCGGCAGGGCGGCGGGCGCGGCCGTCGCGGCGGCCAACAGGGCGCTCGTGGCCGTGCACTGCGACGCCGTCATCCGCCTCTCCGACGCGCTCCCGGCCCTGCCCCGGGCGAGGACCGCCTTCGTGCACGGCGTCGCGCGGGGGTTCATCTCCGCGGGCAGGGACGCGGCGCCCGGGAGGGGGGCCTACTTCGTGGGCAAGGCGCTGTGGGCCAAGGGGTACTCGGAGCTCGTCGCGCTGCTGCGCCCCGACCCCGTCGGCTGGCGCGACGCGGCGCGCGCGGCGAGGGAGGCGGGGTCGCGCCTCGCCGAGGAGTGGGGCCCCGCCGACGCGGGGGCCGAGGACCTGCCGCCGGAGGAGGGGGGCGGCCGCGGCGCCGCGCCCCCGAGCGTCGACGCCTTCGGCTCGGGCGAGGACGCCGACCCCGTCCGGGCTGCGGCCGCCGCCTCGGGCGCGCCGCTGACGCTGCGCCCCGGCAGGGACCACCTCGACCCGTCCCTGCGCTCCTACCGCGTCTTCGTCAACCCCTCGACCTCGGACGTCGTCGCGACGACCTCGGCCGAGGCGCTCGCGCTCGGGCGCTGGCTCGTCTGCCCGATACACCCCTGCAACGAGTTCTTCTCGGCTTTCGGCGCGTGCCTGCGGTACGGCGACGCCGCGGGGTTCCGCCTGCAGCTCTGCCGCGCGCTGTCGCGGCCCCCGCCGAGGCTGAGCGCGGAGGAGCGCGCGAGCCTGACGTGGGCGGCGGCGACGCGGAGGTTCCTGGACGCGGTGGAGGCGCCCGCGGAGCGGCAGAGGGCGCAGAACGCGCGGCGGCGGGGGATTTTCCTGTCGGCGTCGACGGCCTCGCTGGCCGGCGGGAGCAGTGCGGCCGGCGGGAGCAGCGATGGGGACGACGACGAGAGCGACGACGAGGAGCGGAGGTTCCCTCCCACCGCGCTGCGAAACCCCTCGGAGATTGCTGCCGCTGCTGCTCCTCCGCCCCAGTCCAAGCTCTCTCGGCTCAACACCGCCGCCCGCGCCGCGGCCGCGGCTGCCGCCGAGTCCGCAATGTACCGGCTCTACGGCTTCGTGATGCGCGTCGAGGCCTCTCGCAGGCTGTTCGGCGCCGGCGCGTTTACGCGAGTGGCCCCCGCGCTGCCTTGCGGAAGCGTCGACCACGCGCTGGAGCGCAGGAGGCCGTGCCACGAGAGGGCGCACGAGCTGCAGGGGTACCGGAGGTCGAGGTACGTTGGCGGGCGCGGGTGAGGGAGAAAGGAACCAAAAGGCAACCAACGGAGAAGGAAAGAGGTCGAGTTTTTTTTCGATCCCCGCCTTTTCCCAGCCGGATCCCGAGATCCCGACTGTGGCGCTTTGTCAAATGAGAAGAAGAATTGAACGTTTCTAGAATATATCGAGAGGGGGAGAGAGAAGGGGAAAAGAGGAGTATGAGCAGGGAGTGGGGAGAGGGAAGAAGGAGAGAGGCAAAAAAGAGTTCACTCTCGACAATGTTCACTTTCGACGAGGTTTTCTTCCCTCACTCTCTCTCTCTCTCTCTCCGTTGACCGTTTGGCGCGTTTAGGCGAGAGCCCTCTCCTATTTTCCGCGCTTCTGCATCTTTCTCTGAAAGAATGGAAGGTCCTTCCCGCACTGCTCCGGCTCCGGAGATTCCCGTGGTACGCATTCGAGAAGAAGAAGAATAAGGACGAGGAGAGATGCCGGCAACGAAATGCAAACGAAGAGGTCGACAATTTGCTGTCTTTCTCCTTCGCTCTCCTTTTCCGACACGCATTCGTCTCTCGTTTTTTGGAGCTCCGTTGTAGAGAACAGCTCGTCTTGGCCACGAGAGCGACAGAAAAAATAACAGAGAAGCTCCTCTTGGAACGAAGAGAGAGACATTTGCTCGCTCTGTTTCAACTGACGCTTTCGCGCTTCTCTCTCGCCTCGACCTCAACCAAACCCAAAAAAACTCGAACAAAAAACAGAGCGGCGACGGCGACCTCGCCCTCGCCAAAGCCCTGCAGGAACAGGAGCACGCCTTCATGCTGCTCGCGTCCTCCTCCACGACGACGGCAGCCGGCGAGGCCGCTCCGACCGCGCGCGGCGGGGCAGGAGCGGGAGCGGGAGGAGGGGCGAGGGGAGCGGGGGGGCCGGGCGACGACGGGGAGGAGGGCGGAGCGGCGGGGGAGGAGGAGGCCCTCGGCGACGAGGCCCTCGCGTGGAAGCTCCAGGAGGAGATGGAGAGGGATCACATGCTGGCGCTGGCCGGGATGCTCCCCGGGCAGCGGCGGGACTTCGGAGGGGAAGAGGGAGCAGGTGGAGAAGGGGAGGAAGGTCGCGCCGGAGGAGAGGACGAACGAGAGGAGGAGCAAGGGGAGGACGAAGAAGAAGAAGACGAAGACCCGGCCGCGCTCTCGTACGAGCGCCTCACGGCCCTGACAGACATCGTAGGGGTCGTTCCCAAAAAGGCCTGCGCTTCGGCTCTTTCCAGAATCGTCGTCGGGCCCTACAGACCTCGGAGAGGAGCGGCGGCGAGCAGCGGGAAAGGAAAAGGAGAGGAGGAAAAAGACGCCGACAAGGGAGGAGAAGAGGAAGGAGAAGAGGGAGAGGAGCAGTGCGCCGTCTGCCGCGTCGAGCTCGAGAGGGGCGAGGACGCCGCGACGCTGCCGTGCGGGCACGCGTACCACGAGGGGTGCGTGCTGGCGTGGCTCGAGCGGGCCAAGAGCTGCCCCGTCTGCGGGGTCGAGCTGCAGTAGAGTTTTGTAAAAGAGTCGAGGTCGACTGGCGGGACGGAAAAAATAAAAAAACTTCACTTTTGTTTCTCTGTCTCTCTTTCTCTCGTCTCGGGGGGGGGAGGCTCAGCGTTTTTATTATTTTGCTCGCCACGAGGCACAGATGACTAGCACGCGCAAGGGGAAGGCGGCAGCTGCTTTTGCGGCGACTGCGGCGGCTGCAGCGAAGGCGGAAGGAGGCTCAAGTTTCCATGGTTCGCCGTTGCCATCCCCGCCGTTGCCATCGCCGCCGGCTGTTCCGCTCTCGCCGCTGCGGCCATACTCAATGCGAAAGCGCCCGACGCCCTGTCCCGCCACGCCTCACGCCAAGACCCCGGCAGCGAAGAAGAGTACTGCAGATCTCCGCTCTCCGGCAGCGACAGCAGAGGTAGCGCAGCCGAGGACTCCTGCGGCGCGCGGAAAGGAGAGCGTCGCCGCCGCCGCGGCCGAAGAACTCCTAGCCGGCACCGGCGCTCCCTCGACGGACGACCCCTTTGACGACCTCTCTTCGCCCCCGCGGCCGGCGACGCTCCCTTCCCCCTCGCACCCCATCGAGGTCCTCTCAAGGGACGCTCTAGGAGAGGCCCTGTCCCACCTTCCCCTGAGCGACATGTGCGGGCCCGCGGCGCTGGCGTGCAGGAGCTTCTGCGACGCGCTCAGGGAGTCGGGTGCGTCGAAGAAAAACTTACTTTCTTTTTTCAGGTTTTTTTTTTCTCTTGCTTTTTTCTTCCTTCTTTTCTCTTTCTTCTTTCGCTCACTCGTCCCCACCCCCCCCCCCCCTTCCCCTCCTTATACTCTCTCTCTTCTTCGTCAGGAGACCTCTACCGCTTCCTCACCGTCGACTGCCGCCGCCGTCCCCGCCGATGCGGGAGAGAGGCGAGCACCGCAGAAGACGAAATCGGAAGCAACGAGGAAGAGCAAGGAGAAGAAGACGAAGAGGAAGAAGACGACTACGAGGACGATACCTGGGCAGCCCCTCCGGAGGCGGCGGCCCACGCCCCCGCCGCCGCCGCGGCGCGCAGGCTCTCCGCCTGGCTGTCCTCGGGCCCCGACCGCCGCCGCCGCGCCGAGCGCTGCCGCTCGCTGAGGCTGGTGCTCCCGGGGGCCCCCGCGAGGGCCGAGATCGTCGACCGCGTCCTCGAGGCGTGGTACGAGCGTCCTTCGTCCGCTTCCTCTTCCCCTTCCTCGGAGGAGGACGAGGACGGGGAGGGGGCCGGGCCCCCGAGGGCCGGCGGCGGCGGCGCCGCGCGGGACCGGGCCCCCCGGGACCGCGCCCGGGCCCCGCCGTCGCTCTTCGACAGCGAGCCGCTGCTCCGGGCGACGCTGTTCGCCATCGGCGACGCGAGGGCCCGCGAGCACGGCGCTCGCGCCCTGGCCGCGGCGGCGCTGCGGGCCCTGGGACCGGCGACGGAGCGCGTCTCCGTCGAGTGGAGGGAGGAGGAGGAGGTCGCGGAGGTCGTGTTCGAGGAGAGGGGCGAGGAGGGGCGGCGGGGGCGGCGGCGGCAGCAGCAGCGCCTCCGCGGCAGAGAAGGACGCCGCGCTCACGCCCCCGCTGCCTCTGCTCCCGCCTCTGTTTCTGCCGCCGCTCCTTCCCCCCTCTCCGGCGCGGGCCCCCTCTTCGAGGCCCTCAGGCACCGCGGCCCGTCGCTGCGCTCGCTGTCGCTCTCGGCAGACCACTTCGCGGCGC
>Ga0315289_10005822_pt1 | contig 18150 bp, 7 predicted proteins | sample YL17G11_40_MG_FD_203452 | JGI IMG/M metagenome (GOLD analysis project Ga0315289, IMG submission 203452) | Sediment microbial communities from Yellowstone Lake, YNP, Wyoming, USA - YL17G11_40 | ecosystem: Environmental > Aquatic > Freshwater > Lake > Sediment | place: USA: Wyoming | collected... | reverse complement strand
GTATACAACACTGCAACACCTGAAAACCACTATATGTGCATAACTATTTCCAAATCGCCTACATTAGCACCTGAATCATACATCCCCGGGAGGTCGTCATGATCATTACAATCCGGATACGGCCGGCGACGGTGTGTCTTATCGCATGTCTGTGCGCATACCGCGCGCCGGCGATCGAATATGTCTTCCCCCCGGGCGCCAATGTCGTTGACATAACGAAACCTCCCTATTCCGCGGACCGCACCGGGCAGACCGACGTATCGGCCATTCTTTCCAAAGCGGCGAATGATATTATCGGCAATTCCGGCTGGGCCCCCGGAACCCTTTACATGCCGAATGGGACCTATCTGGTTAAAAACACGTTTGGCTGGAAAATGGGTTCTTCGGGCAATGGAAATGGCCCGCATGTCATAGGGCAAAGCCGCTCGGGAACGGTCATCAAGCTGGCAAAAGGCACCTGGCCATTGGGAACAGAACTGAGGGGAGTCATCCAGACCGGCGCCGGAGTCGAGCAGAACTTCGGCAAAGGGATCATCAATCTTACCGTCCTGGCCGACAGCAATAACGCCGGCGCTATCGGCATCATCTATGCGAGCAATAATACGGGCCTGCTGTCGGACGTGGATATCATCTCCGCCGACGGCAAAGGCGCGTATGGAATTCAATCGGCCGGCGGCGTTTCAGGCTTGAATGGTAACGGTCCCTTTATCATTCGACGCACCTTTGTAAAGGGCTTTTCCGTCGGCATCCGTACCTGCGGGAGCCAGAGCGCGATGGTCTCGCAGATCTCATTGGAAGGCCAGAGCAAATATGGCATCTGGGCCAGTTGCGGGGATCTGACCATCGGCAGCCTGACCAGCAGGGACACCTGCATCGCGGTTGAAGCCGAAGCCGCCGTCCTCCTGACCAATGCGGTCCTTACCGGGGGATCGCCAACGGCGTATGGCGTCCGCAATTTCGTCACGTCGTCATTTTTCCGCGATGTCAAGACCACCGGCTACAAATTCGCGATCAGCAGCGTGGGCATCGTTCGCCCGCCGCTTGTCTCCTCGGTTGATGAATATTCGCCGTCAGGGAGCATCTCGCTCTTTTCCGCCGCGACGAAGTCCATGAATATTCCCGCCCGGTTTCCACCAGAACCTGCCTGGGAAACCGACTTTACCAAATGGGCATTCATCGACGATTACAAGACCAATGGACGCACCGATGCGCAGGCCCTGCAGGCGGCGATAGACGATCCGGCAAAGACAACGGTCTGTCTGCCGCGCACGAAAACCTATCAACTGGACCAGACCGTCACCGTGCGCGGCGCCATCAGCAGGATTTTCGGGGCCGGCGGTATTCTCCAGGTATCCGGATCAGGTCAACTGGTCGTAGGAGACGGGTCCGCGCCCCGGATAATGCTTCAGAATATTTTTCCGGCCGCTGAGTTCATTCCGTTCATCAAAAGCACCAATCGCACCCTGATCATCGAAGGCGCAGCGCTTAATTTGTCAATCCTTGGCGGCGGCGAAACCTATGTGACGGACTGGATCGGCCGCCAGGATGTTATTGACAATCCGCAAGCAAGGGTATGGTTGTGGCAGTGGGGGGCCGACAATTTTACCATCTGCAATGGAATTGTGCGATTTTCCGGCTGGTACCACGAAAGCACGAGCATTGCTACCATGATTCATTGTCGTGGCGGCTTTGCCGAATTCCTCGGCTTATATCAGTATTGCACTTCGTGCAATAGCTACGGCAGCAATCACATCTTTGAGATACTGAACAATGCCAATGTTTCGGTTGCCGGCTTATGGCAGCAGAATTTCTGCAACCCCTGGGTCGGTTATACCGAGATGGTGACGGAGACGCGCGGCTCAACCACGAAAATCCTGTACGGAACAGGAACAAACAGCGCAACTCACGTCGTCAGCCCCGCGGGCGCCAGCATAGCCTTGTTTACAGCCTACGATTCCGCCGCGGTAAAGGATGTTCTTGCTGTCGCCGCGGACTTTAAGCCTGTTGCATCAAGCGCAGGCATGCGCTTTTCGGCAGCGAGGGGTCCGGCGGGAATTGTGGTGACCTACAGCACCCTTGCGCCAACGCCGGCGACGATACTGGCCTATGATCTTTCGGGGAGGATTATCAGCATTGTCAAGGAACATCCCCGATGCTCCGGCATTTGCCGGACGCTGATACCCGGGAGCGCCGGTTCCGCCGGCGTCGTATGCGTCGAGGTTCGAGCGGAAGGCGAATCCATGCGCAGCGTAGTGGTCCCGTAAAACGGATTGAAAGGCGCCCGTCGCCTTCAATCCCACAACACTGCAACACCATAAAACCATCTTCTGCGCTCAATTGCCCTTCAACCGCGTAGATTATCCGACAGAAGTTTTGAGAGGATTTCCATCTATTTCGATCAATCCATTAGCATTAAAAGGGGGGCGTATGAAAGTCCTGCAATCATCGATACTATCGGCACTCGTTGCCGGCAGCTTCCACCTGTCATCCGCCATCGACGGCAAGCATGTTAATGGCTACTTCGTTTCTGAGCATTGGCGCAACGGATGGGTCGGGACCTGCTGCGACTGCAATCTCAAATTTTTTGCCGGAGATATCAATCTGGCCACGATCCGCAACGGCGCTATTGTTAAAACAGACACTACCTACGACGCCAGGAACGGCATGGCGATCTGTCCGGCGTTCGATCTCTCGGGAACGATGGTGGTGTTCTATCGTCACGGAACGGGCATAGCGGTCACGTCCACGGGTACGAGCTGCATGACCGTCAACAGCGGGAAGAACTATGTGTCGGTAATGAATCGTGACGGGTCAAATCTTAAAAACCTGGTCACCCTTCGGGACGCTCCGTATGATGAAATCATGCTGGCCTGGCCGGCCGGGGATTGGATTTACTACATTAATCCGAAGACTGGAGGCCTGTATCAACGGCGTAGCACCCAGGTCCGCAAAGTCAACTATAAAACGCTTGAAGATCAATTTGTTTGGGAATCAAGCGACCCGGCCGGTTGGTTTCGCCGGTTTACATTATCGGCCGACGGGACGCGCATGGGCACGCAGCTCAATGGCACACCCGGAGGGAATTGTACCTATGCTTTTCCGGCGATGACTCAGGTCCGTTGCGCCGGCGGATGCAATGGGGCGGTGTCCCCGAGCGGAAATTATTTCGGCAACTACTTTGGCGGCCAGCACCTTGAATGCTTTCTGACCCGTGTTAACAATGGTAACACCCTGGTTTTTACAGTAGAGCCGGAGCCCACCTCTCAATGGGCGGCGCAGGGCATTCTTTTAGGGGATATCGAAACGTGGGCAGGCCAGAATATTTTTGACGGCAACGAAGGGTGTGAGCTCATCCGGTTCGCCGCGAACTCCGACAAATGGGTACTGCAGATGATCGGTTGGTATGGTCACGCAGACCAGATCGGTCAGGGCGCCAATTCGTTTGCCGCGAACTGGATCGACAAAGTCGCCTTCATGGCTTCCAACAATCCGAAGATACCCTCGCTACAAGCCGATCCCAACCTGATTCACTGCGGCAATTCAACCGGCTCTTTGTGGATCAACGGCGGTCCCGAGAATTGCGGCAAATGGGAAGACACTGCCGGCGTATGGCGCGCGGTGCCGGGCTATGTACCACCGGTTACGGCGGTAGATCCGTCCTTTGCAGCCATGTACGCCCCAAAGACGGTCACCATTTCCCGGGCCGGCGGGCAGATCACCTTTGCCGGCAATGGCGCGTATCGGTTCCGGATCACGGACCTTCGCGGAAGATGCGTTCTGTCAAGTACTGGCGCAGGACCGGCGATGGTTGAAACGAAAGCCTTGCCGGCGGGGACCTATCTCGCAGACATTGTGCGCGCCGGCATTCGTGCGCATAGCAAAATTGTCGTCAGCCAATAAGCATCGTTGAATGCGATCAGCTCTTTCGCATACGCGTGTCTCGGCAGCGGATCCGGCTTTCCCCCCCCCTCGCCGTATATCCGTGCCGGGACATGCTGTGCGGGATGAAAGCCGGAAGTCGGAAGTCATGAAAAACCGAAGATGATAGTGCAGCATAGAGGACGAACTTAAGCGATCAAGCAGATTCGTTGCTTTAATGGGAGATCGTCTATGAGGTTTTCTTTGCTGATTTTCTCCGGGATACTGCTGATAGCATGCGCCGAAGCATTGGGTGTCGACGGCGTTGCGGCGAACGTGCAGCACGCATGGCAAGAGGAGTTTGCCATGCTTTCGAACGAACTCTCCAGTGCTCCGGCAATGGGTTTGCATAAAAAAGGGCTTTCCAGCACTAATGCCGCCGACGAAAACTCCCTGATCTGGGACACCGACCGCGATCCCGCGAGGGTTGTGCTGCGCCGGACGCGAGCGCTCTATAATGACATTGTCAAGCGATATGGCACGCATTCTCTTCCTGCAAACCTTGGCGCCGGCCTTCGGCTCCTCGAACAACGGCAACAGACCTGTCTTGCGAAGAGCGCCACCGGCGACGCTCAGTTGGCCCACTATCTCGAAGCAAGCGGATTGCGCCGCGCACTGGCAATCCAGGCCAATCCGGCAATCGATTTCGATAGCCTCATCTTCACCCTTGAGAATCACACGCAGGGGACGTGGGCGGTCAGTGCGAATTGCTACGGCTTTGAGTTCGGGACCAGTCCGCTTGCCGGGATTTATCTGCTGACGGGCCTTCGTTCGGGCGCCCTCCATGAGCGCAATATCACCAGCGCTGCGGTCATTACAAACGGCCCGCTGGCGGGAAAGCGGATGGGAGATTTTTCCGGCGCAGTCCATTCCGCTGTACTGTCCTATGACGCCAGGACGATTTATTTCGCGTGGGTACAACGCGCGCTGGGGTGGGGAAAACAGGACTCACAGGACCCCACCGACAGTGCCCGGCTGTGGACCGACACCACCTGCTTCCATATATTCAGCATGAATATCGACGGCTCTAATCTCCGGCAATTGACATTCGGCAGACGAAACGACGCCGAACCCTGCGTGCTTCCCAACGGACGAATCGTGTTTGTTTCGGACCGCCGGAACACCGTTGCCCGCTGTCATCCGTCAATGCTGCCTACGGCGGCCCCGGTGCTCTACTCCATGAATGCAGACGGCAGCGATCTGTTCCCCATCAGTTTTCACGAAACCAATGAGCTGTATCCAAGCGTTGACAATAATGGCATGATCGTGTATACGCGATGGGACTATATATTCAGAGACTTCAATGCCGCCCACAGCATCTGGCTCTGCTATCCCGACGGCAGGGACCCTCGTTCGCCCCACGGCAATTATCCTTACCCCTGGTCAACCCAACCCAACGATCCGTATGGTTCGTTTGATGGGAAACCGTATGATGGCTCGTTTGACGGCAAAGCCGATCGTCCATGGTCCGAGGTAACTTTCAGGGCCATACCCAACACATCGTCCAAGTACGTCGCTATTGCAAACCGCCACCATAATGCGGATGGACGCGGCGCCGTGGTCATTATCGATCTTGCGATCAAGGATGATAATCGAATGGCGCAGGTGAAAAAAGTGCTCGCGGACGCCTGTCTTCCCGATGAAGATGGGAACCTTGATAATCATGCCGGTTTTGAGGATGTCGGCTGCACTCGCGTCTACGAAGACCGGTGTCCGTGGCCGCTGAGCGAATCGCAATTCCTTATTTGCAGAGGCAACAATTCGATCTGGCTTGTTGATATATTCGGAAATCAGCAAACACTGTATCAGCGCTCCGGAAGTCTTTTTGGCGATACGCGATTTGTCATTCCCGTTAAAGCGCGGCCAAAGCCGTCGGTCCTTCCTGCCGCAACCTGGCAGGGCGCCCGGTATGCGCTGCCGGACCACAAGAAAGCCACCATCTCTGTTGTAAACATTTACGAGGCCGATATCCCCTGGCCCGCGGGCGTCGTGGAAAACAAGCGGATCAAGGAACTGCGCATTGTCCAGATCATACCCAGGCCCTGGGCGTATCCGACGCTGGACGTTCCGCCCATTGGACTCGGCCGGGGCTCGACCCCGGTGATGGTTCTGGGAACCGTGCCGGTGGAGGCCGACGGCAGCGTCTACTGTGAAGCGCCGGTCCAGCGACTGATTTACTTTCAGGCAATCGATGAAAACGGGATGGCGCTGCAGGGAATGCGTTCCGGGACCTATGTGCATCCCGGCGAACAGCTTTCCTGTACGGGGTGCCATGAGGACAAGTGGAAGGCTGTCGCTCCACCATCGACGGTCCCGATTGCTTTCAGGAGGGCCCCATCGGTCATAAAGCCGGAACCGGAGGGTTCATGTCCCTATAGCTATTATCGTCTGGCAAAACCGGTGCTGGACGGGAAATGCATTCCGTGCCACCAGGAAAAAGGTTATGTATGGTCCAATTACGACTGGGGCATCGAATTGGAAGGTTTTTATTATCACGCCGGCGCCGACGGGACAGCGGGTCTGGGCGCCGCGCATGGCGGGTACCGGACAACGCCGGGGCGGTTCGGCGCCATGGAATCGAAAATCGGAAAGGCGCTTTTGACGGCGAACCATAAGGCCCGTCTTGCCGCGGGCAAATTCACCAAAGAGGACATGCGGCGCGTGACGCTTTGGCTTGACTGCAACTCAAATGAACTCGGATCAGTCCTCGATACCGGCGCGCAGAAGAGAGGTCAGAAAGTGTGGCCCACGGAAATCCACTGGGAAGTCAATGATGTGGATTCGCTCAATCCGACCGGGGTTGAAAAAGGCTTTACCGCCATTATCGCGCCGGGACTTGTATCACGCGCGCCGGAGGAGCGGCATGCTCCGCGGACAGGGATGTCGCCGGAAAGGCTGTTCGTTGATTTAGCGGGAACCGCGGCAAACCGCCTGACCGTCCACGATGCACGCGGCGTATGTGTGGCGTCCATCGACTGCATCGGCCGGAAAAGCGTCGAACTGCCGACAGCGAGATTGGCCGCCGGCATTTACTATGTGAGGTTGTCACAAGGGAAACAGCTTTCGGTATGGAAAGCGATGGTTCACTAATAACGGCGGCAAGGCGAAGAGCCGGACCAGGACCGGATCGATGACGAAAGCTATTAAGTCGGTTGATTCGAAGTATCGATTTTTCCAGCATTATTTTAGCCGTTGGGCAATTGTTTTTGCGGAAAGAAAGCGCCGAAAGTAAATAAAGTATATAGCTTTTATGCTATAATCCATATGCGGATGGGCTTATTTGCTGCCATATTATGATCGGAAGTTTGAAAAAGCAGCATAGGTTGATCTAAATATCCAAAGGGGGGGAACCATGTTTCGAAAATTCTGCGCAGTGGCTGTCGCTCTTTCGGCATTCGCAATCTCCACCGCATTCGCGGTCAACGGTGTCGCAGTTTCGATTGCCTGGCGTTTCAGCGATTTGAATTGGGGGGCATTCAATCCTAAATGCCCGGAGAACAACATGTACAATTGGGCGGAACGCGGTTGCCTTGTGCGTTTTATAATCAATGGCTCATCCATTACCTGCGACACCATCCATAACCGCACCAACGGCTTTGCGCTCTATCCTTCATTCAGCCTTGATGGAAAGCGGGTGGCGTTTTATCGCTATGGTTGGCGTCTGGGGAAGAGCCCGACTTCGGGAAGGGACACATTGCTTGACAAGAATAATCCTTCGCAAATAGCGGTGATCAACATTGACGGTTCAGGTCTTCGCAACCTGTGCGCGCTTCCCGCCGAACCCTATTCCGAAAATGCGCTGGATTGGCCGGCAGGTGATTGGATCTATTATGTCAGATCCCGGACGAACGGCGCCCGAACCATGGACATCTGGCGCGTGAATGTAACCACCGGCGCCAATGAATCGGTATGCACATTGACCGGTGACGGATGGATACGACGCTTTACGCTCAGCCTCAAAGCGGACCGTTCGGCCATACAGGTGGTCCCCGGTTCCAGCGGCAGCGGGGCCAACAATGGCGCATTGTGCTTTCCGCCCGCGAACTGTAATGCCTCATCGTGTGGATTGGGCGGGGCCGGCTCCTGCAATACATCTTTGTCAACAAGCGGCGGCTATGTGGCGGGATATGGAAGATCCGCGCACGACTGCGTCGATCTCACGAAACTGCCCGGCACGGTAGGGCCGGAACAGCCCTGGACCGCCTATACTACCTGCATTCCCCATCTCCAATCCTACACCGGGCAGTTGCGCGTCCCCAACCTCAGCGGCGGTTCCGACCTTATCGCCGGCGATGGCGAATTGATCCGCTGGGCAGTCAACTCCGACAAATGGGTCTTGCAGCAGTACGGCTGGTGGGGCCATGCCGACGCGATTGCACATGGGACAAACCAGGTACTCATCAATTGGGTTGACAAAGCAGGGGTCGTCCCCAGCAGAAACCCGAAGGTCCCGATGGACCCGACCGGTGGCGGCGGCGGTGTGGTGTACTGCGGCAACTGCCCGGGTGATTTCTGGGTCGACGGCGGAGCGGCGAACTATGGAAAGTACGAAGATGCCAATGGGGTTTGGAATGCGGTGCCGGGATACGTGCCCACACCAGCGACAGCCGGTGCTTCTCCGGCGAACGATTTCCGGCCATCAATTGTATCGATCGACGCGGCAGGCAGCCTCCGCATCACGCTCCCTTCCAACGGCCGCGCGCTCGTGCGCCTGATTGACATGCGAGGAAAATCGGTGCTGTCGACGACGGCAGTTGGCGGGCTCATGGTCCCCGCGGGAACAGTGTTGCCGGGGATGTACCTGATCGACATACAGTGCGCCGGCAGGGAGATCATCGGCAAAGTTTCGATTTCGCGCTAACGCGCGATTGGGTGTCCCGGCGGCGGTCCCTCCCCCCTCATAACCGCGCCGGGGCGCTTTTTTTTGTCCATGACAAGGGAAAATGAAGGCGTTGTCATTTACACGCTTAACATGAAGGGGCGCATAATGCGTATAGTCAATCGCAACGCGGTGACATTTGCTTCGATGCTGGTGATGTTTGCCTCCACAATCGCATTCGCCGTTACCGGTCCGGTTTCGTTGACAATCGAGGCAGAGCATTTCAGCTCAAAACAGGGCGGAGTCTTCGATCCTCCTAAAGATAAGGAACCGCGCCTTGGCGTCAAGAGCCTTGCCAATGGCAATTGGGTTCGATTCGATTCGGTCAATTTCATGAATGGAGAATATGATTCTATATACATTTCGTTATGGACGGGAAATCCATATAATCCCGCCGGAGGATCGATTCAGGTAAAGCTCGATTCGCCAACCGGAACAGTCATTGCCACCATTCCATCAATTCCTACAACCATGCCCTATGGATATGCATATTCAACCATTCTGCCTCCAAAGCCTTTGACCGCAACAACGGGAGTTCATTCCGTTTTGCTCTGCCTTGCAGGAGGCAGCGGTCCCCTTTGCGATATCGACCGATTCCGGCTGGCCGGAACTTTGACCACCACTCCGACTGATGCGCAAACTTATTATGTTGCAGCCGACGGCGACGATAATGCCGACGGCCTCGATATTGCCCGGCCTTTTAAAACGATCCAGAAAGCCGCTACCGTCATGAGGCCCGGAAGTATCTGCAATATCCGTCAAGGCATATACCGCGAAACCGTCAAGCCCCTCTGGACTGGCGTAGCAGGCGCCCCGCTTATTTTCCAGGCATACAATGGGGAAAATGTCGTCATCAGCGGTGCCGATCTGGTCACTGGCTGGTCGGTGCATTCAGGGAGCATTTACCAAGCTCCCATGAACTGGACTATCGGAAGATATAATGACCAGGTTCTCGTGGACGGAAAAATGGCATGGGTGGCCCGCGCGCCCAATGTTGATGAAGATTACAATCCGAATCCCTTTCTGACATTTTGCACCGCTGGCGTTTACAAATGGAAGGGCTGGCAAAATCAGTTGGAGCCGGTTGCCATTCCCAGTCTGGTATGCGTTGGAGGCGGAAGCGGGTCCGTTTCCTCGTTCAATATGCCCATTAATCAAGACGGCTCGAATCCGCTTCCGGCAGCCCTGTTCAACCGGCCCGGCAATTTTTTCAGCGGCGGTCTTATTTCGTTGCGCAACTATTGGTATTCCGGCATAGGTGAAATCACCAGCTCCACCTCCTCGGCGACAAACACGAGCGTCAGCGGAAGAGGGACCAACAGCATGTGGAGCGTAACCACCGGACCGGGTTTCATTTCCTATGTGCTCGGGCTGCTGGACGCCCCCAACGAATGGTACCGCGATAGCGCATCAAAAACTCTCTACCTCTGGGCTCCCGGCGGCGGCGGTCCTTCCAGTCATCTGGTAGAGGCAAAAAAGCGCATTCTTGGTTTCGATCTGCGAGGAAAGCAATATGTCAATCTCATCGGCATTCGCACGATAGCAACTTCCCTGTCGCTGGAAAACGCGAACAATTGCATCATCGACGGTTGCCACTTCAAGTATGTGTGCCATCGTGACACATACAACTGGTGGGAGGCCGGATGCGAAGGATTCTGGTGCAATCCTTTCGATCCGTATACCGGCGATGCGGGCATCTTTGTCTCAGGGAGCAACAATGTCATCAAGAACAGCTCTGTGATCGGCAGCGCGCTCTCAGGCATCATCTTGAACGGTCAACATAACACGGTGACCAACTGCAGAATTCATAGTTGCGATTATATCGCGAACTATCAGGCCGGCGTTTATTTCATGCGGAGAGACCGGGGTGATCCAAACGATGGTTTGGGCAATGTTGTCAGTCATAGCTCCATCAAAGGCTGCAGTCGTGCGAATATCCAGATAGGACAAGCGGCAACCCCTTCCATTCCCGCGGATCGGATACGGATCGAATACTGCGATCTGGGGCTTGCTGCTTATGGGTCAAACGAAACCGGCAATATTGCCGCCCAGGCTTCGGGCCAGGTCGAGGTATCGCATAACTGGATGCACGATATAGGTTTCCTGCAAAATTGCGACATTGCCCTGGAATATGACCAGGGTGCCAGAGGATGGATAATTCATCATAATGTATGCTGGAAAGGAACACCCCTTCTTTCCGGAGTCAAAGAAGGCCTTCACTTTTTCCTGGATTTTGGTGATGCAGATGCGAAAGTTTACAATAATACCTGGATTAACAGTTGTGAGCCGGCCCGGGGCGCTCTCGATACGGCCTGGCCGGGATATATCGCGGACGGCGGCATCGGCCATGGCGCGCTCAACATGCTCTATGCACGCGACGATACGGCGAAATGGATGTTCGCGAATGCAAAGAACAACGATTACTCCCTGCGAGCCGGCTCTCCTGCCATCAATGCGGGCAAGATACTTCCGGGATTGACAGCGGAGACAACGGTCCCCGACGGCCATCCTGATCTCGGCGCCTATGAATTCGGTCAGCCGGTCTGGAGGGCAGGCGCCGACTGGCCGGAGCTGCCCTGGATGTATCCGCCAAACAGCTCTTCGACAATCAACGCCGGAACCGGCGCGAAAATTCAAGGGTTCATGCCGGCTGTGACCATTGTTCCCAACGGGATCAGAATTTATGGAAAATCATCAGGCTCGTATCGGACAATGATAACAGATCTGACGGGAAGGACAATTCTTTTGCGGAATGTTTTAAAGGGCAATGATATTTTCATTCCGACAAGCAGCTATACAACGGGTCTTTATATCACGCGGATAGTATCGGGTAAAAAAGAGATCACCCGAAAAATAATCATCAAGCGGTAATAAAGGATACTTTATATGAGCAACTTCCGCCGTTTTTCCTTCTCATGCCTTGCCCCGGCACTGTTGATGATCATTGCGGTGACGGTTTCTATTTTTGCTCAAACCTATGTGCCGGAACCATGCAACCGGGTCAGAATAAATTTGGGTGAAACACCATGGAAATTTCTGCTGAGCGATCCCGGCATACAGGCCAAAGAGGTCTCCTATGGCGATGCCGCATGGAAAACAGTCGGGGTCCCGCACTGTTATAATGATTCCGACACCTATGTCAATGCATCATGCGGGCTTGGTAATAATGCGCGCCCCGTCTGGTACCGGAAGCATTTCACCATCGATGAGAAATACCGCGGCAGAAAAGTCTTCATGGAATTCCAGGGCGTCAACATTGCCGCCGCGGTTTACATAAACGGCACCTTCATGAAGGGCAACAGCAGCGTGCCCAGCCCCGAAGCGACCCATGTGGGCGGGTTTCTCGGATTTGTCGTTGACATTTCAGATAATATCAATTTCGGCGCCTTGGAAAATGTTCTGGCGGTGCGCGTTTCCAATACAAACTACGGCGCCAATTGGTATACTGATCCGGGTTTTGGGACGCGGGTCATTTTTTCCATGGGAATGGGGGGAATATTCCGGCCGGTATATCTGCATATCACCGATAAGGTCTACGTGCCGCTGAACGTCTATTCCGTTGTTGAAAAGTGGGGTACCTATGTGGCAACGATATCCGCAAACGGCGCAAGCGCATCCATCCGCGTTCAGACCAATGTCGAAAACGCCAACACAACGCCACAGACCGTCGTTCTGACCACGAAAATCACTGATGCGGCGAATACTGTCGTACTGTCCGCCCGGGAGCAGCACGACATACCCGCAGGTGGGCATTTCGTATTCGACCAGACCGGCGACATCGCCGGCCCGCATCTATGGTATCCAGCCTGGAGCCCCTATGGCGGGCCGTATCTCTATCATGTCTACAGCATTGTCGCCATCGCTGGAAAGACCGTGGACGTCTTCGAGAGCCCCCTGGGGATCCGCACCATTGCATTCAGCGGCAAAGACCTTTACATCAACGGACAGCAGCATATTCTGCCCGGGTTCGGGCAGCGCTACGAATATCCGGCATTGGGCATGGCGGTCCCCGAAGAGCAGCAGTGGCGCGATATCAAGCTCATGACAGACGCCGGCGGGCGTTTCGTTCGCCCCGGCCACTGCGCCAGCAGTCCCGCCACGGTTGCCGCCTGCGATGCTTTCGGCGTTTGCATCGCCCAGCCCAGCGGCGATGATGAAGAGAATTTCACGAACTCGGTTAGCGGCAGCGGGTATGCGTGCGACAGCGCAACGAGCCAAAGCACAAAATGGAAATATAAACGCGAATTCCACCGGGACATGATCATACGCGACAGGAATCACCCTTCGGTCCTTATGTGGGAAACGTCGAACGGAAGTTGCACCTGTCTGCGGCAGCTTATCGATATAACAAAACAGTGGGAACCAGTGAATCCGCGGATGAATTCACCGCGGGGAGGGCTTGCGGTTCTTTACCCTGGAGAATCAATCATCGGGTCCGTAAACGGCTGTGAAACGTGGGGGAACTGGACTGCGCTGCCCAACTGGAACGCCGAATCGTGGGTGGTGTTCAGCGCCCGGCATGCATGGGACTACGAAAAGGAATTCGTCCGGCAGTATGTTGACATTTGGAATAAAGAGCGCCGGGAGTGCGATATCTTCGCATTTGCCCAGTGGTATCTGGCGGAAACCATGGGCGAATGCCGCGAATATCTGGAAGGCAAGACCTGCGGCCAGGTGCGGTCGCTGGGCTGTTCGGCCATGGACGGCAACCGCATTCCAAAGCTCATCTACCGCGTGTGGCAGAATGCCCTGTGGATTCCGTATTCGCTGCGCCCCGGAGTGACCTTGCAGAGCCATTGGAACCTCTCCGGCACGGTTGATATTGACGCATGGAGCAATTGCCCGAGTGTCGAATTGTTTGTCAATGGCATAAGCAAAGGCGTGCGCACGCCGAACGACACGACCCGCCGGTGCACCTGGAGCGCCGTGGCCTGGCAAGCCGGTACGCTTCGCGCCGAAGGCCGTAATGCGAGTGGTGCGCCTGTCTGCTCCGACCAACGGGTCACTTCAGGCGCGCCCCATCATATCGTGCTGAGCGCCGAACCTCCCTTGGTCAAGCCGGACGGCAAGGCATTTCGCATTCGCGCCAACGGCAGCGATGCCGGGTTCGTGCTGGCGACGATTGTTGACGAGCAGGGAAACTGGTGTCCGCTGGCGAACAATAACATCATTTTTTCCGTCAGCGGCCCGGGCGAGTACCGGGGCTCGTACAATATCTATGTCACCTCCGGTCAGCCGCAATCGTATCATGCGCCCCTGGACCGCGAGCTGCAAGCCGAAGGCGGGTTGATGAAGGTGGCAGTTCGCACGACTTTTACGACTGGCAATGTGGCGGTCACGGCCACGTCTCCGGGACTAGGTTCGGGCTCCACGGCATTCACCATATATTCGGTTGACGAGCCGGAAGCCCATGTGCCCGGGAAACGGTCATTATCCGGCACGAAGGCCTTTCCGGGAGCGGAAATCCGCAAAACCCTTTGGCTGCCGGGTAGTCCGGCAGCATTTAATCGCCTTTCGTCCGGGGCAGCCTATGATCTAGCGGGCAGAAAGTTGCAGGGGGTTCCGCGCCTTGCCCCCGGCGGCGGCCCGGCTACTCCCCGCATTATTCTGATTGTGGGCAATGAGGATGAGTCATGCCGGACAAAGCAAGCGGATCGTTAAGCGAAGCTATTGACGCGGTTGAATCAAATTGTCGATATTTCCAAAAGGGGAAAGAATCATGCGTGATAACGCCTCCTTATATACTAGAGGACGATGATGCGAGCGTTCTTGATTGCCTTTATCGCTTGGCTGCTGCTTTCTTCGGGCGCCTGCGGGCGCGCATATTACGTGGCGCAGCGTGATACGCTCAATGCGGACGGCACGATCACGCATCCCTATCCCCGCATCCAGCAGGCCGCCAACCTGATGGTCGCGGGCGACACCTGCTTTGTCCGCCAAGGCGTATACCGTGAGATGGTGCGACCTGCCGCCTCCGGAACGGCAGGCCGTCCGCTGGTGTTTTCGCGCTATCAGAATGAAATAGTAGTGATCCACGGCGGAGACAAAGTCATCGGCGCCTGGAGCGTGTACAAGGGCAGCATCTATAAAATCGCCTGGTCCGGCACCGTCAAGGACCTTTTCGTCGCCGGCCAATGCATGCTGCAGGCCCGGCATCCCAACATGCCCTACGATTCCGCGCGCGGGGGGTTTGTGATGCTCATGCCGCAGGACAATTCGGTCAATCCGCCGGCCGGCGTCGATTGGAGCGGCGTCATGGAAATCCGGGACGCCGGGCAAGGGTGGGCCAACCAGATCGTCCAACCTAACAAGTACGTCAATGAATTGAGCGCCATTCTGATCGGCCCCGTGGGATTGCTTGACTCGGAGGGAGAGTGGGCATTCGGCGGCAACACACTGTATCTCTGGGCGCCGCGGGGCGCAAACCCCGGTGCGCTTCTGGTGGAAGCGAAAAGCCGGGATTACGGGTTCAACCTGCAGCAGCGCAATTATAGTACGGTCCAGGGCATCACCTTTTTCTGCACATCCCTTTTTCTTGACCAGGCGACGAATTGTATTATTGACAGTTGCAAAGTATTCTATCCGTGCCCCCTCTTTTTAAACACCAGCGGCAACGGTTTTAATCGCGAGAACGGCGCAAGCGCATCGGTCAATGGCAAGGGTGTGATTATCGGCGGCAGCAACAACATCGTACGCAATTGCGAAATCGCGCATTCGTGGGGTGATGGTATTACCCTGTACGGCAGCGGCAACCGTATCGAGAACTGCCACATTTACGATTGCGACTGGTCGGGGACCGATTGCGCGGCCATCACGACCGGAGGAAGCGGGCATATCATCAGGCATTGTACGCTGCACGACAACGGCCGATCCGTGCTCGTGCACCGCAAAACCACAGGTATGCGCATCGAATACAACGATATGTTCGGCGCCGGATGGCTGATGAACGATCTGGGCATCACCTACGCCTTCAACAGCGACGGCAAGGGTTCGGAGATCTGCTATAACTGGGTGCACGAGTGCTATACCATGGGCCCCGGCTCAGGAGGTGTGGGAATATACCTCGATAACTCTACGAGCAACTATATCGTTCATCACAATGCCATCTGGACCATGCAAACAGGCTGGAAAGTCTGGGGAATAGGAAGCGGTACCCCGTCGACGGGCAATCGATGGTATAACAACACCTTCGACAATGTGCTCAGCAATTTTGCATTCAGAGATAGCGGCTTTACAAACTGCGGCTTCGCGAACAACATCGTTCAGCGCACCGTCACCAATAAAAGCCCGTCAGACGTGATTGTCGAAAACAATTATGAAGACTCGCTCGTATCGCCCCAATTCGTCGACCCGGACAACGGCGACCTGCAGCTGAAATCGACCTCGCCATGCATTGGCAAAGGCAAGGCATTTCCGCCCTACACCGACGGCTATTCCGGCGTCGCCCCGGACCAGGGCGCTTATGAATACGGCAAGCCCGCCTGGACCGCCGGATCGTCGCTGGCTTTTAAAATCTGGAGGCAACCAGTCCTTGCCGGACAGCTGAGCCGGCGGGGATGGAGAGCGTCGCCAACGGTCAACGGTGCGTGGAGCCAGTTTGCCCTGGACGGACGGCTTGATACGCGGTGGGAGACGTTTTCGGCGTTTCCGGCTTCGGGAGCGCGATCTTTCTTTGTCAATATGCAGAAACCGCAGAAATTCAACGGCATCGTGCTTTACAGCACGGCGCGGCCCGATCAGACGTTGAAGAATTATGAAGTGTACGTATCGGCCGACGGTTATGCCTATGGCACGCCCGTCGCATCGGGGATCGGCGCCGGCGCCGTGCTCTCCATTACCTTTCCAACCCAGAACGCCCAGTATATCAAGATCGGCAATCCGAATGCGGGCGTCGGGTCCGTGTGGGCGATCGAGGAGATTTTTGCCGTGTACGATACATCGGCATTGCGTGCCGATCCCCTTGTGTCAAACCGCCGGCAGCGGGAGATAAAGCGCCTGCGCGTGTATTCGGCCGCAGGATCGATGGCCGCCGATTTCGCCGACGGCCGCTTTGCCGGTCGACAAACTCCGCTGCTCGGTCCGGGGCTGTATATCATGTCAATTGAACACAACGACGGCGTAGTTTCCTTCAGGAAGATTCTGGTAAAGCAACGCATGAACCGGCAAGGAATATTTGAGCATAGATGATGTATGGCTTTTGTTATTGTATGCATCGCACATGTCTAAACGGCGGCATTGCCGGATTAGTGCTTGTCGACGATTAATTGACGATAATGGAAGTCGGTGCCCCCTGGCGAACAATAACCTTATGTTCGCCGTCAGTGGTGCGGCCGAGTACCGGGGCCCATACACTATCTATGTCACCCCCCCCCGGTAGCCGCAATCATATCATGCGCCCCTGGATCACGAGCCGCAAGCCGAAGGCGGGCTATTGAATGTGGCCGTGCGTGCGACATTTGCGATGGACAAGATAGCCGCCACGGCCGTATCGCACGTGCGCTGAAAGTAAATAAAGTATATATGTTTCAAGTGATAATCCATATGCAGATGCTTTTATTTGCTGTCATATTATGCCCAGAGGAGGGCAAAATCGCCATTAATTGATGTAATTAGCCAATCCGGGGGGAACCATGATCCGAAAACTTTGCGCTTGGATTGTCTGTTTTACGGCATTCGCAGTCTCTACGATATCCGCGGTTGACGGCCATGCGGTATCGGCATGTTGGAGATATTGCATGAACAATTTTAGCCCCTGTGTTCCGGAAGTACTTGGAACCAACTCTTACTATTGGAGAGGCAAGATTATCCGAGTCGACATCGCCAATAGCGCTCCGGTAAAATGCGATACGATTTTCAATGGCCTGGGGCAATACCCCACGCTCAGCTTTGATGGCAATAAAGTGGCCTTCTATCGGTATGCATCCCGCATACAAGGAAACAACCTGGTTGGACCATCCGATTCCAGCTACATTTCGGTTATGAACGCCGACGGCACAAATCTGCAAGACCTTGTAGGTTTGAAAGGGTCGCTTATTCAAGGATTTGCCGACGAAGAGTGTTCCATGGATTGGCCGGCAGGAGACTGGATTTATTACTATAAGCCCCCGATGTCAACTAATGAAATCTGGCGTGTCAACGTTCGTAATCCGGGCCAGAATGAGCTGGCAATAAAATATTCGAGTACCTATATGCGCCGCTGGTCAATGAGCGTTGATGCCAAATATGCTGGTGGCCAGTTCAAGGGTTTGTCGTGTGGAGAAAACATAGTTACTACAGTACAATTTGGCAATGTTAATGCATGCAATGCCCGTCCGACCGATGGCACACTGCCGGGATGCAATCTTGCGCTTTCT
>Ga0315289_10005821_pt1 | contig 18153 bp, 19 predicted proteins | sample YL17G11_40_MG_FD_203452 | JGI IMG/M metagenome (GOLD analysis project Ga0315289, IMG submission 203452) | Sediment microbial communities from Yellowstone Lake, YNP, Wyoming, USA - YL17G11_40 | ecosystem: Environmental > Aquatic > Freshwater > Lake > Sediment | place: USA: Wyoming | collected... | reverse complement strand
CTCGTCCAACACGGAAAGATCGATGCGGTAGCCGTCCTTGCCTTTCAGCGCTCGCGCGACCTCGTCGGGCGTGGCCCGCGTGCTAAACGGCTTATCCCACGGATCGGTGTTCCAATCGTTCAGGTACGTGCGGTCGTTGGTGAACGTGGTGCGAAACCGCCCATCCGGTCCTTTCACGGTCGGGACCACCGCGTTCACCAGCCCCATGCCCAACGCCGTCCAGCCCGGGTAACGCTGATTGAGGAACAGCATGCCGCGAGCCCGGCGGTCGCCCACGTGCGTCGGCAGCCACTGCGTCGCCCCGCCACAAGCCACCGACCCAACGTTCGTGCCGACCTGGCCGACGTACGCGTGCTCGCCCATCACCGCCAGGTCGCACGCGAGCTGGCTCTCGTTGCCCCCGCCGACGGCCATCCCGTTGAGGCGCGCGATGACCGGCTTGGCGCAGTTCACGATCGATTCAATGTAGCTCTTGAAGCAGCACATGTACTTCCAGTAGTCGCGCGGCGTCTGCGTGTAGTTCTCCTGGTACTCCTTCACGTCGCCGCCCGTGCAGAAAGCGCGGTCACCCGCTCCCGTGTACACGACAACGGCGACGTTGTCATCCCACGAGGCGTCTTGAAACGCGGCGGCCAGTTCCTGAAGGGCGGGCGTGCTGTAGGCGTTGTAGGCCTGAGGCCGGTTGATGGTGATCCGGGCCGTCCAGTCCCGCTTTTCGTATTGGATTTCTTGGAACTCGAAGGACGCCGGGTCGCGCGACGGGAACATGCTCATCGGTCAGTCTCCAGACTGCGAGGGCGCTTAGACACCTGACGATGAGGGCGGGAGACGGCGCGAGAGGCGAACGAACGTTCGATCGGCAATCTGCGACCGCTGGGTCGCTCTTCTCCGCTTACCCACGCTGGCTCGCCCTACCAATAACGTGGATTATGCCCGTGCACTGGCCCCTGTCAAGCATTTTTCGGACGAATTTGCTTGACAGGTTGGGTCGCAGCGCGCAAAGTTCATATACAGCCGTTCGAGGTAGAGAGACCAACGCCTTGAATAAGGACGCAGAATTCGAACGCCCGTTCGATGTTCGCCCCCCTGCAACCCACGCGCCCGTAACCGATCGCGCCCCCGCGACTTACGATGAGCGCGTGAACCACATCCTCGAGGCGGCGACCGAGACAATCGCTGCCGTCGGTTACGAGCGAGCCTCGATGCGCACCGTCGCCCGGGCCGCCGGCGTGAGTCTTGCCGGCCTCTACCACTACTTCCCCAGCAAGGAACGAATGCTCTTTTTGATCCAATACCGCACTTTCAACGCGCTATTAAACAACTTGCGCGAGAAACTACACGGAGTCGAAGACCCGGTCGAGCAGCTCCGCGTGGTGGTGCGGGCGCACGTGGGCTACTTCGCGGCCGACATGGCCGCACTGAAGGTCTGCTCGCACGAGCTCGATTTGCTGTCCGGGGCCGGTTATGAGGAGACGTTTCGGATTCGTCGCGAGTATTACCGCGTGGTCCGGGCGATCGTTGGGCGACTTTTGGAGACGCACGCGCCCGGCAGCACCCTCGATCCGCACGTGGCCACCATGTCCCTGTTCGGCATGCTGAATTGGCTTTACCGCTGGTACAACCCGAAACGCGACCGGTCCCCGAGCACCATCGCCAACCAGCTCGCGATGCAGTTCCTGCACGGCGTGCTGGGGGTCACGACCGCCACGGCGACGGTGCACCGGCCGGCGTCCGGCTGACGCGCAGACGGCACCCGGCCAAGTCGCTCGGGCGGTTGTAATCTGACATCGAAGGCGCGAGTCGCGGAGACCCGGCGTGTACGTACCGGATATCGAAGTCCACCAAGCCACGACGCTCGAGGAAACGGCGGCGGCATTGGGCCGTTATGCGCCTGACGCCCGGCTACTGGCCGGCGGCACGGACCTGCTCGTGGATCTCAAGACCGGCCGGGTCCGCGTCGGTCATCTGATCTCGATCAATCGCATCGGCGCGCTGCGTGGTATCACCGAGGAAGACGGCCTCTTGCGGATCGGGGCCCTGACGACCATTACCCAACTGGGCCGCTCGCCGCTTGTCCGCGAGCGATTCGCACCGCTGCTCGACGCCACCCGCGAAATGGCCGCTCCGCAAATCCGCAATGTGGCCACGGTGGGCGGGAACATTGCCAGCGCCGTTCCCTGCGCCGACCTCCCTCCGATTCTCATCGCCATGAATGCTTCCGTGCGGCTGTGGTCACAGGCTGGGGAACGTGACGTACTGTTGCACGAGTTCTTTGCGGGCCCGCGCCGGACTGTGCTACAAGACGGCGAGCTGCTGACGCTCGTTTTCGTGCCCAGACCGCCGGCGCGGTTTGGGGCCGCCTATGCCCGGTTCGCGCTGCGCGACGGCAACGCCATCGCGGTGGCCGCCGTCGCGGCGAGCCTCCTCCTGGCACGCGACCATACCGTGCGCGAGGCCCGCCTCGTCCTCGGCGCGGTCGCGCCGATACCGCAGTTGGTCGCGGCGGCGGCGGTCGAGCTTGCGGGTCGAGCACCCAGCGAGGAGGCTTTCGACAAGGCGGCTGAAGCCGCCAGGCAGGGTGCTGACCCGATTTCCGACGTGCGTGGCTCGGCCGAGTTCCGGCGCGAACTTGTAGGGGTACTGACCCGGCGGGCGCTGCGCACGGCCTGGCAACGTGCGCGGGAGACGAGTTGCGAGTGAGGTACTTCCCCGATCCAATATGTCGTGATGGGTACGCTCTTTGATAGAATAGAACCAACTGTGCGACCGCCCAAACCGCTCGGCTTTTCGTCAGCAGCAACAAATGGAGGCGATACCCCATGCCGGTGATTGCGAGATTCTACGGCATCCTGATCAAGATGTACTTCAGCCAAAGCGAACACGGAATCCCGCATTTTCACGCGATTTACGGCGACTTCAACGCCGTATTCGCGGTCGAGACGCTGGAGATGCTGGAAGGCGATCTGCCGATCAGATGCCAGCGGCTAGTGAAGGAATGGGCTGGGCTCTATCAAAAAGAGCTTCTTGATATGTGGACCCGTCAAGAGTTCAGACAACTGCCCGGCCTGGAGTGAATCGACGATGCTAGGAACACCACGGATCAAAAGCGTGAGAGCAATCGGGAACTCGGAGCTTCTTGTGTGCTTCGAGAACGGTGTCGAAAAGACCTACGACTGCAAGCCTCTCTTCGCCCGGCCCGAGTTTCACTTGCTCGAGGTTCCTGCCTTGTTTCGCGCCGTAAGGGTGGATGCGGCTGGCTACGGGATTTCTTGGAACGATAACCTGGACCTGAGCGAGTACGAGCTATGGACAAATGGGAAGCCGGCTGCTGACAAGCCACCAGACCGGACACAGCAAGCGCCCCAACAATCGTAGAGTTCGCACTTCTTCTAATGGTTGGCGGCGGGTGAGGATTGCGCGCGTCTTGGCGAACCGTGAAGTGCGCGGCACCGTCAGGTCGACACCCAATTGGGAGCGAGGTGCATGGCCAAGCTGACAGTCAAAGAGATTCGAGACCGCGGGCGCCGAATCGTCGAATTCGCAGAGCGGGTGCATCGAAGCCACCCGGCAATGTTTAACAGGCTATTTGGCTAAAATGACTACTCTCCGCACTCTCAATGTGAACGGTCAGACCTATCAGTTGGCCGTTGAGGCGCATGAAACGCTGCTCGACGTGCTGCGGGAGAAGCTGCGCCTGACCGGCACCAAGAAGGGCTGCAACGTCGGTGACTGCGGGGCGTGCACCGTGTTGGTTGACGGCGAGCCCATGAACAGTTGTCTGCTGCTCGCCACGGAAATGGAGGGCAAGTCGATCACTACGGTCGAGGGCTTGGCGCGGGACGGCCATCTGACGCCGCTCCAGAAGGCGTTCGTCGCCGAAGGGGCCATCCAGTGCGGCTACTGCACGTCGGGCATGGTGCTGTCCGCGACGGCTTTGCTCGCACGCAACCCCCATCCCAGCCCGGCGGAGATCAAAGATGCATTGGCCGGCCACTTGTGTCGGTGTACCGGGTACGCGGGGATTCTGCGCGCGGTGCAGAGCTGTGAGAAATATCGGGGCGAAGCCGGACATGGGGACCAGGGGTTGGGGATTGGGGATTGCGGATTGGGGATTGAAGGGCCCGCGTGCGCCACGCCCCAATCCCCAATCGTCAATCGTCAATCGTCAATCGTGGGCGTTTCCCTCCCGCGGGTAGATGCGCCGGACAAGGTGACCGGGCGCGCGCTGTACACGGCGGACATCGCGCTGCCCAACATGATTCACGGCAAGATCCTCGGCTCGCCGATCGCCCACGCCCGCATTCGACGCGTCGATACCTCCAAAGCCAGGGCGCTGCCCGGCGTGATCGCGGTCATTACCGGGGCCGATGTGCCCGACACCCTGTATGGCGTGTCGCCGGCCCGGTATGACGAGCATGTGCTGGCCAAGGAGAAGGTCCGCCACGTCGGGGACCCCGTGGCGGCGGTGGCCGCGGTGGACGAGAAGACCGCGGAGAAAGCGCTCGGTCTGATCGAGGTCGAATACGAAGAGCTGCCGGCCGTCTTCGATCCGCTGGCGGCGGTCGCCGCAGGCGCGCCGCAACTGCACGAGCAGTACGCGCGCAACATTTGTACGCATGTCGAGCAGAGCTTCGGCGATGTAGAGAAAGGCTTCGCCGAATCAGATTACGTGCGCGAGGAAACGTTCACCGGAAACCACGTCTACCAATCTCCACTCGAGCCGCACGCGGCCCTGGCGACCTGGGAGCACAATGGCACGCTGGTGCTCTACAGCTCCACCCAGGTGCCGCACTACGTGCAATACATGGTCGCGCACGTGCTGCACATCCCGCTGGGCAGAATACGTGTGATCCGCCCCGCCGTCGGCGGCGGCTTCGGCGGCAAGGCCGCGACCAACCCGCTGGACCTGTGCGCGGCCATCTTGAGCCGCAAGACCGGTCGGCCGGTCCGCATGGTCTACTCCCGCGAAGAGATGTTTCACTACGGCCGCGGCCGGCACAAGCAGCACATGAAGTTCAAGCTCGGCGTGGATCGCGAGGGGAAGATCAAGGCGTTCCAGAGCGAGATCTACCTGGACGGCGGGGCCTATTCCTCATTCGGCGTGGCGACGGCCTACTACGCCGGCAGCCTGATGCCCACGCTTTACCACATTCCGAACTACACGTACGACGGCTACCGGGTGGTGACCAACAAGCCGGCGTGCGGCGCGATGCGGGGGCACGGCGTGCCGCAGCCGCGGTTCGCCTTCGAGTGTCTGCTGAGCATGGTCGCGGAAGACCTGGGCATCGACCCCGTCGAGATTCGTCGCCGCAACGCCATGACGCCGAACACCGTGACGGTCAACGACATGGACATCGGCAGTTGCGAGTTCCGCGCCACGCTCGACGCGGTCTGCGAAAAGAGCGGATGGACGGAAAAGTACCGTAGATTCTCCGCTGAACCGCTGCCGAGCCGCGGGCTTCAGCCTGCGCGGCCCACCGTGCGTCGCGGCATTGGCATCGGTTGCGGCGGGTTCGTATCGGGAGCCGGCTACTGCATCTACCGCGGGCAGGTCCAGCTCTCGCACGAGAAGCCCCGCGAGCACTTCCAGAAGCGGTCGATCTTTCCGCATGCCAACGCGATCGTGAAGATCAGCGAGGACGGCATGGCCGCGGTGCTCTTGATCGGGGCGGCGGAGATCGGCCAGGGCAGCGACACCATTCTGGTGCAAATGTGCGCGGACTCCCTGGGGATTCCTCCTTCGCGGATACGCATCCGCAGTGAGGACAGCGATATTTCGCCGCTCGATTTGGGAGCCTATTCGTCGCGCGTCACCTTGATGGCCGGCCACGCGGTCTCGCGGGCGGCGCTCGCGGTAGTCGAGAAGATGAAACCCTACGCGGCGGCGCTGTTGGGCTGCGAGCCGTCCGAAGTCGTCGCGCGCGACGCGAAGATGTACCAATTGGGGATTGACGATTGCCGATTGGGGATTGAGCAGGACGGGCGCCAACCCGCAATCGTCAATCCCCAATCGTCAATCGTCAATCGTCAGTCCCCAATCGACGCGACACGCAGCGTCGCATGGGAAGAGGTCGCCCGGAAATACTTCAACGATAACGGCCCGCTGGTCGGCACCGGCTGCTACAAGCCGCCCGATGGGCTCGGCGGTGACTACAAGGGGGCGACGGTCGGCACCAGCCCGGCGTATTCCTTCGGCAGCGCGGTCTGCGAAGTATCCGTGGACCTCGAAACCGGCAAGGTCAAGGTCGAGCGTTTCACCGACTACCACGACTGCGGCACGCCGATCAACCCGCAGATGGTGCACGGCCAGGTGGAAGGCGCGGTCGTGATGGGCGCCAGCGAAACCATCCTCGAAGACGTCCAGTTCGACCAGCGCGGCCAGATTCTGAACCCGAATCTGCACGGCTACCCGATAATGACCATCAAGGACGCGCCGGAGATTTTCAGCGGCCTCGTGGACTCCTACGAGCCGCGCGGCCCCTTCGGCGCCAAGGAAATCGGCGAAGGCAGCACGCTGCCCGTGCTGGGTGCCGTGGCCCACGCGATCGCCAACGCCACAGGCGTGTGGATCAAGGACCTCCCGATCACGCCGGAAAAGATTCTCAAGGCGATCCGCGAAAAGCGGGTGGTGGAGGAGTCGATCGTGGTGTAGTACATTCTCTGGCGGCGATGCTCGTGAGTGGATGGAGGTGCGGTGAAATGACGAAAGCCCAAGCAGCCACGGCGGACGTGTTCCTGATAGTGCTGAAGGCGTTGCCGAAGCGCGAGCGCGACGCGGTGCTGGTCCAACTTGCCCGTGACAAGACCTTGGGACGGGACATTCTGGATCTCGCGTTGATCGTCGGGCGGCGCAGCGAGCCGTCACGACCGTTTCGCGAGTATCTGATGCGCCAAAGGACCCGAAGAGCGACCCTGCCGGGATTCGCGCGAGGCGCGCTGCACCGGCCCACCAATGGAGCAAAGTGATTGTGGACACAACAGTATCGCAAATGACGAAAGACGAACTCAGGGAAATGATTGAAACGACGGTCGAGCAGAAGCTGCTCGAACTGCTCGGCGATCCTGACGAAGGGCTACCTATCCGGAAGTCTGTGCGTGACAGGCTCTTGCGCCAGAAACAGGCTGTTGCCCAGGGTGAGCGTGGCGAAGCATTTGAAGACGTGGTGCGGCAGCTTGGGACGGAGTAGTCAGCGTGCATCGCATCCGCATCCTGAAGGCCGCCGCTAACGAGCTGTCACGGTTAGACAAAACTGTCAGCCGCCGGATCGTTCAGCGCGTCAACTGGCTGGCTGCTAATCTGGGCAGGGTCCGGCTGGAACAACTAACGGGTGACCTCGCTGGGCTCTATAAACTTCGTGTGGGTGATTACCGCGTTGTTTATGAGGTTCTTGACGAGGAACAGGCCCTCGTGATTCATATGATCGGTCATCGTAGGGACATCTATCGCAAGCGGTGAAGAAAACGGCAGTGAACAGGGGCGAAGGGTCTCGCGTCACACACATCGCCGAGCGCAGCACGCTGCGCGTGCTCGGTGCCGTGGCCCACGCGATTGACAAGGCGACCGGCGTGTGGATCAAGGACCTCCCGATCACGCCGGAGAAAATTCTGAACGCGGTGCGTGCAAAACGCGCAACGAAGAGACCGGTGCCGGTTTGAATCGTGCAGTCGCAGTTTGCTTGGCGCAAGGACATGACATTGCTATGGTCACGGCAAGAACGATGTTTGTCCCGCAGGCGTCTTATACGTCACTCCAAGCATTGCTCGGGGGTTGTGCGGATCAGTATAGACAATGTTCTGCCGATCACACGAGGAGCGCGGGATGCACGTGAGATTCCTCGGTGACTCGTTCGACATCGTGAAGCAGAGCCTCTTGCGATGGCTGGCCCAGTGCGGCCCCTGGTCCGCGCATCCGATGTTCACCGAGGAGGTCACGGTCGACCAGGCCGACGCTTTCTCCCATCTTCTCGGTGTACCGCTTATCTCGCGCGAGGTGCTCTCGAGGGAAAGCGACCGCGCAGCGTACTTTGCCGCGGCCCGTACCTGCTCAACTCACCTGTTCCTTGACCCCGACACTGGTCTCTTCCTCGGACGCGCCGGCCGGAGACGTAAGCCGAGGTACCTGTACGCTGACGAGATCGCCGCCATTGCGGCGCGCCCTGGGGCGCTGGCGCTCGTCTTCGATCAGAGCTTCCCCCACGGTGGGGAGCGGGCCTGTCTGGAGAAGAAGCTGTCCATCCTGGCCGCGGAAGGCTTATCGGGGGTAGCGTACGTGTCACATGCATGCTTCATCCTGGTCGGGCAAGGGTGCGAGCTTGTCGAGGGGGCGCTTCAGGCCCTGCTGAAGCAGTCCCACCTGCCGAAGGAGCGGTTCGTGGAGCGAAGGGCCGCAGAACAACCAGATGCAGTAGACGAGCGCCGCATAGTGAGGCGGAGCGGCGCTCGCTGCTGATCTGGGTGTTAGGCATCAAGAAAAAGACGGTCGAACAAGAAGGGGCGACGAGGATTTAGGGATGGCTGAGGCCAAGGGTGTTGAGATAAAAAGGTTCCCGGCGGCCAAGACGCTACGGAAGTTGCCGGCCGAGTGTTTCTACGAGCTGGATCGAAGTGACCCACGTGCACGTCGCGGACATCACCGGCCATTGGAACAAGCAGACGTGTCTGCCATGAGCGGCGGGAACCGCCCGGGCGATGGCCGCCAACTGAGTACTTTATAGGCTCGATGAGATGAGCGACACAGTCGAAATCTTGGAGACCCTGGTTCACGCGGTCGAGGCCGGTCGCCGCGGCGTGCTGTGCGTCGTCGTCGCGACGCGCGGGTCAGCCCCGCAGATTCCCGGAGCGATGCTCTGCGTGGACGAAGCCGGCCAGATGACCGGCACCGTGGGCGGCGGGTGCGTGGAAGCCGAGATCCTGCGGCGCGCCCATCAAATACTGTCTACCGGGCCGAGCGGCCTGTTCACCCTCGCTCTGGATCACGACTTCGGCTTCGACGATGGCCTGATCTGTGGCGGGCACATGGACGTTGCGATTTGTGTGATTTCTCAGGCCGCCGAGGCCGGCGCGCTGCGGCCGGCGGCCGAGCGGCTGCGCGCCGGCGAAGCGGCTACGCTGCCCGTGCGGGTTCAGACGTCCGCGGGTCTGGTTGAATACCGCGTTCACATCGAGGCGCCGCCGAAGCTGGTCATCGCTGGCGGCGGGCACATCGGCTTGGCGCTGGCCACGCTGGTGGTCCCTTTAGGCTTTCGCGTCAGCGTAGTCGACGATCGAAGCCGGTTTGCCAACGCGACGCGCTTTCCGCCGCCCATTGAGCCGGTCGTGGGCGACATTGCGGAAACCCTCAGCCGCTGGCCGATTGATGCAAACACCTATATCGTTATCGTCACGCGCGGGCACCGGCACGACGAGCAGGCTCTTGCCGCCGTCATCGGCTCGCGGGCCAGGTACATCGGCATGATTGGCAGCCGGCGGAAGATCGCGGTGATCTACGAGGACCTGCGGCGGCAGGGCAAGACGCAGGAGCAGCTCAATCGCGTTCACGCCCCCATTGGCCTGGACATCAAAGCCGTCACCCCGGAGGAGATCGCGGTGAGCATTGCCGCCGAACTGATTTCGATACGCCGCGCGGACTATCACGGTGTGGTCGAGGGTCCTGTGCCCGTGCCCGCGGATGCGGCGCGGCGCCGGTGAGTCAAGGGCATGCGCTGAGCCCGTGGGCATGAAGATGTCCCGGCAGGTTACGAGCCGCTGTTCGCGCGGCCGGTCGGAGGTCTCGTGATGGCTGAGGCAAGAAAGACGGAGATCAAGAAGATCGCGGCGGCCAAGACGCTGCGGAAGTTGCTGGCCGACCATTTCTACGAGCTGGATCGGGCGGCCAAGGAGGGGCAGCCGAAGGTGGCCTGGTGCACCAGCGTCGGGCCGGCCGAGCTGCTGCGAGCCATGGGGTTCGTCGTCTACTTCCCCGAAAACCACGGGGCCATGCTCGGCGCCACCCGCATGGCGACCGAGACCATTCCCGCCGCTAACGCCATCGGCTATTCGCCGGAGGTGTGTTCCTACCTGACCAGTGACATCGGCGCCTTCCTGCAAGGCCGCACGCCGCTGTCCGACGCCTACGAGGGCATCGCGGCCGTCCCCAAGCCCGACGTACTGGTCTACAACACCAACCAGTGTCGCGAGGTGCAGGATTGGCTGGCCTGGTACGGTCGCCACTGGTCCCGGCCCGTGATCGGCATCGAGTGCTACCGCGGCGTCGGCGAAGTGACCGACGTGCACGTCGCGGGCATCGCCGGTCAGATCGAAGCCCTCGTGCGCCCGCTCGAAAAGATCAGCGGCCGGAGGTTCGACATCGACCGGCTACGCGAGACCGTCCGGCTATCGCGCCAGTGCTCGGACCTCTGGAAAGAAGTACTCGAAACGGCGACCGTCCGTCCGTCGCCGCTGACCTTTTTTGACAGCACGATCCACATGGCCCCGGCGGTGGTGATGCGCGGCACGCAGACGGCGATCGACTACTATCGCGAGCTGTTGGCGGAGCTGAAGACGCGTATCGCCGATGGCGTGGCGGCGGTCGAGGGCGAGCGCCACCGGCTATATTGGGAAGGGATGCCTATCTGGGGCCGCCTGCGCGATCTGGCGACGCTGTTTCTGGAACTGCGGGCCTGCGTGGTGGCGAGCACCTACGCGAACTCGTGGATCTTCACGGCCCTTGATCCGGACGATCCCTTCCAGTCAATGGCCCGGGCGTACACCGAGCTCTTCATCGTCCGCTCGGACGTGTACAAGGAGAAGTACCTCCAGCAGATGATCGAGACGTTCGGCGTCGACGGGATTGTGTTCCACGATTCCAAGACCTGCCCGAACAACACAAACTGCCGGCACGGCATGCCGCAGCGGCTCCAGGAGCGGCTCGACGTCCCCTCGATCACGATCGCCGGCGACCTGAATGACCTGCGCTGCTACTCGGACGAGCAGGCCCGCACGCAGATCGAGGCATTTGTCGAGCAACTGACATGACGATTGACGATTGGGGATTGACGATTGACGATTGATGCAAATCGGACGTTAATCGTCAATCGTAAATCGTCAATCGTAAATCGAGAGCTCTCTGAATGCTGAGTGGCTGGTCATTGGGTATCGACATCGGCGCATCGGCGACGAAAGCCGTGCTGCTCGACGGCGACACAGTCCGGGCCCGTGCGCTGCGGAGATCGGGCGGGGACTTCAGTGCGGCGGCGCGGGCGTGCCTCGAGGAAATCACAACCGCCGCCGGAATCGGCCTCGCCGACATCCAGCGCATCGTCGCCACGGGCTACGGCCGCCGCACGGCGGGGTTTGCCGCGCGGTCCGTGACCGAGATCACCTGCCACGCCCGCGGCTGCTATGCCAGTTTCCCGCGTGCGATCACGATCGTGGACATCGGCGGACAGGACAACAAAGTCATCGTGCTCGACAGCGCTGGGGGACGCCGCAACTTCAAGATGAACCGCAAATGCGCTGCGGGCACCGGCGCGTTTCTGGAGGAGATCGCCGGCCAGTTGGACACGCCGCTCGCGGCGCTGAACGACCTGGCGCGGCAGGCGACCGGCAGCGTTGAGCTCGGGTCTTTCTGCACCGTCTTCGCCAAGACCGAGCTGCTGGCGCTGATCGCCCGCGGCACGCCCCTGCCGGAGCTGGTCCGGGCAGCTTTCCGCTCGGTGGCGAAGCGCATCCTCGAAATGGACCCGCTGACGGGCGAGGTGGTAATGACCGGCGGCGTGGTGGCCCATAATCCGATTCTGGTCGAACTGGTGTCGGCTGCCCTGGGGCGCAAGGTGTTGGTTCCGGAATACCCGCAGTACACCGGTGCGCTCGGGGCGGCGCTAATCGGCCGGGAGCGGTAACGACCCGTGCCAGGGCGTGAAGCGCGGGGCGCACGGAGTCGCTCCGCCGGACAGTATCACACGCGCCACCCAACCGTGCAGCGCAGCCGAATATGCCACGCGCCACGGCCACTCGCAGGCAGGCGCCTGCGGTTGCGTTACCGGCCGACGTACCCTATCATGTCGCAGCTTGGCCCGCGCCGCGTCGGTTCCTCTGGCAGGTATGGGCCGTGGGCTCCGGAGTGCTCGTGGACCGGTTAAGACGTCTGCCCGAAGGTGCACCATTCTGTTAGGAGAATCGTGCCATGCCGGTTTCTGAGTCGACGGAGTTCTGGCCGTTCCTGGACCAGGTCATGCACTATGCCGTAGACAAGACGGACACGTACCCTCTGACCTGCGGCGCGAGGCGTGTCGGCGAGATCAAGCAACAGACGTTCCTGACCAGCCTTTACGTGCGCAGAGACGACGGTCGCTACGAGCGTCGTCTCGCGCAACTACTGCTTTCGTCTTCGCGCCTCCTTGTGATGGCTTCGCCTCGCGGTTCGGGAAAGACGTCCGCTATCTACTACGCGCGCCACCTTATCGAGAGCGACCCAGACAACCAAAAAACCGCCGTTATCCTGATCGACTTTCGTCGCCTCTATGACAGACACGAGTGGCAGCGCCTAACCTCGGTGGAGATCGCACCAGTCTACCGTAAACTGCTCGAACAGGAAGTTCGTCCGTGCTTTTTCAAGGAGGCCGCTGACACCCGCGACTACCTGGCTTGGGTCCTTGCCGGCGGACCTGACGAGACCGACGACTTTGAGGCACTGTTGGTCAATGACGTACTGGACATCGCCACCCGCGTGCAGGCCGAAGCGCAGGCCCACCGCGCCCAACGGGCGTCTCGGCGTAGGACGCTACGGCAGTGGTTTGACGATAATAACCCGGACTACGTGCGGATCCTCCGCGAGGTTCAGCCTCGCCTACGCTTAGCGCACGTTGTGACAGCGGCTTGCGCCATTCACGGCCTGGACAAAGTCATTCTTGTCTATGACAACGTTGACGCGATACCCCTTGAGCACCAGCGCACTTTTGTTGAAGTCGCCGACAACGCTCAAGCGGCCATGGGCAGGATCGGCACCACCTGTATCGCGATTCGTACCGAGACGCTCCCCGGCCAAGCGATACCGGCCGAGAGTCGGGGCGGCTCGACCATCGATCTCACTTTGCCCAACGAGAGACAGTACCCTACAACCCTGCTGCCGGCGCCCGGACTCCCGTTCGTCACCACGGTCCTCGACCAGCGCCATCGATTCGCGTCCGATTTATGGAGGCACATCTCCCCTGAGTACAGCCTAACTGACGCATCCGCTCTCGTCCACAAGATAGTCATGCGGGAATTCCGCGACAGCGCGATTCACCGGTTGAGCAATGAAAGCATACGCGGCGTCTTTGGTATATACAGGGGGTTTGGCGAGTATCTGGATAACCTGCGCCAGAGCTACGACATTGACTCGTTGATAGACCGGCGGGAGGGGCACGCCCACACCCTGTTCTACTTGTGGCTCGGCGTGCATGGAAGGCGCTTTGGCATAGTCCTGTACGACATACTCAAGGTGGATCCCGGCGAGGCAGACCACCCATTTCATGAGCTGGCTTCCGAGCACTATTTTCTGCTCACTGCCCTCGCTAACCTCACGCGGGAGGGCGAACACAGGCTCGAGGGCATTCCATTCCCGCGGTGGTCCCAGCTAGTCAGAAGAATGGCCGAATTGGGTTTTACCTACCAACAGGTGTTAGGTGCCGTCGATGTCATGTGCACTAAGCGCAATGAAGACACACGGAGCGTGGGATTCTACGACAGCGAGCCCGACCTTGCACAACTAACGCCCGACTCGCCCAACCGGATCAAACTTTCCCTCCTGGGGCATACTCTGGTTTACAACTTGCTCAGTAAGGTTGGATTCGTATGGAGGAGCGCGCACGAGCATGGTCGCGGTGCACCTGGCAGTGCCGGGGAGGCTTACCTTGATTTGACACCGGCAAGGAGGATTCGAACCATCGTTATGTACGTACGTCACCTCGCACGAGTGCACTTGGCGCTTCTAAACAAACTGCGCATCGATTGGCAACCGGGATTCGGCAACGATTGGCTCAATGCATTCCGGCGAATGTTTGGGATAGATCGACAACTGGAGCTTGAGCGGATTCTTCTGGACGCGGCCAAGTTCTATCACGATTACTTCGACTCCATACAACTCGAGAACCAGTTCAACGTGTTGGGCAAGCTCTACGGCGACTCCCTCTGGTTGGTCGAGCAGCGTCAGCCCTACGAGGGTCAACTGACTGTCGGATTCAGGCAGGTGGAAGTGACGATTGACGAGATGGCCAAGCGTGAGCGCCGTGAACGAGGCAGTGGAACCGGGGATACACCGGGCGCTGACCAGGGCGCGATCGAGACGCCGCCACCGAGAGACCTGCCGTGAGCCTGGCGCCGGTTGGGTCTGCGTCGGCAGGAGGACCAGCCGCATCGGCGCGAGCCGTGCCCGGGCGGGTAGCCATCCTCTGGATCGTTGGCGCGCCCTTCGTCAGGCGCCTCGTCCTTGTGCCATTGACACAAGAGGTTCTGAAGGCATTAACTGGAGCGGATGCCGTGTGGTAATGGCCTCGCATTGCGGCGTCGAGCATTCTGCGCCCCTTGATCGTTCGAATAGTCGTCCCCCAGCAAGTGGGATGGTTCGGATACCTTCGAGACTGCCACAGTCGTGTTACACGAGTTAGGAGTCACCCAGTGGGGCTTGACGCGCTGTTTGCGCCGCGGGCGGTGGCGGTCATTGGTGCTTCCAACCGGGAGCTGACCATTGGCTACCGCATCATTCAGAACCTGCTGGATTTCGGCTACACGGGCCCGGTCTATCCGGTCAATCCGAAGGGCGGCGAGATTCGCGGCCTCAAAGCCTACCGGTCGATTCTGGACACGCCCCACCCAGTGGACGTTGCCCACATCGTCATCAAGAACACGCTGGTGCCGGGGTGCGTCAGAGACTGCGCGGACAAGGGGGTCAACGCCGTGATCGTCAACACGGCCGGCTTTCGTGAGATCGGCGCCGATGGCGCCGCCCTGGAGGATCAGCTCGTCGCGATCGCCAGGGAGACCGGAATTCGCGTGTTCGGCCCGAACTGCCAGGGTATCATCAACAGCGATCGGTCCGTCCGGGCCTACTGCAATTTCACGTTCACGCGACCGACGTCGGGGCATATTTCGATCGTTGCCCAGAGCGGCGGCGTCGGCGAGGTGATCCACCAGCGCATCGCGGAACTCGGCGTCGGCGTGCGCTACTACGCCAGCAACGGCAACGCCTGCGACGTCTCGATCCCCGAGATCATTCAGCATTACGGCCAAGACGAGCAGACCAAGGTGATCGTCGTCCATATCGAGAGCCTGCCGGACCCACGCGCGTTTCTGGAAGTGACGAGGCGCATCGCCGGCCGAAAGCCGATCGTAGCGATGAAAGCCGGCCGCACGGCCGAGGGGGCCAAAGCGGTCGCGTCGCACACCGGGCGTCTCGTGAAGCAACACCGAGCGATCGACCTCATCTTCGAGAAGGCCGGCGTTGTCGCCTTCCGCGATCTCGAGGAGCTGTGTCAGTCGGCCATCGCATTCGCAGCCCAGCCGGTGCCGGCGGGCAACCGCGTGGGCATGATCGCCAACACCGGCGGGCCGGCGATCATCGCCACCGACGAGCTGATCGAGGGCGGGATGGTCATGCCGCCGCTGTCGGCGAAGACGGAGACATTCCTGCGGAGGGAGCTCTATCTGGAGGCGTCGATCAACAACCCCGTGGACGTACTTGCGACGGCGGGGCCCGAGCACTTCGCGGCGGCCATCGCGGCGCTGCTCGACGATGACGGCATCGACGCCGTCTTTGTGAACTTCGTCACTCCGTTCTTCGTGGACACGTTGGGCGTCGCCCGCGAAATCGCGGCCGCCAATCGCCGGTCCCGCAAACCTATCGTGGCCACCGTGATGACGGAGAAGAAGGGTTGGGCCGAGACGCTGAAGGTCATTCGCGACAGCGGCGTGCCGACTTACGACATGCCGGAGATGGGGGCCAGGGTCCTCGTCGCGATGGGACGTTACGCGACCTTCCTGAAGCGGCCGATCGAGCCGCCGCTCCACTTTTCTGACGTGGACGCCGTCCGCGCCGCCTCAATCCTTCAGGCCGCCCGGCAGGCCGGCCGCGCACACCTGTCGGCTGCTGCGAGCTGGGAGCTCCTGACCTGCTACGGGATTCCCGTCGCTCCATACAGGTTCGCCGGCAGCGTCCCCGACTGCCTCGCCGCAGTGGACGACCTCGGCTTCCCGGTCGTCCTCAAGGTGGATGCCGAGAGCGTCATCCACAAGAGCGAGAGCGGCGGCGTGGTTCTCGACATTCGTGACCGCAGCTCACTGCGCGAGCACGTCGAACGCCTGGCCGCCCGCTTCGTCCAGGCGTCACCACGGTTCCTGATCCAGCGGCAGTTGCCCGCGGGCCGCGAGGTCATCGTGGGGGCTCAGGCCGTGGAAGGACTTGGGCATGTGCTCATGTTCGGGCTGGGCGGCATCCACGTCGAAGTGCTGAAAGACGTGTGCTTCAAGCTCACGCCGGTGACCCGTGGCGAGGCCCGCCAAATGGTCGAATCGCTGCGGGCCTATCCCTTGCTGGCGGGCTCGCGTGGTCAAGCCGGCGTGGAAATCGCGGCGCTGGTGGAAACCATCCAACGCGTCTCGCAGATGCTGACCGACCTGCCGGGCATCCGCGAGCTCGATCTCAATCCGGTTTTCGCGCTGACGCACGGCGCCAAGGTCGCCGACGTGCGCGTGATGATTTGAGAACGCCGGGATATCGTACCCAACATGCCCGCCGCGCGGAACCCACCGTCACGCGTCTTCGCGATCGTCCCCGCCGCGGGCCGGTCCCGCCGCATGGGTCGCGCCAAGCAATTGCTCGACCTGGGCGGCCGGCCGATGTTGCTCGCGACGGTCGAACCGCTCGCGGCAGCCCAGATCGGCGGAGTGATGGTCGTGACGCATCGCTTGATTGCCAGGCAAATCAGCGCCGCGCTTCCGACCGGCATTCTGCTGGTGCGCAACGACGACGAGAGCAGTGAGATGATCGACTCGGTTCGCATCGGCCTGCGGACCTGGTTCGAGCGCGCGTCCGTTGCTGAGCGGGACGGTTTCCTGGTCTGTCCGGCCGATCATCCCGGCATCACCGCCGCCGATTTCGACGCCTGCCTTCGTGCGTTTCGGAGGGACGCGGACCGAATCGTCATCGCGTCGCGAGCGGGTCGCCGCGGGCATCCGATCATCTTCCCCGCCAGCTTGGCCCCGTTCGTGCAGTCCCCGGCCTGCGACCTTGGCCTGAACGCCCTGCCGCGCGCATTTCCGGAATCGGTGGTCCTGGTCGCGTGCCGATCGCCGGCCGTCACGCGGGACATCGACACGGAGGGGGACTGCGACCGGGTACGTGAATCCGGTGGCGGCGCGGCGGGGCCGCGGCGGCGGCACAATCCGCCCGCCGGCCGACGGAAAGCCGAGCGACCCCCCGCGACCTGATGCACCCGGTTGGCGCGTTGCAGCGCCAGCTCCGCGGCCTGCGCCTCTCCTCATCCGTCAGCCCGTAGAGCTGTAGCGTCCGACCTCTCCCGGCGCGCCGGGATCGGACGCCCTGCGGTCGATCCCTCCTGCGTCGGCACAAGCCTGGCGGTCGGTGGCGTCGATCTGGCGCTGGAGGGCGGTCTTGTCCGTCGGCGTCTTCGGTACAGACAGCAGTCCGGAGCTACCACGTGCGACAGTCTGGCGGCGGAAGCTCGTTCTCCTGCTCCATCGCGCGGATCCGGGCCACCCAAGCCTTATGAGCCGCTCTGGCCTCCTCGAGCGTCGAACAGCGCGCCCACTGGTCATTCAACCAGCCCCCCATGACCCGGGTCTCAAACAGCAAAGCCCGCTCGGACTCCGCCAAGGCCATGTTCATGCCCAGGAAGACCGTGACCACGGCACCGAACTTCACGGATGTTCGGGCGACGCAGCGAAGCTTCTCATACGAGCTGGCGTGCCAGGCCACCCAGTTGCCGAAATCCGGTTCCTCGACCACCAACTCGCCACGCAGAATGTAATAGCGTCCCATCTTCGCACCGCCTTCCTTGCGGGAAAAAGGGGGCAGGAACCTTTTGTGCGAAGCACCCTCCGGGCCGTCCCGGCAAAAGGTTCCTGCCCCCTTTTTCCCGCCGGGTTCCGCTCGCGGGAGGATTTTCGTATCCTAGCATA
>Ga0315289_10005819_pt1 | contig 18157 bp, 22 predicted proteins | sample YL17G11_40_MG_FD_203452 | JGI IMG/M metagenome (GOLD analysis project Ga0315289, IMG submission 203452) | Sediment microbial communities from Yellowstone Lake, YNP, Wyoming, USA - YL17G11_40 | ecosystem: Environmental > Aquatic > Freshwater > Lake > Sediment | place: USA: Wyoming | collected... | reverse complement strand
CATCATCTTTGCGATATCAATTCAGCTTTTCCCGATTACCATCGCGCAATTCGTCGGAACAGGTTCGGCCGTCGGGCGGTGGGTGAGTGATGTTGCCGGTCGGTTTCAGCCGGGCGCGAGTATATGGGCCGCCCTCTTGTACGCTGGATTCATAATCTTCTTCACCTACTTCTACACAGCCGTGACGTTCAACGTCCCGGAGGTAGCAGAGAACTTGAAGAAGTACGGCAGCTTTATCCCCGGGATCAGGCCGGGCAAGCCGACGTTGGAGTACCTGGACCGCGTGATGTCCAGGATCACGCTCGCGGGCGCGCTATTCCTGGCGGTCATTGCTCTCATGCAGTACTGGTCGCCGCAGCTAACGGGCGTGCAAACGTTCACCCTTATGGGTGGTACTTCGCTGCTGATCGTGGTAGGTGTGGCCTTGGACACCATGCAGGCACTCGAGGCGCATCTGCTCATGAGGCACTACGAAGGGTTCATCAAGTAGGCCATGAGAATCGTGTTGTTGGGCGCCCCGGGTGCGGGCAAGGGCACGCAGGCGGAACTGATATCGGAGAAATACAGGATTACGCATATCTCCACGGGCGATATACTGCGGGAAGCGGTCAGGCAGGGCACGGAGCTCGGGCGCCGCGCGGAATCGTATATGTCCAAAGGCGAACTCGTGCCGGATGAGGTGGTAATCGGCATCGTCGCCGAACGCATCCAGCAGCCCGATTGTGCGAACGGTTTCCTGCTGGACGGGTTCCCGCGTACGGTGGCGCAGGCCGAGGCGCTCGACAAGGCGTTGACCGAGCGCGGCTTGGGCCTGGACGCGGTTGTGAATCTCGAGGTGGATGAAGCGGAAGTTGTGCGCAGGTTGAGCGGGCGGCGTGTGTGCGGGCAGTGCGCGGCGATCTACAGTTCGGCAGATGTCGGTCAGAGCCCGCAAACTTGCGAATCGTGTGGCGGCGCGTTGATCACGCGTTCGGATGACCAGCCTGAAGCTGTCCAGCGCAGGCTGCAGGTTTACAGACAACAGACCGAGCCGCTGGTGGAATACTATTCCAGAGCGGGCATTCTCGAGCGAATACCCGCTGCCGGGACGGTGGACGAAGTGTTCGCCACGGTAAGTGAGTCGCTGGACAGGGTAAAGGCTCGCAGCATCGGTTGACGGGTCTCAGCCGGTGAATATGGGTCGTCCGACATGATCATCCTGAAGTCCGGAAACGAGATAGAGAAAATGCGGGCAGCCGGCAAAGTGGTCGCCGCTGCTCTTGTGGAGCTCGAAGCGAGCATAGTGCCGGGGAAGACGACGACCATGGAGCTGGACTGCCTGGCGGAGGCGGTTCTCGGCCGGTACGGGGCGATTCCGTCGTTCAAGGGGTACAAAGCCTACCCGAACGCGATATGTATCGCCGTGAATGAGGAAGTCGTGCACGGCATACCGGGTCCCAGGCGGCTCGAAGAAGGCGACATAGTCGGCATTGATGTGGGAGCGATCCTGGACGGGTACCAGGCGGACGCCGCGATTACGGTAGCTGTGGGCAGGGTTTCTCCGGAGGCGGAGGGGCTCATCAGGGTTACCCGAGGAGCGCTCTTCGCGGGGATTCGGAAGGCAAGAGTCGGAGGGCGGCTGACCGATATCTCGCACGCAATCCAGGGGTACGCGGAAGAGCATGGTTTTTCGGTCGTGCGCGAGCTGGTCGGCCATGGGATCGGGCGCGACATGCACGAGGACCCGCAGGTACCGAACTTCGGCAGGCCGGGCAGAGGACCGCGTCTGCGGGAAGGAATGACGCTTGCGATCGAGCCGATGGTGAACGCGGGGGCCTACCAGATAGAGAGCCTGCCGGATGGGTGGACCATAGTTACAAAGGACAGGAGTCTTTCTGCTCATTTCGAGCATACCGTGGCGGTTACGAAGGATGGCCCGGATATCCTGACTCTGCGGCCGGGTGAAACGGCTGGCTAGCGTGTGTGGCGAGCCCGGCGCCGGGGCTTGAATGAGCGGCATGTTTGAGGTATAATGAGACTTTCGAGCGGGGCGCCGCTCGAGCGTTTTAAGGCGAGATCAGGTCTTGAAATGCCTTCCATGAAAAGGAGGCAGACGTTGAAGGTAAGAGCATCGGTAAAGAGAATGTGTGACAAGTGCAAGATAATTCGGCGCGAAGGCGTCGTGCGCGTTATCTGCAAGAATCCAAAACACAAGCAGAGGCAAGGCTGAGCGGAGGTGTGAGACTTGGCAAGAATAGCGGGAGTAGATCTCCCACGGGACAAGAGGGTCGATGTTGCTCTCACGTACATATTCGGCATTGGCCCTTCCAGCAGCAAGAAGATAGTGGCGACGACGGGAATAGATCCCGCGACCCGGATCCGTGACCTGACGGAGACCGAGATCAGCAAGCTTCGCGAAGTCATCGAGCGCGAGCATCGGGTGGAAGGCGATCTCAGACGGCAGGTGTCGTTGAACATACGCCGGCTCATCGAGATCGGGTCATACCGCGGGCTTCGACACCGCCGCGGCCTGCCTGTGCGCGGGCAGAGGACGAGCACTAACGCTCGCACCAGAAAAGGTCCTAGGCGCACCGTAGGCATTAAGAGGAAAAAATAAGGAGGTTTCCAGCTTTGGCTCGGAAAGCAGTAGGTAAGGCTAAGTCGAAAGAGAAGAAGAACATCGCCCACGGGATCGCCCACATCCAGTCAACCTTTAACAATACAATCGTCGCCATAGCCGACGCAAAAGGCGATCTGGTTTCCTGGGCGAGCGCGGGTACCGTCGGGTTCAAAGGGACGAAGAAGGGCACACCATTCGCAGCTCAGATGGCGGCCGAGGCTTGTGCTCGCAAAGCTATGGAACACGGTCTGAAGCGCGTGGATGTCTACGTGAAAGGTCCCGGCTCGGGCCGCGAAACGGCCATACGGGCGCTTCAAGCCGTGGGGCTTGGCGTCATTGCTATCAAAGACGTTACGCCCATCCCTCATAACGGCTGCCGTCCGCCGAAGAGACGACGAACTTAGGAGAAGAAGGGATTATGGCAACCACTGCAAATGCAGTATGCAGATTATGCCGTCGGGAAGGCGCAAAGCTCTTTCTAAAGGGAGAGCGGTGCTATTCCCGAAAGTGCGCGTTTGAGCGCAGGAGCTACGCGCCGGGCCAACATGGGCAGGCCGTCACCAGGAAGATCAAAGAGTACGGAGTGCAGCTCCGTGAAAAGCAGAAGATGCGCCGAATATACGGCGTCCGCGAGCGGCAGTTCAGAGGCTACTTGCAGGAAGCGATGCGCAGACGGGGCGTCACCGGTGAGACTCTGCTGCAACTGCTGGAACTCAGGCTCGACAATACGGTCTACAGGCTCGGATTCGCAGTTTCTCGCGCTCAGGCTCGCGAACTGGTAAGCCATGGGCACTTTACGGTTAATGGCCGTAAGGTGAATACCGCATCTTATCAGGTAAAGGCGGACGACGTGATCGAGGTCAAGGAAGCCAGTAAGACCCTGGCCCCGATAGTGGCGGCTCTGGAAGCGAGCGCCGGCGGTCGAGTTCCGGCCTGGCTCGAGATAGATGCTGAGAAGAGGCGGGGGAGCGTTCTTCGCGTCCCGACGCGTGAGGAAATCGACACCCAGGTCGAGGAAACGTTGATCGTCGAGTTCTATTCAAGATAACACGGAATGCACCTTGTGCGCCAGGTGAAGGGGCGCTTGTTGCGGGAAGGGAAACGAAGTTCCGCCTTCTCGGATTGGAGATAAGAATATGGAACAGATTGTGCCGCGGATTGAGACTCTAGTCCAGGATGACAGATACGGCAAGTTCGTCATGGAACCGCTGGAGCGGGGATTCGCCATCACGCTGGGTAACGCGCTCAGACGAGTCATGCTCTCCTCGATTCCCGGCGCTGCCGTTACGTCGGTGAAGATAGAGGGAGTTCTCCACGAGTTCTCCACCATACAGGGTGTCAAGGAGGACTCGACTGAACTGCTGCTGAACCTGAAGGATCTGCACGTCAGGATGCATAGAGACGGCGATGCGAAGTTGGAGCCGAAGACTATCTGGATTGACGTGAAAGGTGCAGGTGAGGTGACCGGAGCTGATATCCGGACTCCGGCAGACGTTGAGGTCGTGAACCCCGAAGTGCACATAGCCACTATCAGCGACGAGTCTGCCGGCCTGTCAGTGGAGATGACCGTCGAGATCGGTACAGGCTACGTGCTCCCTGAGAAGCAGGAGAAGGTGAAGGCGACCATCGGCGTGATCCCTGTCGGGGCCGCGTTCTCTCCGGTCACCAAGGCGAATTTCGTCGTCGAACCCACGAGGGTAGGTCACAAGACCGACTACGAGCGTCTGGTGCTCGAGGTCTGGACGAACGGCACTATGGCGCCCAGCGAGGCCATCAGCGAGGCCGCCAAGATACTCGACCGGTTGACCAGGCTGTTCATTGACTTCCCGCGGCGACACGGAGCCGAGCTGCTTGAAGAGGAAGAAGGATACGGCGCGGAGGTGGAGCTCAGGGCCCCGGATGCCCGCATCGAAGAGCTCGACTTCTCGGTTCGCACATACAACTGCTTGAAGAAGGACAATATCCTCACTATCGGAGAGCTGGTCCAGAAGAGCGAGCACGACCTTATGGGCATTCGGAACTTCGGCAAGAAGTCACTGAACGAAGTCAAGGAGAAACTCGCACAGCTCGGGCTGAGTTTGAAGAAGATCGGCGAGCTCGAGGCGGTCGTCGAGGCCGCGGCCGCGACGGGAGCGGAGGCATCGGAGGCTGCTTCGGAGGCGAAGAGCGAGGAACTGGCGCCGGCAGGCGAATCCTAATCACACCACCTTGACGAGGATGCTCAGGAAGGATGTACTGAAATATGCGACACAGAGTAGCAGGACGAAAGTTCGGCCTGCCGAGTGACCAGAGAATGGCTCTGCTGAAGGGACTCCTGCGTGCCCTCATAAAGCACGGCGAGATAGAAACTACCGAGCCGAGGGCCAAGGATGTGAGGAGCATCGCCGAAAAGGTGATCACGACAGCCAAGACGAACGACCTCCATTCCCGGAGGCTGGCGCGCCGCTGGCTTAACGACGAGGACCTGGTGAAGGATTTGTTCGACACCGTAGCGCCGAAGTTCGCCGATAGACCCGGAGGGTACACGAGGATAACGAAGATTGGGCACCGCCGGGGCGATGCTGCTCCTATGGTCAAGCTGCAGCTCGTCGCGGATTAACGGATTGGCCGCTGTGGCGAACATCAAGGCGATACTGGAGTACGACGGCACCGAATACTGCGGCTTCCAGAAGCAGCCGTCGGTCCGCACGGTGCAGGGAGAATTGGAGCGTGCCCTGGCGGAACTCTTCAGGGAGAAGGCCGCCAAGGTAATCGGTGCGGGTCGCACGGACGCCGGAGTGCATGCCACCGGGCAGGTGGTGAACTTCGCGGCGCCGGAGAGGTTTCCGACCGACAGGGTCTGTCCGGCCTTGAATGGGCTGCTGCCTGCATCCATCAGGGTGAAGAGCGCTGAGGAGGTCCCCGAGACCTTTCACGCGCGATATTCTGCCAAGGCGCGAACCTACGTTTACGTAGTGTTGAACAGGGCGGCGCCATCGGCGCTTCTCGGCAGGTATACGTGGCACGTGACTCAGCCGCTGGATCTGCAAGCGATGGAAGCAGCGGCGGCCGAACTGGTGGGCACGCGGGACTTCGCGTCGTTCGGCGTTCCAGAGCGGGCCGGTGCAAGCACGGTAAGGCGAATCCTTGACTTTAGAACAGGGCGACGGAAAGACGCGGTTTTCTTCACGATCAGGGCGAACTCGTTCCTTCGCGGCATGGTGCGAGCTATGGTGGGCGTCCTGGTAGAGGTTGGGCAGGGCAAGCACCGGCCGGCGGAGATTGCTGAGATACTCTCGGCGCGCGACCGCCGGGCGGCTGGTGTGAGCGCCCCGCCGCAAGGACTCTGTCTGACAAGAGTAGAATACTAAGGAGAGACGATTCTCATGCGGACGTACACGCCTAAGCCGAAAGAGATAGTCCGGAAGTGGTATGTGGTAGATGCGGCCGGCAGGCCACTGGGGCGGCTCGCCTCGCAGGTGGCGAAGATCCTGCGCGGCAAGCACAAGCCCATTTTCACGCCTCATGTGGATACGGGCGACCACGTTATCATCATCAACGCGGAAAAAGTGGTTCTCACCGGCCGAAGCAAGCCGGATCAGAAGATATATCGTCACTCGCAGTACCCGGGCGGCTTGAAGGCTACCACATACGGGAAGATGCTCGCTGAACGGCCGGACAGGCTGATCATGCGTACGGTGAAGGGGATGCTCCCGCACAATACTCTGGGCGCGAGCGTGCTGAAAAAGCTCCGCGTGTACAGGGGCCCGGAGCATCCGCACGAAGCGCAGCACCCGGAGCTGCTGGAGATTTAGGAGGAGATACCATATTGGCAGACCAGGTTAGACATTACGCTACCGGCCATCGGAAGAACGCCACAGCCAAGGTATGGCTCACCCCGGGCACGGGCAACATCACGATCAATGACCGTCCCGCGAGCGAGTACCTGGGTCGGAAGACGCTCGAAATGCTCATTCGCCAGCCGATGGAAGTCGTGGATGCGTCGGGCAAGTTCGACGTTAGGGCAATCGTGCTGGGCGGAGGAATCTCCGGTCAGGCGGGCGCAATCCGGCACGGTATATCCAAGGCGCTCCTCGTGGCGGACCCGGAACTGCGTCAGACGCTCCGCAGACGCGGCTACCTGACTCGGGATCCGAGGATAAAGGAGCGCAAGAAGTACGGCCGGAAGCGGGCACGACGCGCGTTCCAGTTCTCGAAGCGCTGACATGCGGGGTTGTCGCGGGCGCGGACACCGTTCCTTCTTCGGCTGTTGGGAAGGGCGGCTGTATCTGTGTCATACTTCCTCAAGTTCCCAGCGCATCCGAACCGATAATCTGAATGCAAGCATTTAGCCTCGGTTGACGCCCGCCTGAGACGTGCGGATATAAGGCGTACACCGAAGTTCGGGGGTTTGACGTTTTGCGGAAGACGGCTCTGATTACTCTGATACTCATGGGCCTGCTTGCTTTGCCGGGTGCGGGCCTTTCAGACGAGACGATCACGATCACGCTCGACCCGCCCCAGGGAGAGGCGCAGAAGGAGTCGCAGAGCGACCTTCGGCTCGATCACGAAACGCTGGGCGCCACACGCAAGGGATCCGATAAGGAGTACGTTGCGCAGGTCCAGACCTCCAAGCAATCAGCGCAGAAGGAAGTCACGATTGGCCGGGTCGGCATTGTCAAAACATCCAGAGCGGACATCAAGTCCCTTCCCAGCGCAAAAGGGCGCACTCTCTTCACCTGCCCGAAGGACACCAGTCTGGCCATTGTGGGTGAGAACGGAAGCTGGTACGGCGTCCTCATGATTGACGCCAGCACCGGCTGGGTCGAAAAGAGCAAAGTCAACCTCCTCGATTACAAGGTCCTCAGCCAGTCTCCTCAAAGCAGCGGCGTGGGCAGCCGAATCGTGAACACGGCCCTCAAGTATCTCGGCATTTCGTATAGATGGGGCGGCTACTCGTTCGGCGGGCTCGACTGCTCCGGTTTTGTGAAAGCGGTCTTCGCCAGCAACGGGATTAACCTTCCGCGCGTATCACGAGAGCAGGCGCTGACGGGCGTTCCCATCGGGTGGAGCCAGCTCCAACCGGGGGACCGACTGTACTTCGCGTGCAAAGGCGGCCAGATTGACCACGCGGGCATCTATATGGGCAATGGGTACTTCATCCATTCATCCGCTTCCCGCGGCGGCGTAGCCGTGGACAGCGTGCTGAGTCCCCTTTACGTGAGAAGTCTCGTCGCCGCCCGCAGGTCGTGAACGCCGCTCTGCCTTCGTCCCGGGACTCGAAGTCCCAGTCTACTATTATGGAAAAGCAGGCTGAAGCAGGCTCAGGTCGTGCTTGGCCTGCCCTCCGCAGCCTTGGCGGAGGAGGGCGCTTGGTGCGCCCGCGCAGCATACCGTCACAGCTCGCTTGAGAGTCCATCGCAAAAGGGGCTCAGTGAGATGTGGGAGGCGTCTCCAGACGGCGATTGAGCCCAGGTCGCGGTCAGGAGACCCCTCCCACAGCAGCCAATCCCACCACCGCTGGACTTTCGCGACAGACTTTCAGCTTGCTCCCAAATCCCGGTAGACTCACCATGTCTACACGCGCCGCGGTTTGACTTCGTAGAGCCCCGATGGTATACTTCATATAGGCAGCATGCCGGGAGGCGGTCGCTGTGAAGTGCGTCAAATGCGGAAACGAAATCCCGTCCCAGTCGAGGTTCTGCCTCGCTTGTGGCGAGCCGGTTTCAACCGGGAGGCCCGAGACTCCTGCACGCCCGATACCGAAGAGGCGGCTCGGACTCTTCGCCGCGATCGCGGGCTTGTGTCTTGTGGGCGCGGCGGTTCTCCTCGCGTTCATAGTTCGTGGCAGTAAGGTCACGCAGGCGACACCCGTGCCAAATCCCCAGCAGACCCGCGTGCTCAATGCGCCTGCGCCGCCGAACGGTCCTCAGCCCAACGTGCTTCAGACCGACGTGCAGAAGCCGCCGCTCGATCTCAAAAAGGAAGAGAAGCCTCAGCCGCCGCCTGAGGTCGTGGCCTATCTGGAGCATCTGAAGAGGGTAGATGCGGCTAGGGAGGCGCTGCAGCAGCGCGAGAAAGCTGCACTCTATGGTTACCTGTGGAGGGTCCCCGCCGATAAGGCCAATATGGCCAAGGAGATGATGGATGCATTGGAGAAAGCGGAAGGTCCATTGCCGAAAGACATTGGCAAATTGCCCGAGGCAACGAAGCTATCGCCGCGACTGAATAGAGAGTGGCAGCAACTGGCACAGCGGTTCCTGGCGGTGCAGGCACCGGATGCCTGCGCTGCCCTAGCAGGGAAGTATTATGACGCTCTGCGGAATGTGATTCAGTGGTGCAGCAAACTGAACGATTCCATTGACAACCAGGACCAGAACGTGTTCAACTGGTTGGGCCAATCAACAGACATCGACGACAAGCTGGATGCATCGGATCAGGAGCTCACAAACGTCTGCACCCGATTTGGTATCGAGAAGGCCTTCACGATCAAGTCCGACCGAGGACAAGGCGGGGGAGTCCTCCAGTTTCCCGGGCTGTGACGCCTGTATGGCCGAATGTGTCACTTCTGTAGCTTGTTGACCTCGGTAGAGGCTACCGGCTATAATTCCAGCAGTTCGTGCTGCAAACCCCTGTTCCGCAGGGGTTTTTGCATAACTGACCGCTGCAGGTGAACGACGTTGAAGATTCTTATCACAGGCGCCGCCGGCATGCTCGGCGCCGACCTTCGAGAAGCACTGGCCGGCGAGCATGAACTGATTCTGACCGACGTTGTCGGAGGTTTCCTGTACCTCGACATCACGGATAGCGACCGGGTGCTGGATGTGATAGAGGAGTGCCGTCCGGACCTGGTAATCCATGCCGCCGCTTATACGGACGTGGACGGCTGTGAGCGCGATCCGGAGCGGGCGTTTCGCGTCAATGCGCTCGGCACCCGCGACGTCGCTCTTGGCTGCTCACGGGGGTGGTCACGGATGGTCTACATCAGCACTGATTTCGTGTTCGACGGTAAGAAGGGCGCACCGTATGCTGAGGATGATGTTCCAAACCCGATCAATCACTACGGCGCGTCAAAGCTCCACGGGGAGGAGCACGTGCAGAACCTGTGCGATCGGTACTTCATCGTCCGCACCGCCTGGCTCTACGGCGAGCACGGCAAGAACTTCCCTCTCAGTATTCTGAACGCGGCCAGGTCACGGAAGGAGATGAAGGTCGTCGCGGATCAGATCGGCAGTCCCACGTTCACCGCGGATCTGGCTCTCGCTATTCGGGACCTGATCGGCACCTCGGCCTATGGCATCTACCACATAACGAACAAAGGCTCCTGCTCCTGGTACGATTTCGCAAAGCGGACCCTGTCGCTCGCGGGTATCAACGATGTGGAAGTAAAGCCGATCAAGTCGAGGGAGTGGCCGAGCCCTACTCAGCGTCCGAAGCACAGCGTGCTCGGGCATCTGGCTCTAGAGCGCCTGGGAAAGGACAACCTCCGCCCGTGGGAGGAGGCGCTCGCGGACTTCGTTTCCAGGCTGGACCTGTGAATGGCATTCCGACAGCCGCTCGGGTTCTGATGCTATGGACTACAGCAAGACGTTGAACCTGCCGAAAACCGATCTCCCCATGCGGGCGGAGCTGTCCAGACGCGAGCCGGAAATCGAGCGCGCCTGGGAGGAAAAGAATCTCTATGAAGAGTCTCTGGAGAAGCCCGCGCCCAGGGGCGATTTCATCCTCCACGACGGCCCGCCTTACTCCAACGGCCATATCCACATGGGCCATGCTCTCAACAAGACTTTGAAGGACTTCGTCGTCAAGTACAAGACCATGGCCGGCTTCCGATGTCCGTATATCCCCGGCTGGGACAACCACGGCATGCCCATAGAGGTCGAGGTCGTGCGCGAATTCCGACAGGTCGGCAGGAAGCCGGATCGGGTGGAGCTGCGGCGGCGATGTCGGGAATTCGCGGCGCAGTGGGTTGCCACCCAGCGGGACGAGTTCAAGCGCCTGGGCGTCCGCGGCGACTGGGATAACCCGTATCTCACGATGTCCACCGAGTACGAGGCGATCATCGTGAAGGTCTTCGGCGAGCTGGCGCTGGCGGGTTACATATATCGCGGCCTGCGCCCGATCTTCTGGTGCCCTGCCTGCGAGACCGCTCTGGCCGAGGCCGAGATCGAGTACAGTTCGCACGTGTCCCCTTCGATATACGTTCGGTTTCCCCTGAAGTCGGATCCGAAAGGTGTCTTCGCCGACCTGCCGCCAGACCGTGTATTCGCGGTCATCTGGACTACGACACCGTGGACCATTCCGGCAAACGTGGCGCTGGCGGTGCATCCGGATTACACGTACGCACTTGTGGAGACCGGCGGAGTTTACTATCTCATCGCGGAAGATTTGCTCGAGCACACGCTGCGCGAAATCGGGGTGTGCGATCGCACCGTCGTACGTTCCTTCCAGGGTTCGGCGTTAGAGGGCATGGTGTTCGCGCACCCGATTTACGGGCGTGACTCGATGGTTGTCCTGGCAAGCTACGTCACGCTTACCGAGGGCACCGGCATCGTGCACACCGCGCCCGGGCATGGGCGCGAGGACTTCGAGACCGGGCAGAAATACGGGCTGCCGGTCCTGAGCCCGGTAGATGCGGCCGGCCGGTTTACCGAGGAAGCGGGCCAATTCGCAGGGCTTACCATCGAAGAGGGCGACAGGGCGGTAGGGGAGGAGCTCGAGCGGCGGGGCCATCTGCTGGCCCGTGGGAGCGTCGAGCACAGTTATCCCCACTGCTGGCGGTGCACGGGTCCGGTCATCATCCGCGCGACGGTCCAGTGGTTTCTGAGCATGGACCACGGCGGTCTTCGGCAGGAGATTCTGGATGCCATAGAGGCGATAGCCTGGTACCCGCCCGAGAGCATCAACCGCATGACCAGCATGATCGCCAACTCGCCTGACTGGTGTGTGTCCAGGCAGAGGGCATGGGGCGTCGGCATCCCGGTATTCTACTGTGAGGGCTGCGGCGGGGAGATTATGACGAAGGAGTCGTTCGATGCCGTGTACAGTCTCGTGCTGGAGGAAGGCTCGGACGCGTGGTTTGTGAGGGAGCCGTCGGAGATTCTGCCGCCGGGTTTCAAATGCCCGGCGTGCGGCGGGTCGGAGTTCACAAAGGAGACGGATATCCTGGACGTCTGGTTCGACTCCGGCTCATCCTGCCGTGCGGTGCTGGAGACTCGTCCGGAGCTGCGCTATCCCGCCGACATGTATCTGGAGGGCTCCGATCAGCACAGGGGATGGTTCAACAGGTCGCTCGTGGTAGGCTTAGCCACCAGACGGGCGTCGCCGTTTCGCCAATGCGTGACGAACGGCTGGATGCTGGATGAGCAGGGGCGGACGATGCACAAGTCCTGGGGAAATGTCATCGCGCCGCAGGAGATCATCGGTAAGGACGGCGCCGACGTCCTCCGCCTCTGGGTATCCTCTGCGAACTACTTCGAGGACCTGAGGCTCGGCAAGGAGATACTGAAGCGGGTGAGCGACGCCTACAGGCGAATCCGGAACACCTTTCGCTTCCTGCTGGCAAACCTGTATGACTTCGATCCGTCGTCAGATGGCATCAGTCATGAGGAGATGCTCGAGATTGACCGCTGGGCACTGCATCAGCTTCAAATGCTGGTCCGCGAGGTGACGGCGGGCTATGAGAGTTACGAGTTCCACAGGGTCTACCGCTCGGTATCCAATTTCTGTGCGGTCGAGTTGAGCTCGTTCTACCTGGACGTGCTGAAGGACAGGTTGTACGTCTCCGCGCCTAAGTCCCTTCTTCGCCGGTCGGCCCAGACCGCTTTCTGGGAGCTTCTGTCGGCAATGGTCCGCATGATGGCCCCGATCCTCAGCCACACCGCGGAAGAAGTGTGGGGCTGCATGCCGCGCGTGCAGGAGGAAGCGAGCGTCCAGCTTGCCGATTTCCCGACGGTGGACTCGACGTACGTGGATCGGGAGCTGGCCGAGAGGTGGGACCGGCTTCTTCAGGTGCGCGAGGAGGTCTACAAGGCGCTCGAAGACGCAAGGACGACCGGCGTGATCTCGCAGCCAAGGGAGGCCGCTGTGGTCCTGAGGGCGCCGCCGTCGCTGTATGATTTCCTCTCCGCATACAGCGACCAACTTGCCTCGCTCTTCATTGTGTCGCAGGCCAGGTTGGAGAGAGCCGGGGAGGCCGCTTCTCTTGAGATATCGGTCGAACCTGCCGAGGGAACAAAATGCGAGCGGTGCTGGCTGGTGCTGCCGACGGTCGGGCAGAGCGCGCTCCATCCGTCCCTGTGTGCCCGTTGCGCGGAAGTCGTTACGGATGTATACTAGGCTGATAGGTGGCCGGGATGGTGGTCACCGTCGGGGGGGTTCATATGCGGAAACTCGGCACCGAAAAATACCGGAAGATGCTCCTGCGAGAGCGCGACCAGATCCGTAAGGAATTGGAGGCGGTCGAGCAGGATATAAGCTACGCGGACACGGGCAGCGGCCAGAGCGAGCTTGCGAATTACGACCAGCACCCGGCAGATGCCGGAACGGACACGTTCGAAAAGGAAAAGGACCTGGCGATACGCGATAACTGGCGGGACATCGTCGGCCGGATTGACGAAGCGCTCGGCAAGATCGAACGAGGCACGTACGGCGAATGTGGCAGGTGCGGGCGCGAAATCCCGAAGGCAAGGCTGGCCGCCCTACCGCATGCGATGTACTGCGTGGAATGTCAGGACATAATCGAGGGAGAGTGAAAGCAAGATACCTGTACGTGATTGCGTTGGCGGTAGTCGCCCTGGATCAGGCCAGCAAGCATCTGGCGTTGAGCCGTCTCCCATTCGGGTCCTCCGTCCCGGTTGTTGGCAGTGCAGTCCACCTCACCATGGTACGCAACGCGGGCGGCGCGTTCGGCCTGTTCCAATCCTGGGCCGGACTGCTGACCGTCATTACGATAGCGGTGGCGGCTGTCATTATCGTGCTAATCCGCCGCAGGACCGCGCTGCCCGGGCTCGTAGGCGTGGGCCTCGCGCTCCAGCTCGGCGGGGCAGTCGGAAATCTCATTGACAGGGTGAGATTTCACTACGTTGTAGACTTCATTGACCTTCGTGTCTGGCCCGTGTTCAACCTGGCTGATTCGGCAATAACCCTGGGACTCCTGCTGCTCGCGTACTATCTCGTGTTCTGTGAGCGCCGCCGGCCGGACGCAGAGTCTCCAGCGTCTGATTCTCCCGCATCGCAAGGGACCAAGGATTAGTACATGTATTCCGTTCTCTTTCGCATAGGCCCGATTCCGATAAGGGCGTACGGCCTCATGCTCTGCATCGGGTTCGCCGTCGGCCTCTACCGCACTCTCAGAGCGTCCAGGCGAACCAGCATCAAGCCTGAGCACGTTCTGGATGTTGCGCTCTACGGCGTGATCGCCGGAGTCGTGGCCGCGCATCTTTCCTCCATACTCCTCGATCTGCCGTATTATTGGCGGAATCCGTCGGAAATCCTCGGGCTGTGGAGCGGCGTGCTTTCGGCGTCCGGGGGTCTGCGCGGGCTTTCCTTTCACGGTGGGCTGATCGGAGCCGCGGGGGTCACTCTCCTCTATGCCCGCCGCAAGGGGATCAGGTTCCTGGAGATAGCCGATCTCTGTTCGCCGGCGCTGGCTCTGGGCTACGGAATCACCAGGATCGGCTGCTTCCTGAACGGATGCTGTTACGGCGTTCCCACCGGCCTTCCATGGGCGGTCAGGTTTCCTTTCGATCCGGTGTCAGGCGAGTTGACTCTGCCGAGTCACCCGACCCAGCTCTATGCGGCCGCCGCTGGGATTCTGATGTACTTCGCCCTGGTCGCTGTCGAGAAACGCCGTCGGTTCGCCGGGCATGTCTTCCTCAGCTATCTCCTGCTGTACTCCGTGTACAGGTTCTTGATAGAGTTTCTGAGGCGGGGCGTGACTGCCGAGATCGCATTCGCCTGGATCACCGAGGCGCAGTTGGCCAGTCTGGTGGTGCTCGCGGTCGCGCTTCCCCTGTTAGTGCGAGGATTGAGGCGGCCGTCGTCGGTGCAGACGCAAATCCGCCGTCCGAGGTCCGCAGCCCGCAATCGCAAGGGAGGTTAGGCTGAGTTGCACGAGCTTACCGTTGCGCCGGAAGATGAAGGCGCCCGCCTCGACTCCTATCTCGCGTCATGCGTGCAGGGCATCAGCCGCTCCGCGTTCCAGCGGCTCATCGAGGACGGCTGCGTGACCGTTGACGGCTCGCCGTCCAGACCTTCCCAGAAGGTGAAAGCCGGCGAAGTTGTCCGGTACTCTGTCCCGCCGCCGAAACCTCCTCGTGCCCTACCGGAGCACCTGCCGCTTGACATCATCTACGAGGACGAAGACCTCATAGTCGTCAACAAGCCGAAGGGCATGGTCGTGCATCCTGCGCCCGGGGCCGGCGCAGGCACGCTGGTAAACGCGCTTCTCGCTCACTGCAAGGGGTTGTCCGCGATCGGCGGGGTCGAGCGGCCCGGAATCGTTCACCGTCTGGACAAGGATACGTCCGGCCTCATGGTTGTTGCGAAGAACGATATCGCGCACCGGGCCCTCCAAAAGCAGATTCAGGCGCGAACGGCGGAGCGGAAGTATCTCGCGTTGGTATGGGGCGACCCGAAGTTCGAGCAGGCGGTGGTGGACGCTCCCATCGGACGTCATCCGGTGGATCGCAAGAAGATGGCTGTGATCGAATCGGCCGGGCATCGAGCGCGGGCTGCGGTCACCGATTTTCGGGTGCTGGAGCGATTCGGGCCGTTCACTCTCGTCGAGGCAAAGCTCCGAACCGGCCGCACGCATCAGGTTCGGGTTCATTCGGCGTACGCGGGGCATCCCGTCGTCGGCGATCCCACCTACTCGGGCAGCCGGCGTCTGCAGTCCGGGGCGAAGGAGTTCGTATCTGCCGTGAACGGCCTGATCGGCCGGCTGCAGGGCCAGGCGCTGCACGCGTACTGCCTCAGCTTCGATCACCCCCGAACAGGTGAGCGGCTCCAATTCACCGCTCCGATGCCCGAGGACATGGAAACGCTGGTGACGTATCTGCGGGAGAAGTCCGGCCAATGAGTCCGATGCAGATCAGGGTGGGGGACGTCGCGCGCATGCGGAAGCAGCATCCGTGTGGAAGTTCCGAGTGGGAAGTCACGCGCGTGGGCGCCGACATAGGGATGAAATGCCTGAAGTGCGGCCGCCGGGTCATGCTCCCGCGGGAGGAGTTCGAGCGGCGCGTGAAGCGGCTGGGCCCGCCCGGGGGAGTCTGATCCCGAGGCTAAGGCTTCGGCATACCAGGAAATCGCCGCTCCCCGGTTGGCGGAAGTCACGGAATGAAAACATGGTCGAGTGCGTGAAGTTCGATCTGAAGGCCTGGAGCGAGCCGCTGCACATCGCTCTCTGCGGGGTGAGCAACGCCCGAACGATCCGGAACTTCCGCCGTGCCGCCGAGCGGCTTCGCGGCCGGCCGGTGCCGCCTCCCCTGATTGCGAGCACGCTTCTTGTGCCGGGCTACGTGGATTCGCGGGAAGTCGAGCAGATGGCTTCGTTCATAGCATCCGTAGACGCAGAGATACCGTATTCGCTGCTGGCGTTTCATCCGACGTGTTTCATGGAAGACCTTCCTTATACCTCGGGGCGGCACGCCGAAGAGTGCCGTGAGGCAGCTCTCGCTGCCGGCCTCAAGAGGGTGAAGATCGGAAACATACACGTGCTCGGCCCGGATTACTGACATGCGGAGGTCTGTGCGATTATGATCGAGGCTTGCTCTTTTGGACGGATAGTGATTGACGCGCATGCGTACACTTCGGACGTGATAATCTACCCCGATCGCGTTGACGACCGCTGGTGGCGCGCGGAAGGTCATCTGCTGCAGCTCTCGGATATCCAGGAGATTCTCGATGCAGAGCCGGTCGCGCTGGTCGTCGGGACCGGTTACTCGGGCTGCATGCACATTGATCCGGCTGTGGAGAGGGAATTGAAGAACCGTGGGATCGAGCTGATCGCGCTGCCTACCGGGGAGGCCTGGAAGATATACAACGACCTGCAGGCAGCGCGGCGCACGGTCGCCGCTCTGCATCTCACGTGCTGATCAGTCCGGTCGCGTTCCCATTGACAGTGCGCGCGAATCCTGGTATCATAATGAAGATCACACGCCCCCGTAGCTCAGGGGATAGAGCGCGGGCCTCCGGAGCCCGAAGCGCAGGTTCGATCCCTGCCGGGGGCGCCAAGACGAGAAAGCCTGCCCCGATTCATCCGAATCGGGGTTTTTTCTGTCGCTCCTCGAACGACTGCGCTGACTGCCGCGCGAACTGAAATCCTACCTCGTAGTTCTCCTTGATTTTCCGAAATGACCCTCCATCTTTTGAACCCACAGACGATAATAAGAGAGTGGATAAGCGGATGGAGGGGCAGATCTGCTTTCGGGTTTCTACACGGCAATCATTTTCTCCGCAGACGGGCACGTGCCGCATGGCCGTCAGCATGTTTGCCTCCTGTTTGTCAATCCACCGAGTCACTTAGCCATCGTACAAAGGAGGAAGTCCGGTGGTATTCTCTCACCCGCTAGCAAATGAGAGCCTCATAGGGGTGGATATCGGGAGCGACAGCATCAAGGTCGTGCATGCTGAGATGACAAGACAAGGAGCTCGGATACTGCGCGTCGCCGTGTGTCCTACCCCTGCCGACTCCATTAAGGAAGGCGTGGTCATCAATGTCCCCGAGGTGGCAGCGGCGATCCAGTTCGCCGTCCGCTCTGCAGGCATCAAAGCGACGAACGCGATTGCGGCCACTGCCGGGCCGGGAGTCATAGTGCGACATGTGCAGCTTCCCAAGATGACCGAGCAGCTCCTTAGGAGGTCCATTCTTTACGAAGCCGGAAAGTACATCTCCGCATCCGTCGAGGACAGTGTGGTGGAGTTCGAGATCCTTGGCGATGCTGAGGAACAAGGCCAGATGAACGTGATGCTTGTCGCCGCTCCCAGGGCAGTTGTTGATAGCAGAGTGCAAGCGCTGGAACGCGCCGGACTGGAGACTCTCGCGATTGATGTCGAGGCCTTCGCCACGTTCAGAGCCCTGGTTGAGCAACATCCGGATCAAAGCTTGCTGGAAAGCACGGTTGCCCTGCTGGATATGGGTGCGAGCCATACCGAGATCAACCTTGTGTGCAAAGGCAGGCTGGCGCTGACGCGAACCGTTCCGATCGCTGGCGCTAGTCTCACCAATGCGGTCAAGACAGCAGAGAACTGTACCGACGCCGAGGCAGAGCAGCGAAAGCATTCCCTTGATATGGCTGAATTGGCGAAATCGTCTTCCGGTTCTGCGCCGAATCCAGGACTGAAGGTGCTTCAGTCGCTTATTGACGAAATGCTGCGAGAGGTACGGCGATCGATCAACTACTACCAGTCTCAGCTTCCTGACGGGGCCGCAGAGACGACCGTAGACAGGTTGATTCTGACGGGAGGTACATCGCGGCTGAAAGGTCTGTTGTCCTATGCGAAGAGTCGGCTGAACGTCGAGGTCAGCATAGGGAACCCGGGCCTCCGCGAGTTGATGAGTTCATCGCCGGAGGATGA
>Ga0315289_10005818_pt1 | contig 18158 bp, 19 predicted proteins | sample YL17G11_40_MG_FD_203452 | JGI IMG/M metagenome (GOLD analysis project Ga0315289, IMG submission 203452) | Sediment microbial communities from Yellowstone Lake, YNP, Wyoming, USA - YL17G11_40 | ecosystem: Environmental > Aquatic > Freshwater > Lake > Sediment | place: USA: Wyoming | collected... | reverse complement strand
AAGAAGAGATGCATTTAGAAGCATTAATGAAATGCCCTTAGCAAAATTCTGGTCAGATGGAAAAGTTGACATCTTAAACAAGAATCATAAGAAAAGGAACAATGATGAAAAAGTTATAGCAGATGTTAAGTTTGAACCAAAAATAGCTTTGTTAAAAGCTTATCCAGGTAGCGAACCAGAAATTTTAGAAATTCTAGCTAAGAAAGGCTATAAAGGGTTTGTTATTGAAGGAACAGGAATGGGTCATGTTCCAACTGAAGCAGAGAAAACATGGATTCCCTCAATTAAGAAACTGATAAAAGACGGGATTCCAGTCGTGATTGCACCGCAAACAATCTATGGAAGAATCAATACTGACGTTTACACGAACTTGAGGGTTCTTTACCATGAGGCAAAAGCAATTCCTGCAGAGGATATGCTTCCTGAAGTTGCTTATATCAAGCTCGGATGGATTCTTGGCCATACTAATGACTTCGAAGAAGTCAGAAAGATGATGTTTACGAATATTTCCGGAGAAATCACTGCTAGAAGCGAGATAGATAATTTCTTGGTGTAGGAATGAAAGGCTGTCCATTTTGTAATCTAGAAAACATTAGAAATCAAATGTTTTACAAAGATGAAAAATTCTATGGATTATATAATATAAAACCTATCTTGTCAGGACACTCTTTATTGATACCTAAAAGACATATAGAACATCTGTTTGACTTAGACGAGGATGAATCAAGATTACTGTTGCCAATGTTGAAAAAAATAACTAAAGCCTTATTGAAGGCTTATGAGACTGAAAATTTTGATTTAAGTTTGCAAGAAGGAAGACCTGCAGGTCAAATGGTCTCACATCTGCATATTCATATTATACCAAGAAAGTCAGGAGACTTGAAAGAAGATTGGCCAGAGGCTATTAGAAAAAGAGAAAGAAGAGAAAGAATCTCTGATGAAGAAATTAAAGAAAATGTAGAAAAAATTAAGAGAGAATTTAAATGAATGAATATGAGAAAATAGGTTTCAAGTGCGGAATAGAAATTCATAATCGATTGAATACTAAGACAAAACTTTTTTGCAACTGTAATCCAAAGTTTTCTGAAGTCAAACCAATAGGTATAATAAAGAGAAAATTAAGGGCAGTTGCAGGGGAACTTGGACAGGTTGATGTTGCTGCTATTTACGAGTATCTGAGAGATAGAAGTTTCCTTTATCAATGCTATTCTGAAGAAAGTTGCTTAAAGGAGACAGATGAAGAGCCACCAAACTCGATAAACAAAGAAGCTTTGGATGTTGTATTGCAAATCGCGTTGCTATTAAAAGCAGAAATACCAGATGAAATTCATATAATGAGGAAGACTGTTGTAGATGGTTCAAACACCTGCGGCTTTCAAAGGACAGCTGTTGTAGGATTAAACGGAATCTTAGAGACTTCTCTTGGAAAAGTAAGAATAACTAACATCTGCTTAGAAGAAGAGTCTTCTGGAATTGTTGATCAAAAAGGAAATGATATAAGTTATAGGTTGGACAGATTAGGAATCCCCTTAATAGAGATAGGGACAGCTCCTGACATTAAAAATCCTGAACATGCAAGGGAGGTTGCTGAAAAACTAGGAATGATTATTAGGTCTACTGGGAAAAGTCAAAGAGGACTCGGTGTGACGAGACAAGACATTAATGTCTCAATTGCTAAAGGCGCTAGAGTTGAGATAAAAGGCGTTCAAGCCCTTGATATGATACCTCAATTAATTGAGAGCGAGATTAAAAGACAGGACGATTTAATAACAAGAGGAGAAAAACCAAAAGAGGAAACTCGTGTAGCAAATGAGGATGGGACAACAGAATTTACAAGGCCTTTGCCTGGCGGTGAGAGGCTTTATCCTGAAACTGACTTGGAGACAGTAGTTATAACAAAAGACTTTCTTTCCAAGATAAAGATACCTGAGACTTGGGAAGAAAAATCAAAAAGATTCTTAAAAATCTTACCAAAGGAAATGATAGATCAAGTCTTGAGGAGCGATTACTTGGACTTGTTTGAAAAGCTTTCTAAAAAGTATGACCCGGTTATTGTTGCAAACACCTTTATTTCAGTTATAAAGGATTTAAGACGTAAAGGATTTGAAACAGAAAATCTTACAGAAGAGCAGTTTGAAGATTTGTTCTCCTTTGTTAATAAAAAAGCAATTTCAAAGGAGGCTATTCCAAGTGTTTTGGAGAATACTTGTAGAGAAAAGACTTCTATAAAGGAAGCAATAGGGAAAAGCGGTCTAAAAGCTTTGGACGAGATAGAGCTGAGAAAGATTATAAGAAAGATTTTTGAAAAATATCCACATCTTGTTAAAGAAAAGAAAATCTCTGCTTTAATGGGAGAGATAATGAAAGAAACCCGTGGAAAGATAGATGGTAAGACTGTTTCTAAAGTTTTAAACGAGGAATTAAGTAAATAATTTCATTACGTTATATGAAAATAACCTCATGTTTATTCTAAGAATTCAACAGAGTCTATTACGCCATCATTGTCCTTATCAATTCCTTCTACTATTCTTGCAAAAATCTTAGAGTCATAAGAATTTCCTTTACAGATATCATCAAACTTCTGCAAGAAAGCTAAAATAGCAGCTCTTGTTCCAGCCATTCTCCTGCCTGCAATCACAAGAATATCTTTAGCTTTATCAAACGGGTTCTTTGCTTTAACTATTATTCCATATCCTTCTTCATAGTAATTCTTGCCAGAAACATTCGAATGAAATCCAGAGTAGAAATTTTCCTGGTCTTTAATTTTCTCAAACTTTATTGGTAGTTTAGAATTAATCCTAGCAGTTATAAAATTAACTCCAGGTCCGCCGATTAAGATTAGATTGTTCTTCAAATCTTCATCTTTTACTTCAGTGTCAAGTTTTGTAAACAACTCAGGCTTGTAATTAAGAAAAGTTCCTAAGAACAAACCTAGATCTGTAGCAAATAAACCATCCTTCGCTCTAGCTTTTGCCAAGCCATGCGGTTCAGGACTTCCCATGATTATCAAGGCGTTCAGTCTGCCGTCGCTCACGAAAGGATCTAAAAAATTCTTATACTCTTTTTTAATGTGAAAGATTTTTTGTGATTCTTCCAGCGGCTTTAACAGAATAGTAAAAGAATAGTCAGTTAATGTATAGAACTTTGCCAATGCTCCATGCTTTTTCTCTTCTTTTAATTTTTCTATTAAACCAGCTTTTTCCAAGTTCCTGACATGATAATAAATCTTCTGTTCATTCATTTTTAACATAGTGCCAATCTCCTTTGGATAACTAGGCTTTTCAGCTAATACTTTAAGAATCTTCCAGGCTAAAGGCGATAATGCGACCTTCAGTTGCTTTGGTTCCAATACTCTTGTAGCTAAACTAAGGGTCTTGCCGTTTTTCTGATCAATTACTATTGTCATTAAACCACTATAACTATTTTTTTAGTACTATTATAATATTTTTAATAATATTTATATCTTTCTACTACCATACTTTCAAGTTGAGAATATGTGTGGAATAATAGGTTATATCGGGTTTAAAGAAGCCTCACCTGTCATACTTGAGGGCTTAAAGAAACTAGAATATAGGGGTTATGATTCTGCAGGAATAGTTACCTGCAGTTCAGGATTTAATTTACAAAAGAATGTAGGGAAAATAGCTGAGATAAATTTTAATTTAAACGAACTGAGAGGAAACATTGGTTGCGGTCACACTCGTTGGGCAACAACAGGTGCTGTTACAAAAGCAAATGCTCATCCTCATCTTTCAAACAATAGGAAGATAGCTGTTGTACACAATGGTATAATCGAGAATTACCAAGAAATAAGAGACTTTTTGATTTCAAAAGGATTTAATTTTTACAGTCAGACTGATACTGAAGTCATACCAAATCTAATTGAGTACTTCATGAAAGAGAAAGATTTTTTCGAGTCAACAAAGCTTGCATTAAGCAAGTTAGAAGGAAGCTATGCAGTTATAGCTCTTAACAACGAAGAAAAAAGGATAATTGCTGCAAGAAAAGACTCGCCTTTGGTAATAGGAGTCGGAGATAACGAGTACTTTGTTGCTTCAGACATTCCTGCATTTCTGGAACACACGAAAAAAGTGATTTATCTTGCAGAGAAAGATGTAGTAAACATAGACAATGATATAAAAATTTTCAATCTTTCTGAAAATTCTTTTGTCAATAGGTCAATAAATACAATTGAATGGAAATTGGAACAAGTAAAGAAAGGAAATTTCGATTATTACATGCTTAAGGAAATAACAGAACAAACAGAAACAATAAACAAGGCAATTGAACAAGACGAGAAATCAATAAAAGAAGTTGCTGAACTAATAAAAAAAGCAAGAGGAATATATCTTGTTGGATGTGGTTCTTCTTACCATGCTTGTCTTTCAGCTGCTTACAAGTTTTCATCTTTAGCAAAGATGCATGTAAACGTGGCTCTAGCCTCTGAATTCTCAAATTATAAGGATTTCTTAATACCGGAAAGCTTGGTGATAGCAGTTTCGCAATCTGGTGAGACTGCAGATGTTCTAGAAGCTGTAAGAGCAGCCAAGGAAAAGGGAGCAAAGGTAATATCAATAGTGAATGTTATGGGTTCTTCATTGACAAGAGAATCTCACAAGACTTTGATGATGAATTCTGGACCAGAGATATGTGTTCTTTCCACAAAAACGTATACCTCGCAGCTAACTTTGCTAACTTTGTTGGCTTATGCTGTTGCTGGAAGATATGAAGTCGGAAAGAAAAAGCTAAAAGATTTGATAAACTATGTTTATTACTTAACCTCAGATAATACAAGGAAGTATATTAAAGAAGTTGCAGAAAAAATCAAAGGATCAAATCACATCTATCTCATAGGTAGAGGTTTGCAATATCCAACTGCTTTAGAAGCCGCTTTGAAAATCAAGGAAGTTTCTTATATTCATGCTGAAGGTTTTGCTGGTGGAGAATTAAAACACGGCACGATTTCATTAATAGATAAAGGAACGCCTTGTATAGTTTTTAGTTCTGAGCAAACTGAAAAGGAGATACTAAGCAATGCAGCAGAACTAAAGGTTAGAGGTGGCTATATCATAGGAATTGGTTCTAAGCCTAATGAGATTTTTGATATTTTCATAAAAGTAAGAGAGGCTGAAGAAGCTAACTCAATTTGTCAGATAATACCTATTCAGATTCTTGCCTATCAATTGGCTTTACTGAGGGGCTGCGATCCTGACCGTCCGCGAAATTTAGCAAAATCAGTAACAGTAAAGTAATGAAAAATGTAGAAAAAAATATAACAAAAGCTCTTAATCTACTGCCTTTAATTTCAAAGATTTCTATTTCTTAATCTTTCTTCCTATGAATCCACCGATTCCGCCTAGGATAATACCTGCACCTATGAAAAATCCAAATCCTGCTAAAATAGTGACATAACTTCCTATGGTAGTTCCGAGCATGGCTGCAAAAGAGTCTAACAACGGAAATCCTGTTGTTCCCGGTAAAGCTACAAAGGGAGTTATAATACCTGCTATTATGCCTCCAATTAATCCGGCGATTATTCCGTCTATTGCACCTCTCATTGGAGTTGTTGATTTCATACCAACATAAATGCCTGCTATCAATGCTGCAATTAAAATTGCATATACTGCGAACATTCCGCCTATCATGCCTAGGATTATCGCTAGAACCACGTAGATTATTCCACCTATTAAATACATTTTAAAGTTCATAATTTTTCACTTTAAAGAATAGGAGTTTTCCTAAATATAAAGTTTTTGCATTTTTGATATATAGATTATCTATTCGTTTATCTGTCCTACTAAATGAGAGTGAGTGAAGTCAATTATTTTAACATTTAAAACTTTTCCAAAGGCATTATTTTTACTCTCAAATAAAACAGGCTTGTAGGCAAAGTTTCTTCCAATCCATTGTCCAGCTTTTTTCCCTTTCTCAGAGATTAAAACCTCTCCTTTCCATTTAATCCATTCCTTATTTTTCTCAAAGGAAATTTTTCTAATCAGTTCAGAAGCAACTTTACTTCTTTCGTTTACAACTTTAGGAGGTAATGGCTTTAATTTAGCAGCTTCTGTTCCTGCTCTTGGTCCAAATTTTGAAACATTAACCCAATCAGGCTTTATTTTTTTAATTAATGATATTGTTTTTAGAAAATCATCTTCTTTTTCTGTTGGATAACCGACTATAACATCTGTCCATACCTGACATTTGAAAGATTCTCTAAAGGAATTTATTATTTTTTCAAACTGAGAAGCTGTATGGTCACGGTTCATTGATTTAAGCACTTTATCTGATCCACTTTGCAAAGGCAAATGAATAAACTTATAAACCTTATTACTCTTGAACGATTCTATTAGCTCGGTAGTAATAGGGATAACGTTTCTTATGTTCATCATTCCTATTCTTACGAAGAACTCTTGGGGAATTTTCGTTATTTCCTTTAAAAGTTCTGGTAATTTTTCACCTCTATCGAAGCCGTAGGAAGCAGTATCTTGAGCAGTTATCCATATTTCCTTACATCCTTCTTTTAATGAACTTTCTATTTCTTTTAATATAGCTTCCTTTGGGAATGAGAATAACTTTCCTTTTGCAAGTCTAACGCAGCAATAAGTACAAAGAGAATTACAGCCACTAGAGATCGGAACAATGTCTATCAAAGGATTTTTTCTTATTCTAGGCAAGCATAGTTTTACTTCATTTGATTTTCCCAGATATTCCACTCTTTTGCCTTGAAGAGTTTTTTCAACAGCTTGAACAATGTCCTTTATATGGTGTGTGCTTAACATGCTTGTTCCTGGAGCAACTTGCATTATTTTCTGGTAAATACCTTCAGGCATGCAGCCAGCTATAATTAATTTTTTCTTTAATTTTTGAAGTTGCTTTATTCTAAAAAGAATTTTCTGCTCTGTAGGAGATTTCACATAGCAGGTTACAATAATTATCAAATCTGCTTGCTTTTCATCATTAACAATGTTGAAATTCGCTTGCTTTAACAAACCGGTCATCATCTCTGCTTCTGCATAGGATGTAGAGCAACCATAAGACTTTATATATATATTTGGCATTTTATTCACTGATACATTAGAAATTAAATTATAAGAAAATAACTAATCTCCAGCAATAGATACGACAACTTCCCTTTCTCTAGTATCTGTGTCAAAATTTGTTATCATTATACTTTGCCAAGTTCCTAAAACAACTTTACCATCTTTTATTGGAATGGTCTGACTGCTTCCTAAGAAAGAGGCTCTTAAATGAGAAAAAGCATTTCCAGCATGATGATATATTTTTTCTTCAGGAGCAATCAATTCTAACGAATCCTTTAGATCCTGAATAATCATTGGTTCGTTTTCATTTATTAATACAGCAGAAGTAGAGCCGACAGCAAATATAGTACAAATACCATTTTGAATTTCAGAGTTCTTAACAATCCTCTCTACTTTGTCTGTTATATCGAAAAATTCTTGAGATTTTATCTTTAATTTTATCGTTTCGTTATAATTCATAATAAGAATTAGGCAACTCAATATTTATTTATTAACTAATTTGGCATCCTTTACTTCCATTAGTCCTGCGTTATCTTTCCATGTTTTTTCTGCTTTAGTTATTTCAATTTTTCTAGAGAACAAAGGGCAATCCAATACCAATGACTCGTATTCTCCGCCCTCACCAAGAATGCTGATGCCATACTTCTTGTTAAGATTGATCAAATCTTCTATACACTTTTCATCAATTTTCCTTCCAAGCCAGCTCTCATCAAAGCCTTCAGCTGCAACAGAAGTTATGATAACTTCAAATCCAGATTTAACAATCTCTCTGATTAGACTCTCTTGGTTTAATCCCCACAGCGGTGTCAGAACCTTTAGTCTTAAACCTTCACAAACCTTTTCTATTCTCTCCTTCTGGTAATTGCTTGCAATTGCACCACAAACAACTCCTTCAGCATCCAAGTTATTCAAAAGTATTTCCAGATCTCTAACTTCTTTTTCCTTTTCACCCAAAGATTGCTTTGAAACTAGTTGAATATTCAAGCAACGTGACTGCATCAACGTCAGACCAATGTTCGGCGTGTGATACATATAACTATCAGGATTTTTAGACTGGACTGTAGCTAGATATTTTATCTCATGGTCTTGTTCTATTGCCTTCTTTATTGCAAATAAGGAGTCTTTGCCGCCGCTGAAAAGGGCTATTAGTTGCATAACACTTATTCTTAATTTTAAGATTTATAAGCTCTCTGTGAATTTAAGAAATAATATTTCAAAAAAATCATGTAAACCTTTATATGCCAGGAAAAAATATTATTATTGTGATAAATTGAAAGGTGTTGAACTTCCAACAAATGCTTTAGTAATAATTATTTTAGCTGTAATAGTTTTACTTGGACTTCTAGCTCTTTATGTAATGGTTTGGCTACCTAGCTCTGGAGGCATAGCTTTAGAAAGCGCAAAAAATAATGGATGCCATATGCTTGCTAGTTTAGGTTGCGTCGCAGCTGATACAGCTACGATAACTGTTAATTACGATGCTACTGGAGAAGGAACTATAGATGCTTCTGATACTTTATTGGAATTGTGTATAAAAAAGTACTTTAGACTAACTCAAGAAACTTGCAGAGATTTTTGTGGATGTACTATAGCAGCTGGAGGAGGCGGAGGTGCAGCAGCCCCACCACCACCACCACCGTTTTGCGGTGATGGTAATTGTGATACTGGAGAAACTCATGCGAGTTGCCCAGCAGACTGCCCTTAAAATATGCAGGCGAGAACTTTGAATAAAGAAAAAAGTGATTGTAAACTAAAATAATATTTAAATTGTTCTACGTTTTCCACGGGAAATAAAGGCTACATTCTTTATAAATGATTTAAATACTTCATTTTATATTAATAATACTCAGCGAAGTGGTCTAATGAGTTTTAGAATTAAGATTGAGAATGTCGTTGCATCAACTTCTTTGAACGTTCCAATAAAACTTGAAAAACTGGTTGCTAACCTTGATAACGTAGAATACGAGCCAGAACAGTTTCCAGGACTTGTTTTAAGATTAAAAGATCCAAAAGCAGCAGCTTTAATTTTTTCTTCAGGAAAAGTTGTTTGCACCGGTGCAAAATCTCCCAAAGACTCAAAGCTTGTTATAGCGAAAATTGTAATAAAAATGAACAGGATAGGAATGAAAATTCCAAAGAATTATAAAGTTCAGTTAGAAAATATTGTTGCGTCTGCAAGACTTGATAGAGAATTGAATTTGAATAATATTGCTTTTTCATTAGAAAACACAGAATATGAACCAGAACAGTTCCCCGGTCTAGTCTATAGAATGGATGATCCAAGAGTTACTTTTCTTCTTTTTGGGAGTGGTAAAATTATTTGTACTGGCGGAAGAAGTATAGCGGATGTGAAAAGAGCTGTAGCTAAGGCAGACAAACGCTTAAGAAATTTAAACAAGTAAGTGTTTTTATGGAAGTTGAGCAATTTGAAGAGTTTTTTAGTCAGGTTTACCAAAAAGACTTAATGACAGCAGCTGCTCAAGGAAGAAAATCGATTGTAGTTGACTTTACTTTGTTAGATCAGCGTTATCCTGATTTGGCTGACAAACTATTAAATGATCCTGAAAATATTTTGAAAGTTGCTAGAGAAGCTCTTAAAAGCGTAGACATACCTACTGAGAATAAAATAGAAATTGAGCCGAGATTCAAGAACTTGCCGGAAAGGTTTAATATAAGAATAAGAAATCTTCGTTCTGAACATATTGGTAAATTTGTTTGCTTGGACGGAGTTGTAAGAAGAGCCTCGGAGGTAAAGCCAGAAGTTGCTGTTGCTATATACGAGTGCCCAGATTGTGGAGCAAAACTTTCAGTCGAGCAGACAGAAAGGTATATGCAAGAGCCTATGATTTGTGAGTGTGGAAGAAGAAGTGGCTTTAAGGCAATTGATAGAAAGCTCTTTGACACTAGATGGGTCTTTATAGAGGAGCCATTCGAGATTGTGACTGGAGAAAGACCTGGAGAGGTTTCAGTATACTTAAAAGATGACTTGACAACCCCAGAGATGCAAAGAAAGACTGACCCAGGAAATAGATTAAAATTAAATGGAACTGTAAAGGAAATAAAAAAAATATTTAGAGGAAAAATGAAAACCCAGATGGATATTTATATTGAAGCAAATTATGTTGAACCCACGGAAATCGAATGGGAAGAAGTGCTGATAACACCGGAAGATGAGGATAAAATAAAGGAGCTAGCTCATGATCCTAAGATTTATGAAAAGATAGTTGCATCAATTGCACCTTCTATTTATGGTATGGATAAAATAAAAGAGGCAATTGGACTTCAACTTTTTGGTGGCGTACAACATTCTCTACCAGATAAAACAAGAATTAGAGGCGATATTCACATCTTGCTCATAGGTGACCCTTCAACAGGTAAGAGCCAGTTGCTAAAATTAATATCTTCAATAATTCCGAGAGGAAAATACGTTGGAGGAAGGGGAGCAACTGCTGCAGGATTGACCGCTACTGTCGTAAAGGACGAAGAGTTTGGTGGAGGCTGGATGCTTGAAGCAGGAGCAATGGTCTTGGCAAACAAAGGCGTTTTAGCTGTTGATGAGTTTGATAAAATGTCCAAGGAAGATCAAATCGCAATGCACGAAGCACTCGAACAACAACAAATCAGCATTGCAAAAGCTTCTATTGTAGCAACGTTACCTGCTCAAGTTTCTGTGTTGGCAGGTTCTAATCCAAAATTCTTTAGGTTCGACCCTTACAAATCAATAGTGGATCAGGTCGATATACCGGATACATTGCTTAGTAGATTTGATTTGAAGTTTGCTTTGAAAGATGTTCCTGACAAAGAAATGGACGAAAAATTAGCCACGCACATACTCGAGACTAGATTACAACCAAGCAGGGTTGAACCGCAAATTAAGCCAGAATTCCTTAGAAAATTTATAGCTTATGCAAGAAAGAATTGCAAGCCTGAAATGACAAGAAATGCAGCTGAAAGTTTGAAAAACTTCTATTTGGATATGAGAAGCATGTATGCAGGCGAGTCATTAGCAATAACTTTAAGGCAGAATGAAGCGTTAATGAGATTGGCTGAAGCTTCTGCTAAAATAAGACTCTCTGAAAAAGTTGAAATGCAGGATGCAGAAAAAGCAATAGACATCATGAGATTTTCCATACAACAATTAGGTTATGACTATGAAACTGGGAAGATTGATATTGATAGGACTGAGGGAGTTTCAGCTTCACAAAGAAGTAAGATACATATTTTATTGGACATAATTGATATGCTTGAGAAAAAGCTTGGAAAGCCTGTTGCTAAAGAAGAAATAATAGCTGCTGCTGAAGAGCAAGGAATCAAAGGTGATGATACAGAGGAAGTATTAAGAAGGCTAAAGTCTGAAGGTTCTATATTTGAACCAAAAATAAACTATATTGAGAGGATAAGATGATTATAGAAAAGAAAGCTTGGCCAGCTTTGTTTGAAAAAGTTAAAAGCAACAAAAAGCATTTTGATGTTAGAATAGCAGACTTTAAGATTAAAAAAGGAGACACCTTAGTCTTAAAGGAGTGGAATCCTAAAACAAAGAAATACACTGGAAGAAAATTAAGATTCAAGGCAGGTTTCATTTTTAAAATACCAGACGATATGAAAAAATTCTACTCTAGCACTAATATAAAAAAATACGGATTCTATATTATAGAGTTGAAAAAGTGATTTTATGGAAATGAAAAGAATAACAGCAAAAAAAGCATCAATAGGAGAAATAATGAATGGAAAGTTTGTTAAGAAAACTGGATTTGAAAGCAGTTATGTTCTAACAAACTTAGGAAGAAGATTATCTAGGGTAAGAGTTTTAGGCTTGATAGTCGATAAGTTCATTTCTACTGATGAAAAATATGCCACCGTAACATTAGACGACTCGACAGAGACGATAAGATGCAAGGCTTTTATAAACACAAAGATATTTGATGGCTTTGGTTCAGGAGACATTGTTGATATTTTTGGCAAATTAAGAGAATATAATGGAGAGATTTACGTAATGCCGGAAATTATTACTACGATTGAACCTAATTTTGAGATTCTGAGGGACTTGGAATTAGTAAAAATATTCAGAGAGCAAAGAGAAAAAATAAAGAAAATCAGAGAACTGCAAAAGCAGACATCTGATTTGGTTGAGATAAAAGCAGCTACTAAAGATATTATGACTTTAGAAGATGCTGAAGGAATATTAGAAGCTCAGGAGATGATTGAAAATTCTGTTGAAGAGAAGACAGTTTCTGCTGTTGATGTAAAAAATAAAGTTTTAAAACTAATTGAAACCTTAGATAAAGGCGAAGGAACAGATTATCAAGAAATTCTAATAAAATCTGGATTAGCTGAAAAGGACATTGACTTTGCAATACAAGATTTACTCGAGTCTGGAGTTTGCTACGAACCTAATCCAGGTAAAATAAAGAAAATATAGGTATTGAAATGGATTACGAGTCTTTACTAAATAAAGCATATGAAAAACTACCAAAAATAGAAGACCAAGTAGATAGGTTTAGAATTCCTATTGCTGAAACTATGGTTCAAGGAAACCAAACAATAATAAAAAACTTCTCAGATATAGCTGAGATATTGAGGAGAGAGCCTTCACATATTTTAAAATTTCTAACAAAAGAATTAGCAACTCCAGCAGGTTTAGATGGGAAGAGAGCAATTCTTCAAGCAAAATTTCCACAAAAAATGATTCAACAAAAGATTGAGACTTACGTTGTTGACTATGTTTTTTGTAAAGAATGCAAGAAACCTGATACAAAACTAATAAAAGAAAATAGAATAGTGTTTTTAAAATGCGAAGCTTGTGGTGCAAAGTCGTCTGTAAAGGCAATTAAATGAAGGGTCAATTCTTTGTAATGGCAACTGTAATAATGATATATACTTTAATGACCTTGATTCAATACATCTATGATTTTTCTGATATTAACTTACTTCAACTAAAGAAAATGTCCGAAACTTATTATATCCAATATATTAAGGACAGTTTAAACAAGACTGTGATAAGTTCAAATTTAAGTCAAGACTGCAATAAGGTTGAAATCGATGTAAGTTCAACAGAGAAATCATTGAAAGACTCGATGATATCAAGAGGCATAAATCTAACAACAAGTCACACTGTAGTTTGTCCATCTTATGTTAATTTTAATTTTTCTCTAAGAACGTCTGAGCTTAGCACATTTACAGAGTTTAGAAGCCCATAAACTTTTTTCCTAGGATTATTTTTAAGTAAGGAGATTGCTCTTTCATCTTTTTCATCGAGCAGTTAAGGCCTAAGCTTTTGTAGAATTCTTCTGCTTCTTTTCTAGAAACTTTTGTGGAGCCCAATGTAATGAATCTTCCTGGTGGTCTATACATTATAAATCTTTTTTGAGGATTTTCTAACAAAGAAATGCTTGCCATCATATCTTTCATATATTTTATAAATCTATAGTTTTGATTTTTTGTTATGTTGCTTCGAAAAATATCTGCTTTGCTAAGAATCTCAAAAACCTTTACTATTAAAGCTGGGTCTTGATACTCTAGGGGGATGTTTTGCTCAATCCACCAGAATAGTTCTTCCAAGTCTTTATCAGATCTATCAATTGCTTGCAAAGTCCTTCTCAAATCATTACTTCTAAAAACGGTGTTTAAAACTTCGAAAATATTCTTTTCCTTGTCTCTATAGATGCTTTCAGATGAAAAAATCAAGTCATTCATAGCAGAGCGCATGTCGCCATCAGCATTTTCTGCTATCCTTTCTATAACTTCCTTATCAACATTCAATCTTTCTTTTAATGCTATTTCAGTCAGTTTCTTTTCTATTGAGTTTTTTGATATTCTCCTAACTTTTAATAACTCGCAGTAGCCCCTTAATGATCTTAGCTTATAATCATAAGCGTCGTTTGCTATCAGGATAATTGGATTAGCACTTTCCTTTATGGCTTTTATAACTTCTGCTATTCCTCCTCTGTCTGACTGGCCAAAGCTGTCAGCTTCATCAATTAATATCAATCTTTTGTTAGACAGGGAGCCTTCTTTTGCTGCAGGCAGTAATCTTTCTTTTATAGAAGATGCAGACCTTTCATCACTTGCATTTAATTCAAACAAAACCATTTTCATTTCTTTTGCAATTAGCTTTATTATAAGAGTTTTGCCAGTTCCAGTTGGACCATATACAAGCAAGGCTTTTCCAGGCTTCCACTTTTTAATCCAGTCACTTACTTTAACTATAAGTTCTGTCTGTCCAACTACTTCCTTTAGACTGTTCGGTTTATATTTTTCTGATAGCATACAATCAAGAATTTTTATACAATGCAAATCTAGCTAAAAGTGCCTCTAATTGAATCTGCTCGTTGCCTGTTTGCAGTCTATATTCAAAGTCACCAACTTTTTCTATGAGTTCCACTTTAGCTTTTTCAGAAATGTCCAAGTCGTATATCTGGCTAGAAATTTGTTTTATTATATCTTCTCCTGAGACTCCTCTTTTTAGTAAGAGTTCTTTTAAAAGTTCTCTAGATTCTGAGAATTTTCCATTTAAAGCATATTCTATCATTTTTCTAACTTCTTTTGGCTCCGCTTGCATTGAAACCTCATAAATAACATCCTTAGTTATTCTCTTGTTTAAGATTGCGGATGCTTGCAAAATATTTGCAACTCTTCTTAAATCACCTTCAGAAAGTTTTACTATTTCATCAATAGCTCCATCATCAATTTTCAATTTTTCGCCTTTAACTATCCTTTCAATATAATGCTTAACATCAGCATCCTTTAATGACATGAATCTAAAAATTGCACATCTGCTTTGAATAGGCTCTATTAATCTTGATGAATAGTTAGCAGCGAGGATGAATCTGGATATGCTTGTAAAAGCTTCCATCGTTCTTCTTAAGGCCTGTTGAGCTTCAGGAGTTAAGGCATCGCTTTCATCTAAGAATATTATCTTAAATGGTACACTGCCCATTGACTTTGTTCTAGCAAAGTCCTTAACCTTTCCTCTTATAACGTCAATGCCTCTTTCGTCCGATGCATTAAGATTTAGTATGTTTTGACGCCAGTTTTCTTCATATATCTCATACGCAATTGCAAGAGCAGTAGCAGTCTTACCGCAGCCTGCTGGACCTGCAAAAAGCATGTTAGGAATATTCTTCTCTTTTACAAATTCTTTTATTCTGTCAATAGCATGTTTTTGGTTTATTATTTCGTTTAAAGAACGTGGACGATATTTTTCGCTCCAAATCTCAAACATACTATCAACTTAATATATTAAGAGATTAATAAATTTAAAGTTATGAAGAGAGTTCTGCTTTTAATGGTATTGGTATTGGTATTAAGCACGCCAGCTTTTGCTGACATAACAACTCCTCAATTAGTTAACAAAATGCGAGCAGAAATTACAGAAATTGGTTCAATAGGTGTTTCTGGAAATTTGAACAGAATTGAATTAAACCTATCGATACCTCAGGAAGATTCCTATCAAAAAATAGAAAGCTTTGAAGTTTCAGATAACAATGGGTTATGTAGTGGCTTGTGCTCATATAAATTTATTTATGATAAATTTGGAAACAAACTTCTAAATATCAATTGGGAAAAACAAGCTAATGACATAAACTTCAAAATAAAATTTATAATTTCTGTTAACAGAAGGTATTCAGTTGAAAAGAAGACAAATCAGGAATTCCTAAAACCCACTAGTTTAGTCCAATCGACAGACTCTGAAATAGCAAATATAGCTTCTAATGCAAGGGGAACTGACTTTGAAAAAATTGCTTATCTATCAAAATGGATAAACGAAAACATAAGATATAACACAGTTTATTCTGATATTAACATACCTGCGAAAGAGATTCTTGATGTTAGAGTCGGTGTTTGCAAGGAATTCTCAAATCTTTTAGTTTCATTTCTAAGAAATTTGGGCTATTATTCAGCTGTTGATGTTGGTTATGTTCATCCTGGAAAAATTTATACTTCTGGAAACTTTCAGCCTCATGGATGGACAGAAGTTTACTCTAATGAGGGCATTATTTCAGACCCGACTTGGGGAGAGGTTGGCTACCTTGATGCAACTCACATAAAGTTTGCCACATTTCCTGATAGCAGTTGGACCTTTTCGAGCATTTATTCAATTGGATACGGAGACTTTAGAGTCATTTTAAAAGATACCAACGTTTCTGTTAATCTCTTAAATTATGAAGAAAGTCCTATTTTATCCTTTAGATCAGAATTCATTGAAGATAAAGTATGGGAAGGCTATGCAGTTTTAAAAACTGACTTAACTGCAGATAGGTGCTTGTTAACAAGGATGGATATCAGAAGCTGCAGTTCTGATGGAGAAGAATTCTTACAAAAAATAACAAGAGAAAATATAACTTATTTCTGCAACAAAAAATCTGTATTCACAATTTTTAAAATACCTGATTTACAAAAAAATATGATATACAATTGCCCAGTTGGTGTTTTAGTTTATGGCGGTGATCAAAAAAACATCCCTCTATCTTTATCAAATAAAGAATTAGGTACTACAAAACTAACAGTTGATAAGAATACAGCATCTCCTAAAGAAGTAATAACAGTCTCGGCTGCTGATTCTTATATTTTTAGCAGCAACGGTGATTACGGATCTGAAAGATTAGAGATCACTGCTCCTTATAATGATTTTAAAGTATATTCTTATAAAAATGGAGCTTTAGACCAGCGAAGTATCTCAATTATTTTGAACAATCCTTTGAACATTTCATTGACTTCTAATGATACTTTCTATGTTGGAAAAACATACGCAATAATAGTTAATGTTAAAAATCTCCTTGAAACTTCGCAAGACATTGCTGTTAATTTTAGAGGTCAAATTAAAAAAGATCGTATAAGTGATTTAAAGACTTTCTCATTTAACTTTACTCCGCAGAATGGAGATGATAACTTAATACAAATTGTTGTAAGCACAAGTGATTTTTCAACAACACTGTCAAAACAGGTAACAGTAATGGAAGAAAAGGGAGTTGAAAACATAGTTAATGGCTTATTCCAAGCTATAGTTAACTTCTTTAAATGGCTTTTTTCTCTGTTCAAATTTTAAATTTATAAACCTCAACCACGATAATAAAATAGTGATAATATGATTTGGTGGATATGGTTAATTCCATTGGTCATAATAGTTGTAATAGCTCTGATAGTGGTTTACTACATAAACAGAATAGTAGTTCTATCCAACAGAATAGACAATGCTTGGTCACAAATTGATGTCCAATTAAAGAAAAGAGCAGATCTAGTCCCAAATCTAGTTGAAACAGTTAAAGGATATGCTAAACACGAAAAGACTGTGTTTTCTGAAGTTACTAGAGCAAGAGAAAACATGCTCAAAGCAGGATCTCCTCAAGAAAAAATAAAAGCAGGGACTGCTTTGTCAACTGCATTAAGAAGCGTCTTTGCCATAGCAGAGAACTATCCTCAATTAAAAGCAAGTGATAACTTTAAACTGTTGCAAGAGCAGTTAGAAGGAATAGAAAGTAAAATTGCATATGCAAGACAATTCTACAATGACTCAGTTTTAACATTTAACAACACTATAACTACGATTCCAGGTGCTTGGTTTGCTGCAATGTTTGGAAGAAATAAACCTAGAGATTATCTATCTGTAGAGGAAAAGGAAAGAAAAGCAGTTAAAGTAGAGTTCTAGTAATCAGTGACGTTGATGGAAAAGGTAAATATATTTGACCAGGTTGGGAAGAACAAAAGAAACTCTGTTTTTTTAAGCTTTTTAGTTTTTGTAATACTTTTTGCTTTAATATACTTTATTTCAGAAGTCTTTTTACCAGAAATAGCATTTTTTATGTTAATCTTTGCATTGGTTTTTATAACAATTGATGTTTATGTATCTTACAATTATGGAGACAAAGTTGTTCTTAGGGCTGTTAATGCAAAACCAGCAGACGAAAGGAAACATAGGCATTTGATAGACAGCATGGAAGGCTTGGCAATAGCTGCTGGAATTCCAAAACCGAATGTTTATGTTATGGAAAGCAATGAAATAAACGCATTCGCCTGTGGTAAAGACCCTAAACATGCTTCTATTTGCGTGACTACATGCCTTTTAGAGAATCTAAAAAGAGACGAGATAGAAGGAGTGATAGGACATGAAATGTCTCA
>Ga0315289_10005817_pt1 | contig 18158 bp, 15 predicted proteins | sample YL17G11_40_MG_FD_203452 | JGI IMG/M metagenome (GOLD analysis project Ga0315289, IMG submission 203452) | Sediment microbial communities from Yellowstone Lake, YNP, Wyoming, USA - YL17G11_40 | ecosystem: Environmental > Aquatic > Freshwater > Lake > Sediment | place: USA: Wyoming | collected... | reverse complement strand
CGGGTCTGGGGGTCGAAGCGGAAGGATCGCACGCCGAAGCGGGTGCGCAGCACGTCGGCGCCGGTGCTCGTCTCCAATTCGTAGAGGAAGGGGTCCTCCGGCGACCAGAGGCGGCAATCCTTGATGGGGATTCGCAGGTCGACCGTGCGTTCAGCGCCGGGTGCCAGGTCGGCCGGCGGGGCCTCGGCAGCGCCGACTTCGCGCCCGCCCTGGACTTCGCGCACCGTAAAGCGCACCGGCGCCCGGGTTGCCGGGCCGGCGTTCTTCACCCACGCCGCCACGCGCACGGCCTTGCCTTCGACGTCGGGCACGGTCTGCACGCGGACGACGTGCGGCGAGCCCGAGAGGAGGAGTTCCACCGAATCGTAGATGCCGGGGATGTAGCGGACCTTCTCGAAGTCCCAGCCGTCGGGGCGGCCCGGCGGCACGGCCTTGCGCGACGAGCCCACGCGGATGAGGAGTTCGTTCGGACGCCCGTCGCCCTTCAGGTGCGGCCGCACGTCAAACAGGCCCGGCGTGAAACTCGGCGCGTGGTCGCCCACGAGTTGACCGTTCAGGTACACGCGCGTGGTGAACATCGCCTTGTGGACCTTGAGCGTGGCCACGGCGGGCACGGGCCCGGTCAGGGTGAAAGTGCGGCGGTACCAGAAGGCGGCGCGGCGGCCGTCCGCTTCCTTCGGGCCGACGCTCTCGAAGGGCGGCTGGGCCATGTCGGCCAGGCCCGGCACGGGGCACTTGTGGGCAAACGTCGGGGGGACGGCGTCCATGGGGCCTTCGGCCACGTCCCACTCGCCGTCGAGCGAAACGGTCTGCCGCAGCGGCCCGGTCGCCGCGCACGCGGCGGCAACGGAGCAGAGAACCAGCATCCCTCCCAAGAGGTGACAGCGAACGGTCATGGGCTGCCTCGCTTTCCTGTTTAGAGCCTCTAACAAAATGGGTGGCACGGGCGGCTTGCCCGCCCGTGCACTGGCGGACAAGCCGCCAGTGCCACCCCAAGGGAAGCATTCTGTTAGAGGCTCTTAGTTGCTGCGCCCCTAACGCTACAGCGCCACTTGACCCTTTTGCGCGGTGGGTTCGCCGCCCCGCTTGCGGGGCGCTGGCTGTTCCGAGCGCGGGGCAAGCCCCGCGGCGCACCCACCGCGCAGAAAATGGCATTCTTGGCCTGTGGCGCGGCGGGTACCCCTCGACTCCGCTCGGGACAGGCTCCGACCCGCCGCGCTAAGTGGCGTTGTAGTATTAGTTGCTGCGCCCCTAATTCGTTACGACCACCGTCTGGCAGGTTCCCGGGGCCGTGACGGGCCAGCGGGCGGCGTCGCCCTCGGCCGGCACGGCTTCCACATAGTACTCGAAGTCCTCGCCGCCGGGCGGGCCCTGTAGCGTCATGCTACGGGGCGGGGGGATCCTGGCTGAGTATACGCCGCGCGCCACGTGCGCGAGGGGCACCTGTGTGAACTCGCCCTTCCCAAGCGGTCGCACGAACACGCATACGGCGGTCGGCGGCTTCTCCGCGAGGATGATGACCCTGAGGTTAAGCGTCTCGCCGGCATCGAGCGACGTGCGGACCGTCGGCACGATCACCCGCACCGGGCCGCGATAGGCCGTCTCCAGACCCTGGAGGTTGAGGCGGGGCAGGTTGTGCTGCTGCCAGTTGGCCACGGTGCCCAGTTCGCCGGGCGTCGAGACGGTGGCCAGGAGGTGCCGGTGCACGTCGGCCAGGGAGGTTCTCATGGCCTGCTCCTCCTTGCGGCCCCAGGCGCTCTTCAGCAGTTCGGTGGCCCACATGTATCGAAACTGATGGAGCCAGTAATCGAACCGGTCGAGGTTGCCGGCCCCCTTGACCTCCGGCCGAAGGTCGGCGAACTCGCCGACGAAGCCGTAGACCTTGGCGATCTCAGCGGGCGGCGCGCGTGTCTCCTTCAAGCCACCGGGGCCGTTGGTCCAGCCGGAGGGCTCGGGCAGTCGGCCGTCGATCCGCTCGAAGATGCGGGCCGCCTCCTCGGCCACCTCGGGGCCGAACTCCGCCCGGGCCCAGTCGAGGTAGAAGTCGCCGCACGGCGCGTGGCGGTCGCGGTCGGGCGGGCCGGCCACCGTCTGCGGCCAGTCGGCCTGCCAGCCGTTCCACGCCGGCCCGCCGCAGTTGATCCGCTTGACGACGCCAAGGCCGTAGCCCTTGCCTTCCACGGCGATGGCCGCGATGCACGGAAACTCGACCTGGTGGACGAAACGGATGTCGAGCCAGCCGTCGGTCACCTCCACGGTCTCGAAGGTGTAGTCCAGGGCCTTGTTCCTGCCGACCTTGGCGAAGATGTCGAGGTTCTCGATGACCTGCTTATCCTGGATGCGAACGCCGAAGACGCGCTTGCCGGCCTCGGCGTAGTGCGGCTCGCAGAACTTCAACGTGACGCGGTAGGCCCCGTTCGGCATCCGCAACTGGTACCCCGAGAGGTTGTACCGCACGTGCTGGTAGAGGGGGTCCTGGTCGGTATCGGCGAAGTCGGTGGCGGCGAAGTGGGCGACGTTGTCGGCCCCGATGGGTCCTTCGACGCGGGCCGGGCGCTCGCCGGCGGGCAGGTCGGCCCAGCCGTCCTGCGACCACGCGGCGCGGGCCAGCGCCGCCACGTTCGGCCCAAGGATGCGCGTCCGCCAGTGGATGCCCAGGAGGCCCGTGCACCCGTACTTCAGGGCATCGGCGGCGTCCTTCCTCATGCGGCCGGCCCAGAGTTGGACGGAGCAGAGGTTCGGGTCGTCCTCCATCCACGGGATGGCCCACTTGGGGCGGCCCTCGACCTTCGCGAAGCCCGGCTCGACGGGCGCCTTGCCGACCTCCCGGTTGATGCAACTCATCGGCATGTCTTTGGGGAGCGTCTTGTCGAAGAGCGCCCGGTCGTTCTGCGGCCCCAGGACCCAGCCGCACGTGGCCAGCGTGAAAGGCGCTTTGACCTTCCTCGCGGCGGCGACGGCGGCCGCGAGGTCGTCGAGCGTCGCTTGCACCTGCTCGGGCTTGGCGTCGCCCCAGGTCCAGCCCTCGGGCGTCCAGAACCAGTAGTAGTCGGGCGGACCGGTTTGCGCGAGGCGTTTGAAAATCCCCTCGTAGAGTTCCTGCACGACGGCCTTGTCCCTGGGGTCCTTGCCGAGGGCCTTGAGGCGCTCCTGCACGGCCTTCGGGATGATGAGCGGCGTCTCGGTGCCGACGCACGTCTTGACGCCCAGGCGGCGGGCGTGTTTGAAGGCCTCGGCCAGCATCGCGCCGGCACGGTCGAAAAGTTCGTTGCAGGCCTCCGGCGCCGACGGCTGCGGGCAGAAGCCTCGCATCACGTCGGCCCCGAAGTCGTCGCGGTCGAAGAGGTCGGCCGCACCGAACGAGAACTCGCTGGTCTTCTTCGCGTTGTAGCCCCAGTTGCCGCGAAGGGTGTTCTGCCAACTGGAGGGGTACGAGAACTTGACTTTCGTCCCCTCGCCGACGTCCTGCGCGAGGCCGATCCAGACCGTCGGCTCGGCGTTCGGGTTGCCCTCGGGGTACGTGTGCAGGCCCAGGAAGTTCATCCGGAGTTTCACGAGTTGCGAGATGTAGGCCTTGTAGTCGTCGAGGTTCCACCAGTCGGGCCCCTCGGGGAAATCGTGGAACGGCTGGATGCCGCGCGTGTCGAAGAGGGGCTTGCCGGTCTCGCCCAGGTCGGGCAGGACGAAGGGAATCTTCGCGTCGGGCACCACGTCGCCGTCGAGGTAGAACCGCACGCCGAGGCGCTCGGCGAAACGGTAGGCGGCGTAGAGGACGCCCGCATCGTCGCTGCCGAGCGCCAGGAGGGCCTTCCGTCCGCCCTGCGTCACGGTGTGCAGGACGTACTGCTGCGGTTGGACCTTCAGGCGGCGCACCTCGGGCGGCAGCCCCGCCTCCAGCGTCCGCCAGGAGAGACGATTCTCGGCGCTGACCACGATGAGGTCGCCCGTTACGGGAAGCGCGTCGGCTGCCGCGAGCGGGAGCAGTGCCCCCGTGGTTAGATACACGTAGCGGCGGACTTCCTTGGCGGCCAGCGTCTCGGCGTAGGATGCGCCCTTGGGCACGACGATGGAGCAGGGGGCCGCCTCGGGCGGGGCCGGCCGCGCGGCCGCAGCGGCACAACCGCTGGTGCATGCCGCGAGCGTGGTCAGCGCGATGGCGATGGGAATCAAGCGTCTCATGGTGCTCTCCTTTGTTCGTCGGCGTGGTCGCCCAGGCAACCGCCCTACACGATAGTGCGTTTCCTCTTGCTGAGCACGTCGATCAGCACGGCCACCAGCAGCGTCGCGCCGATGATGAACGTGTTCCAGTAGATATCGACATGGAATATGTTGATCGCGGTCACGATGATCGCCATGAGGAGCGACCCGAGGAGGGCGCCGAGGACCGTTCCCTCGCCGCCCTGGAGGCTTGCCCCGCCGATGATCACCGCCGTGATCACCTGGAGTTCCAGGTTCTTGCCGAGGGTGACCGAGACGTTGCCGAACCGCGCGGCGGTGATCATGCCGGCGACGGCGGCCAGCACGCCCGTCAGCATGTAGTTGAAGATCTTCATGCGGTTGACATTGATGCCCGACAGGATGGCCGCCTTCTCGCTGCCGCCGATGTAATAGTTCTGGCGGAGGAACCGCGTCTTGCGGAGCAAGAGGTCTCCGACCGCCACAAGCGCCAGGCAGAGGATGATGGGGTGCTGAACGCCCAGCACCGTGCCCTGGCCGATCCACTTGAACGCATCGGGCAGGCCGGAGATGTTGCGGCCCTGGGTGATGATGTCGATCAACCCGCGGACCACGCCCATCATGCCCAGCGTGGTGATGAACGGGTTGATGCCGATGCGGGCGATGAAGATGCCGTTCACGAAACCCACGGCCGCGCCCACGCCGAGGCCCGCGAGGATCGCCGCCGGCACCGGGACGCCGTGAATCATCGCCAAGCCGGCGGCCGCGGCAGCCAGGCCCGCCGTGGACCCGACCGACAGGTCGAACCCGCCGGAGATCAGCAGGATCGTCATGCCGATCGCCACGATGGCCTGGAACGACAGGGCCAGGAGGACGGCGTAGAGGTTGTCGAGCGTCATTGACTCCGGCGACCCGACGGCCACGCCGCCAACGGTCACCAGCAGAATCACGACCAGCACGAACTCCCGCTGGTCGGCGAGTCTGCCGAGGAGGCTTCGCCTCTTTGCGCCAAGTTCCAGTTCTGCCATGACCGCTCCTCTTTAGAATGCCGACTCTCGCCCAGCGTTTGCCAGGATTTTGCATCGTCAACCACAACTGATTATCAGAGCCTTACTTGTAGCGCGGGGGTTTACCCCCCGCGCAAAATACCCTACATCCCAAGGCCGCGGGGGATAAACCCCCGCGCTACAGAGCCCGATGCAAAATCCTGTTGCGCGGTGGGTCTCCTGACCCGTATGTGTTTAGCGTTGCCCCTATCAACGGGGTGAGTGTGCCACGGCCGGTCTTGTCCGGCCGTGCCAATGACGCCAAAGCCCTTCGCACGGCGGGGCAAGGCCCGCCGTGCCACACGGGTGGGGCAACGTTAAACCCGCCGCGCAAAGTGACGTTGTAGCACTACTCGCTCGGACCCTCCTGGCCGGCGCCCGTGGCACAGGCGATGACGTTCTCCTCGGTGGCCTCGCGGCGGCCAAAAGAGCCGGCGATGCGGCCCCGGCGCATCACGAGGATGCGGTCCGCCAGGCCCAGAACCTCCAGGAGGTCCGACGAGATGAGGATGATGCCCACGCCCGTGGCGGCCAGTTGCCGCAGCAGGCGGTAGATTTCGCTCTTGGCGCCCACGTCCACGCCGCGCGTCGGCTCGTCGGCAATCAGAACCTTGGGGGCGACGCCCATCCACATAGCCAGGAGCAGTTTCTGTTGGTTGCCGCCCGAGAGGTTCCGCACCGTCTGGCCGATGGAGGGGGTGACGATGTCAAAGCGCGAGCGGGCGGCCTCGGCGAACTCGCCGATCCGCCGCTCGTCCATCAGGCCCAGCCGTCCGGCGAACCGCGCGAGGCCCGGCGCGATGCAGTTGTCGCGCACGGTCATCCGAAGGAAGAGGCCCTGATCCTTGCGGTCCTCCGTCAGGTACCCGAGGCCGGCGGCGATGGCCTGGCCCGGCGAGCGGAGGCGCAGCGGCCGGCCGTCGAGCGCAACGTTTCCGGCCGCGAGCGGTTCGGCGCCGAAGAGGGCCCGCGCCAGTTCCGTCCGCCCCGAGCCCACGAGGCCCGCCACGCCGAGGATCTCTCCGCGGCGAAGGGTGAGGCTCACGTCGCTGAAGCGGCCGGCGGCGGCGCCCTCGACGCGGAAATACTCGGGCCCGATCCCGGAGGCGCGCTCGCCGTAGATGTTGCCGAGCGTGCGGCCGACCATGCGCTTGACGATCGCGTCTTCCGTGAGGCCCGCCGCCGGGAGCGTTTCGACGTGGCGGCCGTCGCGGAGGACCGTCACGCGGTCGGCCACCTGGAAGACCTCGCGGAGGTGGTGCGAGATGTAGACGATGCTCGTTCCCCCGGCCTTGAGCCGCTCCATGTTGCGGAACAGCCGCTGCGTATCCGCCGCGGTCAGCGAGGAGGTGGGCTCGTCCAGCACAAGGACGCGCGGCCTGTACGACATGGCCTTCAGGATCTCGATCACCTGCTGCTGGGCCATCGAGAGGCGCCTGACGGGCGTGCGGGGCGAGAGGTCGAGGTGGAACCGATGAAGGAGTTCGCGCGATTGGCGGTCCAGGGCGCTCCAATCGATGAGGTTCGCAGCGCGGACCGGTTGGCGGTTGGCGAAGATGTTCTCGGCCACCGAGAGGTTCGGCGCCAGGGACAATTCCTGGTACACGACGCTGATGCCTTGCATGGCCGCGTCGTGAGCGCTGCGGAAGCGGACCGGCCGGCCGCCCACGAGGATTTCGCCCGAGTCGGGCCGGTAGACGCCGCCCACGATGTGCATCAGGGTGCTCTTGCCGGCGCCGTTTTCGCCGACGAGGGCGTGGACCTCGCCGCGGCGGAGTCCGAAATCCACACGGTCGAGCGCGCGCACGCCGGGAAAGGTCTTGGTGATCCCCCGCAACTGGAGAATGACGTTGTCGGCCATCCGAGCCTTACTTCCGGACCTGCACCCGCGCCAGTTCCCCGATCTCTTTGCCGGCGGAATCGAGGAGCACCAGACGCACCGAGGCGGCCTTGGCCGGCAGGGGTTCGTCCTTCTCCAGGACAAGCGCCTCAAGGGGCGAGACCGGGAGTTTCAGGTCGATCGTCTCGAGGTCCTTTCCGTCGCCGTCGAGGGCCACGAGGGCCGCCTGCGCGGCATAGAAGACGCCGAAGCGGCCGGCCAGGCGCACCTTGCCGTCGGCCGCTCTCGCCGTGAAAGGTTCGCACGTCACGCCGACGGGCGTGCAGGCCAGGACGGGGTAGTTGCCGCCGATGTGCGCGGCAAACCAGTCGAGGCGGAAGGAGTAACTCTCGCCGGGCCGGAGTTCCGCGAAGGGGCTCAGGATTTCGCACTCGACGAGGTATGGCGTCTCGACCGGGTCGTCTTTCGCCTCGACGATCTTGGTCCCGCACACGAACTGCCCCACCCCGTTCATCCAGAACTCGACCGAGGCCTGGTCCGGGTATTTCTTGTCGGGGAAGTGCGTGAACCGCTCGACGAAGACGTAGCCGGCCGCGCCGTCCACGACGGCTACCCAGCCGGCGGAATTGTCGAGGCCGACCTTACCGACGATGCGCTTGTAGTTGGCCGAGAACATTTTCGTCGCCGGGTCAACGCTGAAAGATGGATTATTGACGAGGCCGAACATCTCGCAGTACCCGCGCGGATAAATGCTCGCGGGGTTGATGGGCGACCAGCAGCGAATCTCCTTGTTGTAGCCCTGGGCGCCCGCCGGCGCGGCGGCATTGAGTTGCGTGACCTGCCAGATGCCCCAGCGGCGGGGTTTGGTGTCGATGTTCCTCATCGTCGAATCGAAACTCACGCGGGCGGCGCCGTCGATAATGCAGACGGACCGGGTGAACTGGATGCCGGAGCGGCTGTCCTTCTGGCTGACCAACCCCACTCCTCCTACGCCGGCGCCGGTTGGCAAGACGGTGGCCGTGTGCGGGCTGCCGTCGAGCACCGCATCGGGCGGGCCGGGCCATTGCTGGTCGTTGTCCCATCCTTGCGGGGCGGGCCAGAGTTTATCGCCGCCGTAGTTCAACCACTCGCCCTCTGGCCCCACGCCGCTCGGGGGCGGCTCCTTGCCGGCCAGTTCCGGATTGACCCACAGGAACTCGAAGTCGCCAAGTTTGAACTGGATGACCCGGCCGCCGATCTGCGGCACGATCTGGACCTCAATCAGGCCGTTCGTGAGGGCCAGCGAATCCCAGCCGCGATAGGTGGACTTGGTGGCGCTTGCGCCCAGTGCCCGCGTCGCCGCGAGGCGTGCCGGCGCCGCCGCGAGGAGGGCAAGCAAGGCAATCCATGCAATGCGTCTCATGGCTCATTTCCTCACGAAGTACTGGTAGTTGTCCTTGTCGACGATGACGACGCCGGTGTCGACCACTTCGGGTACGCCGGCGACGCCCGCCTTGGCGTTGTCGGTGGTCACGGGGACCGGGTGGTTGTTGAGGTTGTAGAGGATCTGAACGGCGTAGAAGGGCATGAGGGCGGTCTGCTGCACGACCGTGGCGCTGATGATGCCGTCCTGGATGTACTCGAGCACCTCGTTGCCGCGGTCCATCGCCACGATCTTGACCTTGCCGACGCGGTTGGCCTCCTTGACGGCCGTGGCCGCCCCCGTGCCGCCGGCGGCCTCGACGCACGCGATGCCCGCCAGGTCCGGGTACTTCTGGAGCAGCAACCCCGCCGCCTGGGCCGCCACCACGGGGTCGGACTGCGTATCGGCCACCTGGACGACCTCGATGCCGGGCCACTGTTTGAGGGCGTCCTGGTACCCGCGGATGCGCTCCTCCAGGTTCGACTGGCCCGGCTTGGTCATGAGGGCGACCTTGCCCTTGCCGCCCAGCAGGGCCGCCAGTTTCTTGCCGCCCTCAAAGCCGGCCCGGTGGTTGCCGGTGCCGACGAAGGCGATGCGCTTCGAGCCCGGCAGATCGGCGTCGACGGTCACGACGGGGATGCCCTTGGCGGCGGCCTTGTCGACGAGGGCGTTCAGGGAATTCTCGAACCCGACGATGACGAGGCCCTTGGGGTTCTTGGCGATCGCCAACTCAAAGACGTTCGCCATGGCGTTCATGTCGTAGTCGGCGGGGCCGACGTACTCCGTCCGCACACCCAGGACCTTGCCCGCCATCTCCATGCCCATTTTGTGGTCGTAGAAGTAGTCGAGGCTGCCCAGGGCCGAGACCTCGATGTAGAGTTGGCTGGAGGTGTCGGTCCTGCCCTTGGCGGCCGGCGCGGCGTCGGGCTTGTCGCATCCGACAGCGAGCGCCGCCAGGATCGGGAGCATCAGTACTACAACACCACTTAGCGCGGCGGGTCGGAGCCTGTCCCGAGCGGAGTCGAGGGGTACCCGCCGCGCCACGGGCCAAGAACGCCATTTTCTGCGCGGTGGGTGCGGAGACCCACCGCGCAAAAGGGTCAAGTGACGTTGTAGCATCAGGCCGAGTCGCTTCATTCGCAACACTCCTTCCATTGGCGTCCGCCTGCGGCGAGATCTCGCAAAGCGGAGCGGTGCAATCAGCCGGCACTATCGCGGATGGCCTCGAACATCGCAAGCAGGTTCTCGGTGGGCGTATTCGCCTGGATGTTGTGCACCGAATCGAAGACGAACCCGCCGTCTTCGCCGAAGATCTCGATGCGTTGGCGGACCTCGCGGTAGACCTCGTCGGGAGCGCCGAACGCCATCGTGTGCTGCGTGTCGACCCCCCCGCCCCAGAAGACGAGGTGCCGGCCGAACTCCTTTTTCAGACGCCGGGGGTCCATTCCGGCAGCGGCGGTCTGCACGGGGTTCAGGATGTCGAAGCCGGCCTCGATGAAGTCCGGCACGAGGTCCACTACCGACCCGCACGAGTGGATGAACGTCTTCCACGTCGTCTTCTCGTGGATCCTCTTGTTGACCGCCACGTGGAACGGCTTGAAGAGGTCGCGGTACGCCGCCGGAGAGAAGAACAGGCCCCGCTGCGTGCCGAAGTCGGTCCCCGTCAGGAACACCGCCTGCACGCGGTCGCCGAGGATGGGGGCCAAGAGGTCGATGTTCCCGAGCGCGATCTCGCACTGTTTCTCGAACACCGCGCGGACGTAGTCCTTCCGGAGGGCCGTCGACACATACCACTCGGCGATGTCGCGGATGCCCCGGGGATGCTTCATCCACGGCGCGGGCACCAGGGCGATGTCGCCGAACGCCGTCCCCGGCATCGAGAGGATCGCGCCCAGGTCCGGCCGCAGGGCCAGGCGCTCGGCCTCGCGCCGGTAGTACGCGATCTCGCGCTCGCCGAACGGGGCGAACTCCTCGAGGTTGTCCGCCGGGTCGAGCCGGCTCTCGTCGATGGGCGGCTGGCGGACGATGCTGTCGAAAAAGTAGCCGCCCTTGGGCATGCGGCCGCTCGGCGGGGCCCCCAGGTCGCCCTCGGGGTACACCAGGAGGTCGCCGCCGGCGCCGGTCGTCACATTGAACTTCTCCGGCACGAGCACGGGCGTGCCGTCGAAGAGGTCGAATGGTTTCCAGCCGGCGTTCTCGAACCCGAAGAGCGTGGTGCGCCCCAGGACGCCGACGACGTCGATGCCGAGGGCCTCGCGCAGTGCCTCGTCAACCTCGCCGAGCATCTGGTACGGCTCGATGACCTTCACGCGCCAGTCCGGTTGGCCGAGCACCGCCCGCCTCAGGCGGTTGACGGCGGCCACGTGCATGCCCGTGACAGCGGTCGCCCCGAAATCGACGCACACGCGGTCGGGCTGCCGGTGGCTGAGCGTGGCCTCGAGTCGTTGGCGGGGATTCATTGCGGCGGCCTGCTCCTTCTCGGTAACGAATCGCCGGCGCACCGTTTTCGGGCGGCCGGGCTTGATTGTACTCCCGCCGCCCCCCTTCCGCCAGCATCTTCGCCTCCCATCACGGCGGAGGGTGCGCCAGGATTTTGTGGCCGTGGGGTTCGCCGCCCCGCTTGCGGGGCGCTGCAAACGGCCAGCGCCCAGTAAACTGGGCGGCGAACCCCCCGTGCCAGAAACTCTTGGTGTACCCACGGCGGAGGGTGTGGCCGCGGGCGGGGGACGTCTGGGGCCATAACTGGGTGGTGCTGGTCGGCACCCTGGCAGGGCGAGCCTGCCGTGGCTCGACCGCAGGCGACTCGACGTGGCGAGCGGTGGTGGTGGTGCGGTCGGCGGCGCCGCGGTCCGCGGATATGCAGGCTTCCTTCGCCGCCAAGCGGCTCTCGAAGCCTGGTGGCTGCGGGTGGATTCGAACCACCGACACAGGGCTTATGAGTCCCCTGCTCTACCCCTGAGCTACGCAGCCCGCAAGGCTAGTTTATGCGCCGCCGTGGACTTGTCAAGCCGCCGGCGTCAGGTCTCGACGCCCAGGAACCGGCGGGCGTTGGCGGTGTAGAGTTTCGCGAGGACTTCCTCCGGCAGCGCCAGTCCGTGGACCCTCGCCCCTTCGGGCCAGGGCGCCGACGGGTCCGGCACGGGCGACGGCCTCGGGCCCTCGCCCTCCCACATCCAGCGATGGGCCCAGTACCGCGAGGCATAGTCGTCCGGCACGGCCTCGGGAAAGGCCACCAGGTCCGTGCCGAAAAGAATCCGCTCCGCCCAGCGGACGACGAAGCGGCGGCTCTCGGCGGGCTTGCGGCCGAGTTCCCGCGCGACCCATTTCGTGGCGCTCGAATCGATCGCGTAATTCGGATACCGCTCCAGCAGCCGGCCGAGGTGCGCCAGGTCCTCCGGGTGACCGCCGAAATGGGCCCCCAGCACCTTGAGGTCCGGGTGGCGGTCGAGGGCGCGCTCGAGCCGATCGAAGTGTTCCGCTTTCGTGCCGTACCGCGCGCGGTCGGCGTAGTACTCGGCAAACCACGTGTCCGGGTCGGCGATGTGCACCAGGGCCGCCATGCCGAGTTCCGCAAGCGCCTCCAGGACGGGCGCCAGCGCCGGGCTGTCGATCGAGAAGCCGGTCTCGGCGACGAAACGCGGCGAGTACCAGAACTTGGCGGCGACGGCCCCGAGATTCCGCGCGGCCAGGATGCGCCCGACGCTCTCGCGGGCGAAGCGTTCCGGCCGGCCGATGAGCCCGTGATCCACCCAGACGATGGGGCGGAACCGGTCCCCCAGCGCCGCGACGAGCGCCGCCATCCCCTCCAGGTCCACCACGCCGCAGACGACCCGGACGCCGAAGGCCTCGGCCACCGCGAGAAGCAGGCGCGCTTCCTCCGGCGTGCGGACGTGGGTGTGGCAATCGACGATCGGGCCGGCGTACCGGCGGATCGGCGGCTGCGAAAGGTCTTCCGTGGTCTCAGGCGATTCGCGAGGCATGGGAATCCGCCAGTGAGCCGACCCCGGCGCGCCGGGGTCGGCGACGTTCATCGCCGGCCGTACCACTTGGCGTAGAACTCGCGGTACGACCCGTCCTTGACGCGGCGCCACCAGTCGGCGTGGTCGCGATACCAGCGGATAGTGTCGGCGAGCCCTTCCTCAAAGGAGACCCGCGGCCGCCAGCCGAGTTCCTCTTCGATCCGCGCCGGGTTCATGGCGTATCGGCGATCGTGGCCCGGGCGGTCCTTGACGAAGCGGATGAGCGACTCGGGCTTGCCGACCTCGCGCAGAATCTCGCGCACCACGTCGATGTTCTGCCGTTCGCTTCGCGCGCCGATGTTATAGACGGCGCCGGGCCGCCCGCCCTCGAGCACCGCCAGGACGGCCCGCGAATGGTCGTCCGTGTGGATCCAGTCCCGCACCTGGCGCCCGTCGCCGTACACCGGCAGGGGCTTGTCCTCCAGGGCGTTCGAGAGCACGAGGGGGATGAGTTTCTCCGGGAACTGGTACGGCCCGTAATTGTTCGAGCAGCGGGTGGTGACGACGTCCTGGCCGTACGTGTGCCGGGCGGCCAGGACGAGGAGGTCGGCGGCGGCCTTGCTGGCCGCATACGGGCTTGAGGGCGCGAGCGGCGAGGCCTCTGTGAACGCCGAGGCGCCGGGCCCGAGCGACCCGTACACCTCGTCCGTCGAGACCTGAAGGAACCGCTTGACCCCCTTCTCGCGGGCCACGTCCAGGAGCACCTGCGTCCCCAGGACGTTCGTGCGGACGAACGCCAGGGGCCCGAGGATGGACCTGTCCACGTGGGTTTCAGCGGCGAAGTTGAGGAGAGCGTCGGCTTTCTGGGGGACGGCCTGGCGCATCGCCTCGGGGTCGCAGATGTCGGCCCGGACGAACGCGTGCCGGTCCGCCGGAACCCCTTCGAGGTTCTCCAGGTTCCCCGCATAGGTCAGCAGGTCAACCGTGACGATCCGCAGGTCCGGCCGATCATCGAGCGCCAGCCGAACAAAGTTCGACCCGATGAAGCCGGCGCCTCCGGTCACGACCCAAGTGGGCATGGGTGGCTTCCTGCTCCGGCCGACCTAAAACAGAGCGACACAGACACCGCCGGACGGCGGCGCCCGGTCGCCCTTGCGCAATTTTGGAGGCCGGAAAACCTCGTTCAAACGAACTTACTCGGACGGCTACTTCTCAACGTCCTTGGCGGCCTCCCCGGGAGCCTTCTTGGCGGCCTCGGGGGCAGCCTTACCGGCTTCCTCCGCGGCCTTGCCGGCCTCTTCGGCGGCCTTGTTCAGCAGGTCGGTGGCTTTCTCCGCCGACGGTTTCTCGGCCGGCGGAGCAGGCTCCTCCGCCTTCTTGCAGCCGACCAGCGGCACCACCAGAAACGCCAACAACGCCAGCATCGCTACGTACTTCATTCTAAGTCTCCTTTCGCAGAACCTCGTCGTCAAACCCTGGGCCCCTTTGGCCCCCATGGCTGTTCCACAGCCCTTGGGCACATTGTAACATTCGGCAGAAGGCCTGCAAGAGAATCTCGGGCCGATGCGGCGCCCCCCGGCCGGACCGTCAGGCGTCGAAATGCGCCCCTTCGTCCCGGATGCTCCACAGGTTCGGGTTCCGCATGGACCACTTGTTTGATATGTAAGTTCGTGTATGGTTCGGTATCGTGCGGTAAAACCGGCTTCTGTTGCACGTCGGCGGTCCCCGATTCCCGCTCAGGTAAGGACGATACCGCTTGGTACTGCGCCGCATTCTGCGCCGCGTCTTGGCGGTAGTCATCTTCCGTCACCTGAAGATAATGCTCCAGGGCGACGGCCCGCGAGTTCCCCATGTACGCGCACACCACGTGGATCGGGCGCGTTTGGGCAAGTTCCGTCTGGCGGGTGCTCCGTAGGTTCTGAAACAACTTCGGCCAGGGCGTCAGGCCCGCCTTGCGGAGTATGCGGCACAACTGCGTTCTCAGGTTCGCGTTGCTCTCGCGGTAGCGCGTGATGCAGTACACGGTCCCCGGCGCGGCTCCCTCCTCCACTTCGCGCAGGTAGGGCAGCAGTTCCGGGTACAGGGGGACTTCCCGCGATTCCTTCCCCGGATGGTGCTCGGTCTTGGGGCTGTGGACCGTGAACCGGCCTTCGGCCCAGTGAATATCGCCCAAGGTCAAGCCCAAGATTTCGGACGGGCAGCGAAGGCCCCCGTAGCGGCACAGGGCAAAAATCAACCGCCACTGGGCATCGGGGCAAGCCTCGATCACCTTTTCGGCCACGGCGCGGCTGATGAAGTGCTCTCGCGCCGGGTTCCCGCGCACCGTTGACTTCAGGTCCGCGAAGGGATTTTTGGTCAGGAGTTCCTTGCGCACCGCCGCCCGGAAAAATCCCTTGGCCGCCCCGCTCAACTTTCGCACCGTGTTGTCCGCCAACCGCAACGTGCCTTTCAAGTGGGCGCGCCATGCGTCGGCGTCCCCCGCCGTGATGGTGTCAATGGGCCTGTCCGCGACGAAATACTCCGTCAGGTGTCGGACGGCTTGTCCTATGGCAATGCGCGTGCTTGGCTTGATGTCCACGCGCGACGCCAAGTGGTCGGCAAGGAAGGCCCCCAGGGTCAAAACCGGCTTCGGCTCGGGCACAGGCTCCGGCTCCGGTTTCGGCGCTCGGGCTTCGGCAAGCCCCCAGAGCACCAGGCGATCCCGCAACGTATCGGATGCTGCGCCCAGCCATTCCGCTGTCGTTGGCAGCATGGGCGATCCCGTTTTTCGGCAGGTCGCCAGGTGTTCAACGTGACGCTGAATGTCCTCGGCCTGTCGCGCCGTCACCCTGCCCAAGCGAATCCGGCGGCGCTCGCCGTCGGGACACACCACCAGCAGCATCCTAAGCCCGGTCCGGTTGTTGTGGGAAATGCTTGCCACGATTCACCGTCCTTTCTTGGGTTTGCGCCCGCGATTCTGTTTCGTTTCGAGGATACCCACCTTCACCCGCAGCGGTTTCTGTTTCGTTTCGAGGATACCCACCTTCACCCGCAGCGGTTTCTGTTTCGTTTCGAGGATACCCACCTTCACCCGCAGCGGAGCGCCGGTCAGATATTTCTCAACGTCGTCAAGGCTTAAATCCGCCCTGCCGGTAACTCTTGTCCCGGCAACAATACAATTATCCATATTTGCGATGAAGTAGCATCCGAAGTCAATCGCTCGTGGATCACGCCGTCTGGATTTCACAACGTGCAACCCTTGCCGCAGCGCCATTCGCCGCATCCTGTTTTCTCGCACCTTGTCTGGATTCATCGTCGGCCCTTTCAATAAAGGTTATGCTTCACGCCATGCTCGGTATTATACCCTGGCGTATGCTGCGTGTCAAGCACATTCCGGCGCGATTCCGAGATTTTCTTTTCCGGCATCCGGCGGCGCTTCCGCGTCCAGGTCCGCTTGATCTTCGGCGTCCACGGAGGCGCAGTCCTGGGCCTCCAGGCCCGGCGGCAAGGCGTCCGCGTCTGGGGCCGTTCCTGCCACGTCGCCCGTCAAGATAGTGGGGGGCCTAGTGGCCTTTTTCTCGGAATCGCCTTGCGGGTAGGGCAAGGGGTCGGCCCCGTCCGAGATCGTCGCTCCTGGAGCAGCCTGTCTGTCGGGAACGTCAACCGGCGCGGCCTGGGGCGCGGGCGTGGCAGGCGCGGGCACGAAGGACAGAGACTTCGCCGAGGCCGTCAAGGTGCGTTTTTCGCAGCGTGCAAGGCGCGGATGCGTGGCCGTAGGTCCGGGGTCAAACGACGGCGGCACGAAAACGCAGCCGTGGTCCAGGTGCAGGTTCGCGCAGGCGGCGAGAAAACTGTCGTTCTCGGCAACAACTGCGTCCACGAGCGCGGCCATCCGCGCTTCGGCTGCCGGGCGGACCGCAAGGCAAAGGGCGGTCAACGCCTGCAACAGTTTTTCGCGCGTTTCCCAGAGTTCCTTTTCGACCGCCGGGCGCGTCTCCGCGTCCAGCAAGGCCAGGGCTTCTTTGGCTGTCTCGGCTTCCAACTTCAGCCGCCGCAACCGGCCTTGAAACTCGCGGTAGGCGGACGTGCCCCTTGCCAACTTCTCGGCGGCTTGGCCCTTGAAGGAAGCAATATGCTCCTCCGTGCGGGCCAGGTTTTCGCGCTCGTTTTTGATCCGGTCCTCAACCGCCGCCCGCTGTCGCTCCAACTTCCGCACCGTCTCCGCCAGCGCCGGGAGTGCCTTGCTCTCGGCCTCAACCTTCATCGTCGCCAGGTAGTCCATTTCCGTTTCTCCTATTTAGGTGTGCTCGGTCACGCCTGCGCCCTCGCCATCGTTTCTTTCGCCACGGGCAAAAAGTCGTCTGAATGCACCAACACCCAGAACCCCTCGCCGTGCTTCGGATGCAGCACACCGACAAACCTCTTGCCTTCGGCCTTCGCGTTCGCCACGCCTTCGACCACCATTGCCCGGCCCTCGGCGTTGAGGAACCGCGCCAGGTCGCCGTGTTTTGTTTCGATGTAGAGCGCGGGATGGATCGAGTCCGACGCCGACTCAGCCGGCCGCCCGCTGCTACCTGAGCACCGATTGCGCAACGTTCCGAAGAACGCGGCAACGCGACGCTCCACGGCTTTCCAAGTCTGGTCACTCATTGTCGTCGTCGCCGCCGTCATCGTCGTCATCCGCGCCGTCGTCATCCGCATCCGCGTCGCCGTCCGCTGCCTGTCTCGCGGCGGCTCGCTCCTCAGCGGCGATCCGCTGCCCCTCAGCGTCGCCCCGTTCGACGAGCATCGACAAGGCGTGGACTTTCTTTCGGATTCGCTCGCGTTCGCCGTCAGTCAGCACCGACTCGCCCCGCTCGCGCGTGACGTAGCCCGGCGTGCGGAGCAAAGCCGCGACGCGCGCCAGGACTTCCGCCCGCGTCCGGCAGGGTTTCTCGTCGCCAAGCACATCTTCGAGTTCCTTCGCCGTCGCGTCGGCCTGGGTGTCGGCTTCGCCCGCACGGACAATGGCGTTCAATTCACGGAAGGCGCGAACAGCGTCGCCGTGTTGTGGATGTCCGCCGATGTTGTAGGGATGCTCTGGATCGCCAAGAATCGTGGCCTTGTAAACGTTCAGCAACTTTTGCGCTTCCTCGGGCGACAGGTCCGAGAGATCAGGCGGCGGTTCATAACTTTTCACGTTTCATCCTCCTTGTTTCCAGGGGCCAACTGCTTTCTTTCGGTTTCAGGCGGCAAGGCGCCAAGCCCCGCCGCTCCCGCATCCTCGATAAGCACACGCGCGATACGGCTGCACTCGACAGCCAGCACAGCATCGTATTCATGCCGCGCGGCCGGGTCGTCCACCACAACCCTATCCGTGAACATGGCCAGGTGCTTGCCCTGAAGTTCACTGGAGCGGTTCGCGGCCTGTATATCCGGCGGGTCCTTCGCCAACGCCAAGAGGCGCTGATTTTCCAAGTCGCTGAAAATCTTGCCGACGGTCGCCAAAGTCGCCGCTTGGTACTGCGCGATCTTCGCCACGACGCGCGGACGCCTTCGCAACCGCCAGGCTGCCGCGTGCGGCTGCCCCTTGTACCCGGCCACTTCTGCGGACCGCGTGGCGCGGCCGTAGGTGGCACTCTCAGGACAAGCGTAGGCTGCCGCGAAAACTTCCTCGCGCGGCGTCAAGGGGTCCGATCCCTCGATCAGGTCGCCGTCATCGTCCTCGATCTCAGCCGGTAAGTCGCTCATCGTCACTCCCTTCTTAAGTGTTGGTA
>Ga0315289_10005815_pt1 | contig 18160 bp, 8 predicted proteins | sample YL17G11_40_MG_FD_203452 | JGI IMG/M metagenome (GOLD analysis project Ga0315289, IMG submission 203452) | Sediment microbial communities from Yellowstone Lake, YNP, Wyoming, USA - YL17G11_40 | ecosystem: Environmental > Aquatic > Freshwater > Lake > Sediment | place: USA: Wyoming | collected... | reverse complement strand
CGGTTGCCATGGCATAGTTGAAGAACGCGTTGTCCGGCTCAGCCGTAAGCCCTTGCTTGAGAGCATCCGCAACCTTCGCACACTGACTCAACGTCGCTTCCCTGATGCCAGACATCAACCTCATCGCGTGCGCGACCCGAACCACCTTGTCTCTCAAAACCGGGTCACCCTTCGGCGGCTCGGTCTCTCCAAGCTCAACCAGTGCAGCCTGCGACAGAAGGTCGCCTGCGACGGGGGACTTCACGCGAATCCCCCTTTGCGGCCCGTTCAGTGACCCGCTCCCAATCGCCCCCAACGTCACAAGAGCCGAAAGAATCCTTCCGCAGTGCCGGGACAAAAATTCGTCTCCGCAATCTTCTCTCTTCATCCCCAGAATCTCTGCGACGACGCCCTCCCAGTCTCCCTTCGCCCGTGGGAATAGAATCCTGTCGAGGCATCCCTCGATCGCAGCCCTGGAAAAGCTCGTGGCTACTTCCGCGACCTCTTCGTCCTCAACCGCCGACGCCAGAAGAGCCGTCCCGGTTTCCTTTCCTAAAAGAACCTCCACGCATCCTTGAATCGCATCGAACCTTGCCGAGGAACCTTCCGCCCCAAACTGCTTCCTCTCACTCTCTAAGATTCCGGCGGCCTTTTTCAGGTCTGCCCGGGAAAGCGCCGTCAGCAAAGAAGCAAAGACGTCCTCGCCCGAAAAGTCGTCCGTGCCCCCTCTCACAAAACTCGCAACCTCCGCCGCGAAGGCGTCGGTCTGCTGTGCCGGAAAAGGAACGGTTTTCAAGGCGCCTGCAATCCGCTGCTCGACGCCATCAATCGCCGAACGAATCCGATCGCCCGCACTCACCTCCCCCCTCGCTTCCTCGGCAACCTCTTTGGCTCCTTTGCCCTTCAAGCCGACCAGCTTCTTGACCTTATCCAGAACGCTCGACATCTTCTCCGGCGCAAGGACAACCAGCGCAGCAACAACGACTGCCGCCAGCGCCACCAGGACGAGAATTCCTTTCCTCCCGCGCCTTTGGACCTTCGGAGGCGCCGCTACGACCTCCGCAACTTCGGCGGCTTCCTCGGCGGCCGGCGCCTCGACAGCTTCGGCTACCTCTTCCTCGACTGGGGCTTCAACAGCCTCGCTCATCTCAGGGGAGACCACGCCTTCGGCCTCGGGCGCCTCTGTCGCCTCAAGAGGCTCCCCCGGCGCAAGGACCAGATCGCCTTTCCCCGGCGCGGCCGCTTTATCCTTCCGCCGCAGCGTTAGTGCCTCTTCCTTCTTCCTCTCGCCTGCCGCGGCGATCTTGACGCCCGTCTCCAGAAATGTTCCGCACTTCGTGCACAGCTTCGTCCCGATTGGCCACCCTGCTCCACAGCTGATGCAGAAAATCTGCTGGCCTTCCTTTTGCGCCTTTGCTGCTTGAAATCCTTGCGTCGCCTTGAACGCGCCCCACTGCGCTGTCAGGTCGTTCTTCGCTACCGGCGTCTCGTCGTCAATTTGGCCCCCCTTATGCCACTCGAGTAAATTGTCGTACGTAACCGGCGCGAAGACTGTCCCGTCCTTGAATCGGACCTTCCACTCCTCGAGTTCTGTCCTCTCCTCTTTTTTTTCTTTTTCCTCCGGCATTTTCACCTCTCCCACCGGTTCGTCTCTCTTCAACCTCAATGGCTCGGCTTGGTCCCTGAGCACCTCCTCGTGCCTCAGGCGCTCTTCCTGTGCAAGGACCGCCGCTGCCGCCCTTTCCTTCTTAGACTGCTTCTTTTTGCGCTTTGCAGGCCCGGCTTCTGAAAAGGCCTCATCGAGACCTGTCCCACATCCCGGACAAAGTTGAGCCCCTAGCTGCAGTTGGCTACCACATTTTGGGCAGAACATCGTCCACCTCCTTGGGCTGGCCGTTCTAATCGCCAACCCGCTGCCTCGCACCCTGCGGCGAGTGCGCACCGATGCGAACCCGCGGCGTGACCGTCAAACAAACCCGACGATAGTATATCAAACGCCCTCAAGCCGCTGAAGCCTTAGTGCTCCGATTCATAAGTTCGGAGACGTATTGTTGGAGGGCATTAGCGGTCTTTTCTGGCCAGGACGCCAAGATGCCAAGCATCTTGTCTGTCTCATTCTGAGCAAGCCCTCGCGTCTTCGCGGCTTTGCGAGAGACCTGCTTTGCCGAGGAGGCGGGGTTTCATCGCGTCAAAAACAACTACCGGGTTACCCATACGTCATCGTACTTGTTAGTTCATTTACTCAGGACCGAGAGCATCAGGGCGTGCTCGCCCCACCTGGCGCGCCTTAGCCCGACCGGTGTCCCACGCCCGCCGATCGAGCCCCGTCTTGCGCCTACTCCCTCACCTGCCCCTGGCCGTGAATCACGTACTTCGTCGTCGTCAGCTCCTTCAGACCGACCGGCCCGCGAACGTGGAGCTTCTGGGTGCTTATCCCCATCTCCGCCCCGAACCCGAACTCGCCGCCGTCGGTGAAGCGAGTCGAGGCGTTCACGTACACCGCCGCCGCATCCACCTCCGACGTGAACCGGCAGATGTTCGCGTAATCGTTCGAGAGAATCGCTTCCGAATGCCGCGTCCCGTATTTCGTGATGTGCGAGATGGCTTCACCAACGTCCCTGACGACCTTGACTGCCAGAATCAAGTCGAGGTACTCCGTCGCCCAATCCTCGTCGGTCGCCTTTTTGAGTTCCGGCGCCACTTCCCTCGTCCTTTCGCATCCGCGAATCTCGACACCCCTTTCCTGAAGCAGCCGAATCATCTCCGGCAGGAAACTTATGCTCAGCTTCTCATGCACAAGAAGCGTCTCCATTGCATTGCAGACACCCGGCCTCTGGCACTTCGCGTTAATCACAATCCGTCTCGCCGCCTGGAGGTCCGCCGACTCGTCCACGAAGATATGGCAGTTGCCGACGCCGGTCTCAATCACGGGAATGGTCGTCTTCTCAACCACCATGTCAATCAACTGTTGTCCGCCCCTCGGTATCACCAGGTCAATGTATTGTTTCAACTTCAGCATCGCGTCCACGACTTCCCGGTCCATGGACTCCACCAGCGCGACGGCATCCGGAGGCGCCTCCGTCGCCGCCAGTCCGACTCTTATCAGCCGGACAAGTTCTCTGTTGCTATTGATGGCGCTTCGGCTCCCTCGGAGCAAAATCGCGTTCCCGCTTTTCAGCGCCAGGGAAAACGTATCCACAGTAACGTTCGGACGCGACTCGTAGATTATCCCAATAAGGCCGAATGGCACTCGCATCTGCACGATTCGCAGCCCATTCGGCCTCGTCCACCCCGCGTCGCTTCTTCCGACCGGGTCCGGAAGGACTATGACGGCCTGGACGCCCTCCACAATCGCTTTCATGTTTTTCTCGTCGAGCGCAAGCCTATCTACGAGCGATTCCTTCATTCCGGCGTCTCGCGCCGCCGCGACGTCTTTCCGATTCTCCGCGAAGACGCTTTCCTTGTTTTGTTCGAGAACCTTCGCGACAACGTCGAGTGCCTTGTCCTTCGACTTCGTCGAAAGAACCGCTATCTTCCTCGATGCCTCCTTTGCCTTTTTGGCCTTATCAACGAGCTCCGGGAACTCTTTCATCTCTCTGCCTTTCCGTTGTCATTTCTGCGTCCAATCCGCATCGCACCTCCTCGCCTCTGCAACCGCCAAAAACCAGAAACGACTTACTCCGCCGCGAAGTGCCCCTTTCCCATTTTCTCAACCTGCAAGCCCCAACTCAAGCTCCCTGCGAAGAATGTCCACCGCTGCCACCCTGACTTTCACGGTCTGTCCTCGACGGAACGACCTCCGCGTTCGCACGCCAGTCAGTCTTCCCAATTTCCTATCATATCTATAATAATCGCCCACGAGGGACCTCAAACGAACGTCCCCTTCAACTATGAACTCCGGCACAAACACGGTGATTTCGTACCGCGAGATGTCCGTGATAAGTCCCTCAAACACTCGCCCCGGCTTTCTTTGCCACAACGATTGCAGGTGCCTCAATGTCGCCGCCTCCACAACTTCCCTCTCCGCCTCGTCTGCCTTGCGCTCAGTCACCGAGCAATTCGCGGCGGTCTCCGCCAGTTCCTCCGGCTTCGGAAAATCCTCCTTTCTCGCCCCGCTCCTCAGGATGTCCACGCAGCGGTGCACTACTAAGTCCGGATAGCGCCGTATGGGAGAAGTGAAGTGGAGGTAATGCCTCGACGCCAACCCGTAATGCCCGCGATTTCGCACCGAGTATTCCGCCACCTTCAGCGAACGAAGAAAAGCCAGATTCACTATGTACGCTCCCGGTCTCCCCTGCGCTTCCAACAACACGCGATTCACCTCCTCCCTCGACGGGAAATCGGCGATCCTGTGCCCGAAGGACCTGGCAACCTCGCAGAACTCAGCTATCTCGTTGCTGTCCGGTTCATCGTGCACACGATATATTGTCGGCATCTTGTTCTTGCGGAGATGTCTCGCAACCGTCTCATTCGCCGCCAGCATGAATTCCTCGATGAGGCTTTCCGATGCCCCCTGCCTTCTCACATCAACCCCGGCGATGTTCCCCTCGTCGTCGAACAAGACTTTCGCTTCCGGCATATCGAACACAAGCGCACCCCGCTGCATCCTTCTGTTCTTCATCACACGAGCCAGCTTCGCCATTTCTTCCAGCGTCTCCCTGTGAGGCGACTCCCTTTCGCCGCTAAGAACCTCGTTCACCTCCTTGAAGCTGAATCGGCGCCTGGAATTGATGACCGAATCAAGAATCTCATAGCTTTTCACGACACCGTTTTTCGTGACGGTCATGAACACCGTCTTCGTCAGACGGTAGCATCCTTCGTTCAGGCTGCACAGGTCGCTCGACAACCTTCTCGGCAGCATCGGAACGACGTCATCGAGAAGATAAACGCTGTTTCCTCTTTGGCGAGCTTCCAGGTCAAGCTCCGAGCCCAGCTTTACATAATGCGCCACGTCCGCAATGTGAACCCCCAGTAACCATCCCCCGTCCTCCCTCCTTTTCAGAGAAATGGCGTCGTCGAAATCCTTCGCATCCTCCGGGTCTATCGTGAACGTCTCTTCGGCGCGAAGGTCTCTTCTCCGCCCAAGCTCCTGCTCGGTAATCTCGCCAGGGACATCCGCCGCCTCGGCCATCGCCCCCGTTGAGAACGCCCGCCGATAGCCAAACCTCACAATCACCGACTTCAAATCCGTCCGCCAATCGTTGCTTTCGCCGAGAATCCGAACAACTGTCCCCTCGGGATTCAGGTGCTTCGATTGCCATTCCGTTATCCGTGTGACAACACGGTCGCCAATCTTCGCCCCTTTCAGATTCTCGTTGCTGACATATATGTCCTGGAAGATGCCGCGGTTCTCAGGCATCACGTAATGGAAATGGCCGCTCTTTTTCAAGTCTCCTACGATCTCACGATTCGCGCGCTCGACAACCCGAACGATTTCTCCCTCAGGCCCTTCCTTCCCGGATCGTCTCTTCCGGAACGTAGAAAACAGACGAACCAGAACCTTATCCCCGTCGAGAGCCGTGGACATATTCTCCCGATGGATATAGATGTCCTCGATGGACCTATCCTCCGGTATCACAAAGCCGAACCCCCTCGGGTGCCCCTTCAGGGTCCCCGCCACAAGCTCGAGGGGCGCGGATAACGTATATCTCCGCCGGTCCAACCGAACGACTTTTCCCTCCGCCGTCAACTCCTTCATCGCCCTCCGCAGCTCAACACGTTCTCCTTTCTTCAACGAAAGCGCCGCGGCGATGCGGCTGCGGCTCATCGCCTGGTAGCCATCCGACGACAGAAGGTCGAGAACCTTCTTCTTCATGGAGTCTCCCTGAATATCACCTTCCTGAGGTCGCTTCTTTTCAACTCGAGGACGCCTGCCAGCCCTGACTTCATCCTCGCAACCTCTTCATTCAAAGACATCAACTCGCCCGAAATCCTGTCTCCGCTCCGAGTCAAGAACACACCAGTCCCTTTCCTGCGGACCGGCGCCGGCTTCAGTTCTCTCGCGAATCGCACCCACAGAACTTTTTCTCTTTCCACCTCCTGGAGGTCTTCCCCATCCGACCCGGCGAGACTCACCGCATTCTGTGAAATCTCCCGCACCTTCGCCATAATCACGTCCCTGTTGACGAGTACCAACCTGTCCGCGCTCCCCCGGTCATCCCCGGCCTCTGGTCTGACGGCCCCTTTCTTCCGAACGATTCTTAGATTATCAAAAGCCCCCCTGCCATCCGCCCTCAAAATCACATACTTCCCCGCCCTGATGGGCGCCCCAGACTTCCAAAGCCCGACCTGCGTCCCGTCCATCCAGATGCCAATGAGACCCCGGTCCGCATCGCACCTCAACTCCACGTCATTGATGCTTTTGTGAAGGGAAATCCGATAGCTCCCGCAATAAACCTCGTCACCATTTATGCACGCGTACACGTACAAGTACTTCCTCAAAACCCTCACGAAGTACGCTCTCTCCTGCGAAAGACGAGGGCCGCTCGCCAGGAAATATATCCCGGTGCTCCCGCCAATAGCGGTGTTGACGCTCCATTCGTAAACCACATCGCCGAACTGCGTCACTGGCAGACATGCGAAGCATTCCGTTGCGCTGGGGTCGCTCTGGACAAGCCGGCCACTCCGAACGCTCCACCGGCCTCCTTCAAATCGCACTCCCTCTGGCAGTCCCTGGTCAAAGTTTTCCTCGGCGAGAACTTCTTCGCTCCTGAAAAATGCTACCGCAGCGACGTTCTCTACATTTAGCTCCGCACGCTGCGAAGACGGCAGCAAGAGTGAGAGCTTGTCCTTCCTCATTCCTTCCACTCGGGCTAAGACTGACTCCCCGTTCACCAAAACCACCCTGTCAGCCGCAAAAGACCCCTCAACCTTGACGTCTTTGAACAGTATCTCCTTCATCGCGTCAAGCGGAATAGCCAGTTCGTTCTCCGCCATCTCCGGCTTCATCGCCGCGACCCCGGCCTCAACCTGTTCGACCTCGCCGGTCAGCACGTCCCCATTCTCAAACCTGACGGTATCTTTTGAGACGACATCCTCTTGTTCGACTCGCTGAATCACACGACGGTTTAAGAGCGAAGGCTGCCCGTCGCTATCTCTTAAACCAGGCCCTGAGAGAATCCCGCCCAAGACAATAGCGCAAAATAGCTTCCGCATGCGCCCGCGGCACAGAAAGAGCCGCTTGTCGCTCTCGTCCGCGTTCAAGAAACCACGGTTTTGTTCCGATTTACTCCTCAACCACAATTCCTTTCACCAACCCGACATCAAACCGGAGCGTCCCAATCGTCTCGTTTTCCACGAGGAGGACGCGCTCGTCCATAGATGCAACTTCTCCAGACAATCGGTCACCGCTCGAGAAAGCAATCCACGGCGCTTTCGTGGGCTGGGTGCGTCGCCCGCCAAAGGTTACCCGCATAACCTTCCCTCGCTCTGCTTTAGCCTCCCGCGCTGCGTCTTGGTCAATGACGACTACTTCTTTCTCTGAAATCTCCTTCACACGGCCTGCGATCCTGTCGCCGTTCTTCAGGACAACAAGGTCGGTCACTCCGTCCTCCCATGGCCCCGGCTCTCCACTGACCTGCTCGACCCGCACGTCATCGAAAGCCGCCCTGCCGTCCGCCCGAAGAATCAGGTACTCTCCCGAGGTGACGGGCCGGTAGTCTCTGAACCTCGCCATTTCTTTTCCATTCAGCCACACGTTTATCTCTCCCGTCTGACAATCGCACTCGAACTTGAACTTTGCCCTCGGCATGACGGAGGCGGTTGAGCACGAAAATGCCGATGTTGCCCCGCGCTCGGACGTTCTGACAACGGTTAACCGTCCATGCTCAAGCTGAACGAGATAGGAGCTTCCTCTTTCGACGACGCTTGGATTCGACGCCAGAAGATAAACCCCGGCTCTCCCCCAGTCCGGCATGTCGAGCGTCCAGGAGTATCGCAGCCGTCCCCACTGGCTTACCCGCGCATGAGCCGTCGCCCCGTGTTGTCCCGAGTCACACTGGAAGAACCTACCCCTGGAGATGACCCACTCGCCCTCCTGCCCTACAAATGGCACGTTTTCTTCATTCGTGAAATCCGTCTCTAAGAGAACCAGCGGCTCAACGCCGAGTGCGAGGCTTGCTACGTCACTCATCCGCACGGCCATCTCAGGCCAGCCTTGCCCGGTTCCAGTCCGAAAGAGAAGCTTATCTCCGTCCGTGCGCCCCACCATTGCCACAAAGCTTCCCCCTTCGGACAAAGTTATCCTGTCCTTTGCCTCCTTTTCCGTCGGCGTTCTCTTTTTCAGGGTCAGTCCCTTCAGACTGCCGAGCGGTATCCTCACCGTCCCCTCGACCATCTCCGCCGCAAGATGAACCTCGCCTTCCTGTATCTTCACTACCTCCCCCGAGAGGCTATCCCCATTCTTCAGCACGACCGAATCCCGTTCGGACTTGTCGTCGAGCGGTAGCTCTTCAAAATCTCCTGACACCCGCTTTTCGCCTGGGAGCACAAGCTCCACGTCCCGTCCCATGGGACTGATCGGACAGTAGGAAAAGAATGGCACGCACACTGCCACAAGGCAAGTCGCGCACATTAAGACTTTGCAAATCCTTCTTTCCGATTGCGGCCACATGGCAACGGCTTTCTCTTGCAGCGAATCTGCCCGTCTCTCCTAACTCCGCGGGACGACGTTTGTCATCTTTTGCCCCGTCTCTCCGGGAGGCAACGGCGATAGTCTGTCCCTTTCCTCCTGTCCGTCCACCTCCTCGAAGAATCCTCTTCTTCCTCGAAAATCTATGGCTTCGACGGCTTCCACACGCACCTCGACTTCGCCCACGTACCGGGTCCGAACTCGCAGCAGGCTTCCCTCGAGCCCCGCCACCTCTCCACTCAACTCGTCTCCGTTCCTGAAGGAAATCAGCGGCACGTCCGCATCCTCTTTTTCCGGCGCCCTGCCAAAGCTCAGTGACGAGACCTCCTCGAGGGGCACCTCAAGTGGCCCGGCGCTGTACCCGCTCACCACGGTCATCTTCCCGTCCGAAATCAGCGCAAGCTCTCCGGAAAGCCGGTCGCCATTCCTCAACAGGACAAAATCCTTTCCCTCCGCTGCCTCCTCATCAAGCGGCAGCACCGCATCTCCCATTCGCACGACCTTCACGTAGTCAAAACCGTCCCCCGGATGTCCCGAAACGATAATGTAATCTCCCGATGCAATTGGCGAAGTGAACTCCCCCGCTATCACTTCCCGTCCATCAACCTTCAGGGACACCTCCCCCGTTAGCGAGTCGTAATCCAGCTCCAACTCCCTGGACGCCTTGTCGGATGACAACATATACGAGGCAACGTGTTGGCCATTGTTCAAGATTGTCGTGTACAGATTGACTCCTCGCCCAGAAATCAGCACCTGGTAGCCGTTCCCAATCTGGTACAGGTCAGGACCCTCGGCAAAAAAGAATAGACTCGTTTGCTGCGAGGTTCCTGAGTCGGCTATCACCCTCCAGGTGTAGCGCAGATGTCCCTCCTGCCGGAGCTTCAGATACGCCCCTCTTTGCACTCCGTCTTGGTGGCCCAGCGCCCGCAGGCTTCCTTCTTTCACACCCCACGCCCCGCCCATTGCAGACTTGAACCCGGACATTTCTCCCCCCTCGAAATCCGCCTCGTAAATGACCTCCGGCTCGTGTCCAAAAACAATCCCCGCCAGATGCTTCTTTGCCACCTTGACTTCGTCGGAGAAGTCAGTCGCCCCGACAACGTTCTTCTCGCCATATCCGTGAACGTCAAGGCTCATGCGGTCCCCGTTGACGAAAACCGCCATCGCCTGCCGTTTCGGGGACTCTTTCACTCTCTCCTTGAACGAAATCCTCCTGACGTTCCTCAGAAGCACTTTCGCCTCTTCCGGCAGGAGTCCCGACCTCACAAAAACGAACCCGTCGCCAATTCTCTCAACTACCCCCGAAAGCCTGTCGCCATTCCGCAGATACGCCGAGTCTTCTTTTGCCTCCTCCCTTTTACTCTTCGGCAGAAAACGATATTCCCCCTCCCATTGCGACCTGTCGCGCAAAACACGCCCACTCTGACCCGCTGCTTTCCGAGCAACCATCCGAGGTCGCGTCGCCAGAACTCCACAGCGAGAACTCCAAACCACAAAAAGAACCGCCGCCACATAAATCGTGCGAAGCGCCCTTTCCCAAGCATGTCTCGCAGCCAACCTTTTCACGGCGCCTCCCACAGGCCCTCCCACTTTTACCGCTGGAAAATCGGCAATAGCCTCCACTCCACCTCCAGTGCCAGAATCGCCATCGCCGTCGAATACGTCTTCCCTCCCGGGTCGCCTCGTTCCGGCCAGCTCCCATCCTCAATCTGAATTGGCAGCAGCGCCTCAAGCATCTTCTCCCGCCAGGTCTTCCAGTGTTCACCGCCCTTCTGAAACATCGCCTGCGAGCAGTAATAGAGCCCGTAGTAGAAATACGTTTCACCAGCCTGAGGGAGGTTGCGAAGGAGATAGTCCGCCCCTGAAGCCACAAGCGGCGAATCAGGTTCCCCCAGCACTTGCAGTAGCAAAACTCCGATTCCGGTTCTCGCTTTCCCCGACCCTCCTCCAGGTTGATATGCAAAGCCACCGTCCGAACACGCACAAGCCTTGACGTACTCCAACCCTCTTCGCACTACCTCGCTCTGCACGTTGACTCCCGCATTTCTCGCCGCCCGAAGCGCCATCAATTGGCAGCCGGTAACAGTTATGTCTGCGTCGGCCGGCCGCGGCTGGTACCGCCATCCCCCCTGCGGATTCTGAACTCTCTCGATTAACCTCACTGCCATCAGGAGCGCCCGCTCGAGACCTTCACTTTTGGACATCCCATACGCTTCCGCGAGGGCCAGCGCTGCAAATCCATGGTCGTACATCGGCTGACTGCCCTCTCTGGAAATCAGTCCACTCGCCTTGGCGTTATTCAGGATGTAGTCAATGGCTCTGTCGAGAACGTCTCTGTACTTCCCTCGCCCGGGTTCGTCGCCGTGTGCCATGAAAGCCATTGCCACCAATCCCACAACCGCCGGACTCTTCCCGTACTGGTCCGGCCAGGTGCCGTCCGGCAACTGAGTCTTCGCCAGGTAATCCAGTCCCTTTTCAGCGGCCGCCTGAACCTGTGCGGGAATGGCTCCCTCCGCCGACGGTGGAGCCAGTGCCAAAATCAGAACTGCGGCGCTGACAACTGCATAAAGCGAGCCCCCGCGTGGGTTCATCATCGCCCTTCTCGGCCTATCCGGGGCCACCAGAGAACCGTCCGTTTCGCTGGCACGCCGCCAACTGTCATGAAATCCCGTCATGGTGGTCCTTCGCCTCCTGAAAGCCGCTTGTAATACAAAGCAATCAGGTCCCGAAACTCCGGAGAGAACTTCTCCGTCCAAGCCTCCAGCAACTCCTGTTTCACCCTCGGCGGCAAATTCGCCCACCGGTCATCCAGCCCCTGCGGAACCGGCCCGAGAATCGGCTCCGTTGGGATGCCGCCGCGCGCCCCAGTTCCGCTTGTTCCGGTGAGGCCCATAGATTGAGCCATCGCGCTGACCTCCGCCTGTAGCTTCACGAGCATCTGCACCAGAAGCTCCAGAATCTGCGACTGCACCTGCCGCGTCTGCTGCCCGGTCTGCTTATTTCTCAAGCGGCCCGCCGACTCACCCATCATCTCCCCGGCCTTGAGCATCATCTTCAGGTAATTCCTCAATCCCATCGCCCTGTCCCGCAATCCTTCCTGGTTGTTGATGAGCTGCCGGAGGGTCTCTAACATCGGGTCGCTCATCGTCCGTTTTTCCGTAGCCTCCTTGTCCAGCTCTGTCGTTCCATCGTTCACTTTTTTCTGTTCGAGGATCATCTTCTCGACCGCCGACATCGCTTGCATTGCCTGCTGCAAATTCGCGCTGGCCATCATCTTTGCCAGAGCCTTCGCCAGCTCGTCACGAGCCTTCTCCAGGTTTTTTAGCGATTCCCTTTCCTCGCCGACGGCGGCCGCTGTCTTTCGCTTCTCGAGATTCCCCGTCGCTCCTCCCATAGCCCTCTCCGCCCCTTTCAGCGGCGTGACCGGGTCAATCTCTGTCAAAACCAGGTTCTCGAACATCTCCTCAAGAATCGCCCGGTAATTCGACGTCCGACGCAAAAGGTCCATTTGCGACCTCGAGACTTCCTGCAACTCCCCAACCTCCGTCGTCTTTTCATCCGTCTCTCGCGGAAGCTTCTCCGTCCTGGCGATTATTGTCTTCTGAACCTCGATCAGCTTATCAATCTCCGGCTGCTGAAGTTGCAGCCTCTCCGACACATTGAAGAATTCGCCCTGGAGCCTCGCCGTCTGCTGCTTCTGGAATTCCTCCGCCAATTTGGCCAGGGACTCATACACCTGCGTCTGCAAGCTCATCCCCTTGTTGAGGTGGTTTGCACGCAGCGATTCAATTGCCTCATTGACGTTCTGCGGAATGCTCGCCGAACCCGGCCGTCCCCCTTGCTCGAAATACTTCAAGGCCGAAGCGGCCATCTGCGCATCACGCGAATTGGAATATTCCAACTGCTTCCGGGTTGCCCGCAACCTCTCTTGAAACTCCGCAAGTTTCTCCCTCAGCTTTTCCTGGGCATCCACCAGCTTCTTCAGCCTTCTCTTCTGCTCCTCAGTCAACTTCTCCGGAAACATCCCTGATAGCTCCGGGACAGCCGCTGCTGTTTGACTTCTCGCCGACAGTTGCTCCTGAGCCAGCCGCCCGGCTGCCTCCGCCAGACTCAGCAGTCTCTGCTCATCCTGAAGCTGCGCGAATTCCCGACCTGCATTTTCCAGCGCCTCGATGATTTTCTCCTGCAAAGCCGACGTTTCCGTCAACTTCCTCTCCCTTTCCGCCGCCCCTTCGCTTCCCGCCGCCTCCGCAGCCTTTTGCGTCGCCTCCGGCATCTCGCGGCTCGAGACCCTCTTCAGCGCCTCTGTGACATCCGCCATTTCAATGACAGTTCTGGCCCTTATCATCGGGCTTAGCCGCATCTTCTCGAGCGTTTCCGCAAAATCATTTCCCAGTTGCTTGCCCGCTTCCTCAATCACCCGCTGGGCGGATTTTGCTCCCTCGAGCGAGCTCGTTTCAGCGTCGGATGGCGCCTCTTTTCCTTTAAGCGACTCGCTGAGTGTGTCCACCAGATCCTTATTCTCCTTCTGCTGATTGGTCAGCCGCACGAGCCGCCTTGCCAGGTCCTGTTGCTCCTGCTCGATCCTTCGAAAAGAAGTCTCGCTGGAAATAATCCGAATGGTGTGCTCCGCGGACGAGCTCTTCCCCGGACCGCTCAGGACGTTGTTGTCTTCCGCCACAATCCGCAGCACAACGACGTCTCCCGTCTTTGCCCCGATTTCCGTCATGGACAAGTCGCGCTTCGTCTCGACCTCAAGCTTCCCTTTTGCCGCAAGCTCGATAGCGAGAGTCCCTTTCCTCTCCTCCCCCGGCACCTTGTCCTTTTCCTCCTTCGGCTCGCCACTCCCGACGGTGTATTCCAGCCAGAGCTTCTCGACGCCGAAATCATCCACCGCCCGAAATCCCACCGCCACAACCTCGTCCGGCGTCGCGTCCGAGTAGCGGTCCGGCCTGGTAATCCCGACCACCGGCGGCTTGTCCTCAACCGCACGTATGCCGTATTTGATTGCCTCCACGTTCGAGAAACCGTCACTGTCCAACAGCTCAAATGAATACGTGTCGTCCCTCCTCACCTCGAAAACCTGCGACCGAATAGTCGAGCCGCGAATCGAGACGAGGCTCTGCGTCCCATCGCCGAAGCGAAGAACCGCGCTCCTGAGCGACTTGTTCGACCTCGCCGTAATCTGCACCTTGCTTCCCTTGACCGCCGCAATCTCGCCGTCCTTCTTTGTCTCCGGAGGGCGGCTCGTATATTCCGGATAGGTGTAATCAACTTCAATCCCGACTATCACAGGTCTGTCCGAAACAGAAATCCGATGAGTCGCCGAGCGAGCGTCCCCTGCGTTGACCCTGTAACTCGCCCCGCTAATTAACCCCTTCACCAGGTGCCGAAACTCCCCCGCATTCTCCTTTCCCAGCGAGACCGTCGCCCACCGGCCGCCTTCCCTCTTGAGATGCAGGATTGCCCTGTTCGGTATCCTCCCCGTCGCAATTGCTCTGATTTCCACGTCCGTTCCCGTCGGGACCAATGCGTTGCCGGGGAAAACGACCAACTTAGTGAAAGTTATCGGCGGGGGACCCGAGTACGGTCGAAGCATCCTCTCTAAGACGTTCGCGGCAATCATCGGGCGCAGGTAGCAATACACGCCAACCGCTCCCGCGACACCCAGAGTCATCAGCAGCGGCTTTCTCACTGCGGAAAATGGCACTGCCCTCCGAAAATCAATCTTCCTCGCTCTCTTCGCCGTCTCCTGCGAAACTGCCTCTATCAGTTCCCTTGACGTGAAGGTCTCTCCCGTCGTGAGTTGCTCCGAAAGCTCCACAGCGCTCAAGAGCAAATCCCCCAGTTCCGGATGCTTATCCTCGACCGACCGCGCTATGCGCCTCGCAGACACCCGCCTCAAAAGCGGCAGGACCACGAACGCAACCAGAAAACCACCCATCGCCCCGATGCTCCATACGAAAAGGGCCAGCCTGTACGGCGATTCCAGGAAGATAAGCCTGTCGAGGAGAATGCACACGGCAAAGCTCGCGCACGCCGCGAAAACTACGAGCGTCCATCCCTTCGCTATGATGACTTTTCTGACGCGCCTCCTTGCCGCGACAAACTTCCGGACCAATTCCTTCGGCAAGTGCTGTGCCCATGCGTCTGCGCCGTCAGCCATGTCAATCCTCCGTCTTAGACGTATCCTTTTCTTTTCCTCAAGACCCACTCCAGCGTCATAATCCCCACAAAAGCCACGATGGCGTAATAGCTATCCCACAAGCTCTTCCGCTTCACGTCGCTGAATTCGCGCTCCGTCCACGGAATTTCGTCGGGTATCGCCGATGCTGTCTCGATTGTGTGGAACTTTCCCCCCGTCTTTGCGGCAATCCGTTCCAGCACCTCCCTCTTCATCTGGAGGCTGTTCTTCTCGAGGGAAACCGACTCTCCGAAAATCTTGATCGCCGCCTGAAACCCTTCGTCCCCCAGGCTCGGCACCGCGCTCCGCAAAACGAACGCCCCGGATGCTCCGATGGGATACTTCACCTGGTACATCCCCTTCCGGGCATCGGTCAATTCCATCGGAATCCTTTCGCTCCTGCCGTAGGCGTCGGCAATCTCGACGAGAACCTCGCCTTTACTAAAGGGATAATATTCCTTGTCCACGACCTTCGCGTGAATCGTGGCGGTCTCTCCCACGCGGTATTGCTCCTTATCTGACGAGAGGGTTACGTACTTCCCTTTCCCCTCCAGCGGCGCGGCGACCATCCACCGCAGCACGTTTCCCCAAAACCGGTAATAGACGACGTCGCCGTGCCCGAGTTGCCACCTCCAGGTGCTGTCAACGTTCACAATCATCGTCTTCCCATTGCCGTAGTGCTGCGTCGCTATCAGCGGGAGCTTTCCGTACTTATTCGATAAAAACGGATGCACCGCAAGAACCGTCGCGCCGGCCTTGGGCCTGTCCACCGAAGCGCACCAATAGGACGGAGACATCTCCATCCAGACTCTATCGTTATCCTCCGGCACGTCGGAAAGCTGCATGATTGGGCTATCCCATCCTTCGGCAGTCAAGTCCGGATTGAACCCGTTCTCAAAATAGACGCCCGTCTTTCCCTTTGGACTCGCATCCAGCACAATCGGCAACATCTTCTCGATAGCCGTCCCCGCGTAGCTCCATGGTGTATACCTGTCCCCCGCTATCATGATGAACGGCGCGCCCCTCTCCTCGACGTACGAAGCAATCAGTCCAAGCTGCTGCGGTGTGAACTCCGTCGCCGGCACATCTCCGAAAATAATCACCTCGAACTCGTACAACTCCTTCTTCGTCGAGGGGAAAGACGTGATGTACATGTCCCCTTCGGAAGGACGCCCCATTCCGTGGAACAGAAGGCACGTCAGGTCAAAATCCGGGTCACGATAAACTGCGTTCTTCAAAAACCGCCATTCCCAGCGCGGGAATTTCTCCACCACCAGAACCTTCTTCTTGGTACGGGTAACTTCTACCTCAAAGCCCTTGCGATTGTTATCGCTTCTGACTTCATCCGGCTGGGGCGAAACCTCCACAGTGCAACTCACAACCCCAACTTGCTTCGGAATGAATTGAAGCCCGACCGTCTCCGATTTTGTTCCTTTCCTCAGCTCAATCTTCTTCTCCTGGAGAACTTCTTCGCCCTGCCGCAAAACAATCCCGACCGTTATGTCCTCATACCCGCTCCACTTCACCTCCGCCGCAACTGCCACCGTGTCCTTCAGGTAAACCGACTTCTTGACTTTCACGTCCGCTATCTCAATGTCTTTCACTTCGTCCGGATTCCCGACGCCGATGCAAAAGACCGGAATTCCCTCCGCGCCCAATTTCTCCGCGGCGGCCTGCGGGTCTCCGCCCGAATTCCAATCTCCATCGGTCATCAAAACCACCCCGACAACTTTCTCCTTTGCGGCCAGCTTCTCAACCGCCCTGAGCGCCACGGATATGTCCGTCGTCCCACCGCCCTTATCCTCGGGCATTACAGTTTTCTCGTCGAGATGTGGATTCCTGGTCAGGCTTCCGCTTAAAATCTCCTCCACGACTGACCCGAACCGAAGCAACTTCACGTTCAACTTCCCCGGCAATCTGCGCAGCAAATCGCCCTCCTTCGACCCCAGCAAATCCGCCGCCACCGCCATCCGCGTCAAGGCGTCAACTTCCTTGCTCTGCTGTAGCGTCAAAATCTCGTTCTTTGGCTTGCCGGCCCGCGCCTGCTGAATCTGGTCATCGGTCAACAAATCGTGCAGCCTCGCCATGGCGAATCGGGTCTCCGCGTTCGTCAACTTGTCCGTCAAGCCCATGCTTTCCGAAGCATCCAGCAGCACGACGACGCTTGCCTCCTCACGAAGGTTTCTTTTCCAGGCCATCGTCGGCTCGAGAAGAACGGCCGCCAGGCACGCCAGCCCAAGGACACGCAGCCCCCACAGCACAATTCTCCGTCTGACCTTCTTCGTCCTAAGGTCTCTCCCGTAGAAAAACAAGACCAGAATCGTCGCCGCCACCATCAGGACTGCAAACAGTGCTGCCCCCATGGGCGACCCAAAGAGCATTTCGCCACGCCCTTTTTCCTCAACGACGCCAAAGTTAGTCAACCAATGTAACTGACTCATCTTCTCACGATTCCGTTCCGCGCCTTACCCAAAAACAGTCCCCGACCGCTCTCTCGCCGCCGGCTCATGCGCACTGCCAAGTTGTCATCCTTTGTCAATCTTCCGAGCCAGAAACGACTCCAGCACCAGGAGACAAATTATCCCCATGACCAGGAATCTCCATATTTCCTTTCCGTGCCTGATTCGCTCGATTGCCTCAGCGGCTCCTTCTGCTTTGAGATAGCGCAATTCCTCCCACGGCATCTGTCGTCGAATAGCTTTCTCGTCGAGGACCGAGAGGTCGCTCTCTCCTGTGTCCCGATTCGCCGCGAAATACCTCACCCTTTCTATAGTGGTGCCGCCTGCGGAGCCTTCCGCCGTCCTCAGCGTGTACATGCCTGCCTGACTCGTCTCCCCGAAGACGACGGCTGGCTCGTTCCCTCCCTCCCCCGCTGCGTCGTTCCTGACAATCACCCTGAACGACTCGCCCGCAGGTGTCGTAATCCTCGCCGGAGAAGACGCCTCCCTCGCCCCGACGCTCTGCACAATCCTTTCGCCGACCGTCAGGTTGTACCTTTCACCCGAGCCGCTCGACAGATAATACGCCAACCGATGCACCAGCGGAACGAACGCCGGCTTCAGCATCATGTTCGACCATTTCAAGTCGCAGCTCGACGTGAACAGGATCGTCCTCCCGCGGCCGAACCTCCTCTCCACCATGTACGGCGACCCGTCGGAAAACCGTGCCAACACCCTTACGTCCGTGTCGGTCTCGTCCGGCTGCACAGACAAAAACCGGTAGAACCTCGCCGTGGTCAGGTCTCCACCCGCCGCATCCCTGAAAGCCGCCATCGCCCGATTCCCAAAATCAATTTGCGAAATCCTCTGGGTCTCCGCCCCTTCCTCCCTGTCTTGCCCCGTCGGAATCGTCCCCTTGGCTGTACCAAT
>Ga0315289_10005814_pt1 | contig 18164 bp, 21 predicted proteins | sample YL17G11_40_MG_FD_203452 | JGI IMG/M metagenome (GOLD analysis project Ga0315289, IMG submission 203452) | Sediment microbial communities from Yellowstone Lake, YNP, Wyoming, USA - YL17G11_40 | ecosystem: Environmental > Aquatic > Freshwater > Lake > Sediment | place: USA: Wyoming | collected... | reverse complement strand
ATTTCTTGAAAATCTCCTGGACAGCCTATTCCGCCTCAATCGCGGCAAGTTCCACTTCGACGTGGATGAAGTCGGTATCAATGATGTTCTTGACCTGCTCCGCAACACGAATATCGACGCTATCAAAGCCGCTTTCAATGACCTTAACCCCGCCGAAGATCCGGTCATCCGCTTCTACGAAGGGTTCCTCAAGGCGTACGATCCTCACCAGCGTGTCAAACGCGGCGTCTTCTTTACCCCGCGCCCCGTCGTCTCCTACATCGTTCGCAGCGTTCATGAGCTGCTTCAGACGGAGTTCGGCCTGGAAGATGGCCTTGCGTCCACCGTCACCTGGGCCGATATGCTGAGGAAATTCCCCGACCTCCAGCCGCCCAACCATGTGAAGGCAGATGACCCATTTGTCCTAATTCTTGATCCTGCCGCCGGCACGGCCACGTTCCTGAATGAGTGCATCGAGGTCATCGAGCGCACCATGAAAACCAAGTGGGCACGGGCCATGGGCAGGCGCGAGCCCGAATCACCCGATACCTGGCGCGATGCGCAAATCCTCAGCCAGTGGCGCAGCTATGTGCCTAAGTGCCTGTTGCCGCGCATTTACGGGTTCGAAATCATGATGGCTCCGTACGCTATCGCCCACCTTAAGCTGGCCCTCAAACTCGGTGAGACCGGCTACCAGTTTCGCGATGGCGACCGCTTGCACGTCTATCTCACCAACACCCTCGAACCGCCCTCCGACCTCGCCGACACCAAACTCGCCGACCTTTTCGGACCGCTGGCCAAGGAAGCTCAGCAAGTCAATCACGTCAAACGCACCAAACACTTCACTATCGTTATCGGGAATCCGCCGTATGCGGGGCATTCAGCCAATCCGAGCTATGATGACGAGGGGAAGCTTACGTTCATCGGTAGACTGATTGAAGAATACAGGCTCGTTGATGGAAGACCGCTTGGCGAACAAAACCCGAAGTACTTGCAAGATGACTACGTCAAGTTCATCAGATTTGGGGAATGGCGTCTGTCCCAGACATCCCTCGGTGTGCTTGGATACATCACCAATCACGGCTACCTGGACAATCCAACCTTTCGCGGCATGAGAAGACATCTGATGAAGAATACGAACGAAATTAAGATTCTCGATTTGCATGGCGATACAAAGAAGAAGGAGAGGAGTGTGGATGGGACAAAGGACGAAAACGTTTTCGACATACAGCAGGGAGTCTCAATCCTCCTGATGACGCTCAGAACAATTCCTTCCTCCAACGCAAACGTCAATCATTGTGACCTCCGGGGCGTTCAGTCTGAAAAGTACCGCCGCCTCGCCGAAAACCGTTCTTCATCCACCTCGTGGAATAAGGTGAGTCCTTCCGCTCCGATGTTCCTGTTTGTTCCTCAAGACTCAAGTCTACGTGAGGAATATGAAACGGGCTGGCGAGTACCGGATGTCATGTCTGTAAATTCGACCGGCGTGAAGACACACAGAGATCATTTCGTGATAGACTTCGATCGTGCGACCCTGAAGAAGAGGATCGACGACTTTCGCAACCTGTCAATTCCCGACGAGACAATTCGAACGGCTTATGATCTGGAAGACACCTGTGACTGGAATTTGAGTGAAAGACGTCGTCTATTCGCAAAGTCGATGGACTGGACGGCATGCCTCCGGAGAATCCTATACCGCCCGTTTGACCTTCGCGCGTATTCCCATCATGAAGACTTGGCGGATCGTCCTCGAGCTGAAGTCATGCAACATCTGCTTCGGGATGATAACATGGCACTGTTGGTGAACCGACAAATTCGACTGGAAGACATTCGCCATTTCTTCGTTGCGGCGGTTCCAGTTGATTTCCATGTTCTGGAGACAGCGCACGCCTCCGTTTATGTCTTCCCGTTGTACATTTATCAACACGATGGAGCACTGGCGATTGGATGTAAGAGAGATTCGAATCTCGGATTGCCATTTTGCAGAAGTCTTGCTCAGGCGCTGTCGCTACCACAAGATAAAGCGGGTGGTTTGCCTGCCGGCCTGACGCCCGAAGACATCTTCAACTATATGTACGCGGTCTTTCATAGTCCAGAGTATCGCCGGCGATATGCGGCATTTCTGAAGATGGATTTCCCCCGCCTGCCGCTGACATCAAGTCTCGACTTCTTTCGCGCTCTGAGTAAGATCGGCGCCGAACTGGTCTCTCTGCACCTGATGGAGTCGCCAAGACTCGACAAGCCAATTGCGAAATGGAAAGGGTCTTCGCCGAGCACTGAGGTTGAGAAGGTCTCTTACACCGACGAGACTGTCTGGATTGACAAGGCGAAGACCAATGGCTTCTGCGGCGTGCCGGAGGAGGTCTGGCAGTTTCACATCGGCGGCTATCAGGTGTGTGAAAAGTGGCTCAAGGACCGCAAGGGCCGGCAGTTGTCCAAGGAGGACATCGCCCACTACCAGAAGATCGTCGTAGCCCTTGCCGAGACGATCACGATCATGGCTCAGATCGACGAAACGATAGAAGCCCACGGCGGCTGGCCGATCCGGTGAGTGCAGGTGAACCTATGGATAGAAGAGAAACGGTCTATTTGTCGCAGCTTGAAGCAATACAGATTCTTTGGCCGGGCGATGTTCGCGCTCTGGCGGAATTCGTTCTTCGTTGCTATGACGCCAGAGACCGCGCGGTCGATGCCAGCCAATCCGCCTTAAGAATGGAGAGGCGGCCAACTGTTCACGGGCTTGCCGGACATTTTGCATCGATCGCGGGTATCCCGGAAGTGCGAATCGAACGGCAGTTCGAAGAGCATGGCTTTTCTCTGGGCGCAACGGTCGAATTCGATCCGCCCCCGACGGCTGACCCATGAAGTGAAAGGAGAGACCTATGCCAGAGACGTCAACTTACGAGCGGGCGATCCAAATCTACCAGATTTTGATCGGCGCAGCGCACAATCGGCAGGTTCTGACCTATGAAATCCTCGGTGAGATGATCGGCGTTCCTGCCCGGGGCCTTGCCCCTCACTTAGATTACCTCATGCGCTATTGCCAACGTGCCGGATTGCCGCCGCTAACGGTGCTTGTGGTTCAGAAAAAATCTGGCAAACCGGGTGAGGGATTCACCACGTTTGAGGATCTGCATCGGGATCGGGAGAGGGTTTTTGCTCATGACTGGTATCGGATGAAGCCGCTAACGCTGGCCGAATTGCAGGCCGGTCATTAGTCGCACCTGGTTGTCACAGGACCAGCCCTGACATGGCGGCCGGCCCATGAGATAGGAGGCAGAAATGTCCGTCACACACGAAGAGATTGCTCAGTCGTGCATGGGATTGCTCAGTAGGGCCGAAAAGCGAAAACGCCGAGGTGGGAAGCACGAGCGGGTATTCCTGACCGCGTACCAGATATGGATTCTGTTGCGGGAAGAGGGAAACCCGATCTGTCAGGCACTTCAGAATAAATATGGCACAGCCGTAGGTAAGGGCGGTGGTGAGAATGTGGGGCCGGCGCAGAGGATCGGCGCCGCATTGGAGCGGTCAGATCGAATTGAGGCTCGCCATCTTGACGTGAGACGCATTAGTTTCCCGGGCATACAGCCATCCGGACGAAGCTGCGGCCTCTTTCGCATGGGGGAGTGAGCCCATCGCCGTTCCCGACGGCTGACCGATGGGATGGCGTGAAGGCAATCTGACTTCTTGAATTCGGTACAGAATGGAGGGCAAACACAATGTTGAGAGTCAACCGGGCGAAGAAAGAGTTGGTGAAGCTGGACAGACGCAGTCTGCCCGATTCCGGACTGACAGAGCCTTATGACCTTCAGCAGATGGTCCGCAACAGCCCGGACGCGTTCTTTGCGGAGATGGAAGAGAAGCTGCTCCTCATCGGCGAAGAGGTCCGGCCAGCCGAGTTCGTGGAGGACAGAATTGACCTGCTCGCGGTCGATCAACAGGGCTCGCTCGTCATCATCGAACTCAAGAGAGGTAGCCACAAGTTGCATCTTTTGCAGGCCCTGGCCTACGCCGGCATGGTCTCCAAGTGGGAGCAAGATCGGATCGTTGCGGAGCGGCAGCGGTTTGCGGGTCTTTCGGAAGAGGAGGCGGAAGGGGAGATCGAGGATTTCCTGTTGCAGGATGCTGGGAGTCTGAACGACAGTCAACGAATCATTCTGGTTGCCGAGGACTTTGAGTATGAGGTCCTCGTGACGGCCGAATGGCTGAGCGAGGTGTATGGTTTGGATATCTGCTGTCATCGGCTGGCCCTCTCCGTGCAGGAGGATTCGGAGTTTCTGACTTGCGCCTGCATCTACCCGCCGCCGGAGATAACCCAGCACGCGAAGCGCCGGGGGCGAAAAGGCACCACGGACGGTCTGCGATGGACTGACTGGGACGAGGCGTTGGGCAAGATCGGTAACGAGGCGCTTGTTGAATTCTTCCGAAGAGAATTGGCCGCTGGACGGGAAAGCTATCTTAAGAGACGCACCCTTTACTACAGATTCGATGGATGCCGCAGGTTCTTTGTTGGTGCTCGCAAGAATAGCGCGTACGTGTGGCAGTACCGGCGTTTCCCTGGCGACGAGCAGTATTGGAAGAGCAAGATTGGGCCGCATCTCGATGCAGAGCCCGTGAAGGAGGGCAAGGGCCTGCGATTCCACCTGGCCAGTGCGAAAGACTTCAAGGAGTTCCTCGATGCTGTAAACGGCCATTTGCGGACCGTCAAATTCTCAGAAGAGGAAGCAGGCGACGAAGCCGAGAACGAGCAAGATGCATGACACGACGGCCAATGTCTCCGGCTGTTGACCCCGGTAGAGCCGCGTGGCGTGCGTGTGTCGGAGTTTCAATCCACACCCGCGTGAAGCGGGTGACCGTAAGGATGAACGGATTCGCCGCCTCGATGACGTTTCAATCCACACCCGCGTGAAGCGGGTGACATGTCTTTTCTGGTACGCGTTCACTCTTTGCTGCGTTTCAATCCACACCCGCGTGAAGCGGGTGACGTGGATGCTCCACTGCACAACCAACCAGGCACAGTTTCAATCCACACCCGCGTGAAGCGGGTGACCAGGTGCTTTTGTCCCTGTTGCGTCGTGGTGAAGAGGTTTCAATCCACACCCGCGTGAAGCGGGTGACGCGTGGCATAGGTCTGCACCTCGCAGGAAATGAGATCGTTTCAATCCACACCCGCGTGAAGCGGGTGACTCACCCAACACCACGGCTGGGTCTTGATCCCCTGTTTCAATCCACACCCGCGTGAAGCGGGTGACAAGGCCAGTCCTCCCAACTGCGCCATCTTGGAAACGTTTCAATCCACACCCGCGTGAAGCGGGTGACAAATAATTGGCGTGCCATCCATATCCGCATCGGTGTTTCAATCCACACCCGCGTGAAGCGGGTGACCAAACGGACGGCAACGAATCCGGTGACGCAGGAAGTTTCAATCCACACCCGCGTGAAGCGGGTGACCGATTTCTTCTCGGTCCACGCACCATGTCACCTTGTTTCAATCCACACCCGCGTGAAGCGGGTGACTCCGCATGGCGGTGCAGGCGGGACTCCGCAAGGGTGTTTCAATCCACACCCGCGTGAAGCGGGTGACGCCGATTTGGGTTAAGATGGTATTGGCTACTGGGTTTCAATCCACACCCGCGTGAAGCGGGTGACGCGCCGGGACCTCGGCAGGCACATCTTCAATCAACGTTTCAATCCACACCCGCGTGAAGCGGGTGACTCAGCGCACCCGTGCTCTGTGTGCGGGTGATTGGTTTCAATCCACACCCGCGTGAAGCGGGTGACACATCGTCACCACCGGTCCCCGCGGTAATCCAGTTGTTTCAATCCACACCCGCGTGAAGCGGGTGACTTCGAGAGGGGGCAGGGGCTGGGGCGAAAGGATGTTTCAATCCACACCCGCGTGAAGCGGGTGACGAGGGGCTCTGCCCCTCTCCTCACTCCCCTAAAAGGTTTCAATCCACACCCGCGTGAAGCGGGTGACCAGACAGCAGCTCGTACACCACGGGACTCCCAAAACGTTTCAATCCACACCCGCGTGAAGCGGGTGACATACGACAGGACCCAGGATAGAGATACAGATTTGTTTCAATCCACACCCGCGTGAAGCGGGTGACATTGGTGGTATATAGGGACACACCTATAGACAAATGTTTCAATCCACACCCGCGTGAAGCGGGTGACGCGGCACAACCAGCCCCGGCTACGCCGGGTATAGTGTTTCAATCCACACCCGCGTGAAGCGGGTGACCTGTAACACCTGCATCAACGTTCACCGTGGCAGGGTTTCAATCCACACCCGCGTGAAGCGGGTGACAAATGGAGATCAGCGTAGCGATTGGGATGGCTTTGTTTCAATCCACACCCGCGTGAAGCGGGTGACTGTTGAAGCCCCCGGATTTGTGCGAGTAGCCGGTGTTTCAATCCACACCCGCGTGAAGCGGGTGACTGGATACCCTACGCCCGGTATCTCTGGGAGAAGGAGTTTCAATCCACACCCGCGTGAAGCGGGTGACCAAAGCTCCTTTTGGATCTGCGGCCGGACATACGTTTCAATCCACACCCGCGTGAAGCGGGTGACGTAGCAGTATCACTTTCCTGCATTAGCAGCCCTTGTTTCAATCCACACCCGCGTGAAGCGGGTGACTTTGTCAGTGTTGCTGTGGTAATGCGTTTATATCGTTTCAATCCACACCCGCGTGAAGCGGGTGACTTTCTCCCCCTGTCGGACGTGGCGTTACACCCTTGTTTCAATCCACACCCGCGTGAAGCGGGTGACGTGAGCATGCCGGGTCTCCTTCTTTGGTGGTGGCGTTTCAATCCACACCCGCGTGAAGCGGGTGACGTGTTCTTCCTGGAGACCGGCCTGCGCGTCAACGTTTCAATCCACACCCGCGTGAAGCGGGTGACCTGATAGGTATAGTTAGCTCCTGTAGCTGTTACGTGTTTCAATCCACACCCGCGTGAAGCGGGTGACATTAGGAGCATAGGGTTTCATCCTTTATCTCCAGTTTCAATCCACACCCGCGTGAAGCGGGTGACATAGGTCCAGAAATTCGCCGACGTAGATATTGTCGTTTCAATCCACACCCGCGTGAAGCGGGTGACACAATCGGCTCTCGAAGCAGCCGCATCCGGCGGTGTTTCAATCCACACCCGCGTGAAGCGGGTGACCGGCCGGCACGCTTACGCGCTTCGATCTGAAGATGTTTCAATCCACACCCGCGTGAAGCGGGTGACCGTGTGTTTCCAGACATTCGTACTCCTTTACAATGTTTCAATCCACACCCGCGTGAAGCGGGTGACGCAATACGAGCATTACTTTTGTATGTTTCTAATGTTTCAATCCACACCCGCGTGAAGCGGGTGACAGGATTAGGGAGCCGTGGTGCGATTGGTGACTGCCGTTTCAATCCACACCCGCGTGAAGCGGGTGACTTGCATTTTCGACTACGCAGAGTGCCGACGATGGAGTTTCAATCCACACCCGCGTGAAGCGGGTGACCTTCCAGAACCATCCCATCGAGCACTCCTTCCCCGTTTCAATCCACACCCGCGTGAAGCGGGTGACAGGCAGGACCAACGCCGCCATCGACTCCCCGAGCGTTTCAATCCACACCCGCGTGAAGCGGGTGACCTGCCGCGTCCGCAAGTGCATCCCGTTCACTCCCATGTTTCAATCCACACCCGCGTGAAGCGGGTGACCGGAGATGGCGGCCGTGGCGGCGGGTGTGACGAGGTTTCAATCCACACCCGCGTGAAGCGGGTGACGACACGCACCATTGTACCACCGCCCGCCCCGACTACGTTTCAATCCACACCCGCGTGAAGCGGGTGACACGCGGGGAGTCATGACCGCGTGGCCCTGCAGATGTTTCAATCCACACCCGCGTGAAGCGGGTGACTCCGCATGCACCGTGATCTTGGGCGGCTCGTAGGTTTCAATCCACACCCGCGTGAAGCGGGTGACGCCCCGGACGACGCCCCGTCTCCTGCGTCACGAGGTTTCAATCCACACCCGCGTGAAGCGGGTGACTCACCCCCGACCGGGTGACTTCGACCGTATTGATGTTTCAATCCACACCCGCGTGAAGCGGGTGACGTGTGAAGATCAACGGGAGCTGACCGGCGAACACGTTTCAATCCACACCCGCGTGAAGCGGGTGACGGGATGGGGAAACTGTAGACGGCCCAAACAGAAAGTTTCAATCCACACCCGCGTGAAGCGGGTGACTTCCAGATCGTCCCATCTTGGAGTTTCTCGCGAAGTTTCAATCCACACCCGCGTGAAGCGGGTGACCCACATCCAGCAAGGTCCACGGCTGTCCCAGATTGTTTCAATCCACACCCGCGTGAAGCGGGTGACATCTCCAACTCTCCCACTGTGGCCTGCATGTTACGTTTCAATCCACACCCGCGTGAAGCGGGTGACACGTGGCGCCGGGCGTCTGCGTCATGCTGCAAGAGTTTCAATCCCCACCCGCGTGAAGCGGGTGACGGCCATGGTGCCGGCGGGGGTCGCGGTGACGAAGGTTTCAATCCACACCCGCGTGAAGCGGGTGACCCGGCATCACCGTCGACGCCTGCGAGCTCCAACTCGTTTCAATCCACACCCGCGTGAAGCGGGTGACATCGATGCCGTCGCCAGCCCGACGCACCTGTTGATGTTTCAATCCACACCCGCGTGAAGCGGGTGACTGGGAGTTTGACATTGAAGGAGGGCTTTCCTGATGTTTCAATCCACACCCGCGTGAAGCGGGTGACCTGTGGCTCCGCCCGGTATCTACGTGGCGGAGTTGTTTCAATCCACACCCGCGTGAAGCGGGTGACCATCAATATCTTCGTGTCCCTTCCCAAGCAGTAGTTTCAATCCACACCCGCGTGAAGCGGGTGACATATACAACCTCACGATATATGGATGCTCATTGGGGTTTCAATCCACACCCGCGTGAAGCGGGTGACATTTTGCAGGCCCGGATCACCCAGGATGTTGCCGTTTCAATCCACACCCGCGTGAAGCGGGTGACAAAGTTCCAAGCGAGCACGGCCATTTCACAGATGTTTCAATCCACACCCGCGTGAAGCGGGTGACGCGTGGACGATGGAGCATACGGCGTCAAGATCAAGTTTCAATCCACACCCGCGTGAAGCGGGTGACGCTACGTGGATGGTATTCAGAAGGGGGTTACGAGTTTCAATCCACACCCGCGTGAAGCGGGTGACTTAGAATGATATAAGGATAAAAGACATAGATTATGTTTCAATCCACACCCGCGTGAAGCGGGTGACATCTCCAACTCTCCCACTGTGGCCTGCATGTTACGTTTCAATCCACACCCGCGTGAAGCGGGTGACGCAGCTCGCCAGGCTTCTACTGGTCAATCCGGCGTTTCAATCCACACCCGCGTGAAGCGGGTGACCTGACGTGGTACGCGAAATATTGGAACAAAGACTGTTTCAATCCACACCCGCGTGAAGCGGGTGACCTTCTGACCTTTCCAAGCCGCCCAAGAACCTGGGTTTCAATCCACACCCGCGTGAAGCGGGTGACCTCAATATGGCGGAATCCGTCAGGATGATTGTGGTTTCAATCCACACCCGCGTGAAGCGGGTGACCCGAGCAAAATTGGGAAAGGCGGACGAAGCGATGTTTCAATCCACACCCGCGTGAAGCGGGTGACGACAAGGAACTGTGAGGCAAGGAAGATGAATAAAGAGTTTCAATCCACACCCGCGTGAAGCGGGTGACTGTTTCGGTTGCCGTCGACGGATTCAGGCCGATGTTTCAATCCACACCCGCGTGAAGCGGGTGACCTAAGGAACTCGCCAAGGCCGACGGGCTGTTATCGTTTCAATCCACACCCGCGTGAAGCGGGTGACTCGCCTTTAGGGCCATCGACCGTACCTTTCAGTGTTTCAATCCACACCCGCGTGAAGCGGGTGACTTCGACGGCCTTGCGGGGGTCTACGACGAAGTCGTTTCAATCCACACCCGCGTGAAGCGGGTGACTGGAGGATCAAGTGGGCAAACAAAAACAGAAGTTGTTTCAATCCACACCCGCGTGAAGCGGGTGACCATGCTCCAGCGTCCGTTTCGATCTCGCTGCATCAGTTTCAATCCACACCCGCGTGAAGCGGGTGACCCGCCGCTGGCGGCGAATCTGACGGCTTAGCAGGTTTCAATCCACACCCGCGTGAAGCGGGTGACGCCTGTCGGCGGCTTCTTTGCCCAGGTGCTTCAGTTTCAATCCACACCCGCGTGAAGCGGGTGACAAGTGAGGGGCTCGGCTGCGACTGCTGGAAGCCGTTTCAATCCACACCCGCGTGAAGCGGGTGACGCCGATGCCGTCGTCACGCGATTCAATCGGCTCGTGTTTCAATCCACACCCGCGTGAAGCGGGTGACCCAAGTTTTCGAGGGCCCGGTACTCACGGGTCATGTTTCAATCCACACCCGCGTGAAGCGGGTGACCTTTCCGGCAGGCAAAGTCGTGCCTCCACGTATGTTTCAATCCACACCCGCGTGAAGCGGGTGACGCCGTATTCAAAGCATGTTTCACGCAATTTGTTTGTTTCAATCCACACCCGCGTGAAGCGGGTGACTGGTGAGTTTTTGTCCCTCTGCAATGGGGTATTTGTTTCAATCCACACCCGCGTGAAGCGGGTGACGTAGTACATATATTAAGCCTTTTGAGCAAATTTTGTTTCAATCCACACCCGCGTGAAGCGGGTGACGGCCTTGGTCAAAGTGCTGTGGATAGATCACATGGTTTCAATCCACACCCGCGTGAAGCGGGTGACGTAGTACATATATTAAGCCTTTTGAGCAAATTTTGTTTCAATCCACACCCGCGTGAAGCGGGTGACGGGTTTGTCATAGAGTGAGGGGATGCGATTTTGGTTTCAATCCACACCCGCGTGAAGCGGGTGACCTCGGATTAGGTGCGGTAGTTGATAACAGAATTGTTTCAATCCACACCCGCGTGAAGCGGGTGACAGGTGGCAATTCACCCATACTGGCTAAGCTATCCAGTTTCAATCCACACCCGCGTGAAGCGGGTGACAGGCCCCATCGTACGGGCCGTCTCCTGCGTCACGAGGTTTCAATCCACACCCGCGTGAAGCGGGTGACTCCCACCATCCCGCCTCGAGATCCGCACGACCGCGTTTCAATCCACACCCGCGTGAAGCGGGTGACTTGATGCAGGAAGTCATATCTACGTCAATCTTGGTTTCAATCCACACCCGCGTGAAGCGGGTGACCTTCCTGCTCGGACGCTTGCCACAAATAAACAACTGTTTCAATCCACACCCGCGTGAAGCGGGTGACAATATACAGATTCTCACCAGAGATTTCACCGATGTTTCAATCCACACCCGCGTGAAGCGGGTGACCCTTGCTCCCTATGGATGTTTTGTTGGAGACAGGGTTTCAATCCACACCCGCGTGAAGCGGGTGACCCTTATGCCAGAACAAGGGAGCGTGCAGCTTAGTGTTTCAATCCACACCCGCGTGAAGCGGGTGACTTCTTTACCCATTAGTATCACAAATCTTAACATGCTGTTTCAATCCACACCCGCGTGAAGCGGGTGACTAGGAAGTGTCAACGATGCGGGGCCTGCTGTCGGGTTTCAATCCACACCCGCGTGAAGCGGGTGACGCTACTACGTGGCCCACAAAGATGGCGACTCCATGTTTCAATCCACACCCGCGTGAAGCGGGTGACAGTCCTTATGTGGGGATCGGGGGAATTGCCATCGGTTTCAATCCACACCCGCGTGAAGCGGGTGACTCACTTTACGCTCGGGGCCGGTCCAGCCGATGTGTTTCAATCCACACCCGCGTGAAGCGGGTGACGGAGAGTCTGCCGGCCGAGCCGCAGGCACAAGTGGTTTCAATCCACACCCGCGTGAAGCGGGTGACAGCCGCCGGCGTCGGCGCTCCTGGCCGTAGTATGTTTCAATCCACACCCGCGTGAAGCGGGTGACGCGTTCTTCCTGACCCTTGAGGCGGTGTGGCAGTGTTTCAATCCACACCCGCGTGAAGCGGGTGACCAAATTCATCCTTGCCACGCCTTATGGCTACCTGTTTCAATCCACACCCGCGTGAAGCGGGTGACCCCGTCATGGCAGTGCCGTGGGAGTTTGACATTGTTTCAATCCACACCCGCGTGAAGCGGGTGACACAGTACCGACTTTCATGTTGGATGGCCTGATTGGGTTTCAATCCACACCCGCGTGAAGCGGGTGACTTGTGCTCCTCCAGCAGTTTGTCCCGCTGTTTCTCGTTTCAATCCACACCCGCGTGAAGCGGGTGACATTCACCCAGAAGCGATTGATGCAGGTTCAAAAGGTTTCAATCCACACCCGCGTGAAGCGGGTGACCAAAAAGCAGATCGAGGCCACGACGGCGCAGCTCGTTTCAATCCACACCCGCGTGAAGCGGGTGACACGTGTTTCTGTGGGACATGGCCCGTAAAATCTGAGTTTCAATCCACACCCGCGTGAAGCGGGTGACGTGCTTTCTTCTGCAAAAATGGGGCGGGCTGGTTGGTTTCAATCCACACCCGCGTGAAGCGGGTGACAGCTCCGTCTTGCCGCTGCCGGTCTGACCCGCGATGTTTCAATCCACACCCGCGTGAAGCGGGTGACCGGCAAAAACGATGATCAGACAATTGGGAATCTGTTTCAATCCACACCCGCGTGAAGCGGGTGACCATGCGGACGGAGGATTTATCTGTAACACAATTGTTTCAATCCACACCCGCGTGAAGCGGGTGACTCGAGATGGGCCGCAAGTTCGTCGGGATCGAGTTGTTTCAATCCACACCCGCGTGAAGCGGGTGACCGGCCGCTTTCGCCGATGTCGTTCAGAATATTCAGTTTCAATCCACACCCGCGTGAAGCGGGTGACATGGCTTTCACTTCTCCCTTCCACTATCATCCTGTTTCAATCCACACCCGCGTGAAGCGGGTGACTTATGTCAAAGAACCGTTGCCTCTCGCGTCCGCGCGTTTCAATCCACACCCGCGTGAAGCGGGTGACCCGAATCATTTTCAAGGTCGTGCGCGAGCTCTACGAGTTTCAATCCACACCCGCGTGAAGCGGGTGACAGCCAGGTCGCATCCCGCCTCAATTGCGCAAAGAGTTTCAATCCACACCCGCGTGAAGCGGGTGACCAAGGCCCGGCGTCTGCGTCGTGAACACGGAGTTGTTTCAATCCACACCCGCGTGAAGCGGGTGACAAGATTCTCTGTTTACCAGTGAGGTGAGGCAAGGTTTCAATCCACACCCGCGTGAAGCGGGTGACTGACGACTGCCCCGCCACACTTCGGGCACGGGCTGTTTCAATCCACACCCGCGTGAAGCGGGTGACCCAGGTGATAATTTACGAGCTGGCGTCCAACTTCGTTTCAATCCACACCCGCGTGAAGCGGGTGACTCTGCGGTACACCCGCATGGATACTCCGGTCTTGTTTCAATCCACACCCGCGTGAAGCGGGTGACTTTTCTCCCCTTGTCGGACGTGGCGTTACACCCTTGTTTCAATCCACACCCGCGTGAAGCGGGTGACGCCGTCAAGACGGGCATCGGCCGCCAGATTCTCGTTTCAATCCACACCCGCGTGAAGCGGGTGACAGGGTGGGCATAACTTGACGAACGCGGACGCCATGTTTCAATCCACACCCGCGTGAAGCGGGTGACAACATCGTCGAGTTGGTCCGCCAGGACGCCGCAGTTTCAATCCACACCCGCGTGAAGCGGGTGACCACAGCGGCCCGATGGTCGCATTGCCAGCGTCGATGTTTCAATCCACACCCGCGTGAAGCGGGTGACACCGCTCCGCTCGCAGTGAGTCAACAGACCGTTCACGTTTCAATCCACACCCGCGTGAAGCGGGTGACGGAGTACGGGATAAGGATTCTCGCCGGGCTTACGTTTCAATCCACACCCGCGTGAAGCGGGTGACTCGGCAGGCCCATACGACAATGTCTCGCTGGAATGGTTTCAATCCACACCCGCGTGAAGCGGGTGACCTAATGCCGACTACTATGCGGCGATCGTGAAAGAGTTTCAATCCACACCCGCGTGAAGCGGGTGACCCGCCAAAGTCTGCCAACTTCGCCGAAATCCGAGGTTTCAATCCACACCCGCGTGAAGCGGGTGACAAAGCCCAGAAGAGGAGAAAGTGACATGGCACAAGTTTCAATCCACACCCGCGTGAAGCGGGTGACTAGACGTAGCGATACCCCTTGCCGATGGCATCGGTGTTTCAATCCACACCCGCGTGAAGCGGGTGACCCGCCGCCGGCACGGACACGGCGTGTGGTGGTCTGTTTCAATCCACACCCGCGTGAAGCGGGTGACCGGGACGGGCTCCATTTCGGCGGTGCATACCATGTTTCAATCCACACCCGCGTGAAGCGGGTGACGGGGCAGCGAGACGGCGATGGGGCGGGCCATTGACGTTTCAATCCACACCCGCGTGAAGCGGGTGACCGCTCCAGGGCAAGAAAAATCGCGGGAAAATGCGTTTCAATCCACACCCGCGTGAAGCGGGTGACTCTTTTGCAGAATGTCTTGGGGCGTGACTCCCCTGTTTCAATCCACACCCGCGTGAAGCGGGTGACGTCAGTTTCAACTCTTTTGCCTTGCCCAGAATGTGTTTCAATCCACACCCGCGTGAAGCGGGTGACTGGATCGGCCATCCGAAGCCGTCGGCTATCCTGTTTCAATCCACACCCGCGTGAAGCGGGTGACACACCACCAGATGAATTGCAGAGGCAAATCAAAGAGTTTCAATCCACACCCGCGTGAAGCGGGTGACGAGAAGCCGCACGGTTAAAAACATGGAACAAGTGTTTCAATCCACACCCGCGTGAAGCGGGTGACCGCGTATTCGAGGTCTCTTGGCAGCTTCATCAGGTTTCAATCCACACCCGCGTGAAGCGGGTGACGCGAAGTGGAGATCGTCGCGGATTCCGGGAATGCGTTTCAATCCACACCCGCGTGAAGCGGGTGACTCACGCGGGAAATGGATCTCGTTCACAAGGACCTCGTTTCAATCCACACCCGCGTGAAGCGGGTGACATCACCGGCCAATGTGCAGATCTGGGTCTTGTCATCGTTTCAATCCACACCCGCGTGAAGCGGGTGACCGTTGGATATTGGCAATATCATCACGACGGGGATGTTTCAATCCACACCCGCGTGAAGCGGGTGACTGGCCCACGTCGCCGCGACCGCGCCGCTGACTGCGTTTCAATCCACACCCGCGTGAAGCGGGTGACGTCCTCGACGTCGAGGGTGAGTTCAAGACCCTTCGGGTTTCAATCCACACCCGCGTGAAGCGGGTGACGATGGATTGACGATTCACTACTTCCGGGTCCGCGGCGTTTCAATCCACACCCGCGTGAAGCGGGTGACAGCATTGATTGATGAGGACTGATTGCCATGCGTGGTTTCAATCCACACCCGCGTGAAGCGGGTGACAAAATTCCCTGTTTACTAGTGAGGTGAGGCAAGGTTTCAATCCACACCCGCGTGAAGCGGGTGACAGCGTCTATATGTTAGAATGATATAAGGATAAAAGTTTCAATCCACACCCGCGTGAAGCGGGTGACATTCTGGTGGGTGACTATGAGGCCCGGAGCGCCGTTTCAATCCACACCCGCGTGAAGCGGGTGACGCGTGGTACTCGCCAGCGCTGCCCGGAACGGCTCGTTTCAATCCACACCCGCGTGAAGCGGGTGACAAGGACAGACCGATGCAACTCGTCACCATCAACCGTTTCAATCCACACCCGCGTGAAGCGGGTGACGTAGGCCCGACCATCGTTGAGCAGTCGGCAGGCGTTTCAATCCACACCCGCGTGAAGCGGGTGACTCAGGCCGGAAGGCCAGAAAGGACAGACCGATGGGTTTCAATCCACACCCGCGTGAAGCGGGTGACGGCGGCCGCGTTCACGGGTCTGAACGGGATGCAGTTGTTTCAATCCACACCCGCGTGAAGCGGGTGACTTGTACCCCTCCGCCGGCATTCGGCCTCCCGAATCGTTTCAATCCACACCCGCGTGAAGCGGGTGACGACGAGCTCGCGCAACTGGAGGCAGCTCCATCGCTGTTTCAATCCACACCCGCGTGAAGCGGGTGACCACTGGCAAATCGCCCGTCGGCCCGATCAACAGGTTTCAATCCACACCCGCGTGAAGCGGGTGACCTGTTGTGGGTACGAAGCTGGGCCATTTCCATGTAGTTTCAATCCACACCCGCGTGAAGCGGGTGACCGTTGCTCATAGTCATCGTTTTCCCTTTCCATGTGTTTCAATCCACACCCGCGTGAAGCGGGTGACCAGTCCGGTCAACTCCTCCTCTGTCAGCCAGTCGTTTCAATCCACACCCGCGTGAAGCGGGTGACACCTTGAGCGGCTCGGAACCATCATACCAGACTCGTTTCAATCCACACCCGCGTGAAGCGGGTGACCACAAAGGGCAACTCCATATCCAGATCGAGACGGTTTCAATCCACACCCGCGTGAAGCGGGTGACGTCAACGACAAGATGGGCAAAGCCCAGAAGAGGAGTTTCAATCCACACCCGCGTGAAGCGGGTGACGCCGGATCGACCAGATCTGCACGCGGGTCGAGGTGTTTCAATCCACACCCGCGTGAAGCGGGTGACCTGTCCTACGACGTCGCAGGACAAAGGAGGTCCAGTTTCAATCCACACCCGCGTGAAGCGGGTGACGCGCTCGAAAAGGGGGCCGGCGTCGCGGCGCAGGTTTCAATCCACACCCGCGTGAAGCGGGTGACGGATTGACGATTCACTACTTCCGGGTCCGCGGCGTTTCAATCCACACCCGCGTGAAGCGGGTGACATGACAATGTTGGAAACCAAAGGAGTTACTATGAATGTTTCAATCCACACCCGCGTGAAGCGGGTGACCGCCACAGTGACCGGTACTGGATGACTTTGGAGGTTTCAATCCACACCCGCGTGAAGCGGGTGACGCCGTATCCCAGGCGTCATCGAGGGTAAAGGTCTTGTTTCAATCCACACCCGCGTGAAGCGGGTGACAGCATCCACCAAGGAGAGGGCAAGACCTACAAGGTTTCAATCCACACCCGCGTGAAGCGGGTGACATCCAGTCGATCAGCAGATTGGCGGCGTGATCGAGGTTTCAATCCACACCCGCGTGAAGCGGGTGACCACGTCGTCGGCCGCGTTCCCGGCCATGATCCCGTTTCAATCCACACCCGCGTGAAGCGGGTGACGTGCCAGCCGATGATCGGCTCGCCCGGCTGGTCCTCGTTTCAATCCACACCCGCGTGAAGCGGGTGACCGTTCATTTCGACCGTGTCGGCGAAGGCGCGGATGTTTCAATCCACACCCGCGTGAAGCGGGTGACCCGACCCCGGACGGCTCGACGCGCGGCCGGCAGATGTTTCAATCCACACCCGCGTGAAGCGGGTGACTGGGAGTTCGAGGAGGGCGCCGATTATGTCTACCTGTTTCAATCCACACCCGCGTGAAGCGGGTGACTTTGCGCTGCGGGAAGATGATCACATAGACTACGTGTTTCAATCCACACCCGCGTGAAGCGGGTGACTTGCCTCTCGCGTGGGCGCTCTTCCCTTTTCAGGGTTTCAATCCACACCCGCGTGAAGCGGGTGACAAGTTGCGTCAGGATAGGGAGATAGGTGATGATAAGTTTCAATCCACACCCGCGTGAAGCGGGTGACCCGTCACTGTCGGCAAGGGCTGCTCGATGTCATGGGTTTCAATCCACACCCGCGTGAAGCGGGTGACAAGACTCCACGGATTCATAGGTAAGCCATACCATGTTTCAATCCACACCCGCGTGAAGCGGGTGACGAAATTCTTCTTGTTGCCTCTCGCGCGCCCGCGCGTTTCAATCCACACCCGCGTGAAGCGGGTGACATCATGGGCGCTACCGCCGGCCACGTGGGCGCCAAGTTTCAATCCACACCCGCGTGAAGCGGGTGACGCCCGGCCGGCCGGACAGGACCGCCACCGTCACGTTTCAATCCACACCCGCGTGAAGCGGGTGACATGGTGATCCTCCTGAAAAAGGCGGCCGGGACTATGTTTCAATCCACACCCGCGTGAAGCGGGTGACCTGGTCGATTGAGGGCTTCGTCGCCTATCTGGAGTTTCAATCCACACCCG
>Ga0315289_10005812_pt1 | contig 18169 bp, 10 predicted proteins | sample YL17G11_40_MG_FD_203452 | JGI IMG/M metagenome (GOLD analysis project Ga0315289, IMG submission 203452) | Sediment microbial communities from Yellowstone Lake, YNP, Wyoming, USA - YL17G11_40 | ecosystem: Environmental > Aquatic > Freshwater > Lake > Sediment | place: USA: Wyoming | collected... | reverse complement strand
ACCTCGGGGTTCGCGTTCGTCAGGGCGGCGAGGAGGCTCGACTTCCCGCTGTTGGGGGGGCCCACGAGGACGACCTGTCCGGCTCCCTCGCGGTCGACCTGGTGGCTCTGACCGCCCCTCCCGGAGCGCTTGGTCTGGGCGACGGTCTCCTTGACCTTGGCGATCCGGCGCTTGATGTCCGCGCACATGTGGTCCGTCCCCTTGTGTTTGGGGATGACGGCGAGCATCTCCTCGAGGGCGTCGAGCTTCTCCTCGGGCGACTGTGCCTTCTCGAGACGCTCGCGCGCCTTCAGAAACTCCGGGGTCAGGTTGGCGGGCATCCGATCACCTCTAGGGTGCTAGGGTAGCGGGAGAGAGGGCGTGGGGCAACCGGGTAGAGGGCTACTCGTTGTGCGGGATCGCGATCGTGCTTCCCCCAATGAACTCGCGCACGAGCGCATCGCCCGGGACCAGACGGGGGTCGTTCGCCTCGGCGAGCGAGAGGCCGGCGAACGAGTCGAGGAGGCCGGCGATCCGCTCGTACCGGATGCGCGCGTCGAGGAACGAGGCGTACTGGTCGAGGTCCTCTCTCTTCGGCCACAGGCTCTCCTTCCCGGCGAAGAACGGCTTCAGGACCGGGAGGTCGAACGGCATGCCGCCGTTGATGACGACGTCGGCGAGCCCCTTGAGCGGGATGATGCTGAACAACTCGCCCGCCCGGACGTAGTGCCAGTGGAGGAGGGTCGAGAGCGGCGGGTGGTTCCGGTGCGTCGCGTCGCGCAGGGTCCGCCGGAGGAGCCGGACGTCCTCGAACCGCGAGAGGCGCTTCGTCCTCCCGTCCCCCTCGTAGAGCGGGTTCATCGCCTCGACGTAGACGCGGAAGATCGCGGCGGGGTCGATCCCCTCGGTCATCGGCGGGTAGAACCCGTGCAGGCAGTCGAGGAGCAGGATCTGATCCTCCTCCCGCCGGACCGTCTTGGTCCCGCTCCGCCGCCCCTCCTTGAAGCTGTACACCGGCTTCTCGACCGTCTTCCCCTCGAGGAGCTCGGCGAGGTGCCGGTTCAGGAGCTGGATGTCGATCGCCTCCGGGGTTTCGTAGTTTCGGTCGTTGATCCAGTCCGTCGGATGCTCGATCAGGGGCCAGAAATAGTCATCGAGGTTCAGCATCAGGAACCGCAGGCCGCGCTTCCCAAGCCGCTCGGTCAGCTTGACGGTCGTCGTCGTCTTCCCGGAGGAGGAGGGGCCGCTCAGCCAGATCATCGAGACCGGATCTCCCCGGTCGATCCGCGCGAGGAGCCTCGCAGCCGCCTCATCCAGGGCCTTCTCGTAGCGGTGGATCGCCGCCTCGATGAGCGCCTTCACCTTCTTGCGGCGGACGATCTCGTTCAATCCCAGGACGGTGTCGCAGCCCTGCTCCCGGTTCCAGGCGAGGAGGGGCTCCATCTGCTCCGGCGGGTATCCGTTCCCCACGAACTGGTCCTCGCGGATCGCCCCCTCGCGCACCCAGTGGTGCCCCCAGCGGAAGGCGGCGTAGGCGTCGGCCGTGACGATGAACCCGTAGCTTGAGAGAACGTGCAGGACCGTGTCCTGGACCTCCTCGATCGTCGGTGGGAAGTTCGAGACGAGGTGGCGAGGGTCGGCGTTCAGGCAGACGACGACGAGGTCGGACAGGGAGTGCGCGATCTCCTCGTTGCTTGAGCAGGCGTGAAACAGGCAGTCGTTCACCCCAGGGAGCCGGTCCTGCTCGAACCCGCCGATCGAGGCCGCGGCGCGAAAGATCGCGCGCACGATCCGCTCCTGGTCGAACGTCACCAGGGCGTGGTTCCGCTTCATCACCTTGCCGATCTTGTTCACGACAGGCATGGTGAGGGGATCATAGCGTGCAGCGGGGCTGCGGGGAAGTCCCACCTGCGCTTTTGGCTGCTCCCCGCGGCCGTCGAGACCGGAGCGATGCTAGCCGTCGAGGAAGGCGGGCTTGCCCAGGAGGCCCTGGACGGCGCTGAAGTAGCGCCCGAGGTGGAGCCCGTCCAAGAGGCCGTGGTGCACCTGCACCGAGACGGGCATCCTCAGCCGCTCGCCGACGGCGCGAGCTTTCCCCAGGCGATGCGCGGCACGGAGTCCACCGGGCGCACCGGGACCGGGTGCAGCACGGCGGTGAACGAGACCCACGGGACCGGGCTCACGAACAGGAGGTCATCCCGGCCCGGCTCGTCCTCCAGCCTTGGGTGAGCCCGGGCGCGGCGCATCGCCCCCGTGGCGCCTGCGGTGAAGGTCGCGAAGTCGCCGACGTAGGGGAGGTAGCAGAAGCCGAACAGCTCCTCGTTGGTGAGGACGATGAGCGAGGGGTGGACGACCTCGTGCTCTACGATCGTCTCTCCGCGGATCCTCTGGCGGAATTCAGGGATCTCGTTCGCGGCGCGGGAGAGGACGTAGGTGAGGGCGACCGTGAGCGGGAGGTCGCGCTCCTGGACGATCCGGCGGAGCGCCGTGACATCCACGTCCGCGCACAGGCCGAACTGCGGGTTGTCGAACCCGCGGAAGAGCTCGAAGTGCCTCCGCCTTGGCCAGGTCTTAAGGTCGATCACGCGCATCGGGTCTCCTTCCGCCTCAGATTCCAGGGTCGCCGATTATAGTCCAAGCACGAAGATTGTCCGCATCGGGTCGCCCTCTCACCGCGGGCAGTGGGCAGAAGGAATCAGGGGGATGCGGGCGCCAGCTTCCGGACGAGCGGGAAGTCGATGTCGTCCCTGAGGATCTCGAAGCCCGCCTTGACGTAGAGCTCGATCGGCCCCGAAGGGTTGTTGTCCGATTCCTTGCGGGGGAAGGTCTCGATAGCTGCGAAGCCTCCTTCGCGGGCGGCCGCCTCGGCGAGGGAAAGGAGACTGCGGGCGAGTCCGCGCCCTCGGAAGCTCGGTCTGACGAAGAGACAGGTGACAAGAAGGGCGTCCGGGCTCGCGGGTCCTGCGGCATAGTTGAGCTGCTGGGGGTAGAGCGCTGGAGGGCCGAACTGGACGAAGCCGACGACCTCGCCGTCCTTTCGCGCGACCTTCCCGACAACCCGGCTCGAAGCGTGGTCCGCGATCCACTCGCGCTTCAGCCGCATCGTCTCCGCGCGGGGCGGGCTCTTCTCGAACTCCTCAGGGAGCTCCCAGTAGACGCACCCTGGACAGAGGGCGAACAGATCCGGCACGTCCGCCGGGCTCAGATTGCTGAGCTGAAGAGGTTCCGCTGATGCCGAGGGCGCTGTCATTCTGATCTCCCTCCTCGACCGAGCACGCGCGAGCCGCGCCCTTTCAGGATACGCCTGTTTTCGGAGACTTCCCAGTGCGTTCATGGTCAAAGTCCCCGAGCTCTAAGTTGCGTCGACGGCGACTGTGACGCGCTTTGCGAGGAGTCTAGCCAGAAGCTGTTCGAGCATCCTCTCCGGTGCTACAGTCTTCGGCATGATGACCGGAAGAGGGAAGACAAGGGGGTGCTACTACTGTGGCAAGCCGGCGACGTCACGGGAGCACGCGCCTCCGAAAGCGCTCTTCCGAGGGTTCGACTGCGATTCGATCACCGTACCATCGTGCGGCGCCCACAACAACAAGAAGGACTTCAGGGACCAGGCCATCGTGATCGGGTTGGCGGTGGGGGTAAAGGAAGCTGGGGCTCGATCCTCACTTCCGGATCGAGTCCGAAGCTGTGTGGAGGGACTCTTGGAGGAAGCCCATCGCGTGAAGAGGGCAGTAACGCTTCTGCCAATTGGGCATGGAGGGGGGCTTCCTTCCTTCCGCCTCCCGTACATCGAACCGCACGTGCGCCTTCGTGAGTGGGCAAGACAGCTTACGGCGGCTCTCGTGTTCGACGCGACGCAGCAGTTTGACTCTCATCTCGATTGGGCTCGCGCCTATGTCGACAGTCCCCATTGGGTTGACGCCTCCGGTAATGCCATCCCGAAGCTGCAGGATCTTGCGCATCTCCTGAAGCAGAAGCGAACCGAGTACGCGGGTCTGCAGGACCTCCCTTGGACCATGGGTTGGTCGGCGCGCCCTCGCCCTTACCCGGCAGAGATCTACAGGTTCGAGTTCCTGTGCGGCGAGGGGGCCGTTGTCTTCAGACACACGTTCTTCTCAAGCTACGTCTGGTACGTGGGCTTCGACTCGCCTGAGACAACGGCGACGCGTCTGCTCCAGAAGGCCACAGGGCTTGCAGGGCCAGGCTCACGTTCCTAAGAGTGTTCCCGATCGTCACGGGCTAGGTGCCTCTTGTCTTGGAGCCTCGTCCAGGCATCGCGCAGGGTGACCGTCCGGTTGAAGACCAGGTGGTCGGGCGTCGAGTCCGGGTCGCAGCAGAAGTAACCCTTGCGCTCGAACTGGAACCGGTCGCCCGGCTTCGCCGCGGCGAGGCTGGGCTCGAGTCGGCACCTCTTGAGGACCGTGAGGGAATCCGGGTTCAGGTTGGCGGCCCAGTCCTCACCTGGCGCGACCTCGAACGGGTCTTCCTTCGTGAAGAGCTGATCGTAGAGGCGGACCTCGGCCTCGATGGCGTGAGCAGCGGAAACCCAGTGCAGGGTCGTCTTCACCTTGCGCCCGTCCGGGGCGTCCCCGCCGCGCGTCGCCGGATCGTAGGTGCAGCGAAGCTCAACGACGTTCCCGGCCGCGTCCTTCACGGCCTCGTCGCAGCGGATGAAGAAGGCGTAGCGCAGGCGCACCTCCCGCCCGGGGGTGAGGCGGAGGAAGTCCTTTGTGGGATGCTCCATGAAGTCCTCGCGCTCGAGGTAGAGGACGCGCGAGAAGGGGACCTTCCGCGTCCCGGCCGCGGGGTCCTCGGGGTTGTTCACTGCCTCGAGCTCCTCGACCGTCCCCTCCGGGTAGTTGGTGAGGACGACCTTGAGAGGGTCGAGGACGGCCATCGCCCGGGCCGCGCGGCGGTTCAGGTCGTCGCGTAGGCAGTGCTCGAGGAGGGCGAAGTCGACCCGGCTCTCCGCCTTGGCGACCCCGACGCGGCGGATGAAGTCCCAGAGAGCCTCCGGAGTGCACCCCCGCCGCCGCAATCCGCGGAAGGAGGGAAGGCGCGGGTCGTCCCAGCCGCGAACCCGCCCCTCCTTGACGAGGCGCAGGATGAAGCGCTTGCTCATCACGGTGTAGGTCAGGTTGAGGCGGGAGAACTCGATCTGCCGCGGCTTGTCCTTGATGGGGAGGTTGTTCAGGAACCAGTCGTAGAGCGGGCGGTGGTTCTCAAACTCGAGCGAGCAGAGGGAGTGGGTGATCCCCTCGATGGCATCCGACTGCCCGTGTGCCCAGTCGTAGGACGGGTAGATGCACCACTTGTCCCCGTGCCGGTAGTGGTGGGCGCGGACGATCCGGTACATGATCGGGTCCCTCATGTTCAGGTTCGGGTGCGCCATGTCGATCTTGGCGCGCAGGGTCCGCGAGCCGTCCGGGAACTCGCCTTTGCGCATCCTGCGGAAGAGGTCGAGGTTCGCCTCCACGGAGCGGTTCCGGTGCGGGCTATCGCGGCCCGGAGGAGTGATGACCCGGTCCCCGTCCCGGATCGGCTGGCCGCGGTACTCGCTCACCTCTTCCGCAGAGAGGTCGCAGACGTACGCCTTCCCCTGCTCGATCAGGTACTCGGCCCACTGGTAGAGCGGCTCGAAGTAGTCCGAGGCGTAGAGCTCGCGGTCCTCCCAATCCGCGCCCAACCAGCGCATGTCCTCGCGGATCGCGTCCACGTACTCGGTCGACTCCTTCTCGGGGTTCGTGTCATCGAAGCGCAGGTTGAACTTCCCGCCGAACTCGCGCGCGATGCCGTAGTTCAGGCAGATCGCCTTGGCGTGCCCGATGAGGAGGTAGCCGTTCGGCTCAGGCGGGAAGCGGGTGTGGACCCGCCCTCCGTTCTTCCCTGCCTGGACGTCGGCGGCGACGGCTGCGCGGATGAAGTCGTGCGGGGCGTCTGGGTCCAGCTTCGGTGCATGGGGGGATTCCCCTCGAGGGTTGTCCGTGGTCATCGCGTCTCACCTCTCACCGCGCTTCAGGGGCGCAGCATGGGTTGGCTCGAGTCTAACCGCCGCCGATGCGTGCCGCCAGAAGGCTTGCCTGGCTTCCGCACCTGTCGGCAGGCATCTCGGCGGAGCCGCACCCCCTTGAGGAGTGCGGTCCCCTCGACCACGCAGTTGCCCACCAGTCGGTCAACTCGCGATTGGATCGCGGCCTGGTCGACCTTGGAGGGCGCGGTCTCGATTCCCGGCTGGAGCCCGCTTGCGGGCTATCGCTCGGGGACCGCCCACAGGAGGATCGTGCTGTCGTAAGACCCGGAGGCGAGGGTCTTGCCATCCAGCGTGAAGACGAGAGAGAGGACTCCGGCGGTGTGCCCGGACAACGTGGCGATCACGGCTCCTGTCCTGGCATCGCAGAGCACCAGCGTTCCGGAGAACGGCGTTTCGCAAGCCAGGATCTTGCCGTCGGGGCTGAAGACGACAGGACGGCTCGCGTCTCCAGCCAGTGTCGCGACCAGCGTTCCCGTCCTGGCGTCACGGACTTCGCTATCCCGCCCATCTTGGAACCAAGCAAGCGTACCTCCGTCCGCACTGAAGGGGCAGAAGGCGTTCCAGGAGGCATTCCATACGTCGGTTGCCAGCGTCGCGATGCTCGTTCCTGTCGCGGCATCTATCAGGGAGACGGTCCTATCCTCGGAGCAGATGACCAACGTCGTCGCGTCCGAGCTGAGCGCCAAGAGGCGTCCTGAACTGAAGATCTCCTCTCCGGTCGCAGTATCCCAGACCAGGACGCTGCTCCACTCTGACACAGAGACAAGGGTCTTTCCGTCCCGCGTGAAGGCGACACGCCTCACCGAGCCTGCAGGGCCAAGGAGACTGCGGATCTCCCTTCGTTCCTTGACATTCCAGAGTCTGACCGTGCGGTCGTCCGATCCGGAAGCGAGCATGCTGCCGTCAGGGCTGAAGGCAACGCAGCGCACGGAGCCCGTGTGTCCGGCCAGAGCAGCGGCTTCGGCACCCGCCTCGACGTCCCAGACTCTGACAATCCCGTCGCCAGCGCTATCGAACCCGAAGGTCAGGGTCTTGCCGTCGGGGCTGAAGACGACTGATGTGATGCACCCCTCGTATCCGACTACCACACCGACCTCTATCTTGGCCGAGACGTCCCACAGGCGTGCGGTCCCATCGGACAGAACAGACGCGAGAATCCGTCCATCCGGGTCGAACGCTACGAGTGCGTCAGTCCAGGGGCCGGGCCGGGCGTCGGGCGTGGCTCGCGTGCCGCGCAGAGTGGCCATCTCGCCCCACCCGGCGACGTCCCAGAGGCGCACCGCTCCGTCGCCCTCGTCCGGGCATGCGAAGATAGTCCCATCCGGGCTCAGAGCCACTGCCTCCGTCGCCAATGCGGGATGGCTCGCAGTGGCAAGGTTGGTCCCGATCGTGGACTCCCAGTGGGCGACGGTTCCATTGGCTGAGAGTGAAGTGAGGACCGTTCCATCCACGCGGAATGCGAGAGACATGACCCGGCCCACCCCGCCCTCTAGGGCCGCGCTCTGTGTCCCGCCCGGCACGTCCCAGAACACGATCGAGCCGTCGGCCGATGCTGAGGCGAGGGTTCTGCCATCAGAGCTGAAGACCAGGGCAGTGACGCAGTCCGTCCCGCCAAGGAAGCCTGCCACCTCCGCCCCCCGAGCAGCATCCCAAAGCTTGATGGCCCCATCGCAGGAACCAGAGGCAAGGATCTTCGCGTCGGACGAGAACGCCAAGGCAGTGACCTGGCTTGTGTGACCGCGCACGGTCAGGGACGTGGCTGCCCCGCCAACGTTCCACAGAGCCACCCCCCCATCGCCCGATCCGCAGGCGAGGGTGCGCCCGTCACCGCTGAAGGAAAGGCAGTAGACCGCCCCCTTGGGTCCGCTCAACGTTCTGAGCTTCCCGCCGGAAGTCGCATCCCAGAGGGTGACGGTTCCCTCACGTCCTCCGGAGGCGAGAACAAGCCCACTTGGCCCGAGAGCAATGGCTGTGGCCGGCCCGGTGGAGAGCGAGGGGGCTTCTTCCCCGGTCGCAAGATTCCAGATCCTGGCTGTCCCATCCGTGAAGGCCGCTGCTAGGGCTCCCCCATCTGCGCCGAATGCGAGTGCCCTCACGGCGCTCTTGGAGCCGGCCAGCCTACGGATCTCGCTTCCGTCTGCTGCCACTTTGAGTGTGACCGAACCGTCGCGTCCGCCGGACGCGAAGCTCGTGCCGTCCGCGCTAAGCGCGAGGGCAGTGACCTGGTCGGCGGCGGCTGGCAGCGTCGACACCTTGTGCCACTCTCCTAGATCCCATAGAGTGATCCCGTATCGGGAGACCGAGATCAGTGCCTTCGCGTCTGATCTGAACGCCAGGAACACCACGCGGCCCGCCTCTCCGGCGAGGGTCGCGCTCTCCTCTCCTGTCGAGACGTTCCACACCTTGACCGTGCCGTCGTCGGATGCCGACGCCAGGGTCTTCCCATCTGGCGAGAAGGCGACGACGCTGCTCTCGTCCGTGTCTGCAGTTAGAGTGGCGGTGTCGACCCTTCTCGCAACGTCCCACAGCTTGACCGTGCCGTCGTCCGAGGCCGAGGCAAGGACCTGACCATCGGGAGAGAAGGCGACGTTCGTCACGCGGCCTCTGTGCTTGCTGAGCGACGCGACCCAGGCTCTCGCGCCCACGTCCCAGAGGTTCACCGTGCCGTTCTCCGATCCCGAGGCGAGGACCTTCCCGTCCGGACTGAACGCCAAGGGGAAGAGCTCGTTCCTCGCGCCGCCGAACCGGGCAATCTCCGCCCTTGTCTCAACGTCCCACCACGTCATGTATCCGTTGTCGTCTCCCGTCGCGAGGGTCTTTCCATCTGGACTTACCGCTATGGAACTGTGGAGAGTGTCTTCCGTGCCGAGCCTAGAGATCTCATGGCGCTCGGCGACGCTCCAGAGCGACACTCCGTCGCCCGAACAGATGGCGAAGGTGCCGTCCGGGCTGAAGCCTGCTGGATGCATCGTGTACGAGGTCTCGGGGAACGTCGCGGTTTCCCTTCGCGCCGCGACATCAAGAAGCATGATATCCCCACACTGGGGGGCGGCCGCGAGGGTCTTTCCGTCCGAGCTGAAGGCAACGAACAAGACTGAATTCGCACTGTAGTAGCAGCCCTCGGCATCCGCTCTCTTGGGGAACGCCGCCAGGAGTTCGAGCGTGGCAGAATCCCTCAACTCCGTCCCGATGGTCGTTCCCACAGCGAGAAGCCTCCCGTCCGGGGAGAGCTGAGCACACGTTATCGCGCCAAGGCCGAGCCTCGCCACCGCCCCTTCCGGCAGCGGCATCGTCGCGTCGGCGAGGGTCATTATGCCCAGCAGGAGAGTCGATACAAGTGCAATCGCGACCGCTTTCACGCCACACCCTCCTTTCCTCGGCAGGGCAAAGGTCCCGGGCTCCTGAGGGAAACGCACCACGACCAATGCACCGAGGCTTCCTGCGCTTGCGCCGTGCGCACTCTGCCCGTCATGGGGATCACTGCGGGGCGCTCCACAGGAGGATCGTGCCGTCCGCCGAACTGGAGGCAAGGAGCGTTCCGTCAGGACTGAACGCCACGTGGAGCACCGTGCTCGCATGGCCGGTCAGAGTGACAGCCAGCGTCATATCCTTGAGATTCCAGATCTCCACGGCGTCTTCAACGGCGCAGGCAAGGGTCTTGCCATCCGGACTGAACGTCACGGAGTTCTCGCCGTTCGTCTGCACGGGCAGGGTGGCGAACTCCTTCCCTGTCGCGACGTCCCGAAGCCTCACTGTGCCGAGGCGTGACTGGCAGACCAGGGTCCTCCCGTCCGGGCTGAAGGAAACGAAGACCTCAAGGCCATCCCCGTCTGCTGTGGCAACCGGAGCCATCGTTGCAGCATCCCACAGCCTGACTGTCCCGTCTTCCCAGCCCGAGGCCACGGTCCTCCCGTCAGGACTGAAAGCCACGGAGGACACGTTCACGGGTTCCGGATTCGAGGCCGCGATCAACTTCATCGTCTCGCTGCCAAACACCCTGACTCTGCCGTCCTCTCCTCCCACGGCAAGCGATCTCCCGTCAGGGCTGAAGGCCAGTGAAGACGCCCCGCCTGCTCGGTTGCGGTCGAGAGAGTTGACCAGCGCCCCAGTCGCGACATCCCAGACACGCACGGTTCCTGACGCCAGTGCCGAGGCGAGGGTCTTCCCGTCGGGGGTGAACGCCACAGATGCTACCGCTTGGGCAGGTAGTAGTTGCGGCCAGAGCCAGAGCCCCCACTTCAGTGGCCGGTCCTCGATTGCTGCACCAACGTGCCACAACTTCAGGGTCCCGTCGTATGACACGGAGGCCAATGCCGGGCCATCGGGGCTGAATGCCAAGGATCTGATCGAGCTGACCTGAGGCGCGGTGGCAACCCTGCTTCCGGTCGCAGCGTCCCACAGGGCTACCGCCCCTACGTCAACAACGGAGGCGAGAGTCCTGCTATCCGGACTGAACGCTAGTCCCGATCCCCCATCGGCTGCGGTTGTCTCTGCGATCACTTCCGGTCCGGTCCAGCGGGTGACCCTCCCGTCAGCAGAGACGCAGGCGACCGTCCACGAGCCCGGCAAGAACGCCACAGCTGCGACTCTGGTCCCCTGCGCGCCAAGCGTCGCCATCTCTCTCTCTCCCGAGACCGTCCAGACCTTCACTCCTCCATCGGTGGATGCAGAGACGAGGAGCATCCCATCTCCGCTGAACGCCAGCGCCGCAACTCCGCTCGCGTGCCCGCTCAAGCTCGCGGACTCCCGTCCGCTCCTCCCGGTCCTCTCCCAGAGCTTGATCTCTCCGTCAAGCGAGCCCGACGCGAGGACGCCAAGTGGACCGAAGGCGACTGCCGTGACGCAGCTTCTGTGTCCGGCCAACTCGAGAAGCGACTCTCCGGAGGCTGCGCTGAGCAGTCGCACAACACCATCGGCATACCCGGCGGCGAGAATGCCCTCACCGCGGTCGAGCGCTAGGCAGTAGACCGCGACCCCCGATCTCGTCGACGACCACAGCTCGTTGCCCTGTGCGAGGTCCCAGACCGCCACTGACCCGTCACGTGTCCCCGCGGCGAGGAGGCTCCCTCTCGCGTCAAGCGCGACAGCGGTCACCCCGCCGGTGGCTTGGAGTTCCCGACCCTGTCCGGTCCTACGGTTCCACACGTCCACAGCCCCGCTCGCTGACGCAGAGGCAAGCACGTCCGAGTCGCACGCGAGCGCGCTCACGGCCCCGTCGTGCCCGGTGATAGTCTCGATCCTGCGTCCGGTCATCGCATCGCACAGCACTACCGTTCCGTCGCGCGTGCCGAAGGCGACCTCTCTCCCGGTGAGCACGACGGCAGTGGCGGGTCCGGTCTCTGCGGCCAGGCGTTCGGACTCGCACCAGAGTGAGACGTCCCAGAGCTGCATCCTATGACTGGACAGTGAGACGAGGCGTGCGCCTCTCGGACTGAAGGAGACCGAGATGACCGGGCCCGTCTCCAAGGGAACGATCTCCGCCCTTGTGGCGGCATCCCAGAGCCAGACGCACCAAGCAGCAGTGGCGATGGTCTTCCCGTCTGGGCTGAACGCGACGCACCCGGCCGGCCTCTCGAGGGCGGCGATCTCCTTCGCAGTCGCGACCTCCCACAGTCTCATCGTGTCCCAGGACCCCAAGGCGAGGATCCTCCCGTCCGGACTGAACGCGACCGACGAAATCGGAGCTGTGTGGCCAGACAGGGTGGCAATCTCCTTGTTCGTCCCCATGTCCCACAGCTTCGCGGTTGCGTCTCCCGAACCTGACGCGAGGATCTTCCCGTCCGGACTGAACGCGACCGACGAAATCGGGCCCGTGTGGCCAGACAGGGTGGCAACCCCCTTGTTCGTCCCCATGTCCCACAGCTTCGCGGTTGCGTCTCCCGAACCTGACGCGAGGATCTTCCCGTCCGGACTGAACGCGACGGAAAAGACCGGACCGTGGTGCGAGGGCAAGGTAGCGATCTCCTTGCTCGTTGCGACATTCCACAGCTTCACGGTTCCGTCGACGAATCCTGACGCGAGGATCTTCCCGTCCGGACTGAACGCCTCTGAGAGGACCCAGCCTGCGGCGAGACCGCCCACCACCTCCAGGGTATCAGCGTCCCTCAACTCGATGCCAATGCTCGTGCCGACGGCGAGGAGCTTCCCATCCGGCGAGAACTGAACGCACGTGAACCGTCCCGTGCCAAGGCGAGCCACTGCTCCCTGCGGCAGCGGCATCGTCGCGTCGCCGAGCGCAGGGAGTCCGATCGTGAGAACCGAGAAGAGAAGGACGAGGAAGGGTTTCATCTCTCACCTCCAGCCGTGCAATCCGGCTCATCTCTCAAGCGTAGGGCCGGAGTCATCATCCAGGGTCCGCCCTGTGCATTGAGCAGAGAGGGCGGCACTGGCATGCCCCTCTCGTTCTGAGCGGGGCAACCCGCTTGACGTCGCATCTACTGGCACGAGCCACTGAGGTGCACCTGCCACGGATTCATCAACTTCTGCGCGATGGCGGAGAAGACTCCGGCCAGATCTGAGGCCTGTTTGGCGGCGAGAGCCTCTCCCCCCGTTGCGGCTGCCATCTGCCCGAGCAGGGTCATGTCGGGTGCGGCGCCGAGTCCCACGGCGTAGATCACAATGCCCGCCGCGGCGAGCTGGTCGACAAGGGAGCCCGAGCTTCCCGGTGGCGCGTACGAAGACGCCTCGCCGTCGGTCAGAAAGACGACCACTCTGCGGGCGCCGCTCTGGCCAGCCTGGTTGAACAGATTGAGCGGTTCCCTCAGGCCGCAGTCGTAGCAGGTCGAGTCCTGGTACTGAACCCTGTCAAGGATGGCCTTTGCAGCTGAGAAGTCGCTCCCCAACGCCTGTGCCAGCTGCACCTGACCGTCCCAGCTCACGATCCCGACACGGTCCTTGGTTGGGTCGAGCTGGTCGATGAGCGCCTTCGCCCCGGACAGGGCCAGCCTTGGCTTGTCGTTGCCGTCCATGCTGCTCGAGCTGTCGATGCTGATGACGATGTCGATCGGGTTCCTTGACTGGACGGGGGGAGTGACGGTGCCGTTGAGGCTGAGTGTCCCGATACAGCTCCGGAGAGCCTCTAGGATGGAGAGGATGCTTGTCTCGAGTTCGATCTTCTTCTCGAGTCCGGCCAGGATCTCCTTTGCCGCTCCGCCCAGGTCGTCCGCGATCGCAAACGTGTCGCTCAGGGCAACGTTCGGGCTCTTGCTCGTCGAGACGCGCACGACGTAGTTCGTCCCGCGAGGTGGGTTCGTGCACCGGGTGAAGAAGAGGTCCACCCGACTGAACGGTGGAAGCTCGTCGTCCGGCCCGAGGGTGATCACGATCTCGTCATTGGCAGCGCCGATAAGGTAGCTCGCCGGCGCTAGTGTCTTCCCGTTCAGCGAGACCCCCGTGCCGGGATTGAAGCTGAAGCCAAGAGGGAAGTAGACGCTGATCGTGTCCCCCTTTGCCAGAGCACCTCCAAACGGAATCACGAACGAGAGGCCGTAGGCGACGGTGTGCGGCGGAGCGCCTTCGACGTTCCGTGCAACCACGACCACACGCAGATCCTGGACCTGCCGAGGGGATCCCGAGCCCAGGATGGCGAAGGGATCGCTCAGCGCTGGCAGGGGGCTCTTGCTTGTCGAGACGCGGACCACGTAGTTAGCTCCGCGAGGCGGATTCGTGCACTTGGTGAATAGGAGGTCGATCCGCCCGAGCGCCGGGAGCTTCTGCCCCTTGGCGAGGGTGATCACGATTTCGTCATTGCCGGCGCCGATGGCGTAGCTTGTCGGGGCCAGGACATCCCCATTCAGCCCGACCCCCACCCCGCGGTCGAAGCTGAACCCAAAGGGGAATGCGACGCTGATGGTGTCGCCCGCCTCGAGGTCGCCTCCGGCGGGGATGAGGAATGAGAGGCCGTAGGAAGCGCCCTCCGGGGACAGGCCTTCGACGTTGGGTGCCACGTTCGTCACTCGCAGATCCTGGATCTGACCGGGAATCCCGGCATCTGCAATGGAGAAGGGACTGCTGAAGGCCGGGTCTGGGCAAGCCGTCGTTGAGACGGAAAGCATGTAGCTTGCGCCGCGGGGTGGGTTGACGCAGGCGGTGACCTCGAGGTTCACCTGGCTGCCCGCAGGCAGGTCCACCCCCGTTGGGACAGAAGCCACGACGTCGTTCCCCCAGACGGTGAAGTCGATGATGGGAAGAAGGCCAACCCCGTTGAGCGTGACGCCTAGGAGAGGCGAGAGCAAGGCGCCGCGTGGGAAGGTGACCGTGATCTGGTCGCCTCGGCTGCTGGAGAGGGCGCCTCCCGCAGGGACCGTGAACAGGAGCGAGTAACTCGCCGGGAGACCTGCCGTATCCGGCGAAACGCTCGTCACGAGGACGCCGCCGACCCGCGTGTCTGCAGCGGCGACGCCAAAGGGATTGCTCCTCGCGGGCACGAGACAGCTGCTCGTTGACACGGATACAGAGAGGTTGTTGTCTGCGGGCGGATTCCGGCAGCCGTCCAACGTGAGAGCAACCCGACCGCCTCCGGGGAGCAGGAACCCTTCGGGGAGCGCGATGACTGCCCGCGAATCCGCGATCGCGACGCTGCTCGCGGGGATGGGTGCCCCATTCAGTGCAACCTTCGTCGCGGCAAGCGACGTCCCCGCGGGGAAGGTGGCGGTCAGCGTGTCGCCGGCGGTCCCGGAGAGCCCTGCACCCCAAGGAAGAATGAAGCTCACCTCCCAAGACGATTCTGCCAGCGCGATGTTCGGGGAGGGCCCTGCCGTGCGGATCTCGTCAACGCGACCGGAGAGAGCTTCCTCGCGAGTCGCAGGCCCCGGACTCACTGGGAGCTCGATGACTTGCAGCCCCTCGGCGCCGTCAGCGACAAGGGCGAGGTCGCGTGATACGGCCACGTCGAGGGCGTCTCCCGGTGTGTCCACGACTGCCGCCACGGATCCGGGGGGAAGAGGTCCGCCAACCACCGTGAGTCCGTCCGTGCCATCGGCAATCAGCACGAGTCCTCCACACACAGCAATGGCCCGCGCTGCGCCTGGGGTGTCGAGCGACGCTCGGGCGATCAGTTGTGGGATAGGCGACGCGGAGGGGGACCCTCCGGCCGCAAAGGGGGACATTGCGAGCCTCAGGACGACCAAGCCGGAGGTCGGCCCATCCGCGACGAAGAGGAGGTCTCCGAGGACGAGCACGTCTTCGGCTGTCCCGGGGGTGGTGTAGCTTGCGAGGGGTCCTCTTCCGTCGGCGGAGTAGAGCCGAACCTCGCGAGATCCCCAGGAGCTGAAGATCCACTCCCCGCTCGGGGCGCCGCGCGTCCAGAGTCCAGGGGATGCGCCTGCCGTGACGGTGCCCGGGAGCTCCGCCAGGCTGGCTAGTCTCGGGTTTGCTCTGTCGGTCACGTCGACGCAGTAGGTCTTCTCGTCGCAGGCAACGAGGACCCAGTTCGCGACCGCGCGGATGCGAGACTTCCCGGGAGTGCCGAACAGCCGAGCCAGCTCCACGCTCCCGAGTTGTGCGGGGGAGTCGGGATTCGCCAGAGAGACCGCTCGCAGACTAACGATGGTCCAGCCGCTGGATCCGGGCTCAGGCTCCTCGGTCACTACGAGGCCGACGTCACCCGACGCGCTGACTGCGGTGGTGCGTCCACTGAGCCGCAGTGTGCCCACCAGCGTGGGATGTGCAGCCTCGCCCCCCGCGGAGGGAGCTCCCGCCATCCACACGCAGAGAAGAAGGAGTCCGACACTCAGTATGACCGGCCGTCGCGAACGCAGCATGGTCTGCCTCCCCGCCTCGCTCCTCTCCTGCCTTCCTTCTGGGAAGACTCCTAAGGAGTGAGGGCACGGAATCTTATAGGACAATTCGGGGTCTGAGGCAAGCTCGCAAACACTCTTCGGAGCATCCAAAAGACGTTTGATGTGGCCTGGCACAGCGAATGGCTGGTTCCTCCGCGGGAACTCGTCGCGACCCTGGTTACTCGGGTTGGTTCGGTCTCCGGCTGGGTTGCCCTTCACCGCTTGGCTCTGGCTCCGCGCCAGGAAGGAGAAGGACGTCGGGGACGAACCAGCCCGAGTTCCTCGGGTCGTGTGGCTCCCGAACCTCCCGGTCTGCGACTCGGCCCTGACCGCCCGAGAGGGAGCGGCCGCGCTTGGGAGTCGGCCTGGTCCGTCGTGTCCGCGGTCACGTGGCCCCGGGGAGGAACAGCAGTCGCGTTCAGAAGCCGCCCTGATCGGTGAGGCTGGATGCAAGTGGTCGAGAGGAGTCTGGGGTGCCTTCAGGAGGTGGGAAGGCATGGTGCACCGGATACTGCCTCGCCGGGCTGGTGTTGCGATGAAGCGGGCTCGGACGCGGCTGGAGATCTGGCACGCGAACCTCTTCCCTCCGCCTGGGTCTGGAGGAAGGAAGCAACGGACGTCCCAGGCCCGATTCCGGGGCGGCTGCGGCGGGTGCGACGCGCGGAACGGGCGAGTGATCTGCGGGTAGGTGTGACGCAAGCGCTGCAGGGAGGTGGCAGGAATGGTGGGCCATCGGATCGTGCGCGGGGTGGGCGGGACACTCCTTCTGGGGACGGTCCTCGGACTCTTGCTGGGAGTGGCTCGGACACCTGCTCCCGCAAGAGAGGTCGTGACGTCCATCGTCTCGGAGGGGATCGGGAGAATCGCCGTCCGGGTTGTCTTCCCGGATCGGCCTCGCTACCCGGAGGGGGCACCAGTTGTGGTCGAGGTCCCGACGTACGCTACGCCGGCGGTCGGCTTCTCGTCCGGCCTGGGCGTGTTCAGCCTCGGCGCCGTGCACGTCACCCTCCTCTGGCCCGGGCGATCTGACCCTCGGACCGGGGCCTCAAGCGAAGGGGTCGACAACTTCGGGGGGCCGACGGCGATCCGCGCCCTTCGCGACGTCATCCGCTTCGCCTGCGGGGAGATCCGGGACGTCTCCGGACGAACGATGGGGGAGCTCTTCCCGGTCCCGGTCCTCACCGCGAACGTCGGCCTGTACGCCTTCTCCCATCCGGGGATCCCGGCGACGATCGTCCTCTCGCACTACGGCCAGGAGCTCCCTGGAGTGACCTACCTCGTGGGCGGCGAGAACCCGACGGACGACGCTCTCTTCTCCGTCGAGGTGGGGCACTGGGGCACCGACGGCCGCCCGATCCAGAACCCGTACTACGACTACCCAAAGGACTACGCCCCCGACACGCTCGCGATCGACACCTCCCACGTGGATTGGCAGGTCGACGCGGCCTACCCCGACGGCGTCCCTGTCTTCCGCGTCCCTGGCGGCCAGGACTACGTTCTGGGGGACCGCGTCCCGCGGATGGGGGGGAAGCGCTACTACTCGGTCGCCCTCACGGAAGCGCTCCTTCGGAACGGGGCCCCAACCGAGGGGACCTGGCCGGCGGACGTCGCGACCGCGAGCGAGGCGCGCGCCGACTGGCCGGATCGCGTCGCGGTAGGGCACTACGCTGCCCTCGCTGCCAGTGCGCCCGACCTGAGGGTGATGCTCGTCTTCGGTGATGAGGATCACGTTCAAGTCGCCCTCGACAAGCCGCACATCCACCAAGCGTACGACGGCTTCCGCGAGCAGGCCGGCCTGTGGGTTCGTCTCAACCCGGACCGGTCCTACGTGGCCGCTCTTCTTGGCTCGACGGAGAGCCGGCGGTTCCCGGACAACCCCGCCAACAGCGAGCCTTCGAACTGGCTTGACGTCGGCCCGTGGTCCGTCCCCGCCGAGCACCGCCAGATCGCTCTCCTCGCCGCCGTCGCGGAGATGATGGATCGCACGAGGCTCGACGTCTGGGGTGAGGACCTCGCCACCGTCCTGACATCCTGGTGAGCCTATCCGAGCAAGGCCCCCAGAGCCCGGGCGCTCGCGGCGGGCCTTCCGGGGCGTTGCGAGCGGACTCCGCGGCGACCGTCTCCGCTGCCGTCCCGTCCTCCATGGCCGCCTGAGTCTCCTGGCAGCTGCCGGTCGCCGCGCCCTCTACCTCAGCCGCGGGGAGTGGCGCTGTCCGCCCTTGGCCTTGGGAGGGGCCGCACGGACCCGAATGGAGTGGATGCCAAGGCGGTTCGCACCCAGGATGTCGGTCAGCAGTCGATCTCCGACCATGATCGCCGCGTCGGGAGGCACCTCAAGACGCGCCAGGAGGGCGACGAAGCCGCGACGCCAGGGCTTCCCTGC